>Ga0157375_10000385_pt1 | contig 40258 bp, 36 predicted proteins | sample M35metaG_FD_115311 | JGI IMG/M metagenome (GOLD analysis project Ga0157375, IMG submission 115311) | Miscanthus rhizosphere microbial communities from Kellogg Biological Station, Michigan, USA - M3-5 metaG | ecosystem: Host-associated > Plants > Roots > Rhizosphere > Soil | place: USA: Michigan...
CAGCGCCGCGTCGAAGCTCTGCCAGCGCCCGTCGACGAACGCCTGCGTCCAGGCATGGGGCACGAAGACGTGCTCGTTGCCCGCATAGCTGTCCACATAGACGATGCCGTCGACGACGCGCGTGGCGATACCGCGCGCGCGGCCGAGCGCGGCCAGCAGCACGGCGTGTTCGGTGCAGTCGCCCTCGGGCTTCTTTGCGACTTCGAGTGCGGAGGCGTAGCCGACACTCAGATCCTTGTTGCGGATATAGCCGCGCACGAAGTCCTCGAGATTCTGCATCTGCTCGCGCGGCGAGTGCGCCTTGCCGACGCCTTTCTTCGCCAGCGCCACGATCTCCGGCGCCTTGCTCTGCAGCCAGTCGTTGGCGAGAAAATCGGCAGCGTCCGGCTCGCTTTCGGTCCGCGGGCCACGCGCATCGAGCGGCGCGATGTTCACGTCGACCGCGTCGCCGACCGCAGCGACGCGTTGTTCGTCGGTCTGCGCGAACTTCAGCGGCGCGCCGTCGTCAGTAGCGCCCAGGCGCAGATGCAATCCATGCCGGCGTTCGTCGGCACTCAGCGTGCGCGGTGCCGCCACGAGCGCGTGCACGAGGATATCGGCGGACTGATTCGGCGCCTGTGCGCATTCCATCGAGCAGGCGAGCATCGTCAACTCGTAACCCATGATTGGCATGACCAGCTTTGCAACGTTCTGGTCGGCGTCCATCCAGGCGACTGCCCGCGTCGGTGCGTCGGGCAGATGGATGACTTGCTCGACGCGCGTCAGCACGGGTTTGCCTTCGGGCATGTCGACCGGACCGGTCTCGCCGACGCGCGAATCGATCCTGACCGCTTCGAGGTTGTCTGGCTGAAACGCCAGGTTGCTGTAATGCGTGCCGGGTGCCGTGCCGGCCCGCTCTTCGGCCAGGCGCAACCCTTCCGCGAGCAACGCGTCGCGCGGCCATTCGAGCGTATGCGTGCGTGTCCCGCCGCCTATGCTGCTGGTCACTTCAACCGTGTGCCCGTCGCGAACGCGACCGCGAACCACGGTCTCGTTCCCGGACAACTGCGTCCGCGATTCGAATGCCAGCGGTGTACCGGCCGGTGTTTCTTCGTCGGTCTCGGCGGTCGTCAATGCAATGCGCGTTCCGGCCCGGTCGAGTTCGATGCGCAACTGCTGCGTCGTGATCACGCGATCGGCGTGCACGTCGCGAGTGGTACGCATGCTGCCGATCTTGCGTCCGCCGAGCAGCACGCTCATCCAGGTTTCCTGTGCCGGAGCGGCGTGGGCGCAGAACGAGAAAAGCGTGAGCAGCAGGATGATTCGGTGCATGAGACGTCCGCGTGATGCCGGACGCGTATTGTGCAGGCAAAATGCCGCGGCTGCGATTGTTCGACGGCGCCTCAATCGCGCACATCGTCGGCGGTGACAGGAACGTGCGCCTGCCAGCCCTCGGGACCGAGCAATTCCAACGGCCTGAAGCGCGCCTTGTAGTCCATCTTCGGGTGCGCTTCGATCCAGTAGCCGAGATAGACATGCGGCACGCCGCGCTCGCGCGCCAGTTCGATCTGGCGCAGGATGGCGTACGTGCCGAGACTGCGCGCACGTTCGGCCGGATCGAAAAACGTGTAGACCGCCGACAGACCGGTGCTGGCAAAGTCGGTCACGGCAATGGCGAGAAGGCGGCCGCGCAGGCGCAAGGCGACGAAGCGCGTGGGACTCCACGGTGTGTACAGGAAGCGGGTGAAGTCCTCGCCGGCCGGATTGTCCATGCCGCCGCCGGCATGGCGCGTGTCGAGGTAGCGCCGGTAGAGTTCGAAATACTCGTCGCTCCAGGCTGCCGGCTCCAGCACCAGTTCGAGATCCGCGTTGCGGCGCAGGCAGCGGCGCTGGCTGCGGTCGGGCCGGAATTTGTCGACCGCGACGCGCGCCGGCACGCAGGCGCGACAGCGCCGGCAGTGCGGATGATAGACATGGCCGCCGGCACGCCGGTAACCGCGCAACAATGCGGCATCGTATATTTGTGCAAGATGCGGCGAGGCTGGGTCGATGACCAGGTTCTGCGCGGTGCGCGCGGCAAAATAACCGCACGCGTGCGGCAGAGTCTGGAACAGGCGGACCGTCTCCGACTTCATGCCGCGATTCTACAACGCCAGCCGCGGGCCAGCATGGTCGGAGAGCGCGGCTTTCAGGCCTCCTTGCAGGAAACCTGCCCCAAAAGACGTAGCGAGCGAAGACAGGTCGCGCATCGGCCTCTCCCGGCCATCCTTGGCCTCCGAGGCACTCGCACTCCTGTCCTCGGCGGCGCGCAGGAACCGGAGTGTACTTGGTCCGTACATGAGGATTGCTCGCCGCATCCGCGGCTCGCCCTGCGGGCCATTCGCTTTTGCGAATGTTCGCTCCGCCATCCTTGCCTTCGCAGTCCGAGCACCGTCGGCGCGCGAGATGTCGAGCGCAGTAGTTTTTTGGGGCAGGTTCAACTGCGCGCCGCGATTTCGTCGATATGATGCAGCAGGTCGGCGGGGTCGGCGTACACGCGAAAGGCCCCCGCCCGGGCCAGTTCGTCTTCGCCATAGCCGCCCGACAGCAGCCCGACACCGAGCGCACGGGCCCTCTGCGCCGCCAGCATGTCCCAGATGCTGTCGCCGAGCACCAGGGCGTTGTGGATGTCGACGCCGAGGCGCGCGGCTGCGGTGACGAACAGGTCCGGATCGGGTTTGGCATGGCGCACCTGATCGCGCGTCACGACCGGCACGCGCGACGGATCGACGCCGAGTGCTTCGAGATTGTGCCCGGCCGTTTCCATCCTGCCGCTGGTCGCGATCGCCCACGGTATTTTCTGCGCTGTGAGCCAGGCCAGCAGTTCGACCGCGCCCGGCAACGGGCGCACGCTGCCGGCTCGACTCTGGTAGGCCGCCGCATGCGCGCGACGCAGACGATCGACGCGCTCCGGCGTGATGTCGAGTCCCGTCTCACGCAGCAGGATATGCGTGAACAGTCCTCCGCTCATGCCGATCTTGCGATGAATGCGCCAGACCGACAACGGAATGCCTTCGCCGTCGAGCGCTTCCTTCCATGCCAGCACGTGCTGGTAGACGCTGTCGACGAGGGTGCCGTCGAGGTCGAACAGGAACGCCGTTTCCGCGCGTGGCATGCGAACTCTCCGAAAAGCGAGGTCAGAAGATCTTCAGCACGTGCAGTGCGTTGAGCAGGATCAGGATGACGATCGTCGCCAGCAGGAACAAGCGGATACGCCAGGCAATCGCATTGCGCTTCTTCGCTGCCACGGCGGGACCGTTGCGCGCCAGTTCGAGGTCTTCGGCAAAACGCGTGGCCGGCGCGATCCCGGCGTCGCGCAGCAAGGCGCGCGCGCGCGGCTGGTCCTCGGCCTTGACGATCCACACCTGCGGCCAGCTTTCGCGTTCCGGCGGGCTGGCATAGCTGGCGCGCTTGTAGTCGTGACCAGCCCAGGCCTTGCGGTTCGTGACGCTGGTCTCGATGCCGGCCTCGTGCAGCATGGCGACGACCCGATCGATATTTTCCACTCGTGGAGAAGTATATATGGAGCGCATGGCTATTCCGGCAGAAGGCGGATCAGGCCTTCCTGTGCGGTTGACGCAACCAGGCGGCCATCGCGCGTGAAGATCAATCCGCGGGTCAGTCCGCGCGCACCCTGCGCGCTGGGACTGTCGCAGGAATACAGCAGCCAATCGTCCACGCGGAAGGGCCGGTGAAACCACAGTGCATGATCGAGGCTGGCAACTTGGACGTTGTGCTGCAGGTAGGAAATCCCGTGCGGCAGCATGGCCGTGCCGATCAGGTGAAAGTCCGACGCGTAGGCGAGCATCGAGCGATGCAGGGCGTCGTCATCCGGTGCGCGATCGATGAGGCGAAACCAGATCTGCTGATACGGCGGGCGCTTCTCCGGCTTGACTTCGTTGCGACGCGATACGTAGCGGAACTCGAACGCGGCCTTGCGCGCGAGCCAGCGCTGCAGCTTGACCGGCATTTTCTCCAGTTCCTGTGCTGGCACCTGTTCCGGCGGTGCCAGATCTTCGGGAGCGGGCACCACGGGCATCTCGAATTGGTGGTCGGCTCCTGATTCGGCCACCTGGAACGACGCGGAGAAGTTGAAGATCGGCTGCCCATGCTGGATCGCGACGACGCGCCTGACTGAAAAACTCCTGCCGTCGCGCGAACGGTCGACGTTGTAGACGATCGGTGCCTCGATATCACCGGCGCGCAGGAAGTAGGCGTGCAGGGAGTGCACGTTGCGGTCGGTATCGACCGTCTGCTGCGCAGCCGAAAGCGCCTGTCCGAGGACTTGGCCGCCGAACACGTTGCGTGTGCCGATGTCGCGGCTCTGTCCGCGGAACAGGTCCTCTTCGAGTCGTTCGAGCCGCAGCAGATCGATGAGTTCGCCGACGATGGGATTGGACATGCATGAAGGTTCCGGTAGCTGCGCGAATTATAGCCGGGCGTTTCGCGCGAGTGCCGAACACACATCGCCCGCCTAGTGCTTGATGCGCTGCAGTCCGGCAAGCGGAACGATCTCGTCCCACGGAAACAGCGGCCCTGGATCCTGGCGGCGCGGCAGCATGATTGCGGGGTCGTCGCTGGCCGGTTCGAGGCGGCGGTCGAGGTCTTCGTGGCCGGCGATGTAGCGCAGCGATGGAATGTCGGTACGCAACTGGCGCAGCAGCGCGAGCAGCGCATCGATTTGTGCCTTGGTATACGGCACGGTGAAGGCCTGATGACGGCTGTCGCCCCACCAGGGATAGCGGCCGACGTTCGCGATCTCGATGCCGATCGAACGCGGGTTGTAGCCGTAGGTGTGCTGGGCGATGCGGTCGTCGCTGACGAAACGGTGCACGCTGCCGTCGAAATCGATGTAGTAGTGCCCGCTGTTGCCGGTCTGCGACCTTTCGTAGCGGATGCGCTCGCCAAATTCGCGCGCCATCGCCATGTCCGGCAGCTCGGTGCAATGAATCACGACCAGATCGACATCGGCGAGCGCGCGTCTTTCGAGCCGCGCTTCGTAGGACAGCGGCCAGTCGTGGATGGCGAGATCGGCGGGCATGCTCGAAAGCTCTGATGCGGACGAGCAAGTGTCGCATGCGTGCTGGCGCGTGCCAACGCCGCACTGCGATAATGCGGCGATGAAACCGTTCCTCGTTCTTTCCCACGGTCTGGAAAGCGGACCCGACGCGACCAAGGTCAGCGCGCTCGCACGAATCGCGGCACCGCTCGGTTACGACAGCGTGCGTCCGGACTACCGCGATCTCGATGCCGGCTGCGATGTGCAACGCATCGATGAACGCATCGCGCGCCTGAAGCAGAATGCCGCGGGGCGCGGACCGGTGATTCTCGCCGGTTCGAGCATGGGCGCATTCACCTCGGCGCTGGCGTCGCCCGAGGTCGACTGCATCGGTCTTTTTCTGATCGCGCTACCGGTGGCAATTCCCGGCTATGCGCGCGAATTCAAGGTCGCTGCGGTGCCGACGGGACTGGTGCACGGCTGGGACGACGAGTTGTGCCCCGTCGACGCTGCGATCGCGTTCGCGCGTGCGCGCGGCGATGCGATAACGCTCGTGCGCGACGATCATCGCCTCACCGCGCATGTCGATTTCATCGCCGAACAGTTTCGCCAGTTCCTCGGAAACTTCCGCTAGTGGTCGCCGTTGTGCGCGATTTCTTCGCCAGCTGTCCGAAAGGCCTGGAGTACCTGCTCGTCGACGAATTGAAGGCGATCGGCGGTGCCGACGTGCGCGAGGCGCTCGCCGGCGTGCATTTCCGCGGGGAACTGGCGATCGGGTACGCCGCTTGCCTGTGGTCGCGGCTGGCGAGCCGGATACTGATGCCGGTCACCGAGTTTGCCGTCGAGGATGCTGATGCGCTGTACGCGGGCGTGCGCTCGATCGACTGGAATGAGCATCTGCATGTGGGCGACACATTCGCCGTGGATGCCGTCGGCAGTACGCACGGGATCACCCATAGTCAATTCGCCGCGTTGCGCGTCAAGGATGCGATCGTCGACCAGTTTCGCGAGAGCAGCGGCGACCGTCCGAGCATCGACACCGAGCAACCGGCGTTGCGCGTGAATCTCGTGCTGCGCCGCGGCAAGGCGATCGTAGGCATCGACCTGTCGGGTACCCCGCTGCACCAGCGCGGCTACCGGCGCGGCAAGGGCATCGCGCCGCTGAAGGAGAACCTCGCCGCGGCGATGCTGCTGCGCGCCGGCTGGCCGGCCGTATACGCAGCCGGCGGCGGCCTGGTCGATCCGTTGTGCGGCTCCGGCACGCTGCTGATCGAGGCTGCGCTGATGGCGGCCGACGTCGCGCCCGGACTGCGCCGCGACTATTTCGGTTTTTTCGGCTGGCGCGGGCATGATGCTGCATTGTGGAAAACGCTGCATGACGCGGCGCAGGCGCGTGCGACGGCGGGCCTGCAGTCGCTGAAGGCCGCGTTCTTCGGCTTCGATCAGGATCCGGTGGTGCTGAACGAGGCGAAGCACAACGCGCAGTATGCGCAGCTGTCGGGTTTCATCCACTACGGCCGGCAGTCGCTCGATCATCTGCATCGTCCGCACGAGTTCACAGAACCAGGCCTGGTGATCAGCAACCCGCCGTACGGCGAGCGCATGGGCTCCGATGCGCCGATTGCTGTGCTCTATCGCCTGTTGGGAGCCAAGCTGAAGGCCGAGTTTCCGGGCTGGCGCGCCTGCGTGATCACATCGGACGAAGAACTCGGTCGCGCGATCGGCCTGCGCGCCGACAAGAAGTACAAGCTGTTCAACGGCGCGCTCGAATGCGTGCTGCTGCTGTTCGAGGTCGCGCCGGCCGACGCCATAGCCGCTCCGCCCAAGCCGCTGTCGCCCGGCGCGCAGATGCTGAAAAACCGCATCGAGAAGAACCACCGGCACCTGCGCAAGCGCGCCGAGCGCGAAGGCATCGATTGCTGGCGTGTCTATGACGCCGACCTGCCAGAGTATGCCTCGGCGATCGACATCTACCGCACGCAAACGAGTGACGTCTACCTGCATATCCAGGAATATCAGGCGCCGGCAACGGTCGAGGAAAACCTCGCGCGTACGCGCCTGCGCGAAACCATGCGCGTGGCGGGCGAAACGCTCGGCGTGCCGCGCGAGCGCATCGCGTTGAAGACGCGCCAACGTGGCAAGGGCGGCGAGAAATACGGGCGTCTGGATCAGCGCGGCGAGTTCCTGGAAGTCGGCGAGGGCGGGCTGGTCTTCTGGGTGAACCTCTGGGACTACCTCGATACCGGACTGTTTCTCGATCACCGCCCGCTGCGTGCGCGCGTGCGTGAGATCAGCCGCGGCAAGCGTTTTCTCAATTTGTTCTGCTATACCGGCAGCGTCAGCGTCTATGCGGCGGCCGGCGGTGCCGACGAAACGACCAGTGTCGACCTGTCGCAGACCTATCTCGACTGGGCGGCGAGCAACCTCGAGCGCAATGGCTTCGGCGGCGAGCGCGACAAGCTCGTGCGCGCCGATGCGATCGAATTCCTGCAGTCACGTTCGGCCATGTACGACCTGATCTTCGTCGATCCACCGACCTTCTCGAACTCCAAGCGCGCCGACGACTTCGACGTGCAGCGCGATCACGTGCGCCTGCTGCAGCTCTGCGGCGAACGGTTGTTGCCGGGCGGGACGATCGTGTTCTCGAACAATTTCCGCCGCTTCAAGCTCGATCAGGCCGCACTCGCGGATTTCGTGATCCGGGACACAACCGCGACGACGATTCCGTTCGATTTCGAACGGAATTCGCGCATCCACCAGTGCTACGAACTTCACAAAAAATGACATCGGTTCAGCCTGGAAGGGGTCAAACTGAACAGCCTGATTTTCCAAACAAATTTCAGTTGCAATTCAGCCGCCGGACCGCACTATTACGGTCGCGATCATCCGGTCGCCAAAGGTCAACAGGAGAGCATCATGAATTTCCGCAAGCGTGGTTTTCGTGCGATGGCAATGGGCCTGCTGGTAGCAGCTGGTCTGGCGCTGGCGCCGGCCGCGTTCGCCGGTGGGCATGTCAGCGTGGGCATCAGCGTTCCAGGCGTCAGCATAGGCTACGGTGGTCACTACGGTTACGCCAGCGTGTACGCGCCGGCCTACTATGGTCCGGCTTACTACAGTGCGCCGGTCTACTATAGCTATCCCCCGTACTATTACGGCCCGACAGTTGCCTATTACGGTCCGGCCTACTATGGCGGGTACTACTACTCCGGCGGCCACCGCTACTATCGCAGCAGCTACTACAACAATCATAGCGGGTACCGTGGCGGATACAGCCATACCAGCAGCCACTACTATCACCACTAACCAGCAATACTGACGCTCCGATGGCGTCCAGCCCCGCCTTGCGCAAGCAGGGCGGGGCTTTTTACTGGCGATTTCGCGCCGTTTGAGGCCGTTTGCTGGCCGTACGCCGCGGGGCACACTATGATAGCGGCCGCGTAAGCTCGTGGAATTCTCGATGGAATCTGATCAGCAGCCGGCCGGCAGCCGTACCGGCAAGCCGAGTTCGCCGGCCGCGTGGATCTTCTTCCGCCAATGGCTGAAGAATCCGCTGGGCATTGCGGCGTTTTCGCCATCCGGCCGACAACTGGCGCGGCAGATGATCGCCGAACTGCCGCCGCATGCCACGCGCGTCGTCGAACTCGGCGGCGGCACCGGCGTATTCACACGCGCAATGCTTGATCACGGCATTTCGCCGCGCAACCTGCTCGTACTCGAGCTCAATGACGAACTCTACGCCCACCTGTGCGAACAGTTTCCGGGCGCGCACGTCGTTCATGGCAATGCCATCGAACTCAAGGCGATCGCCGAACGCGACGGCTTTCTGGCCGATGGCTTGGCCGATGCCGCGATCAGCGGCCTGGGCCTGCTGTCGATGTCGCGCGCGCTGCAACGCTCGATACTGCAATCGGCCTTCAGTGTGCTCAAGCCGAACGGGCGCCTGATCCAGTTCACGTACGGTCCGTCGTCGCCGGTGCCGCGCGAGCTGCTTTCCGAAATGGGCCTGCAGGTGCGCCGTGGCGGCTTTGCCTGGTGGAACGTCCCGCCCGCCGCGGTATACGTATATACACGCAACCGCTCCGAAGCGATTCACGCACAGCGCCGCTGAGCGTTGCCCGCGGGCGGCAAAATTACGTCGCGATATTTTCAGCCCGGCAAAGCGGGCAGCGAGCAGCCGTACAAACGTACCTCACGGCCTTCGCCCGGTACCGCGAACATCCGCTCGAAACGCAAGCCGATCTTGCCGAGCAGGCGCCCGGAAGCGTCATTGTCGGGCGTGGTCGTCGCCACGATGCGCTTCAATCCGAGTACGTCGGCGCCATAAGCCAGCGTCGCCTGCGCGGCCTCGCGGCCATAGCCCTGCGAGCGAAATCGAGGCAGGAAAGCAAAGCCGATGTCGACGTCCTCGAGCGTGTCGCGCTTGAGCAGGCCGCACATGCCGATCGGCGTCGCGTCGGCCTTGAGCTCGACGCAGTACAAGCCGAAGCCGTGCCGCGCATACATGTCCATTGGACCCTTCCGGATGTATCCACGCGCGTCTTCGAGATTGCGCACGGACTTGTCGCCGATGAAGCGCAGCCAGTCCGAGTCGTTGACGAGTTCGAGAATGAATTGAGCGTCGTCAGGTTCGAACCGGCGCAGCACGAGTCGTTCGGTTTCTAGTACTTTCAAGCAGTGGACTCCGGTGTAGGTTGATCGAATGGCAACGCTCAGGCCTTCGGCAGCGGTGCGGCCCATGGCCGGAACTGGCGGCGCGCGGCGAGCGTGACCAGCCCCTGGGCGAGGAACGTAGAGAACGGAAACATCAGGCGGTCGCTGAGCGACCAGAGGATTTCGCTGGTCTCCTGCGGCATCTCGATGTGGAACGTCTGCCCGTGCCGGGTCGTGCAGTAGACCGGATTGGTCAGGCTGTGAACCATGCGGCAGGGTACTGGGCGATGCGCGTAGACGCGGCAGTTGTCTCCGGCCAGCAACGGACATGGCTTCGCCGCGGCGGCAAATGCTTCGAGAGTGCGCATGACCGGATCGGTGCCGTCGCCGTCGTTCGCATCCGAGACTTGCGCGACGGTCGCCTGGAATTGATCGGCATATTCGACGAAGGCATCGTGGATCGCGCCGTATTCGGCCAGTGGTTGCAGCAGCCTGTACAGATTGATGATCTCGAATGCGTAGACGCCATGTACCGCCTGACGGCAGCAGCGAGTGCAGTCAAAACGGCACGCGATTTTCAGGTCGCTGACCGCGAGATTGTGCGTGATGAAGGCGTCATAGGTCGCGTAGAGCTCGTTGAGGAGCGTGAAGAAGCCGTCGGGCAACCAGCCCTGGTCCTGGAACTCGTTGACGCCGTCGCAATCCGACATGGCACGCGCGATTTCGTTCATGCGCGCCGCAAGGCGCAGCGACTCGGCGTCGTCCTGCGAAGGAATCGAAACGGGTTCGGTCAAGGCGGCACTCGATCAGACTGCAGGACGAAGGCATGGTCGCAGCGGATGTCGTCAATGATAACGGAATCGACCGCCGCGGACGTCAGACTGCAGACGAGCCGCGCGACCCGCCGCTGCGTTCTAGGCCGATGTTTTTTTCGCGAGTGCAAGCGCACGCCGATCCCGGCTTTCCTTCGGCCACACCTCGGCGCTCTTGTAGTACTCGGCGAAAACGAGTGCGTGCGCCGGCAGTACCACCCAGGGCTGCTTCGACGCTGTGAAGATGTGGATGTCCGGCGGCCAGCGGTCGGGCTCGTCGAGCGTGCCGACGCGCACGAACCGGATCAGGTCGCCGGCTCCGCCATAGTTGCTCCATAGCGCGATACGGCATTTCGGGCAGCGCGAGATCAGCTGGCCCTTGCCGCTGTTCGACGGCGTGTCGACTACCTCGACCGCGCCGTTGAGCAGCTGCACGCGGTCGGCTTCGATCAGTGCGTTCAGCGCGAATGCCGTTCCGGTCTCGCGCTGGCACCAGCGGCAATGACAGCAGTGCACGAACATCGGTGCGGTGGCAATGCGGTAGCGCACGTAACGGCAGGTGCATCCGCCGTCATGTGCCGTGGATTCGATTGCGCCCATCTCTCAAGCTCCGCCATGAACAGGGTTGCGGGACGGCGCGATCATAACGGGTTCGCCTCATGCGTTGGTTGCGCAAATCCGACTCGAGGTGTGAAGCGGAGCAAGGGCCGCCGCCGCCGCGATCAGCTCGTGGCGTGGACCAGCGAGACGCCGATACGCCGCAAGTCCGTCGCGAGCTTGTCGAAGTCGACGAACTCGTCGGTAATGCCGATCTCGAAGCGGGCCAGCGCCGCACCGCCGTCATCGAGCACGACTTGCGAGTCGAGTGCGGTCATGTCGATATTGTGAGCGTCGATCAGGATCGAAAGAATGTCGCGCAGGATGCCGCGCTGATTCGGCGCTTCGACGACGAAATGGCGGCTGCGCAGATTACCGAGGCGGATCAGAGCCGCCTCGGTGCGTATTTTCATTTCGCCGCGCCAGGCACCGTCCGGATCAAGCGTGGCGATGCTTTCTTCGAACAGTCCGGCAAGCTGTTCGCGGCGATCGCCGGCGCTGAGGATCTTTTCGATCATTTCCTGGATGTCGCCGAGGATCTGCCGGCCGAAGCGTTCGCCGAGCGCTGTTGCGACGATGCCGGCCGACACATCCGGCCGCTGTGAAGCAACCCGGCCGAGGCCGAGTTCGGCGAGCAGATAGTTGGCCGGGGCGATGCGCGAAATGTCCTCGATGGTCATCGATGCCTGCGTCAGGCCGTGCCCGAGGGCCTGGATCAGGATGCGCTGGACGAGGTGCGGCACCATCTGCACGATGATCATGGCATCGGCATGGCGCTCGAAGTCGAAGCGTTCGATCGTCATGCCCATCGTCGCATAGATTGCTTCCGCGGCTGCGACTGCGGCGGCCGGCGAATCACCGACCGGCATCAGTAGCACGTTGTGACCGCGCGGCGAGGTGGTGGATACGACCATCGGATGCGTCGAGCACACGCTCGCCCCGGACGCCGCGACCTGCCTGAGCGCACGCGCGAAGCCGCTCTTGTTCGACGCGCAGTCGATGACGATCTTGTCGCGCAGACGATCGCCCATGGCGCCGAGGATGCCGTTTACGAGGTTGTCGGGAATAGCGAAGAAGATCAGCCGGCTCACGCCGACCGCTTGGTCGATTTCCGCGGCCGTGGATTGCTTCTCGAGCACATGTACGTCGCGTACCAGATGCACGAGCACATCGTGCACGCGCCTGCCCCAGCCGGCGCCGCCGCCGAAGACGACGGCTGAAGCGTTCGTCAGCGCGGCATCCACCATGGCGTCAAGGCTTCGCCGGCTTCAGCCTTTCGGCGACGCGGGCGCGCGCGATGGCGAGCACCTTGCGCACGTCGCCGATGCTGGTTTCCGGGAGATTGTTGAAATCCATCAGGCGATGTTCGAACTCGCGCCCGCCGGACACCTCCTCGATTGCGAAGCGCACTTCCTGCAGGGCGACTCGGCGGTGGTCGTACTGGCCGAGCACCTCGACCGATGCTTTCTGCAAGGCGCAAAAAAGCGAAAGTGTGGTCGCCTCGGCTCGGCATTCGCGCGTGTCGTGCCGGTTCCAGCGTGATTCGTCGGCCAAAAGTGCCGCCGCGCCGTCGAGGATGTGCACGTCGTTTTCATCAACCGGTTGGCCGCGTTGCTCGTAGTCCGGCGTCGGCTCGTCCGAAATGGCGGCCAGGGAAAATGTCGCCATGCAGATCCCAAGCGCGACGAAGGCGCGTCTTCCCGGCACGCTCATGAATGCGGTCGCTTACGGCTTCGTATCGGTGACACGAGGTTCTCAACGAAATGTGGCGGCGCGGAGTTCCACGTAGGCGAGCCACGCGCCGAAAATCACGATCAGGATGCAGGGTAGCATGAACAGCAATTGGCCCGGCTCGATCGGCGCGGAGCTTATCAGGAGGATCGTCGCCGTGCAGCCGCACGCGATCAGACCGAGACAAAGACCGCCGAGCCAGCGCAGGCGGTCGCTCAAGCCCAGTGTCAGCAGCGCAAGGACAGCGATGGCGAACGCGAGCAGCCCCCACGGAAGCAACCATAGCGCCGCGGCAAGCAGCGCGTCGAAGAGCGAGAGCAGCGTGCCGCCGGAAAGCACGTGCCCGAGCAGGACGAATCCGGTCGCGAGCAGTACGTACGGCAGCAGCACGAGAGTCGCCAGCAAATACAGGGCTACGCGCATCGATCGGACTCCGCCCGGCCATGCGCAGTGTAGCGCGGAAGCGCGATGACAAGACACCGCATACAATCGGCGCCATGAGGTTTCCGATGTCCGCCGATGGGTGAGAAAAAGCGCCGGCTCGCGGCTGCCGACGCGTTGGCCGGGCAAGTGGCTGCCGCGCGCGAACTGCACTCCGCGGGAAAGTTGAAAGCGGCTGAAGCGGCTTTTCAGCGCATCCTGCGCTCAAGCCCTGCGCTTGCCGACGCTTGGCTCGGCCTGGGCCTGTTGGCGCGTGATGCCGGTGTCAGTGGCGTGCGCGTCACGCAGTTGTTCGCGCGAGCAGTTTCGCTCGCACCGGACGATGCGCAGGCGCGCATGCACCTCGCTGCAGCGCTGCACGAGCGCGAAGACTTCGATGGCGCCCGCATACATTTGCGCGCCGCCTGTGCCTTGCGCCCGGACGACGCGGCCTGGTGGGAAAGCCTGGGCATCGCCGAGCAGGCTGCCGGCAATCTGGATGCCGCCCTGGACGCTTATCGGCGCGCCGTCGAACTGGATCCGACCGCGGCACGGCGGGTGAAACTTGCGACGGCGATCTCGCCGATCCCGGCCTCGCGAGCGGAGATCGCTGCGGAGCGCGAGCGCATGCGCGCGGTGCTCGACGCAATGCTCGCGGACGAATCGCTGTTGCATTCCGACGAGGGCGATCCGCTCAGCGCACGCCTGTGGACGAACTTCTATCTGGCCTACCACGGCGAAAACGACCGCGAACTGCAGATGAAGACAGCCGCGGTCTATCGTCGCATCTGCCCGTCATTGAACCATGTCGCCGCGCATTGCCGGGAGCCAGCGGCGCCGGCGGGAAAACTTCGCGTCGGACTGGCCTCGCAGCACTTCTGCAATCACAGCATCGGCCGCACCAGCCGCGGCTTGTTCGCGCAATTGTCGCGCGACCGGTTCGAGGTTACGGCGATCTTCGTTGCGCCGGTTGTCGACGACGAGTTCTCGCGCGCAATCCGTCGCGACGCGGATCACTCGCTTGTCGTGCCGCGCGACCTGGAACAGGCGCGCGAGCAGATCGCTGCGCTGCAGCTCGACGTCCTTTTCTATCAGGACATCGGCATGGAGCCATTTACCTATTTCCTCTCATTCGCGCGACTTGCGCCGGTGCAATGCGTTTCGTTCGGCCATCCGGACACTACCGGCGTCGATACGATCGACTATTTCGTTTCGAGCGACCTCTACGAGCCGCCCGGCGCGGCTGACCATTACAGCGAATCGTTGTTCACGCTGCACGACCTGGGCAGTCTTGCCTGGTACACGAGGCCGGTGCTGCCCGCGGTGCCGAAAACGCGCGCCGCGTTTCGGCTGCCAGCCGATTGCCCGTTTTACCTGTGTCCGCAGAACCTGTTCAAGGTGCATCCGGACATGGACGACCTGATTGCCGGCATCCTGCGCAAGGATCCGCGCGGCATTGTCGTCATGATCGAGGGTCGCGCCGCGAACTGGACAAGCCTGCTGCGCAAGCGCTGGCGGGAAACGATGCCCGAGTTGCAATCCCGCATCGTTTTCCTGCCGCGCATGCGCGGTGACGATTACCTGTGCCTGATTGCGCTCGCCGACGTGATGCTCGACACCGTTCATTTCAACGGCATGAACACTTCGCTCGAAGCCTTCGCCGTCGGCACGCCGGTCGTGACGATGCCGGCGGCGTTCCAGCGCGGACGGCACACGCAGGCCATGCTGCGCAAGATGAGCCTCGAGACTTTGATCGTCGCTGACGCGCAGGCGTATGTCGATCAGGCCGTGCGCATCGCCAACGACCGCGGCTATCGCAACGAAGTCAGCGGCATGATCCGCGACCGCAGTCATGTGCTGTTCGAAGACGCTGCCGTCGTGCGCGAGTTCGAACGTTTCTTCCTCTGCACCCGGCAGACCTGACCGCTGCGCTGGCGCCGTCAGGGTAGCTGTTCGAAACTCGTGGCAAATATCTGGTCGCCCTGGTACTCGAACGCGCCGATGTCCACGACGTAATTGAAAATGCGATATCCCGACGCGCGCTGATCGCACAGCAGGGGGTAGCCGTCGTACTGCGCGAGCGCATTGTCGCCTGCGTCGATGGCCGGACTGCCGACGAGCAACGCCATGGTCTGCGTTTCGCCGCCGTGGTCCGCAAGCGGGCCGAGCCCGGGGCTGTCGGTGAATATATTGTGGTTGCCGGGATCGTTGAAGCCGCTGACGTCGAGTGCCGAGCCGAGCAGGCTGTATTGGGCCGTAACCGTGCTCTGACTCTGGCCCAGGTCGGCGCTGTCCGCGTGGCCGGCATCGGCGGTATTCGCGCTGACAATGGTATTGGCCATGTTCAACGTGGCCTTGTAGGCAAGAATGCCGGCGGCCCCATTCGCGGAATTTCCCGAAATCGTCGAGTTGACCACCGAATCGACGATCGATCCGACTCCGTCTTCGACATAGATCCCGCCGCCGTAACTTGCGCTGTTCGCCGCCACGGTGGCATTGATCAGGGAAAGTCCGCAGTCGACCGAGAGAATGCCGCCGCCGCGATTGTTGCCCGTGTTTCCCGAAACCAGCGAGTCGATCACGTTCATCTGGGTGCAGCGATAGCCATAGATCCCGCCGCCACTCTGGGTCGGTGCGCCGACCGCCGTGTTGCCGGATACGGTGGACCGTGTCAGCGACATGGTGCCGTAGAAGCTCACGAAGACGCCGCCGCCTCGGCTGGCCGAGTTGCCGGAAATGACCGAATCGTTGAGCTTTGCCTCCGTGCCGTTGACGATCTCCAGGCCGCCACCCTTGTGCGCCGCGGTATTGCCGGAAATGCTCGAACCGGTCAGCGTCAGGTTGGAGTAGTTAAAGGCGGCAATGCCTGCGGCGTAATCGGCGGTGTTCCCGGAAACGGTCACGCCGGACAGCGACACCGTGCTGAAGAACAGAAACATGCCGCCGCCACTGTTGCCTGGGCTGGCCCCGTTGACCAGGTTGAGGTTGCTCGCCGTCAGCGTCGTGAAACCCACATACATCACGCGTGATGCGTGATTGGCGTCGATCGTCTGTCCGCTGCCTTCGATCTTCAGCGGCGCGGTGACCGCAAGCTCGCTGCCGCCCAGCGTGATGGTCGAATCCATCAGCTCGTCGGCAAACCTGACCGTATCGTCGTTGTCGCCGTCGACGCAACTGCTGTCGCCGTGCGCGTTCTTGTTGGCCGATACGATGGCCTGACGGAGCGTGCAAGTCGCTGTTGTGCCGGGGTCGCCGGCGTCGGTGACCATGATCGTCGCCGCCTGGCTGTTCGTGGCCGCGAACGCCATCGACACCGCCAACCCGAGCGGTCGTAGTTGTGCACGCAATGGCAACAGCACTGCATAGCCCCTGTTCCTCGCACCTTCTGGATGCGGCATCGAAATATTAACCGTTGCCGCGGGCGCCGCCTATACGGCCCTGGGCCGATGTGTCCGGGCGATCACGTGGCATTCACGAACGTGAAGATGCGCTGAATTCGCGTGGGCAGCCGGCTGAAATACCGCGGTTCGAGAATCCGCGGCAGCTTTCGTCGCCTCAAGCCGCGACATGCCCGCCGAGCGACCGCAGCAAGTCCCGAGCGCTGCCGATGCGTTCTGCGGCGCCCGGAAGTTCGAGGCGGATTTTCAGCTTGTCCTGCCCATCGAGTGCGTAGACCTTCGGCTGTGCCTGGATCAGCTTTATCACGCGCAGCGGATCGACGTTCGGCTGCGCCTTGAACAGGATGCGCCCGCCCTTGTCGCCGAGATCGAGCTTGCGTATGCCGAGCGCGTTGGCGCCGAGCTTGATCGCGGTGACGGCGAAGAGCTGCTTGACCGGGTCGGGCAGCAGGCCGAAGCGGTCGATCATCTCGACCTGCAACTCGCGCAGCGTGTCGGCGTCGCGCGCGCCGGCGATGCGCTTGTACAGCGTCAGGCGCGTGTGTACGTCGCCGATGTAGTCGTCGGGTATCAGCGCCGGAATATGCAATTCGATTTCGGCGTCGTGTTCGCTGGTCAGGTCGAAGTCGGGCAGCTTGCCGCTCTTGAGCGCGGTGACGGCACGTTCGAGCAACTCGGTGTACAGCGAGAAACCGACTTCCTCGATCTGTCCGCTTTGTTCCTCGCCGAGCAATTCGCCGGCACCGCGAATCTCCAGGTCATGCGTGGCCAGCGTGAAACCGGCGCCGAGTTCTTCGAGGGAAGCGATCGCTTCGAGGCGCTTTTCGGCATCCGCCGTCATGGCGCGACGGTCCGGCACGATCAGGTAGGCGTAGGCGCGGTGATGTGAGCGGCCGACGCGGCCACGCAGCTGGTGCAGCTGGGCCAGGCCGAAACGGTCGGCGCGGTTGATCACGATCGTATTCGCGCTCGGCACATCGATGCCGGACTCGATGATAGTGGTGCACACGAGCACGTTGAAGCGCTGACGGTAGAAATCGAGCATGACCTGTTCGAGCTCGCGTTCCGGCATCTGGCCATGCGCAATGCGCAGGCGCGCGTCCGGGATCAATGCGGACAGCTCGCGTGCGGTGCGCTCGATCGTGTCGACCTCGTTATGCAGGAAGTACACCTGGCCGCCGCGCGCCAGTTCGCGCTGGAACGCCTCGCGTACCAGCGCCGTGTCGTACTGCGCGACGAACGTCTTCACGGCGAGCCGGTGTTCGGGCGGCGTGGCGATGATCGACAGGTCGCGCAGGCCGGCCATCGACATGTTCAGCGTGCGCGGGATCGGCGTGGCCGTCAGCGTCAGCAGATCGACTTCCGCGCGAAGCTTTTTCAGCGCCTCCTTCTGGCGCACGCCGAAGCGGTGTTCCTCGTCGACGATGACGAGGCCGAGCTGCTTGAACTTCACGTCGGGCTGCAACAGGCGATGAGTGCCGATCATCACGTCGATCTGTCCATCGCGCAGCTTCGCCAGCGCGGCGTCGACCTCCTTCTTCGACTTGAAGCGCGAGATCACCTCGACGCGCACCGGCCAGTCGGCCAGTCGGTCGGCGAAATTCTGGTAGTGCTGCTGCGCGAGCAGCGTCGTCGGCACCAGTACGGCGACCTGCTTGCCGGCGATCGCTGCGACGAACGCCGCGCGCAACGCGACCTCGGTCTTGCCGAAGCCGACGTCGCCGCAGACGACGCGGTCCATCGCCTTGCCCGAGGCAAGGTCGGCGATGACCGCTTCGATCGCCTGGATCTGATCCGGGGTTTCCTCGAACGGAAACGTCGCGGCGAACTGTTCGTAGAGGGCCCGGTCATAGGTGAATGCATGGCCAGGGCGCGCTTCGCGCTGCGCGTACAGCGCCAGCAGCTCGGCCGCAACGTCGCGTACCTTCTGCGCGGCTTTGCGCTTGGCGCGTTCCCAGGCGTCGCCGCCGAGCGAATGCAGCGGAGCCAGTTCCGGCGCCGTACCGGAATAGCGCGAGACGAGCTGAAGCTGCGCCACCGGCACGTACAACTTGTCGCCCTTCGCGTAGTCGATGCAGAGGAACTCTCCGCCGCCACCGACATCGAGCTTGACCAGTCCCTGATAGCGGCCGACGCCGTGATCGGCGTGCACGATCGGCGCGCCGATCGCAAGCTCCGACAGGTCGCGCAGCACCGCTTCGGGATCGCGTACGGCAATCTTGCGCCGACGCGACTGCTTGGCGCGTTCGCCGAACAGCTGGCGTTCGGTCAGGACCGTGGTGGCAGGCTCGGTCAGCGTGAAGCCATCATCGAGCGCGGCGACGGTGATGCAAAAGCTCGCCATAGGCTCGTCATTCCGGCGAAAGCCGGAATCCAGCTTTTGACCTGCAACGAGAGCTGGATCCCGGCTTTCGCCGGGATGACGAGCTTGATGATTACGGCCTAAGAATTCTCGCCACGACGCGACGACCTGCGGCTCGAGGTTCGCCTGCGCGAGTTGATCGATCAGCGCCTCGCGTCGGCCGGCGGAATCCGCAGCGATCAACACCCGGCCGCGGTAGTTGTCGAGGAACTTTTTCAGCTCCTCGGCCGGCGCCTCGCCGCGGCGATTGATCGGCAGCAGCGGCGCCGGCTGCGTGCCGAGGTCGACGGCATGCTCGTTCGAGTCCGGAGCGACGATTTCGACACGCAGCTTGAGGTTCAACTGCTCGCGCAGGCGATCGGGCGGCAGATACAGCTCGGCGACGGGCAGGATCGGTCGTTCGATGTCGTGCGCATGGCTGTCGTAGCGCGCCTGCGCCTGCTGCCAGAAGGATTCGGCTGCGCCGAGTGTGTTCTCGGCCAGAACGAACAGTGTGCGTTCGTCGAGGTAGTCGAACAGCGTTTCCGTGCGCTCGAAAAACAGCGGCAGGTAATATTCTATGCCGGCCGGCGTCGTGCCTTCCTTGAGATCCTGGTAGAGCGGGCAACGGCGCGGATCGATCGGAAAGCGTTCGCGCAGCGTGTTGCGGAAAGACTTGACCGCGCCTTCGGTCAGCGGAAATTCGCGTGCCGGCAACAAGTTCACCTTTTCCACTTTGTGTGCCGAACGCTGGGTCTCCGGATCGAACGTGCGGATCGAATCGATCTCGCGGTCGAACAGTTCGATTCGATACGGCTCCGCCGAGCCCATCGGGAATACGTCGAGCAGGGCGCCGCGCACGGCAAAGTCGCCGGGTTCCTGCACCTGCGGCACGTAGCGGTAGCCGGCGGCTTCGAGCCGGCGCTGTTCGTGACCGAGGTCGAGCGTCTGGCGCAGTTCGAGGACCAGTGACGAACCGCCGATGAAACTGCGCGGAGCGAGTCGTTGCATCAGCGTGGCGACCGGCACGACGAGCACGCCGCGCCGTGTCGCAGGCAGGCGGTACAGCGCGGCGATGCGTTGCGAGACGATTTCGGGGTGTGGCGGAAAGAGGTCGTAGGGCAGGGTTTCCCAATCGGGCAGGTGGAGTACGTCGAGCTGCCCGTCGGCGTCTGCACCTCCGGTAAATACGCGCAAGTCGGATTCGAGCGTATGCGCCGACTGCGTGTCGCGCGTCACCGCAACGACGATGCCGCCGTGCGCGCGTGCTGTCTGCGCGATCGCCAGCGCCGTCGCACTGCCGTGCGGGGCATGCCAGAAGCGGCGCTGCTTTGCATCGTGCGGCAGCGGTGGATGCATCAACGAAGCAGTGGCAGGTTCTGTTTCCATCGGACAAGACAATTCGCAATTCAGTGAATCAGGTGCATCAGTCGGCATTGCCAAAACGAATGCAGCGCCGGAGCACGTATGTGCCCAGCGCGGGGCGCGCAGTTTAGCGCGTCGAGGGTCGTAGGGCTCATGCGTGACTTTCGACACAGGAAAGCGCCTCACTAGAGCTTCCTGGGCACGATTCTTCACATGTATTTACGCGGCGTACCGCGGCATTCGGCGATAATGCACGCAAGCGGTCCAAGAGCCGCTCCGACCAATTCGACGTGACGTTCTTTTCTCGTATCCAAGCAGGAAAACATGTTGGTCCTGACCCGACACCATTCAATGCACCGAGCGCCGGTGGCAGCCCTGTTTCTCGCCGTGGCGATGTTGGCAGGCTGTTCGGCCGCACCTCCGCCACCGGCCGATTCGGCCGTGCCGGTGAGCATGGCTGCGGCCGTGAAGAAGGCCATGCCCGACCTGGTTTCGGCCGTAGGTACGGTCGAGGCGATCAACAGCGTCGCCGTCAAGTCGTTGATCGATGGCCAGCTGCTGCAGAGCGCCGTGAAAGATGGCGACGACGTAAAGGCCGGACAGTTGCTGTTCAAGATCGACCCGCGCCCGGCGCAGGCGGCACTTGCGCAGATGGAGGCGGCGCTGGCCAAGGACGCCGCCGCGCGCGACCTTGCTCACGCGCAGGTGCAGCGCTACAAACCGGTGGCCGACAAGGGTTTCATTTCCGCCGACCAGATGCAGCAATACGTGACCGCCTACGAGGCGGCGGCGGCGAGCGTGAAGGTCGACCAGGCCAACATCGACGCGGCGAAGTTGACGCTCGGCTACGCTGAGATCCGCGCGCCGATCTCCGGCCGCGCCGGCCGCATCCTCGTCCAGGCCGGCAACCTGGTGAAGGCCAACGACACCAGTCCACTGCTGGTGCTGAATCAGATCGCGCCGATCTTCGTGACCTTTTCGATTCCCGGCAGCTTCGTCGATCGCGTGCGCCAGGCTCAGGCGCAAGCCACGCTCGGCGTCGACGCGACCGGCGCCGGCATGCCCGGGACGGAGAGTGGAAAACTTGCATTTGTGGACAATGCCGTGGATCCGGCGACGAATACGGTCAAGCTGCGCGCCAGCTTCGCCAACGACGGGCAGCTGCTGTGGCCGGGGCAGTTCATCAATATCACGTTGACCGTCGGCAGCGAAGCCGACGCCATCGTCGTGCCGGACGCGGCGGTCAAGGCCGGGCCGAATGGCAGCTACGTGTTTGTCGTCAAGGCCGACGGCCGCGCCGAGATGCGCAGCGTCGACGTCGCGCGTACGGTGAACGCCGAGGCCGTGATCGCGAAGGGACTTGGCGCAGGCGAAAACGTCGTCACCGACGGCCAGTCGCGCCTCGTCGACGGCACGAAGGTGAGGCCGGTCAACACCGTATTGGAAGCAAGCAGGTGACTGCACGCAGATCAGTATTCGACGCCCGATGACTTCCGTTTCCGAAATCTTCGTCCGCAGGCCGGTCATGACGACGCTGGTCATGGTCGGCATCCTCGTGTTCGGCATCGCCGCCTACCGGCTGCTGCCGGTGTCGGACCTGCCGAACGTGGACTTTCCGACGATCCAGGTTAGCGCGCAGCTGCCGGGCGCGTCGCCCGAGACCATGGCCTCGGCGGTCGCAACGCCGCTGGAAAAGCAGTTCTCCACGATCCCTGCTCTCGACTCGATGACGTCGCAGAGCGGCCTCGGCCAGACCCAGATCACGCTGCAGTTCACGCTCGAACGCAATATCGACGCGGCCGCGCTCGACGTGCAATCGGCGATCTCGGCGGCACTGAAGCAGCTGCCGCCGACGATGACGACGCCGCCGACATTCCGCAAGGTCAATCCGGCCGACGCGCCGATTTTCTTCGTCGGCATGAGCTCGAAGACGCTGCCGCTGTCGAAGGTCGACGAATACGGCGAGTCGCTGCTTGCCCAGCGTTTGTCGATGATCGACGGCGTGGCGCTGGTCAATGTCTACGGCTCGGCCAAGTACGCCGTGCGCATCGACCTGGATCCTGGTGCGATGGCCGCTCGCGGACTGGGCATCGATCAGGTTGCCGCGGCGGTCGGCAACGGCAATGTCGATCTGCCGACCGGAACGCTGTATGGCAGCGACCGCACCTACAACGTCATGGTCAACGGCCAGTTCGAGGCTGCCAAGCCCTTCGAAAGCCTGATCGTCAGCTACCAGAACGGCGCGCCGGTTCGCCTCGGCGACATCGGCCATATCTATGACGGCGTGCAGAACGACAAGCTCGCCGCCTGGGTCAACGGCACGCGCGGCGTGCTGCTGGCGATCCAGAAGCAGCCCGGCGTGAACACGATCGCGGTCGTGCAGCGCATCCGCGCCGTCTTGCCGGGATTCGAGAAACAACTGCCGGCCGGTGTCGATCTCAAGGTGTTCTACGACCGCACCGAGAGCATCCGCGCCTCGGTCAACGACGTGCAGTTCAGCCTGTTCCTCGCGCTGATCCTGGTCGTTCTGGTGATCTTCATCTTCCTGCGCAATCTTTCCGCGACGATCATCCCCTCGCTGGCGCTGCCGATGTCGATCGTCGGCACGTTCGCGATCATGTATCCGTTCGGCTACAGCCTCGACAACCTGTCGCTGATGGCATTGACGTTGTGCGTCGGCTTTGTCGTCGACGACGCGATCGTGATGCTGGAAAACATCTCCCGGCACATGGAGATGGGCAAGTCGGCGCTCGAGGCCACATTCGACGGTGCGCGCGAGATCGGCTTCACGATCGTATCGATGACGCTGTCGCTGGCCGCAGTGTTCATCCCGCTGCTGTTCATGGGCGGCATCATCGGCCGCCTACTGCACGAGTTCGCGGTGACGATCGTCAGCGCGGTGCTGGTTTCCGGATTCGTCAGCCTGAGCCTGACGCCGATGCTGTGCAGCCGCATGCTGAAGCCGCATCATGGCGAGAGCCATGGCCGTATGTACCAGTTTTTCGAGGACGTGTTCGACGGCATGCAGAATTTCTACCGGCGCACGCTGCAGGCGAGCCTCGCCCATCGCCGCATCGTGCTGGCCGCCTTCGGTCTGATCCTGATCGCCACAGTCGTGTTGTTCGTGGTCGTGCCGAAGGGCTTCCTGCCGAGCGACGACACGGGCCAGCTGTTCGTGTTCGACGAGGCCGACCAGGACGTCGGTTTCGACGAAATGGCGCGCAAGCACAACGAAGCCGCGCGCATCGTGCGCGAAGACCCGAACGTTGCAGGAGTCATGGCGTTCATGGGCGTGTCCGGCAGCAGCGCTACGCTGAATGTCGGCCGCATGATCGTGACGCTGAAGCCGCGCAGCGAGCGCGGCTCGCCGGACGAGGTGATCCAGGAACTGCGGCCCAAGCTCACCGGCATTCCCGGTTTCAAGGTCTACCTGCAGAACATCCCGATCATCCGCATCGGCGGCCAGCTGACCAAGACCCAGTACCAGTACACATTGCAGGATATCGACACGAAGGAACTGTTCGCGTTCGTGCCGAAACTTGTCGACGTCATCGGCAAGCTGCCGGGGTTCCAGGACGTGACCAGCGACCTGCTGATCGCGCAGCCCGAGATGGACGTGAAGATCGACCGCGACGCGGCGTCTGCGGTCGGCGTCACGGCCGCACAGGTGGAAGGCGCGCTGTACACGGCGTTCGGCCCGCAGCAGGTGTCCACGATCTACACGTCGATCGACCAGTATTGGGTGCTGATGCAGGTCGATCCGAAGAAGCAGAACGATCCGAATGTGCTGAGCCAGATCTACATCCGCTCGGCCAACGGCCAACAAGTGCCGCTGTCGGCGGTCGCGCGCTTCGACAAGTCGGTCGGTCCGGCGACGATCAGCCATCTTGGCCAGGTGCCGTCGGTCACGGTGTCGTTCAACCTCGCACCCGGCGTGTCGCTGAGCCAGGCGGTCGAGCGCATCGACGGCGCGGTGGCGAAGATCAGGATGCCCGACACGATCACCGGTTCGTTTCAGGGCACGGCGCAGGCCTTCCAGTCGTCGGTCGCCGGCATGGGCATCCTGCTGGCGCTGGCGATCTTCGTCATCTACCTCGTGCTTGGCATCCTGTACGAGAGCTTCATTCATCCGTTGACGATCCTGTCCGGCCTGCCGACTGCGGCATTCGGCGCATTGCTGACCTTGCTCATTTTCCACATCGACTTGAACCTGTACTCGGCCGTCGGCCTGATCATGCTCATCGGCATCGTCAAGAAGAACGCGATCATGATGATCGACTTCGCCGTCGAGGCCGAACGCAGCGGCAAGTCGGCCGAAGAAGCGATCTTCGAGGCCTGCCTCGTGCGCTTCCGCCCGATCATGATGACGAGTTTCGCCGCGCTGTTCGGCACGCTGCCGATCGCGCTGGGTCTCGGCGCCGGCGCCGAGTCGCGCCGTCCGCTCGGCCTCGCCGTCGTTGGCGGGTTGCTCACCTCGCAGGTGCTGACGCTGTACCTGACGCCGGTGATCTACCTGTACTTCGAGCGCCTGCAGGAACGCACGCGGCGGCACAAGGGGGTTGGCATTGCGTCATCGACAGTCGCCAGCGCGCATGATCCTGCGCACGGACGGGCCTGACAGACATTGGCCAGAGTAGCCTGCTGCGACGCTCGCGCGGAGCGTTGCTCAGGTCAGCGGCAGCGTGACTCGGATGATGCCAGGATCGTGAAATGCCGCGTGGCGATCAAAACCGAGCTTGTCGCAAAGCTCGAGCATCGCGCTGTTCTCGCTCAGTACGTCGCCCCAGATTTCCACGGCCCCGCGCCGGCGGCACGCTTCGATCAGACGCTGCATCAGCAGCGCGCCGAGGCTCTGACGGGCAAAGGAGTGCTGCACGATGAGCGCAAATTCCGCGGCCAGCGTGGCCGGATCGATATAGGCGCGGGCCACGGCGCGGATCGTCGGCTCGCTGGTGTCGTCCGGATCGAGCAACACAATGGCAACGGCGTGCTCGGCGTCGATGTCGCAGAACTGCTTCGCCATATGCGCCGGCAGGTCGGTCAGCGGGTGCAGGAAGCGCAGGCGGATTTCTTCCGGCGTCAGCGTGGCGAAGCCGCGGCGCAACGCATCGACGTCATCGGGGTGAATGTCGCGCAGCAGGAGTTTCCTGCCGTCGCGCGTGCTGACGATCTCGCCGGTCAGGCGTGGCGCGGATGCGGGTTGCAGCGTCTCGCGCCGCGGCGGACGCCCGCCGACGGTCTGAAAGCGCATGGTGTCGGCGTGGAGAAGGGAGTTGGATGAGTTTTTCATGCAGTCACCCTGCCGCCCCTGTCTAGAGCACACCATCTAATCTCGACCTGCCATTCAGCCTGGAGTCGACCCGGCTGCCGCGCGGTAGTGACGGGCAGGTGAATGGTGTCGTCCTGGGCGCCGCTCCTCCTTCGCGCCAGCATGGGCTCCATCCGCTATATTGTCACCATGGCGATGGACATCAACGAACTGCGCAAGCTCTGTAGTGACTGGCCTGGTGTCACCGAAAGCGTCAAGTGGGAGGACGACCTCGTCTTCTCCGTGGCCTCGAAGATGTTCGTGGTGACAGCGTTGCGCGGGCCGCACAAGGCGCGCATGTCATTCAAGGTCGACACCGACCGCTTCCTCGAATTGACCGATCAGCCCGGCATGATGCCGGCACCGTACATGGCGCGCGCATTCTGGGTTTCGATCACCGAACCGGAACGATTCAGCGATGCACAGACCAAGGCGTTCGTGCGCCGGTCATACGAACTCGTGCGGAGCGGGCTGAGCAAGAAACTGCAGAAGATGCTGGCGGACGGCTGAGTGGTCGCAACCGTTGCTCGGCTTCAGCGTTTGAACTGCGCAAATGTGACGAAATGGCCGCCAGGTTCACGGTAGCCTATTTCGGTCGATCCGTAGAACGTTTCGCGCCGCGGCATGAAGATATCGAATCCCTTCAGCGCGGTTGCCAGCGCATCGATGTCGTCAACCTCGACGAACAGGAATGTCTTGTCGCCTTTGAAGGCGGCAGTATGCGCACTGGAATCCTTTTGCAGCAGTGCAGCAGTCTGGTACATGATTTCAACCGCGCCGTTGGCGAGAATGGCGAAACCGAGGTGGTCGCCGTCCGGCACTTCTGTCGGCCTGGCGAAACCGAGGCGCTCCTGCCAGAACGGCAGGCTTGGCTCGATCATGTCGACGATCAGCACGGGTGTGGATTTGCGCACCTGCAGCATGGCCATGGGTCTCTCCAGGGTGGCGGCCCAACCTATGGGCCATAGGTCTGTTCCGGGGCGATGATAGACTGCACTGCTGACAACATACTGACAGTAGCCTTAAACGAATGTCTGCAAAGGGCGATTCCCTGAGGACCATACTGTTCGCGCTCGGCGCGAATTTCGCGATCTTCGTTGCGAAGCTCGTCGCGGCGATGCTGACCGGTTCCGGCTCGATGCTGGCCGAAGCCGTGCACTCGCTCGCCGACTGTGCGAATCAGGGCCTGTTGCTGATCGGCATCCGCCAGTCCAAGCGCCCGCCGTCCCCGGAGCATCCGCTCGGCTACGGGCTGGTCATGTATTTCTGGTCGTTCCTCGTCGCGCTGCTGTTGTTCAGCGTCGGCGGCGTGCTTTCCTTCTACGAAGGTCTGCACAAGCTGGAGCACCCGGAACCCTTGCGTTGGGCATGGTTGGCGATCGGCGTGCTCGTGTTCGGTTTGATCGCCGAGTCGTTTTCGATGTGGGCCTGCTTGACCGAAGTCAACAAGGCGCGGGGCGGAAAAAGCCTCTGGCGCTGGTTCCGCGAGAGCCGCCAGAGTGCACTGATCGTCGTGTTCGGCGAAGACCTGGCAGCGCTGCTCGGCCTGTTGATCGCGCTGATCGCCGTGGCCGCCACCTACGTGACCGGCAATCCGCTGTTCGATGCCTACGGGTCGATCTGCATCGGCGCACTGCTGTGCATCATCGCTTTCTTCGTGGCGCGTGAAGTCGCCTCGCTGCTGGTCGGCAAGAGCGCCGAGAAATATCTACGCGATTCGATCCGCATCTTCGTCGGCGAACAGCAGGAGGTCGAGCAGGTATTCAACCTGATCACGCTGCAACTCGGGCCGTATCTGATGGTTGCGACCAAGGCGAAGATGCGCGGCGAACAGTCGGATCGGGAAATGATCGACGCGATCAATCGCGTCGAGGCGAAAATGAAGCTACAGTTTCCAGAAATCCGCTGGTCGTTCTTCGAACCGGATGTCGACGATTGAGAGCCAGGCGGCGGCCGTCTGATTTTTCTTCGGTGTCATGGAGAGCACGACCTTGAATCCCAACCTGGTTATGCCGGTGCTGTTCGGCGCGCTGATCGCCTTCGGCGTCTATCGCCGCGTGCGCAGAAACATCGGACGGCAGACGTTGAGTCCGGCACGCCTGACGACGCGCATCGCGATGTTCGCCATCGTCGGCGTGATGGTCCTGCTGATGTCGTACCGCGACATGAATCTGTTCGCAGCCATGCTTGCCGGCATCGCCGGCGGCGCCGCGCTGGGCTGGTTCGGGTTGAAACACACGCAGTTCGAGGCCACTGCGCAAGGTCAGTTCTACACGCCGCATACTTATATAGGCGCGTTTGTCTCGGCGCTCTTTCTCGGCCGCATCGCCTACAGATTCATCGTGCTGTATTCGACATCGCATGCACTGGCGGCGGCGGACCCGAGCCCTTTCGCCGCCTACCAGAAGAGCCCGCTGACGCTGGCGATCTTCGGCGTCCTCGTCGGTTACTACGTGTTCTATTACGCGGGCGTGCTGCGACGCGGCCAGGGGCTGCAGCCGCCGCCCGGCGATTCATCCCTGCAGGCCTGAGGCGTTAGTCGCGCACGAGCCAGTCGATGCGCGCGCTGCCTGCCGGCTCGCGCGACAGTTCCTTGAGCAGTACGGGCAACAGATCGCGAAGCTGATCATCGAATTTCCATGGTGCGTTGACGATCACCATGCCGCAGCCGTTCAGGCGCAGCGGCGAATCGTCCGCGTGCACGAGCAATTCGGCCACGAGCGTCTTGCGCATGCCGCTTGCGGCGAACCAGCGCAAAAACGCTCGTGTTGCCTCTCGCTGCTTGATCGGATACCAGATCGCGTAGATGCCGGTCGGCCAGCGCGCATGCGCGGCCTTCAGCGCCGCCTCGATCGCGCGGAATTCGCCTTCCTGTGCCTCGAACGGTGGATCGATCAGCACGAGGCCGCGGCGTTCCTTCGGCGGCAGCAGCGCGCCGAGTGCCGCGTAGCCGTTGCGCTGATGCACGCCGACGCGTGCGTCGGCGGCGAACAGCGCCTTCAACGCCGTCGCTTCGTCGCCCTGCAGCTCGCACAGGACGGCACGATCGAAGGGTCGCAGCACATGGCTCGCAATCAACGGAGAGCCCGGATAGATGGCAATCGCGTGGCCGGAATAACCCGCCAGGTTCATTGCCGCGATCAGATCCAGATAGGCGCGCAGCGACGGCGGCGCCTCCGCTTGTGCGCCGAGCAGACGCACGATGCCGTTCTCGGCTTCCCCGGTCTTGGAAGCTTCGACGCCGCGCAGGTCGTAACGGCCGGCGCCCGCGTGCGTGTCGAGATAGCAGAATGGCGCCGGTTTTTCCTTCAGCACCTGCAGCAGGCCGACCAGGATCGTGTGCTTGAACACGTCGGCGAAATTGCCGGCGTGAAAGGCATGGCGATAGTTCATGCGGGGCTGCGGTTAGAATCCACGCGTCGCAGTTTAGCAATGCCGTGGCACTCACGCCGGTCCAGAACAGCATGAAACGATTTGCAGATGAAACTTCGCCGGTTCCAAGCGACCGTTCGCGGCGGAACTTCGTGACCGGCGTCGCGTTGGGCGGCGTCGCCGTTTCACTCGGCCTGCCGCTGCTTGCACAGCCGTCGCGCCCGCGCGTGGCGGAGCTTTCCGGCAACGAGTTCGACCTCGATATCGGAACGATGCCGGTGAACCTTGCCGGGGCGCCGCGCTCGGCGACCGTGGTCAACGGCAGCCTGCCGGCACCGCTGCTGCGCTGGCGCCAGGGCGAAACCATCACGCTGCGCGTGAAGAACTCGCTGCCGACGACGAGTTCGATTCACTGGCACGGCATCGTGCTGCCTGCTGATATGGACGGCGTGCCGGGCCTGAGCTACATGGGTATTGCGCCGGGATCGACGTACACGTACCGCTTCCGCGCAAACCAGTCGGGCACGTACTGGTACCACAGCCACTCGCGCTTTCAGGAGCAGACCGGCCTGTACGGCGCCATCGTCATCGAGCCGCGCAATGGTGACGTGCATCGCGCCGATCGCGATCACGTCGTCTTGCTGTCGGACTGGAGCGACACAGATCCCGAACACATCTTCGCGACACTGAAGAAGCAGAGCAACTACTACAACTTCGCCCAGCCGACGGCGGGCGATTTCCTGCGCGACGCGCGTGCGCTCGGCGTCGGCGGCGCGGTCGACCGTCGTGCGATGTGGAATCGCATGCGCATGGACCCGAGCGACCTTGCCGATGTCTCGGGACATGCGTACACCTATCTGATGAACGGCGCGAATCCCGCCGGCAACTGGACCGGCCTGTTCGCGCGCGGCGAGCGCGTGCGTCTGCGCTTCATCAACGGCGCCTCGATGACCTTCTTCGACGTGCGCATCCCGGGCCTGAAACTGACGGTTATCGGGCACGATGGACAGGACATCGAACCGGTGACGGTCGACGAGTTTCGCCTTGGACCCGCCGAGACCTGCGATGTCATGGTCGCTCCGGACGACGATCGCGCGTACACGATTTTCGCACAGGCGATGGATCGCTCAGGCTATGCACGCGGCACCCTGGCAACTCGCGCGGGAGCCGAGGCCGACGTGCCGCCAGTCGACCCGCGCCCGCTGCTGACGATGGCCGACATGATGGGCGATATGAGCGGCATGGCCGGCATGGATCATGGCGTGATGCCAATGAAAGGCGGCGAGGGCAGTTGCGGCGCAAACATGCCCGGCATGAAAGCAGCGGCGAGCACGGTGCTGCAGGTGGGCCGCGGTGTCGACATGACGGTAGCGACGCCGCGCGCCAACCTCGACGATCCCGGTGTCGGCCTGCGCGACAACGGCCGCCGCGTGCTGACCTATGCGGACATGCGCACGCGCGGTGCGCCGATCAGTCGCGACGTGCAGCGCGACATCGTCCTGCACCTGACCGGGCACATGGGGCGCTACGTCTGGTCTTTCGATGGCCTGAAGTTTTCCGACGCCGAGCCGCTGCGGCTGAAACACGGTGAGCAGGTGCGCATCACGCTGATCAACGACACGATGATGACGCATCCGATCCACCTGCACGGCATGTGGAGCGAGGTCGAGACGCCAGGCGGCGAATTCCTCCTGCGCAAGCACACGGTCGTCGTGCAGCCGGCACAGAAACTCAGCTACCGCGTCAATGCCGACGCGATCGGACGCTGGGCCTACCATTGCCATCTCCTGTACCACATGGAAGCCGGCATGTTCCGCGAAGTCGTGGTCGCATGAGCCGTGCGTTGCGCCGTGCCTGCGCACCTGTCGCCGTCGTTGTCGCTGCGTTCTGCATTGCTGTGGCCGCGGCTGCACAGCAGGTCGACGCGGTCGATCACGTACCGCCCGCGCCACCCGCACAACCGATGCCGCCGATGTCCGAGGAGGCGATGGATCGCGTCATGGACATGCGCGATGACCCGCTGCTGGGCATGTTCAAGCTGGACCAGTTCGAGCGCGCGCACGGCGACGAAACCTACGCGACCGATTGGGAAGCCGAAGCCTGGATCGGGCACGACTTCAATAAGCTGTGGTTGCGCACCGAGGGCGAGCGCGAAAGCGGGGTGACCGACGCGCGCATCGAGGCATTCTGGGATCACGCCTTCGCGAGTTATTGGGACTGGCAGATCGGCGTGCGCCACGACTTCGGCAGCGGTCCGCAGCGGCCCCTCTGGGACACTCAGGCTCCTGCGTATCGCACTCGGGCTTCTGCCCAGCGAGATTGGGCAGCGTTCGGCGTGCAGGGTCTGGCGCCGTACTGGTTCGAGATCGAAGCCACAGCCTATGTCGGTGATTCGGGCAGGACAGCGCTGCGTTTCCGCGCCGAGTACGAACTGCTGCTGACGCAGCGTTTGGTCCTGCAACCGGAATTCGAGGCGAACGTGTACGGCCAGCGCGACGCGGATCGCGGCATCGATTCAGGCGTGAACGACGCGACATTCGGATTGCGCCTGCGCTACGAGATCCGGCGCGAGCTTGCGCCATACGTCGGTGTGGTCTGGAAACACCGCTTCGGTGATACCGATTTCGCTGCAGACCGCACCGGCGGTGAAACGCAGCTCGTCGCCGGGCTGCGCGTCTGGTTCTAGGAATTCACTTTGCCGTCGTGGCCAATTCGTGCGGCAGCATCAGCCAACGGTCACCGACAGCATCGACAACGAACTGGTGACCTCGTCGTTGAAAATATGGATTTTGTCGCTGTCACGCCGCGCGCCAAGCGCGTACAGCAGCGGCAGGTAGTGTTCCGGCGTCGGGATGCCGAGCGCGACATCTGCGCCGAGAGTACGCCAATTGGCCAGGGCGTCCACATCGCCTGCTTCGATGCGCGCGCGCAGCAGCGTGTTCGCGCGCGCCGCCCAGTCGGCCGGAGCAGGATCGCGGAAGTTGATCAGGCGCAGGTTGTGCACGATATTGCCGCTGCCGAGGATCAGCACGCCTTCGTCGCGCAGCGGCGTCAGCTCGCGCGCAAGGTTCAGGTGAAAGGCTCCAGGCTGTGCCGTATCGAGGCTCAGTTGTACGACCGGAACGTCGGCTTGCGGATACATGACGCGCAGCACGCTCCAGGCGCCGTGGTCGAGACCCCATTCCGGTGTCGTGTGGACTTGCACACCCTTGACCATCGAGGCAACGCGTCGCGCCAGCGCCGGGTCGCCCGGCGCCGGATATTGCACGTCGAACAACGCTTGGGGAAAACCGCCGAAGTCGTGGATCGTCTGCGGCCGCTCGGCGATGCAAACGCCGACGCCGCGTGTTTCCCAGTGCGCCGAGATGCACAAGATTGCCTTCGGTTTCGGCATCGATGCCACTGCGGCCTGCCAGCCGCGGGTGAACGCGTTGTCTTCGATCGCATTCATCGGCGAGCCGTGGCCTGCGAACAACACCGGCATGGAGGGCTGGAGCGACATATTCATTGACTCATCGTCGATGGCACTACTATATCGATACGCGCCGACGCATGTTCAAGAGACAGGACTTCACTCTGCATGAAATCGACTGATCCAGCGATCGGCGAGCAGCACACGACCGTGCGGACTGACATGCCGCGCGTGGCGATCATCGGTGGCGGTCCCGCGGGCCTGATGGCTGCAGAGGTCGCACGCGCTGCCGGCGCCGATGTGCAGGTCTACGATCGCCTCGGCTCCGTCGGGCGCAAGTTTCTCGTCGCGGGCAAGGGCGGCCTCAATCTCACGCACTCTGAAGGGGCGGAAACTTTCGCGGCGCGCTACGGTGCGCGCCGTGGCGAGGTGGGGCGCTGGCTCGCGCAATTCGATGCCGGCGCGATACGCGAATGGGCGTTGGGGCTCGGCATCGAAACATTCGTCGGCAGCTCCGGCCGCGTATTTCCGCTCGACCTGAAGGCTGCGCCGTTGCTGCGCGGCTGGGTGCGGCGCCTGCGCGCGAGCGGCGTCGGCTTTCACATGCATCATCGCTGGCTCGGTTGGGATGACGCCGGAGCGTTGCGCTTCGCGCATGCCGATGGCGAGCGCCTTGTATCGGCCGATGCCGTCGTGCTCGCGCTCGGTGGCGGCAGTTGGCCCGTGCTGGGCTCCGATGCCGCGTGGGTGCCCGTGCTGGCCGATCGCGGCGTGCCGATCGCCCCATTGGCGCCCTCGAACTGCGGCTTCGATATCGGTTGGAGCGAGCACTTCGCGCAGCGCCATGCCGGCCATCCAGTGAAGCCCGTCGTCGTCGAATGGCGCGATGAGGAGGGGCAAATCTTTCGTCAGCAGGGGGAATTCATCGTCACGGCGACCGGCGTCGAGGGCAGTCTCATTTATGCGCTGAGTGCGCAGTTGCGCGATGCCATCGCCGTGCACGGCTCTGCTCAAATCCACCTGGATCTGGTGCCCGGACGTGATGCGCAGCGGCTGGCGCAAGACCTCGCCCGTCCGCGCGGCAGTCGTTCACTGAGCGAGCATTGGCGGCGCCATGCGCGAATCGATGGCGTGAAAACGGGCTTGCTCTACGAAGTGCTGGCGAAGCCCGAGTTGCAGGATTCCGCGCGCGTCGCCAGGGCGCTGAAGGCCCTGCCGTTGACGCTGGTGCGTCCGCGGCCGATCGAAGAGGCGATCAGCAGCGCCGGTGGCGTGCCGTTCGACGTTCTCGACGAAAACCTGATGTTGAAGTCTCTGCCGGGTGTGTACTGCGCCGGCGAAATGATCGACTGGGAGGCGCCGACCGGCGGATATCTCCTGACAGCCTGCCTTGCCAGTGGCCGCATTGCCGGCGCGGGGGCGGCGCTGCAGTCGACCAAGATCCAGTCCGACAAGATGCAGTCGGACAAGACCCGGTCAAGCAAGTAGCGTAGCGACCCAGAGTGACGCCGCGCCCAGAGCGCAACCGATCACGGTCGCGGCGAGCACGTCGCTCGGGTAGTGCAGACCCAGGACGACACGCGACGCGGCAACCAGCAGCGTGAACGTCACCAGCAGCGGTGCAAGCAGGGGAAACCAGGCCAGCGCGATGATCGTGAACGCGACGGCGTGCAGCGTGTGACCCGACGGGAAGCTGAATTCGTCGAGTGGCGCGATGTGCGCGACGATCTCGCGATGCGCGCGGAATGGGCGTGGCCGACGCGTCCAGCGCTTGAGCAGGCGATACAAGGTTGTCGCAGCGAGTCCCGTCAAGGCCATGTGCAGCGCGGCCATCTGTCCGTGCGAGCCGCACAAGGCGAGCACCGCAATCAGCGCATACCAGAAGAGCCCGTCGCCGAGCCGGCTGACGACGCTGAAGAATCCGACCAGCGCACGCCGCGCCGCCCAGCGGTTCCAGCGCACGCACCAACGCCATTCGCCGCTGCGCTGCTCGAATGTCTGCCAGAGCTGCAGCGCAGTCACGACAGACTCCGCATCGGTTGAACATCGTTCGCAGCGCCGGTGCGGACCAGCACCCCATCGCGCGACGCACCGGCGGTCGATACACCCCCTGTCTTGACGATCGCGTTGTCGAGGATCCGCTCGTCGAGTGCAGCGAGCGCGTCGGCGAAATTTGCCGTGACTACGCGCGGATCGAGGCCGGCGACGGCCGCGCGCGCGGCTATGCGGGCGTTCCGATCGGGATTGACGACGAAGGCACGAGCCGCGTCGACGAAGGCGTTGTCGTCGGCGAACGGAACGAGGCGCCCGCAAGCGGATGTCAGGCGCTCGCGCGCGGCACCGTAGTCGAATGCGACCGTGGGCACGCCGCTGGCGAGTGCCTCGAGCGTCACGTTGCCGAATGTTTCGGTGAGACTCGGAAACAGGAACAGGTCGGCGCTGGCGTAATGAGTTGCCAGCTCCTCACCACGCTGCACGCCGCAGAAGATGAAATCCGGATTCTGCGCCGCAAGCGCGGCTCGGGCCGGCCCGTCGCCGATCCAGACATAGCGTGCGTCAGGGACCAGTTGCTGGATGGCGCGAAAGCTGCGCACCGCGAGCTGGAGATTCTTCTCCGCCGCAATGCGGCCGACATAGATGACAGCGAGTTGATTCGACGCGACGCCCCACTGCGCGCGCAGTGCAAGGTTGCGTCGGGACGGGCAGAACAGTTTCGTGTCGACGGCACGCGGCAGGCGCACGACGTTGCCGAAGCCCCTGCCGGCGAGAAAGTCGGCCAGTTCGACGGTCGGCACGAAGGTCGCCGCGGCGAGTCGGTGGAAGCGGCGTAGATAGCCGAACACGAGCGAAGTCAAGGCGCCGAGTCCGTAATGGCGCGCGAAGTCGTCGAAACGCGTGTGGAAGCCCGTGCTCGCCGGAATGCCGAGCGTGCGCGCAGCACGCAGCGCCGACCAGCCGAGCGGACCTTCGGTGGCGACATAGATCGCGTCCGGCCGTTGGCGGTTCCACAGCGCGCGCAGCCGGCGTGTGGCCGACAGCCCGAATTGCAGCCCGGGATAACGCGGCAGACGCATGCCACGGACCAACGTTGTCTCGATGCCGTGCTCCGCGACGGCTTCGACCGCATCCGCGTGCTGCCGTGGCCGGATCAGCTGGACCGCGTGCCCGGCCGCGGCCAGGCCGTGCGCCAGCCCGGCGACGGTCAGGGCGACGCCGTTGATCTCGGGCGAATAGGTTTCGCTGACGATGCCGACACGCATGCACGCACTCCATGATTGCGTGCAGCGTAAGGGCGCGATTTTAAAAGTGGATTACGGGAAAATGTCGCGTTTGTGACAGTTGCACGTGCGGCAGCGCGACGCGGCGGTGCAGCTCAGCGCCCAATCAGCGACTTGCGCAATTTCGAGAACAATCCGCCGCTGTTGTCTGCTTCGGAATAGCGCGACGGGCGGCGCTCGGTTTCGAGCGCGTGGATCGCCTCGTACGCATTGACGACATCGAACACTTCGGCCATCGATGCGCCGCTGACCGCGGCGATCTCGTTGAGCTTCGCCATGTCGCGCATGACCTTGCCGATCCGCGCGTGCGCCGGCACTTCCGCCTCGACCAGCGTTCCGTCCTTGAGCTTGTAGCGGCCGCCGGGGTCGAGGTGGGCAGCGAGCCTGCCGCCGGATTGCACCAGCGTCGCCAGCCAGAGCAACCGCGAGTACGGTTGCGCCGGATGCTTTTCACGAATCTGTGCCAGTTCGGCCGTCGTCAGCGCGTGCCAGTCGCGCTGCGGCAGTGCCTGCTTGCAGTACGGCACCAGCGCCTGCAGCGAATCGGAACTGTTGTGGAAGACGCGCGACTTCGGATCGAGCGTCAGCGACGGCGACCCCTTCAGCGACAGCGTGGCCGGACCGCCGAGCAGATTTCCGCGCAGGTAATCGCGCAGTGTGGTCGGCGCCAGGCTCGGCGCAGGTTCGAGCGCCGGCGGCGCGGACAGATTGATTTCACCCGGAGCCCGGTCCGGACGGCGCAGACCGCCGGCATCGGCGACGCGCTTTTCGCGACGCGCCGTAATCTTGTGGCTGGCTTCGATCGTCGTGTCTTCCTTCAGCTCGAACGGAACCGCAGATGACGGCTTGGCGGCAATCGAATCCGGCCTGAGCAGATCGTCGAGTCCCTGCGCCGGTTCGGCTTCGCGCTGCGCACCGCTCTCCAGATGCAGTTCGACTTCCTCGATTTCTTCGGCCGGCGTCAGCTCCTCGAGATCGTAGAAATTCTGCGCACTCGGAATGATAGCGCCGGCACCTTCGAACTCGCTCGCCGCACCGACTTCGTTCAGCAGTTCGGAGAACCGTTCGAGTTTCAGCGGGCGGGCAAGCCGAAGCTCGCCGTCGCGCAACTCATCGTCGCCAAGAACTGCGCAATGCTTGCCGCTGTGAAACGCGCGGCCGCGGGCCATCTGTCCCGCGAACGTTGCTGGATCGACGATGATGAGGTCGGCCTTGTCCTCGGTGTCCCAGCGCCACATGTGCGAGAGGTGGTCGATTGCGGCACGCCGCATCAGCAGGCGCAAATGCGCTTCTTCCTCATCGCTGAGGCCAATGACAACCAGAAACTTGTCGCTGGTCACGTCTGACGGTCCCCGTCCCTGTCTCGCGCGGCAGGAGTTGCCTTTACCATCTTGATATTACTGCAAAACCGGCCGCGAACGTAAAACGGTTAGCTGACGCATTCCTGACGGGCGGTGGATTGCGAGCGATGCGCGCGGGCACCGTCGTTCAGTTCGCCTCGGATATGGCGATTTCAGAGACTCCGAGATGAACCGCATCGACGACTGTTTCGGCGCCGCCGCCAGCAACGTGCGGCGATGCTTCGGCGCGCGATTGCTGTTGCATGGTCCACAGTGCGGCGTAGCGGCCGTGCTGGGCGAGCAGCTCGCCATGTCGGCCACGCTCGACGATGCGGCCGGAATCGAGCACGAGGATTTCGTCGGCATCGACGATGGTCGACAGGCGATGCGCGATGATCAGGGTCGTGCGTTCGCGTGCGATCTCGGTGAGTTCGGCTTGAATGATCTTTTCGGTGCGTGTGTCGAGCGCGCTCGTCGCCTCGTCGAAGACGACGACGGCCGGCTGTTTGAGCAGCGTGCGCGCGATCGCCACGCGCTGCTTTTCGCCGCCGGACAGTTTCAAGCCGCGCTCACCGACGCCGGTCTCGTAACCTTTCGGCAGGCTCTCGATGAACGCGTGAATATGCGCCGACTTCGCAGCGGCGATGATTTCCTCACGTGTGGCCTCTGGCCGGCCATAGGCAATGTTGTAGTAGATCGTGTCGTTGAACAGCACGGTGTCCTGCGGCACGATGCCGATGGCCGCGCGCAACGAATCCTGGGTGATCGCGCGGATGTCCTGGCCGTCGATGCGGATCGCGCCGGCACTGACGTCGTAGAAACGGTAGAGCAGACGCGCCAGAGTCGACTTGCCGGCGCCGGTCGTGCCAACCACGGCGACCGTCTTGCCCGCAGGAATGGAAAAGTCGACGTCCTGCAGGATGTGGCGGTCCGGATCGTAGTCGAACGAGACGTGCTCGAAGCGCACTTCGCCGCCGCGCACGGCGAGCGGTCCGGCGTCCGGCGCGTCGCGTATCTCCTGCGGCTTGTCGAGCAGTGCGAACATGCGCTCGATGTTGGTAAGGCCCTGCTTGACCTCGCGGTAGACCACACCGAGATAGTTCAGCGGAATCGACAACTGGATCAGCCAGGCGTTGACCAGCACCAGATCGCCGACGCTCAGCGAACCGGCCACGACACCGGCGGCGGCGCGCCACAGCAGCAGGGTCAGACCGATTGCGACGATACTGGCCTGGCCGATATTCAGCACGGCGAGGGTCTTGAGGCTCTTGACCGTTGCCTCTTCGTATTGCTTCAGCGCAAAGTCGAAGCGGCGAAGCTCATGCTCCTCGTTGCCGAAGTACTTCACCGTTTCGTAGTTCAGCAGCGAATCGACCGAGCGCGCGTTGGCTTCGGTATCCGCGTCGTTCTTCGCGCGGTAGTAGCGCAGCCGCCATTCGGTGACGGAAAACGTGAATGCCACGTAGGTGGCCAGGGTTGCCAGCGTGATTGCGGCGAACCAGATGTCGTAATGCACGATCAGGATGGTCGAAACGACGATGATTTCGAACAGCGTCGGCAGGATCGTGTAGATGGTCCAGTCGAGCAGATCGGTGATCGACACCATGCCGCGTTCGACGTCGCGCGCCACGCCGCCCGTGCGGCGGTCTAGGTGAAAGCGCAGGCTCAGCGCGTGCAGATGCGAGAATACGCGCAGCGTCACTTCGCGCGACGTGCGCGCCAGCACGCGCGCGAACACGACCTGACGCAATTCCTGGAACAGCGACGTCGACAGGCGCAACGCACCATAGGCGACCAGCAGCAACAGGGGAATCGTCAACGCAGTCAGCTTCAGGTCGAGCCGATCGACAAGTTGCTTGAGGATGAACGGTACGCCGATGTTCGCCGACTTCGCGGCGACCAGCAGGAACAAGGCGATGACGACCCGACGCCGGTAGTGCCAGACATACGGCATCAACCGGCGCATCGTTGCGTAGAGCGTGGCGGGAGGCGTTTCCTGAGTCACTGGTTGCACATGGGGATCAAAGGGTTATAAACAAGAACGCAGTCTCCGGAGAGCGATCGATAGCTGTCCTAGTCCGCGGCGCCGCATTCCTGCCTTGGCGTTGCGTGGTGTTCGCCTGGCCACCTTGAATGACAAACCGCGAATGCTTTCGCCAGGACGTCATTGCGCCGAAATGCAGTCGGCCGCCATCTGCGCGCCGCCGCGAGGGCATCATCGGCGTATGATCGCGGTCTTGGCAACGGCCAGCCACGGAGACACCATCATGCGTCGTTCTGCATTGCTTGCATCGCTTAGCCTGCTCGCCCTGGGCGCGGGTTTCGCTGCGAACGCCCAGCAACCTGCCGGATTGCCGCGGGCCAAGGCGCCAGCCGGCGCGGAGGTGTTTTTCGTTTCCCCCGCAGACGGTGCAACGGCGGGCCAGGATGTGAAAGTCGTATTCGGCGTCAAGGGCATCGCCGTCGCTCCAGCCACCGACGCATCGCCCGGTACCGGTCACCATCACCTGTTGATCGACCAGAAAGACCTGCCGCCCGGCGACTCGCCGATTCCGAACGACGCGACACGTAAACACTACGGCAAGGGCCAGACCGAAGACACGATCCACCTCGAGCCTGGCGACCACACGCTGCAACTCGATTTCGCCGACGCACTGCACATGCAGTTCGATCCACCGATCGTCTCGAAGAAGATCACGATTCACGTCAAATAACGACAGAGTCGCTGCGCTCGGCTCTTTCGCCTGCGGCGCTTGGATTTCTCTAGTCGTCATTCCCGCGCAAGCGGGAATCCACTTTGATCTTGGCTTTTGTTCTTACTTCGAAGGAAGCTTCCACTCGCCCCGCGGGCGAGCGGGTTACTTTCTTTGCTTGTGCAAAGAAAGGTAACCAAAGAAACACACCCCCGTCGGCGCGCCTTCCTGGCATCCTGCCCTGCAGGTCCGCGAAGGCGCTACGGGGTTCGCTGGATGCACGTCCATGTGCATTCAGCGAACGGGCGCGCATCGTGTGCGCCCTCCTGCGGACTTTTCCTTCGCACCTTCGCCGCGCCTCAGGGGGCCCCGGTTTGGGCGGCATCCTGCCGCAGAAGCCGAGAGTCGCTCGGGACATTCGTCGAGGTAGTGCAAGGATGCACGGATTCGTGGATCCCGGCGCCGTTCGCGGTGCCGAGCATCGCAGCCTTCGCGGGAAAAGCCCGCAGGGGCGCGGCGAGGGA
>Ga0157375_10000386_pt1 | contig 40168 bp, 37 predicted proteins | sample M35metaG_FD_115311 | JGI IMG/M metagenome (GOLD analysis project Ga0157375, IMG submission 115311) | Miscanthus rhizosphere microbial communities from Kellogg Biological Station, Michigan, USA - M3-5 metaG | ecosystem: Host-associated > Plants > Roots > Rhizosphere > Soil | place: USA: Michigan...
CGCTGTCGATTTCGCGATGTCCCGTTCGACTACATCGCAAGGAGAAGAAAACCATGGAATACCTGCTGCTGATTTACGAGGGTGAGAAGCGCTGGCAAGGGATGAGCGACGCTGAGATCGGCGCCGAGGTGGGCGAATACGGCGCCTTCGGCAACGAGTTCGCGGGCGCGATCAAAGGCGGCAATGCGCTGCAGCCGACCGGCACCGCCACGAGCGTTCGCGTGCGTGACGGCAAGCGGATGACCACCGACGGTCCGTTCGCGGAGACGAAGGAGCAGCTCGGCGGCTACTATCTCGTCGACGCGCCCGACCTCGATGCCGCCATCAACATCGCCGCGAAAATCCCCGGCGCGCGCTACGGCACGATCGAAGTGCGGCCGATCATGACCTTCTCGTAACTATCATTAGCGGTCTTGACCGCGATCGAGGAGATCTTCCGCTCCGACTGGGGCCGCCTGCTATCCGCCCTCATTCACCTCCTCGGCGATTTCGACGTCGCCGAGGAGGCGTTGCAGGAAGCGTTCGCGATCGCGGTGGCCGAGTGGGCGGACGAAATTCCGCGCAATCCGGGCGCGTGGCTGTACGGAACGGCGCGGCACAAGGCCATCGATCGTCTGCGGCGTCAATCGCGCTTCGCCGAAAAACAGACGGAGCTGGCGGCGATGACGCCGGCGTCGACGGCCATCGACCTCGAACAGGAATCATCTGTGCCCGACGAACGCCTGCGCCTGATCTTCACCTGCTGCCATCCCGCGCTCGCGGAAGAAGCACAGGTTGCGCTGACGCTGCGCACGCTCTGCGGACTGACCACCGAGGAGATCGCGCGGGCGTTTCTCGTTCCGGTAGCGACGATGGCGCAGCGCCTGGTGCGCGCGAAGTCGAAGATCCGTGCCGCCACGATTCCGTACCGCGTCCCGCCGGCCTCGGAGCTGCGCGAGCGGCTGTCCGCAGTGATGGGGGTGGTCTACCTCGTCTTCAACGAAGGCTACGCCGCCGCCAGCGGCACATCGCTCGTCCGCCACGATCTCTGCGCCGAGGCCATCCGCCTCGGACGAATGCTTCGAATGCTGATGCCAAATCCCGAGCTCGACGCGCTCCTCGCGCTGATGCTGCTACACGATTCGCGCCGCCACGCGCGGATGTCCGATGGCGATCTCGTTCTCCTCGCCGATCAGGATCGCGCGCTCTGGGATCGCGCAGAGATCGACGAAGGCCACGCGTTGCTGCAATCATCGCTGCGTCGTTCGACGCCTGGAACGTACGCGCTCGAAGCGGCGATCGCCGCCGTGCACGCGGATGCTTCCGTCGCCTCGGACACCGACTGGCGTCAAATCGTGATCCTCTACGACCGTCTCTACGCGCTGCATCCGACGCCGATCGTCGCGCTGAATCAGGCGGTGGCGATTTCGATGGCGGATGATCCAGCGGCCGCGCTGCCGCTCGTCGAAGCGCTTGAAAACTCGCTCGATGGCTACCATCTCTGGCACGCCACGCGAGCCGACCTATTGCGTCGCTTGAATCGCAGCAATGAGGCGCTCGCAAGTTACCGGCGCGCGTTCGAACTGACGGCGAACGACGCGGAGCGGCGGTTTCTGGCGCGGCGGATTGGGGAGTTGACGGGCGAATCCTAGTTATAGGGCAACTCACCCGTTCCGTTTCACCACCACGATCGTCGTGTCATCCGCGGGGGCGGCGGCGCCGGCGTGGGAGCGCCAGTCATCGACGATGGCGGTGAGGATGGCGGTGGCGGGGCGGCGCGAGATCTTGCCGAGGAGTTGGCGGAGGCGGTCGAAGCCGTAGGGACGGCCGTGGGCGTCGGCGGCTTCGAACAGGCCGTCGGAGAAGAGGACGACCGTGGTGCCGATGCGCATCGACAATGGAGTGTCGGCGTAATGGCGTTCCGGGCCGAGTGCCAGCGGCAGCGACGGTAGCTCCAGCTCGCGCACGTCGGCGCTGTGCGTGATCCACGGGTAGGGATGACCGGCGTTGCTGACCAGTACGTCTCCCGTGGGAGGATCGAGGCGCAGCAGGACCAGCGACGTGAACGTTCGCGGGGAGCCGATCCCGCGCAGCACCAGGTCGAGCCGCTGCAGCACGATGGCCGGCGTTCGCTCCGCTTCGACGAGACTGGCTAATCCCGCCTTCGTCATTGCCTGCGCGATTGCGCACGAGTATCCGTGACCCGAGACGTCGCCCGCGGCGATCCACAGCCGTCCTTCGGCGTCACGCACGAAGTCATAGAGATCTCCGCCTGCCTCGGTGGCGAGAATCGACCGGGCCGCGATCTCGTACCCGTCCACCAGCGGCATCTCCTTCGGCAGAAGGCCGAGCTGCATCCGCGCCAGCAGATCCATCTCGTACTTCAGCCGGTTCTCCTCCTCCAGCCGGCGGGCGAAACCCGGGAGCGGCAGAGGTCCCTCTTCTGCTTCATCGCCGCGACGAATGCCGATCAGTCCCAACGGCACAGGCGCTGCGGCGACCGTGAAAAGCAGAAACGCGGACACCGGCATCCATGAGAAATGGAGCAGCGAAAAGAGCGCGGCAGGAAGAACGGCGGACGTCACCGCCGCGGTGAGGAGCGCCGTGAGGCCGAACTCCGCGTACGCAAAGATCAGCACCGCCGTCAGGACGAGACACGCGGCGAAGGCGATCCAGAATGACGAGAGCGGAGTGCGGGCGGCCAGTACCAGCGCCCCGAGAACGGTTGCTCCGCCGCGAATTTTCCGAAGCAGCGGGAAACGCAGTGCGGCGCAGATGACCATCATGATCAGCGCGGTGCGAAATGCTCCCTCGTCGATCGGCGACCTGGTCACACCGAAGACCGGCAGCCGGATGCTTCCATCGGTCGTCGCCACTCCCGGCACCATCGTTGCGGCGGACAACGCCAGCAGCCACAGGCCGGCGACGCCTGCGCCGATCGACCATCCGGCCAGCAATGCCTTCCCTCCCTTCGGCCCGAGCCGTCCCGCGCGCAGCGTATCGAGAGAGGTGCGGAAGCCTGGCACCGTCGAGCGAAGCCACGACTCGGCGGCCGACCAGACGACGAACAACGCCACCGCTTTGGTCAGGATCCCGTTGAGCGAGTCGGCGACCTGAATCCAGTTTGTGGAGATCCACAACGGTCCGGGAAGGGAGAGTGCGATCGAGAATGCCGCGAGAACGGCACCCTTCTTCAGCTCGATCCGCCGCCGTACCAGAAGGACCAGGAAAAGAATCAGAACCGCGATCGTGAAACCGCCGCGGACGATCCACTCCTCCATCCGCGCCGTCAGGAGCGACCCGAGCGTCACGCTCTCGATCCGGTTTCGCCACCAGCTGGCCGACCCAACGAAACGTTGCGCGATCGGAGCGGTCGTGCCCTGGATCGATATGCCGAGCAACGTCTCCGGGGGCGCCGATCCTGAAATGTCCATTACGCGGACCGTCTCGGCCAGCAGATTCAGCTCGATCGGCGGCATCCGCTGGCCGGCAGGCACGAGCAGCTGATCCAGATTCACGCGCCGCGCGCCGGCAGCCGTCGATGGAGAGTGAAACAGTTCCTCCGGAATCCACATCGCGGAAACCGGCACGCCTCGGGTAGAGAAGAGCACGCGAAGCTGCCCGCTTCCGTTCCCGGTTCGCCATTGGCTTTGCGCCGCGGCCTCGACGAACGGACCGCGCCCTTCGCGCGTCAGCCACTCGGGCGCCCTCGGGCCGAGAATGTCGTACGCCGTCTCTCGCTGCGGGAGCGACTCGTTGTCATAGATGACGCCCTTCGATCGGAGCTGCATTCGCGGCGCGGATTCGAGCTCAAGACCAGCGGGACCGGCGATCTGCTGCAGTCTGGCCTCGAAAAAGCTCTGCCCGGGCACGCCTCGGTTGCGCCACTCCGGCAGGCGGAGACACGCAACCACAACGCCGATGGTGAAGACGGCCACACCGGCTGCGCCGAGGCTAACGAGTCGTGAGCGCCGTTCCGATCCAGCCATTCGCTTCAAGGGTATACAGGGAACCGGAGGAAATGTTCTAGCGGTCGGGGCGTCGCGTCATTAAGATAGAATTCAATCAATCTGCATGGCTCCAAACGAGTGCACGATTTGGACGCTCCTCGAGGATGCTGTCATCGCTCTGCCATTCGCCTGTCTCGGAACGCTGGCACGTCAACTGCTCCCGCCGTTCAACCGGCACGATCTCAAACTTCGGGTAATCTTTCTCGAAGCGATCTTTCTGGAATCATTCGTTTTGCTTTCCGTTACGCTCATCAGGTGTCTAAGGGATTACCCATGACAGCTTCCAGCCTCGGCGGTCACGACGACAATTCGTCACCCAATCCTCTCGAAAGACAGGTTCGCGCGCCAGAGCAGCTGAGCGTAGTTGCGATGGCAGCGATCGTTGTAGCCGGCATTGCCGCAGCATTCATCGCGCAAAGAGTTGGCCTCTCCTTTCGAATGTCGATTGTCGTGAGTGCACTACTTGTTGGCGTCTTGATCTCGGTGCTTCATTACTTTCAGGACTCTCGCCGATCGTCAGCGCGCATGCGTCGTAGAACCATCATCACAAGAATCGCCGCAGAAGAGCCGAAACCTTCTCGCGCAGGGCATCGGTAACCCAAACCGTATCGTCTACTTCCCCACCGCGCCCTTCGGCCATCCGCCTTTGAGAAATGCTTCGATGGCGGGGAAGACGATCGTTGGCTGCTCCGCGTGCGGGAAGTGTCCGGTGTGCGGCAGTCGCAGAATGCGGGCGTTGGGAAGTGCGGTCACCCAGTTCGAGACCATCGCCATCGGGATCGCGTCTTCTTCGCCGTGGATGATGAGGACCGGGGCTTTGACGCGCGCGAGTTCTGACGTCCAGTTCCAGTCGCCGAGGGAGGCGAAGGTGGCGCTGTTGGTTTTGGTCATGCCGTAGCGGATCGCTTCCGGCGGCGCGGCGCAGAGGTCGGACTTCACGGCGGTCACGGGGATCGACTTCGCGAGACGCGGCGGGGTCATGATCGACCAGTACTCGCGGCAGACGGCGGTCACGTCTTTCGATGTCTCGAATGCGCTTTGCAGTTCGTCGCTGCGTTTGAGCTGCTCCTCGGTGAGACGCGACATCAGCGCGTCGCCCAGCTCGTCGAAGAACTTCCCTTTCGACGGCGGAATCGGCGAGAGGAAAATCATCCGTTCGATGCGATCGGGATAACGGATCGCGTAACGCGCGGCGATGGCCGGGCCGAACGAATGCGCGAGGAGCGTCACTTTCTCCAGGCCGAGGTGCTTGCGGAGCGCTTCGAGGTCGGCGACGTGATGATCGATCGTCAGGAGCGCCACGTCCGAGGGTAGCGTCGACCGGCCGCCGCCGCGCTGGTCGTATTCGATCAGGCGATGGTGCTGGCGCAGCGGCCCGAGATCAGCGGCGAGCGAGTCGTGATCCATCCCAGGTCCGCCGTGGATCACGATGATCGTCGAACCCTTTCCGCTGTCGGAGTACCAGAGCCGAACACCGTCTCCGGCGTCGACGAAATGTTGCGCGAGGACGGCGGGCGCAGTCAGGAGGAAAGCGAGGGCGATCGCGAATCGATGCATCGCGTGAGTATGCGCGAGCGATAAGACTCTTGCCTCCCCTTTCCCGTCACGCTATCGTTGCGGAACTCCCTATCAAACGTAAAAGCCGAGGAGGATTCCATGGCCAAGTGGACTCGCAGGCGGTTTCTCGAAACGATCGGGCGCGTTGGCGGTGCGGCCGCGGTTTACGAATCGATGGTCGCGCTCGGAATGGTGCGTGTGCCCGAGTCGGTGTACGCCGATCCGCTGCAGATGCCCGAGGGCGGAGGCAGCGGCAAGACCATCGCCATCCTAGGCGCCGGCATCGCGGGACTTACCGCCGCGTACGAGTTGAAGAAGCGCAACAGCGGATTCAACATCGTCGTGCTCGAAGCGTCGCATCGTCCGGGTGGACGCAGCTACACCGTCCGCGCCGGCGACAAGATCGTCGAAACGCACGGCGGCGAGACGTGGGAGCAGACCTGCCACTTCGAAGGCGACGTTAAGAATCAGTACTTGAACGCTGGTCCGGGACGACTTCCGTATCACCACACGGTGGCCCTCGGGTACTGCAAGGAGTTGAAGGTCGAGGTCGAGCCGTACGTGATGACCACGCGCGCGAACCTCTACCAGAACAAGGACGGCTTCCACGGCAAGCCGATGCCGCACCGTCGCGTGCTCAACGACACGCGCGGCTGGATTTCGGAACTGCTGACGAAGGCCATCGATCAGGGATCGCTCGACACCGAGCTCTCGCCGACGCAGAAGAAGCAGATGCTCGATCTGCTCAACACCTTCGGTCCGTTGAAGGACAAGAAGTACGTCGGCTCGCAACGCTCGGGGTACACGGTACAGCCGGGCGTGCTCACGCCGGGCGACACCGAGCCGCCGATTCCGCGCGTCGAAATCCTCGGCTCGGAGTTCTGGCTCGACCGGATGTATCAGTCCGAGGATTACGAATGGCAGCCGACGCTCTTCCAGCCGGTCGGCGGCATGGACAAGCTGGCGTATGGCTTTGTGCCGCACGTCAAGGAGTTCATCCGCTACGAGCGCGAGGTGACCTCGGTGCGCAACGCCGAGGGCGACAAGGTTGTGATCCGCCATCGCGCGGCGGGAAATCCGTCAGCGCCGGAAGAGACGCTCACCGCCGATTGGTGCATCAGCACGATTCCGGTGTGGATCCTTCACGGCATCGACAACAATTTCTCCACGCCGTTCAAGAACGCGCTGAAGGCGCCAAAGCGCGGCCTGACGTGCAAAGTGGGATGGCAGGCCAACCGCCGCTTCTGGGAGCTCGACAACGAGATCTACGGCGGCATCTCCTACATCAATAACAACATCACGCAGATGTGGTACCCGTCGAACGGCTATCTGTTCGAGGAGAAAGGTGTGCTGACCGGCGCCTACAACTACACGGCCAACGCGGAGTACCTCGGCAATCAACCGCTGAAGGAGCGGCTGAAGATCGCGGCCGCCGGCGCGCGGCTTCTGCACGGCGAGACGTTCACGAAAGACGTGCCGATCGACCTCGGACTCTCGATCGCGTGGCATCACGTGCCGTATCAACTCGCGGGATGGGCGGACTGGGACAAGGTCCCAGCCGCGTTCTACGACACGCTGCTGGAACCGGATGGCCGCGTCATCGTGGCCGGCGATCAGGTGTCCTATCTCCCCGGCTGGCAGGAGGGAGCGATGCTTTCGGCGCATCACGTCCTCCGGCGCATCAGCCGCGGATCACGCCTGATGAAGGCGACGGCGGCTTCGACGACGAAGCGCCGCGCGCCGGACACGCACGCGCTGACGCAGGGTTCGGGCAGAACGCGAAATTAATTTGGGTGTCGGGTGTCGGAGAGATAACGGGAGTTGTGTCGCGATACAACTCCCGACCCCCGACCCCCGACTCCCGTTCTGCTGCGGCGCGAAACGATAGACTCCCGTAATGCCCGAGCTTCGTCGCGATATCGGTCTGTGGCGCGGCATCGCCCTGAACATGATCGACATGGTCGGGATCGGACCGTTCATCACGATCCCGCTGATCCTCATGGCCATGGGCGGCGGCCGCGGCATGCTGGCCTGGATCCTCGGCGGACTGCTGGCCATCAGCGACGGCCTCGTCACCGCGGAGTTGTCGGCGGAAATGCCGGGCTCCGGCGGCTCGTACGTTTTCCTTCGCAACGCGTACGGCCGCGCCGGACGGCTGATCTCGTTCCTCTTCCTTTTCCAGATTCTCTTTTCGGCGCCGCTATCGATGGCGTCGGGCTGCATCGGTTTCGCCAGCTATTTGAAAGTGATCATCCCCGCTGCCGGAAATCACATCGGACTGGCCGCGACGATCGTCTGCATCCTGACGATGCTGCTTCTCCTTCGCCGCATCGAATCGATCGGCAAGTTTTCGATCCTGCTGTGGATCGGCGTGCTGATGACGCTGGCCATCGTCATCACCGCCGGGCTGCCGCATCTGAAGCTGGACGCGTTCGCGTTCTGGCGCGCGCCGCGGCTCGACGGCGGCATCGGCTACGCCGGTCTCGGCGTCGCGCTGATCTACGCGGTCTACGACTACCTCGGCTACTACAACATCTGCTACATCGGCGACGAGGTGCGCGACCCGCAGCGGACGATCCCGCGCGTGATCGTGATCTCCATCCTCGCCATCGGCGCGATCTACCTGGTGATGAACGCGTGCCTGATCTCGGTGCTGCCGATGAAGCAGGCGATGAATTCACCGTCGATCGTGGCCGACTACCTGGCCCTGCTGCTCGGCACGCGCGCCGCGCAATGGATCTCGATCCTGATTCTCTGGACGGCATTCGCGTCGATCTTTTCGTTGATGCTCGGCTACTCGCGCATCCTCTATGCCGCCGCGCGCGACGGCAACTTCTTCGGCCTCTTCGCCAAGCTGCACGCGACCGAGGCGTATCCATACGTGTCGATCCTCTTCCTCGGCTGCGTGGCCACCGCGTTCTGTTGGATGTCGCTGAAGAACGTGCTCCAGGCGATCCTCTCGATCCGCGCGATCATCCCGTTCATGGCCCAGATCATCGGCGCCGTCCTGCTCCGCCAGCGCGAACCGAATCGCCCGCGCCCGTTCCGCATGTGGCTCTACCCCCTCCCCGCCATCATCGCCCTCGGCCTCTGGAGCTTCATCGTGATCTCGCCACAAAAGGGCCTGAAGGTGGGCGGGTTGTACGTGATCGCGGCAGGAACGCTCTTCTATGTCGCGCGCGGATGGCTTGAGCGTCGAAGAACGACCGTTTGAACCACAAAGACACAAAGGACACAAAGAGAGATTTCTTTGTGTCCTTTGTGCCTTTGTGGTGAATCGGTCCCTCTCGGAACGTGGCTTCATCCGTGCAGTGAGGTGAGCAAGTCCCTTATGCACATCGCCCGAACTGTAGCTCCAGCTCTTCTCCTTGCCGTCGCTATCTCCGCGCAGGCGCGCGTCGTCCGCAAAGTGGCCCTACCCGCATTCACAACCGCCGCGACGAATGACGCCACGAAGAAGCCGGCGCTGAACTCGGCCAGCAAGGCTGGTTCCGCGATTCTGCGGGCGCAGATTCTGCTCGATCGCGCGCATTGTTCGCCGGGGGAGATCGACGGACGATACGGCGGCAACACGCGGCTGGCGGTCACGGAGTTCAACCTCTCGCACGGCATCAAGGCAGGGTCGAACGTCACCGCGGCGACGTGGGCTGCGCTCAATAAGGATGTTGCTCCGGCGATGGTTCCGTACACGCTCACAGCCGCCGACGTTGCCGGACCGTTTGTCGTGAATCCGCCGGAGATGGTCGACAAGGCCAAGCTGCCGGCGCTCGGATATGGATCGGTGGCCGAGGAGCTGGGGGAGAGATTTCATATCAGCCCAGCGCTGCTGCAGTCGCTCAATCGCGGCATCGCGTTCGACAAAGCTGGCGTCGTCATTCAGGCGCCTGATGTTTCGCGGCCTCCGCTGCCGAAGACGGCAGGCATGAGCATCCGCGTGAACAAGCACCGTACGACGGTCGAGGTCATCGATCGCGCGGGCGTATTACTGGCCAGCTACCCGGCCACGATCGGCAGCGTTCACGATCCGCTTCCGATCGGCAAGTGGAAGATCAACGGCGTGGAGTGGGATCCAAGCTTCCACTACAACCCGGATCTCTTCTGGGACGCCGAGCCCAGCGACAAGAAGGCGAAGATTCCGGCCGGTCCGAACAATCCGGTCGGCAGCGTCTGGATCGATCTGTCGAAACCGCACTACGGCATTCACGGGACGCCGGAGCCGTCGACGATCGGCAAGACCACCTCGCACGGCTGCATCCGCCTGACGAATTGGGATGCGAGCGAGCTGGCGAAAGTGGTGACGCCGGGCATGCCGGCCGTGCTCGAAAAATGAAGAAGATCGCATTCGCTGCCGGCGCCGCGCTGATCGCAGGATTGTCGTGGATGGCTTCAGGAACGACGCCGAACACGTTGCCCCCGCCGGTGCGCCAGTCGACGCCGCGAACGCAAACGTTCATTGTCCCGACACCCGCTCCGATCGTTCCGACTCCGCCCGGCGATGCTCCCCGCCCGCTGACGATGCCCGTCTCCGGCATCGATCCGAGCACGATCCACAACAACTTCGACGAGATGCGCGGCGGATCAACGCGTCGCCACGACGCGCTCGACATCCTCGCGCCGCGCGGCACGCCGGTCGTGGCAACGGACGACGGCACGGTCAAGAAACTCTTCACCAGCGTCCCCGGCGGACTCACCGTCTACGAGTTCGATCCCGACCAACGCTACTGCTACTACTACGCGCACCTCGACGCATACGCCTCCGGCCTGCACGAAGGACAACTCCTCCGCCGCGGCGATCTGGTCGGCTACGTCGGCACCACCGGCAACGCTCCGAAAGACGCGCCCCACCTCCACTTCGCCGTGATCCGCCTCGATCCCGACAAACGCTGGTGGACGGGCACGCCCATCAACCCCTACCCGCTCCTCTACCGCCCTCGTTAACTCCGCGCCTCCGCGCCTCCGCGCCTCCGCGTGAACCGTCCCCCTAGGCGTGCACCCCATGCATCCGCAACAGCATCGCCCAAAGCGCATGCCCGCCGCCGAACACCAGGAACGCGATGACCAGAACAACCACCAGAATCCAGATCCATCGTTTACTCATATGCAAGTGCCTCCCTAATGGCCAGACGTGCCGCGCGGCGCGCGGGATGGAAGCTGCTGAGCGCGGCGAGAACCACGGCCAGCAACAGCCATCCGGCGACGGCGGCCGGTGACATAAAAAAATCGAGTGGGCTTCGAACGAACATCTTTCCCGACGCAGCATCGAGCGCGAACGTGATCGGGATCGCGGCGATGACCGCGACGCACCAGCTCAGGATCGCCATCGCGATCCCTTCGACGACCACGCCACGCGCGATCGTGCGCGGCGTCGCGCCGATGGCGCTGAGGATGCCGATCTCGCGCGTCCGCTCGAGGACGTTGAGCGACAGCGTCGTCGTCAGTCCCAATCCGCCGACGAAGACCACCAGCAGCGCCGCGAAGATCAGCGCCGACTTGATGATCACGAGGTGATCGGCGAACGACTTTCGCGAATCGCTGAGGGCGTGGATGCCGCCGACGCTGATGCCGGCGCGCTCGAGCGCCCGTTCGATCGCCTTCGACGCGGCGATCTGCGCCGGTATATCGTGACTGCGCGTGACGATGCGCACGCCGCGCGTCAGGTCGCCGGACTGGCCGCTGGCACCGAGGATGGATCGCCGCGGCGCGTAGACCGTGCGGCCGGGCGCGAGCTCTTTGACGATGCCGACGATTCGCCAGCGCACCATTCGGTTGTTGATTCGGAGAACCAATTCACCGCGCGACGCAATGGACTGATTGACGACGCACACGCCGTCGTCGTCCGGCTTCAGCCATCGTCCTTCGAGCAGCGGAAGGTCGAGCAGCTTCGAATTCGCATCGGGTCCGATGAGCGAGACGCGGTAGTCGCCCATCACCGCGCCGGTCTCGGCCCAGTATTCAGCGTGCGCGACGTCCGGCACCGTCGCCAGCGCCTTCGCCACATCCGCAATCGGATAGGCGCGCGAAAAACCGGCCTGGACGTCGAAGCGGCGCGCACGCGCGTCGGCGTCGAGCGTCCGCGTCCAGGCGGCGGAGACGTTCAGCGCGGCGATGAATGCCGCGCCGCCCGCGGCCAGCGTGGCCACGGTCAGGATCAGCCGCCCGCGGCGATGAAACGTCGTTCGCAGCGACAGCATCATCGGACGCGGCAGCCACGCGATCCGCGCCAGCCAGCGGTCGAAGGCGCGCGTGCCAAACGGGCGTCGTCCGGCGCCATTGCTGAACGCTTCGTGGATGCTGATCCGCGAGACGCGCCACACCGGTCCGAGCGCCACCAGCAGCGGAACGGCAATCCCCGCTACGACCTCGGACGCGATGATCCACAGCGGCGGCATCTCGTTCGTGATCGTGGCGTTGAGCATGCTCGCGCAGAAGCGGGCGTACGCGCGGCCGGCGGAGATGCCGAGCGGGATGCCGATCGCGAGCGCGATGATCGCGAGGATCGAGACCTGGCCGAGGTAGAGCGAAGCGATCTGGCGCGTCGAGGCACCGATGGTTTTCATCACCGCGGCTTGCCGCAATTGCTCCACGAGCAGCGCGTGGATCATGTTGGCGACCAGCACGGCGCTGAGCGCGAAGGTCAGCGCGCCGAACGCGCCGAGGAGGAAGAGGAATGTGTCCATCTGCGCGGCGTGCGGGTGGCGACCGGGCGTGGGGATGTCGATGCGCGTGACTTTGCGATTGATCGCGCTCTCGACTCGGTTGGCGACTTCGCGGATGTGGTGCTCGTCGAGGCGATCGCCGCTGACGAGGATGCGCAACTGCTGCGATTCGACACCAGCACCCGCGCGGAGCACCGAGCTCCAGGTCACGAAGCCGGTTGCGGCATGCTCCATCCACCCCGGCGCGAGGCCCGCGGCGTGCACCGTTCCGGCGATGCGAATCGGCCGCTCGCCGTGATCGACCGTTCGGACGACGACGCGGTCGCTGACGTTCGCCCGCGTGACCGACATCGACGCACGCTCGATCAACACCTCGTCGTCGCCCGGCGGCCACGCGCCGGAGTCAGCGACGAAGCGGTCCATGCGCAGGCCGCGAAAATCGCGGACGACGAAGAGGATCAGCGGCACCCATTGATCCCTCCCCACCCGCACCCGCGCGAAGATCACCGGCCTGGCCTCGGCGTCGCTCACTCCCGGCACGTGCCGCGCGGTATCGACGAGCGAATCGGTCACAGGTCCATCGAGAACGAGGATCGCCGACTCTGGACACGTATCCGTGTACATCGTCTTCAGCTCGCGCGTCAGGATCGAATACGACGTCAGGATCATGCTCACGCCGAACGCGCCCGCGGCCATCGCGGCGACCGCCAGCGACGTGCGCAACGGCGTCCCGGCGATGTCGCGGAAGACTTTCCGCCAGCGCGGCGCGATCACGCCACACACCCGTCGACGATCGTGATCGTGCGCGACACCGACGTCGCTGCCTCGGGATCATGCGTGACAACGAGTAGCGTCTTGCCGTCCGCGGCCAGTTCGCCGAAGAGACGGAAGATCTCCGCGCTCGTCTCCGAATCGAGATTGCCGGTCGGCTCGTCGGCGAGGATCACCGGCGGATCGTTGGCCAGCGCGCGGGCGATGGCCACGCGCTGCTGCTGCCCACCGGAAAGCGCGGACGGAAGTTTGTCCGCCTGATCGGCGACACCGACGCGTTCGAGCAGTTGATCGGCCCACGAGCGCCGCGCGCTGCGTGGCAACACGCCGGCGAAGTCCATCGGCAGCATGACGTTCTCGGCGACGGTGAGCGTCGGCAGCAATTGGAAAAACTGGAAGACGAATCCGATGCTGCGTCCGCGCCACGCGGCCAGTTCGTTGTGCGTGAGACCGTGAATGCTTGCGCCGCCGATGCTCAGCGATCCGGACGACGGACGGTCGATGCCGCCGATCATGTTCAGCAGCGTCGATTTGCCGCTGCCGGATTTGCCGACGATGGCGACGAACTCGCCGGCAGTGATCTGGAGGTCGATATTGCGGAGTGCGTTGAACGCGCCGGCGGGGGTTTCGTAGGTTTTGGTGATGTGCTGGAGACTGATCATGCGACGCAGGCTCGCAGTGTCGCGCTGAACGACACTTGAATGGCTTGTTCAGGTTGCGTTCAGAATGGAAGGGCTATTTCACGCGGAGCCGCGGAGGCGCGGAGAAAAGCAATGCGCATCCTGATCGCTGAAGACGAGCCTCACCTTTCGCGGCAGCTGGCGTCGGCGCTGACTGACGCCGGCTACGCCGTCGATTGCGCGCTGGACGGGGAGCGCGCCGATTTCCTCGGCGCCACCGAGTCGTATGACGCGGTCATCCTCGACCTCGGCCTGCCGGCGATGGACGGCCTGACGATTCTTCGCCGCTGGCGCGATGCGGGCTTGTCGATGCCGGTGCTCGTCCTCACCGCGCGCGACTCGTGGCACGAGAAGGTCCGCGGCATCGACGGCGGCGCGGACGATTACGTCGCCAAGCCCTTCCAGATGGAAGAGGTGCTGGCCCGCCTGCGCGCGCTGATCCGCCGCGCCAGCGGTCAGGTCAGTCCGGAGCTGCGCTGCGCGAACGTCGCCCTCGATCCGCGCAACGCGCGCGTCACGCTCGACGGCGCGCCGGTGAAACTCACCAGCCACGAGTTTCGCGTGCTCTCGTATCTCATGCACCACCGCGGCCGCGTCGTGCCGCAGAGCGAGCTGACGGAGCACATCTACGCGCAGGATTTCGATCGCGACTCGAACACGGTGGAGGTGTTCATCGCCCGCCTGCGCCGCAAGCTCGGCGCGTCGTTCATCGAGACCGTGCGCGGCCTCGGCTACCGCATCGAGGCGGACCGATGAAGTCCTTTCGCACGCGACTGCTCATCGGCTCGATCATCTTCGCCGGCGGGCTGCTGGCTGTTTTTCACATGTTGTCGCTGGCGATGTTCCGCCACTCGTTGAGGATGCGCCTCGATCACGCCTGGATCCTTTTCGTGGCGTTCATCTTCATCATCATCGGCGTCGCGCAGATGCGCCGCGGCCTTTCACCGTTCGACGCATTGCGCAGCCGCCTCGCCGCCGTTCGCGATGGCCGCGAGCGGCGACTGGAAGGACGCTATCCATCCGAGGTCCAGCCGCTGGTGAATGACCTCAACGCGCTGCTCGACCATCGCGACGACGCCGTCCGCCGCGCGCTCGGAAAAGCGGGCGATCTCGCACACGGGCTCAAAACTCCGGTCGCGGTGCTGATGCACGAAGCCGATCGCGCCGACGCCGCCGGCCAGCACGACGTCGCCGCCGAGATGCGCACGCAGCTCGATCGGATGCGCCGCCAACTCGACTACCACCTCGCGCACGCCCGCGCCGCCGCCTCGGGTGCCCCACTCGGCGCGCGCAGCTCCGTCGCCGAATCCGCCAGCGCCCTCGCACGAACGCTCCTCCGCCTCCACGCCGATCGCGGCCTGACCATCGATGTTCATGTCGATGCAAACCACGCCGTCCGCGCCCAACGCGAAGACCTCGACGAGATGCTCGGCAACCTCCTCGACAACGCCTGCAAATGGGCAAAGTCGCGCGTAGGCATCGCGTCATCGATCGACAGCGCCAACATTCTCATCAGCATCGACGACGACGGCCCCGGCCTCGATCCTGCCATGCGCGACGCCGTCCTCCAACGCGGCGTCCGCGCCGACGAAGCCGCGCCCGGCTCGGGCTTCGGTCTGGCCATCGTTCGCGATCTCGTCGAGTTGTACGGCGGCTCGATCGCGCTGGAACGTGCGGAGGCGGGTGGCGTGCGCGCCGTGCTGCGATTGCCGCGGACTTAGTGCGACAGTTCCGCGAACGCCTCGACAAGGTTGTGCGGAAGATCGATCGGAAGGAACCATGCGGCCGGATAGAGGTAATCCTCATCCTCCTCATCGATCACGCGAAGCATGTCGTGCTTCGCCGCCACGGCGTCATCAAGAACTTCGTAAATCTTCCGCAGTTCGAGCGAGTGTTCGCTCTCCTCGTTATGGATACAGACGACGTACCGTTTTGGCTTTTCGCTCATCTCAGTCCAGAACGCTCTTAACTTTCATTAGTCGTTTGCCGACGCCGTGAGCCTCGAACCAATGTAGCTCGGCCTCGGAAATCGTACCATCCTCGAGACGGACGGTTGCCCATCCCTTCAGCTTCCGCCAGTTGCCTTTCCCGTAAAGGCGAACGAGGCGTTCGAGAATGCGGATGCCGCGCCCCGAAGCAATCGTCTCGACGTGATGTATCTCGCCGATGATCTCGAACTTCACCACGTCAGCGTACTGGAATCGGAAACTGCACCGTCAATGTCCCCACGGGCTCGGCCTTTGCTTCCCCCGCCCGGCCATGAAACGCACTACCTTCGCATTCCTTCTCACGTTCATTGCGGCATCGAGTTTCGCCGCTGATCCGCCGCCGAAACCGTGGACGAGCAGCATTGGGGCTGGGCTGGCCATCACCAGCGGGAACACAGACACCAAGAACTACAACCTCGCCTTCGCCACCAAGTACGACCCGAAGACGAAGTTCGTTTTCAAGGCGGACGCGCTTTATCTGCGGGGCGACTCCAACGGTGAGACGCAGGTCGACAAAGCGTCCGCCGATGCGCGCGGCGAGTACGCGCTGTCGGATCGGACGTTTGCGTTCGCCGAGGTGTCGTATCTGCGCGATCCGTTCAAGGGGGTCAATTACCTCGTCGCGCCGTTGGCCGGTGGCGGCTATCGGATCATCAAGAGCGACGTGCGGAACCTGACCGTCGACGGCGCACTCGGCGTGCAGATGGAGAGCAACGCAGGCGCCGGCCGGTCGAGCGGCGGCGCGGCCAAGGCCGGCGAGAACTTCGACTGGGCGTTGTCGCCGACGAGCAAGTTCACGCAGAAGCTGACCGCGATCTGGAAGACGAACGACTTCGGCGACGCCTTCTATCACTTCGATGCCGGACTGACGACGGCCGTCGCCTCGCGCCTGGAGTTGAAGCTCGCGTACGTGTACGACTACAAGACCAAGCCGCCGTCAATCGACATCAAGAAAGGCGACAGCGCGATTTTCGCCGCGCTGCTCTTCAAGTTCTGACAACCTGACAGATTCCTGACTTCGCCAAAGTTGCGGTTGCACAAGGTGGGTCCATAATCCTCCGCACAGGAGGATGTCCATGAAACGAGCAGCTACCACGATCGCGGTGTTTTCGTTATTTGCCCTGCCACTCCTCGCCTCGGGGCCGGGAGGCGGGATGGGTTCGTCGCCGATGCCGAGCATGCAGCAGCGGTCTCCGCACGATCAGGCGGTCGATTACTTCAACAATGCCGAGCGCCGCATCGACGGATTGTCGAAGATGCACGACGAGATGAAGGCCGCGCTGACCGCCGATCCGCAGAAGGCGGCCAAGCTGCAGGCGAAGTTGAATAAGGGTCTCGAAAACGCCGCGGCCGATCTCGAACGCGCCGTGAAGAACGATCCGCAGCTCTTCCAGGCGTACAGCGAGCTCGGATTCACGTATCGCAAGATGGGCAAGTTCAAGGAGTCGCTGGAGGCGTACGACAAGGCGCTCTCGCTCTCGCCCGACTACACGCCGGCGATTGAGTATCGCGCCGAGGCGTATCTCGGGTTGAATCGGCTGGATGAGGCGCGCACCGCGTACACCGAGCTCTTCTCCGTCGATCGTCCGAAAGCCGACGCGCTGCTGATCGCGATGAAGAGCTTCGTCGCCGCGCGCAAGGCCGACGCGGCCGGAATCGATACCGGGCAGCTCGACGCGTTCGCGAAATGGGTCGACCAGCGCGAGATCATCCATGGCCAGACCGCCCCGCTGACCGCGCAGACCTCCACGTTCCGCTCGTGGTGAAACAGCGCCTCCTGATCGCCGCGGCGACGTTCCTCGTCGCCGCGGCGTGCAGCGTCGGCGGCGCACCGGTTGCCTCGCCCGACGACTCGCGATTCGACTGGCAGTTGCCGCGCGGTTTTCCGCTTCCGCTGACGGAGCCGGACAACGTGCAGACTCCGGCGAAGTTCGCGCTCGGACGCCGCCTTTTCTACGACAGGCGTCTCTCCGCCAGCGGCACGCAGTCGTGCAGCGACTGTCATCAGCAGAGCCGCGCCTTCAGCGACGGCAAGCCGGTCGCGATCGGATCGACCGGCCAGCATCACACGCGCAACGCCATGACGCTGACGAATGCCGGCTACAACGCCAGCTACACCTGGGACAGCACGCGCGTCCGCTCGCTCGAGGCGCAGGCGCTCGTGCCGATGTTCAACACGCATCCGATCGAGCTTGGCGTGGCGGGGCATGAGCAGGAGATCGTGGCGCGATTCCGCGGCGACGAAGCGCTGTTCCGCGCGGCGTTTCCCGGCGAGCGGCGTCCGATTTCGATCCGCAACATCGCGCGCGCGCTTGCGGCATTCGAGCGCGCGCTGATCTCGGGACATTCGCCCTACGACCGCCTCGTCTACGGCGGCGATGAAAACGCGCTCTCAGCGTCCGCATGGAAAGGCATGCGCCTCTTTTTCAGCAAGCGCGCCGGATGTTCGGAGTGCCATCAGGGATTCAACTTCGGCGGCGAGTCGCGATACGCCGGACATTCGCAGACGAAGCCGGTGCTGGTCCGCAATGGCGTCACCGAGGGCGCGTTCCGCGTCCCGACGCTGCGGAATGTCGAGCTGACCGCGCCGTACATGCACGACGGCAGCATCTCCACGCTGGATGAGGTGATCGAGCGATACGTCGTCGCGCGGAAACTGCCGCTCGATGCGAGCGAGCGAGCCGATCTCGCGGAGTTTCTGCGGTCGCTGACCGACCGCGAGTTCGTGAACGACGCGCGTTTTGCGGCGCCGTGAACAATAGCCGCGGAGCGGCTTAAAGAGGGTAGCGAGGGGCGAGAGCGAAGCGAACACCCCTCGTAAAACGAGTGCGAAGGTATTCGTGCCGCGTCAGCGGCACTGGAAGGATCGCGCGACACGTTCCAGTGCCGCTACCGCGGCACGAAAAACTGGGTCGCCGCTCTCTTTCGAGGGGTGTTCGCTTCGCTCTCACCCCTCGCTACCCTCTTTAGCCGCTCCGCGGCGGCGACGGATCGCAACGTTGGGCGCGTGAACCATCCGTATACTTCGCGGCCATGCGCTTGACCACGCTCGCCCTTCTTCTCCTCGCCACCACCCTCTCCGCGCAGACCGAGCACGGGGTCTTCATGCAGGACATCGACACCAAGGCCGACGCCTGCACGAACTTTTTCGATTACGCGAATGGCGCGTGGCGCGCTGCGAATCCGATTCCGGCGTCGATGCAGCGATGGAGCCGGCGCTGGGCCGCGGGCGAACAGAGCAAGGAACAGTTGCGCACGTTGCTCGACGATGAATCGAAGCGCACCGATTGGCCGAAGGGCTCCATCGATCAGCAGATCAGCGACTTTTACTCCTCATGTCTCGACAAGGCGCGTATCGATGCACTCGGTACGAAGCCGATCCGTCCGCTGCTGGGTGAGATCAACGCCATCCGCACACCGGCCGATTTGCAGAAGACGTTCGCCGAACTGCACGACCTGCAGATTTATCCATCGTTCGGCATCGTGTCGACGTACGACAACCACAATCCCGGCTTCGTGATCGCGCGCGTTTTCGCGGCTGGCCTCGGACTTCCCGATCGCGACTACTACCTCAAGCCCGAGAAGCGCTTCGCCGACGCGCGCGAAAAATATCGCGCGCACATCACGAAGATGTTCGAGCTGACCGGTTCCAGCCACGCCGCCGCGAAGAAAGCCTCGGACGTCATCTTCGCGATGGAGACGCGCCTCGCCACGGCTCAGATGGACAACGTCGCGCTGCGCGATCCGGCGGCCACCGATCACAAGTACGCTGTGGCCACGCTGCAGAAGTTCACGCCGCATTTCGACTGGACGCGCTTTCTCGCGCACTCCGGCGTCGCGCCGGCGGACCTCAACGTCGATCAGCCGGAGTACATGGGCGCCGTCGAGAAGGAGCTCCGCTCCACGCCGCTCAGCACGTGGAAAACGTACCTGGCCTGGAACGTCATCAGCAAAGCGGCCGGCAATCTCTCCGCGCCGATCGCCGAGGAGCAGTTCGCGTTCTACGGCAAATACCTCGGCGGATCGAAGGAGATGAAGCCGCGCTGGAAGCTCTGCGTCGAAGCCGACGACGCGCTCCTCGGCGAGGCGCTCGGGCAGCGTTACGTCGAGCGCTATTTCCCTCCCGAGGCCAAGGCGAGGATGCAGGAGCTGGTGAAGAACCTGCTGTCGGCGATGGGCGACACCATCCAGGCGCTCGACTGGATGACACCCGAAACGAAAAAGCGCGCGCTGGAAAAACTGGCCACGTTCAATCCGAAGGTCGGCTATCCCGATAAGTGGACGGACTACAGCAGCGTCGCCATCACGCCGTCGTCGTATTGGGAAAACGTGGAGGCGGGACTGAAGTTCGGCACCGCCGACGATCTCGCGCGCATCGGCAAGCCGGCCGACCGCGGACGCTGGGGCATGACGCCGCCGACGTCGAACGCGTACTACAACCCGCTGCTCAACGAGATCGTCTTCCCCGCCGGAATCCTCACACCGCCCGCGTTCGACGTGCACGCCGCCGACGCGGTGAACTACGGCGCGATCGGCGTCGTGATCGGACACGAGATCAGCCACGGCTTCGACGACCAGGGCGCGAAATACGACGCGCAGGGACGCCTGAAAAACTGGTGGACGCCGGAGGATATGAAGCGCTTTCAGGAGCGGACGTCGTGCGTGTCGGATCAATTCGACACCTACTTCATCGAGCCTAGCATCCATCACAACGGCAGGCTGGTGCTCGGCGAATCGATCGGCGACCTCGCCGGCGCGAAAATCGCCTGGCTGGCGTTTCAGAAAGCACAACAGACCAAGCCAGCCGTATCGATCGACGGTCTGACGCCGGCGCAGCAATTTTTTATCGCCTGGGGCCAGTTCCGCGGCGACGAAATCCGCCAGGAAACGCAGCGCCTGATGGTGCAGGGCGACCCGCATCCGATCGGGAAATACCGCGTGATCGGTCCGCTCTCGAACATCCCCGAATTCGCGCAAGCCTTCGGCTGCAAAGCCGATTCGCCGATGGTGCGCGCGAACCGCTGCGTCGTGTGGTGATGCGCCGCTGTCACGAAACCGTTCGCTTTCGTTCACGCCGTTTCCATAAGAACGTGCGTACATCACGAACATGCGAACGATTGCCATCATCGGTTCAGGAATCAGCGGTCTGGCGGCCGGGCACGGGCTTCTGCGCGCCGGCTATCGCGTCGATCTCTATTCGGATCGCAGTGCGCACGAGTGGCTGACCACCAGCCGCCCCACCGGCACCGCGGCGCGCTTCGATCTAGCGCTGTCGTACGAGCGCGAGCTCGGCCTCAATTTCTGGGACGACGCCGCGCCGAAAGGGGAAGGCGTTTTCCTCACCTTCTGTCCGACGCTGCACAATCCTCTGATCCGTCTAGTCGGACGATTCCGCGCGCCGTTCCAGGCGGTCGACGTGCGCCTGCAGTCGTGGCGCTGGATGAACGAATTCGAAACGCGCGGCGGCAACATCGTCATCGAGCAGGTCACCGTCGATCGCCTCGGCGAAATCGCCGCGGCGCACGATCTGACCATCGTCGCCACCGGCCGCGCTGATTTGTGCCGCATCTTCGAGCGCGACGAAAGCCGCAGCGTTTACGACAAGCCGCAGCGTAACCTGGGCATGGTCACCGTGACCGGCGGCCCCTCGCGCGTCGCCGACCTCCCGCTCCTTCCCGTGAAGTTCGACTTCCTCGGCACCGACGGCGAGATCTTCTTCATCCCCTATCACCACAAGGACGTCGGTCCGTGCTGGAACATCCTTGTCGAGGCGAAACCCGGTTCGCGCATGGACCTCTTCGCCGGCATCGTCGACGGCAACATCGCGGTGCAGCGGATGAAGGAAGTGGTGACCGCGCTGTTCCCGTGGGACGAGCCGTTCGTCCGCAATATGCAGCTCGCCGATCCTCTCGGATGGCTGATCGGCGCGGTGACGACGGCCGTTCGCCGGCCCGCGGCGCGGCTTGCGAGCGGTGCGGTCGTGGCGGCGCTCGGCGACACAGCCATCTCCTACGATCCGATCGCGGCCCAGGGCGCGAACAGCGGCATGAAGCAGGCCCGCCATCTCGTCGAGAACATCGTCGCGCGCGGCGACGGCGCGTTCGACAGCGACTGGATCACGTCGACCTTCGAGGATTACTTCGCCACGCACGCGCGCCACGCCTGCCGCTTCAGCAACCTGCTCCTCGAACCGATCACCGCGCCTGCGAAGGAGCTGCTCATCGCGCAATACGGCAGCGACGGCGAACGCGAAAACCATTCGCCGCAGCAACGCATCGCCGACGCCTTCGTCGAAAACTTCAACGACCCGCGGCTGCTCACACCGGCGTTCACCGACATGGCCGTATCGCGCCAGGTCATCGCCTCGCATGCCGAGGGACGTTGGCTGTGGAACGGAATGCGCGGCAGAGCATCGATCGCGCGCGATCAGATCAAAGCCAAGCTGCGCCGACGCGAAGCCGTTCAATGAAAAAGGCCGCGCTCGCGCGCGGCCTTGCAGTGGAAAGCGACTTCCGTCGTCAGTGGCGGCTGCCGCTGGACGACTCATCCTTGCTCTTGCTGTCCCACGACTCGCTGCCGGTCGACTTGTTGCCGGACAAACGGTTCGGGTCGCTGGAGCTCTCGTAGCCTGACGATCCGCGGTCGCTGGTGCGGCTGATGGGTTCGTTCAGGCCCTCTTTCATGTTCTCGGAGCGGCCGATGTTCTGGCCGAAGTCAGCGGAAGAGTCGCTCTTGTTCTTGCCGATCTGCGAAGAGGTGTTGCGGTTGACATCGCTATCCTTACTCATCTTGTCGCGTTCACGGTTGTCCATTTGCTTCTCCTTTTTGGGCAGCTGCCCGTGTTATTTGAAGTGCAACGACGATGCCGCCTGCGCTGCTAAACTGCTGAGCCTATGCACGCTGTTCGTCTGACACAGCTTCGATCACCACTCATCAATGACGACATCGACGAACCATCCGCCGGGCCCGGCGAGGCCGTCGTCGAGATTCGCGCGGCGGGCATCTGCCACAGCGATGCGCACTATCGCGCCGGCGGTGGCACCGTCACACTGCCGCTGACCCTCGGCCATGAAATCGCAGGCGTCGTCGCCGGCACCGATCGCCGCGTGGCGCTGCACTACCTTCACGACGACGGCCGCATGCTCGGCAAGGAAGTCGACGGCGGATACGCGGAGCGGATCGTCGTCCCCGAGGCCAACCTCGTCCCGATTCCTGACGGCGTCCCGTTCGACGCCGCGGCAGTGATGATGTGCTCGACCGCGACTGCGTACCACGCGCTGCGCCTTGCGTCGCTGCGCGCCGGCGAGTCGGTGGCCATCATCGGATTCGGCGGCCTCGGCGCGTCGGCGGCACAACTGGCGAAGGTGATGGGAGCGAGCAAGGTCTTCGCGGTCGATCGCGTCCGCGATAAGCTCGATCTCGCCCAATCGTTCGGTGCGATCCCTGCCGCCGTCGAAGAGCTGCGCGACATCGACATCGCGCTCGATTTCGCCGGACATCCAGCAACCACTCTCGCCGCGTTGCGTTCGCTGCGCCGCGGCGGACGAATCATGATCGTGGCCATCAACCTGCGCGAGCTGGCCATCGATCCGTATCGCGACGTGCTGGCCAACGAACGTCACATCATCGGCGTCTCCGATCACACCCGCGACGAGCTCGTGGAACTGCTGGCGATGGCCGCGCAAGGCCTGCTCGACATGACGCGCGTCATCACGCGGCGAGTACCTCTCGACGCCGACGCAATCAACGGTGTCCTCGATGATCTAGATGCGGGGACGGCGCACTTGCGCACAGTCATCGTGTGAAGGAAAGGGGACGGAGTGGATTAGTCGATCAGTGGATCAGTGGATCAGTGGATCAGGACAGTCCTAAGGTCTGCGTCCTGATCTACTGATCCACTAATCTGCTGATCCACTACTAAAATCAGTCTGTGCCACTCCTCCTCGCGCTCCTCATCACCGCTTCCTCCACTCTCCCCGAGGTCCGCAGCGGTGACGAGGTGCTGCGCGCGTTCCGGGCCGACACGCGCATTCGCGTCGTGAACATCTGGGCCACGTGGTGCGTGCCGTGCGTCGCGGAGATGCCGCAACTCGAATCCGTCAGCACGTCGATGCGCGGGAACGGCGTCGAATTCATCGGCGTCTCGCTCGACGACGCCATCCCGGGCGATCGCGCGGAGCGAAAACATCTGGTCACGCGTTTCCTGGCGGGCAGGCGAATCCGATTCCGCAACGTCTATTATGTCGGCCGCACCAGCGCGCTGGCCGACCGCTTCCGTTTCGACGGCACGATCCCGATCACGCTCGTCTTCGACTCGACCGGCCGCGAGCTGTATCGCAACGAAGGCGCCATCGACGCCGTGAAGTTCCGGCGCAAACTCGAAGATCTGATCAAAAGGAGAACGCGATGAAACGTCTGTTCCTTGCTTTGGTTCTGCTGGCCGTTGCCGCTGTCGTGATCGCCGAGGAGTTGGCAGTCGGCGCGAAGGCACCGGGGTTTGCGCTGACGAACGCCGTGGATGGCAAGAACGTCAGCTTCGCGCCCGGCGACGGCAAGCTGTCTGTCGTCGTCTTCACCTGCAATCAATGTCCCTACGCGAAAGCGTTCGAGGACCGCATCGTCGCCCTCGGACGCGACTACGCAAAGCGCGGCGTGACGTTTTACGCGATCGATTCGAATGACGATGCCGCGTACTCCGTCGAATCGTCCGCCGAGATGAAGAGCCGCGCGCAGGCGAAGAACTATCCCTTCCCGTATCTGAAGGATGGCGACAGCCGCATCGCCCGCGCATACGGCGCCCGCGTGACGCCGCACATCTTCGTCGTCGACGGCAAAGGCGTGATCCGCTACCGCGGCTACGTCGACGATTCCGCCAAACCCGAGGAACGCCAGCACACCGGACTCCACGACGCCCTCGAATCCCTCCTCGGCAACAAGGACGTCGCGGTGACGGCGACGAAAGCCTTCGGCTGCACGATCAAGTTCAAGCCGGCGGCGTAAGACGGGGAACGGTTTCACGCGGAGATCGCGGAGAGGCGGAGAATGCGGAGTTGTTTTCTCCGCCTCTCCGCGCGCTCCGCGTGAAACCGTTCTTGCCCCTTCGCCGACCTCCGAGTACTGTTTCCGCGCAAATCGCTTGATCGGAGAGAGACGCGTGAAAACTGTACTGCTCGCGATGTTCGTGTCGGTGGCGGCGTTCGCTGCTGACAAGCCCGCGCCGAAGCCTGCTGTCGCGCCGACGGATTACAACGAAGTCTTCAAGGGACTCAAGTTCCGCGAGATCGGGCCGGCGGCCATGGGCGGCCGTATCGACGACTTCGCCGTCGTCGAATCCAATCCCGACATCATCTATGTCGGCACGGCGGCCGGCGGCGTTTTCAAGACCACGAACGGCGGCATTACATGGGACCCGATATTCGATGATCAGCCGACGTCAACCATCGGCGACGTCACCGTCGCGCCGTCCGATCCGTCCATCGTCTTGGTCGGCAGCGGCGAGTCGAACAACCGTCAGAGCGGGTCGTGGGGCAACGGCGTCTACAAATCGACCGACGCGGGCCGGACGTGGAAGCACATGGGGCTGAACAACACGATGCACATCGGGCGCATCGTCATCTCCCCTGCCGATCCGAACGTCCTCTACGTCGCCGCGGGCGGCAACCTATGGGGCGCGTCGAAGGATCGCGGCGTTTACAAATCGACGGACGGCGGCAAGACATGGAGCAACGTCCTCTTCGTCAACGACGACACCGGCGCGACCGACATCGCCATGGATCCCGATTCGCCCGGAACGCTGATCGCCGCGATGTACCAGCGCCGGCGGACCGTTTTCGGATTCAGCGGCAGCGGGCCAGGTTCCGGTCTGTACAAAACAACTGACGGCGGCGCGAACTGGAAAAAGCTCGAGAAGGGATTGCCGTGGGATCCCGACGCGAAGAAACCAGCAGCCGATAAGGATGCCGATCCGCAGGCGGTCAAAGAAATCGGACGCATCGGCGTCAACTTCTATCGTCGCAATGCCAACGTCGTCTACGCGCTCATCGAGCACGCAAACGGCGGCATCTTCCGCAGCGATGATGGCGGCGAGACTTGGACGAAGCAGTCCGAGACCAATCCGCGCGGCAGCTACTACAGCCAGGTCATCATCGATCCGAACAACGACCAGCGCGTGTGGGTGCATGGCGCGCAGATGTACTACTCCGAGGATGCGGGGAAAACGTTCAAGACGAACCTCGTGCAGAAGATTCACGGCGACTATCACGCCATGTGGATCGATCCGCGCGATTCGAATCACATGATCGCCGGCTCGGACGGCGGCATCTACGCCACGCACGATCGCGGACGGAGCTGGGACTACCTCAACACCATCGCCATCGGTCAGTTCTACGAGATCGGCCTGGACATGCAGCGGCCGTATCACATCTGCGGCGGCCTGCAGGACAACAACGTCTGGTGCGGACCGTCGGCCACGTTCGACACACGCGGCATCGCCAACTCCGACTGGTTCACGGTCGGCGGCGGCGACGGTTTCTACGCGCAGATCGATCCGACCGATCCGAATACCGTCTACGCCGAGTCGCAGGACGGAAACCTGCTGCGGCGCAATCTGAAGACGCACGAGTCGCGCTCGATCCGGCCGCCGGCCGCCGAGGGGGAACGGCTGCGCTTTCAGTGGAACTCACCGCTGGTCGTGTCGTCATTCGACAACAAGACGCTGTACTACGGCGGCAACTACCTTTTCAAATCCACGGACCGCGGCGACTCATGGACCCGCCTCGGCGGCGATCTCACGACGGGCGAAGACCGCGACAAGCTTCCGATCATGGGCCGCGTGCCTGACAAGAACACGATGTCGCGCGATGACGGCGTGCAGGCCTGGCCGGCCATCACGACCATCAGCGAGTCGCCGACGAATCGCGATTTGCTCTACGTCGGCACGGACGACGGCAACCTGCAGGTCACGCGCGACGGCGGCAAGACGTGGAAGAACGTGACGCCGAAGAAGGGCGTGTACGTCAGCCGCGTCGTAGCTTCGCGCTTCAACGAAGGCACCGCGTACGCGACGCTCGACGGCCATCGCAGCAACGACTTCGGCGTCTACGTCTTCGCGACCAGCGATTACGGCGCGACGTGGAAGCCGATTCGCAGCGGCATCGACGATGACGCGGGCACGGTTCACGTCATCCGCGAGCATTTCCGCAATCCGAAGCTCCTCTTCCTCGGCACGGAGCGCGGACTCTTCGTCTCGTACGATCAGGGCGGCCATTGGTCGCGTCTGAAGCTCAACCTTCCGACCGTGCCGGTCGACGACATCGCCATCCATCCGCGCGACAACGATCTCGTCCTCGCCACGCACGGGCGCTCGATCTGGATCCTCGACGACCTCGCGCCGATCGAGCAGATGACGGACGCTGTTCCCTCCGAGGCGCTGCATGTGTTCGAAGCGCGTCCGGCTACCGAATGGCGCATCGCCAACCGCAGCGGCGTCACTGGACACAAGGCCTTCTTCGGACCGAATCCGCCGAACGGCGCTTCGATTACGTATTTTCTGAAGTCGAAACCGGCTGACAAAGACAAGGTCAAGATCAGCGTCACCAACAAAGAGGGCAAAGTCATTCGCGAGATCGACGGCACCGGCGACGCCGGCATCAATCGCGTGACCTGGGACCTGCGCACGCGTTCCGTCAACGAAGCGCCGCGCGAGCCCGAGGCCGCGGCGGCCGGCGCGACCGCGGGCGGCGGCGTCACCGAGGCGGCGACGGAGCAGGCCAGCGAACAGGGCGGCGGCTTCGGCGGCTTCCAGGGCACGATGCGCGTCGAGCCGGGCGAGTACACGGTGAAAGTCGCGTCAGGAAAACTGGAACAGTCGACGAAAGTCGTGGTCGAAGAAGACCCGCGCATCGAGATCACTCCCGAGGATCGTGCCGCGCGCCGTCAGGCGCTCAGCCAGCTCGCGACGATGGCGACGCAGGGCGCCGCATCGCGCCGTTCGATCACCGGACTGCACACGGCGCTCAAGGATTACAAGAAGACCAAACTCCCCGAGAACATCCAGAAAGCCGCCGACGATCTGCTGAAAAAAGTCGACGCCGCGTGTCTCAAACTTGGCACCCCCACGCAGTGCGGCCAACCCTCCCCAGGCCTCGGCTGGGCCGGTCCGCCGGTCGTCTACACGCCGCCGCCCGTCACACAACGCATCACACAACTTCTCGGCGGAATCGAAAACTACGCCGCGGCGCCGACCGCATGGCAGCTCGATCAGATCAAGGTCCTGCAAGGCCTGCTGAAGGATGCGACGTCCGAGGCGCAGACGATCACGAAGACGGACCTCGAAGCGCTCAACAAGATGATGCGCGACGCGAATGTGCCGTACGTCGCGGTTCCCGTTGGGGGAAGACAACCGTGAGGTGTAGCGCAGCACACCTCAGTGCATGTGACATTTATTGGCACGTCTGACGTGTACACCGGCCGTGGCGCAGTGTCACACGGCCCGTGTCCACGTGCGCACACACCGTGTCGCAGCGTGACACGGCCCGTGTCCACGTGCGCGCACACCGTGTCGCAGCGCGACACGCCCCGTGTCCACGTGCGCACACACCGTGTCGCAGCGCGACACGCCCCGTGTCCACGTGCGCACACACCGTGTCGCAGCGCGACACGCCCCGTGTCCACGTGCGCGCACACCGTGTCGCAGCGTGACACGCCCCGTGTCCACGTGCGCACACATCGTGTCGCAGCGCGACACGCCCCGTGTCCACGTGCGCACACACCGTGTCGCAGCGTGACACGCCCCGTGTCCACGTGCGCACACACCATGTCGCAGCGTGACACGGCCCGTGAACAAGTGCGCACACCATGTCGCAACGTGAACACGGCCCGTGAACAAGTGCACCGCCAGCGTAGCGCCGCCGGCTCGGCGGCTGTACCGCCAGCGGCTCGCTGGCAACGGTCCCTCCAGTAAACTACATCGCATGTTCACCCTCACGCTCGACGATTTCCGCGACGTGCGCGCGCGCATCGCGCCGCACATCAAGCACACGCCGCTGCTGACGTCGCGGCAGTTGAGCGAGCTGACGGGATACGAAGTCCGGCTGAAAGCGGAGATGTTTCAGCGCGTCGGGTCGTACAAGATCCGCGGTCCGTTGAACAAATTCGCGCTCATGCCCGAGGAGCAGAAGGCGCGCGGCGTGGTCTGCTCCTCGGCCGGCAATCACGCGCAGGGCGTGGCGCTGGCAGCGAAGATTCACGGCATCCGCGCCGTCGTCTGCATGGCCGAAAACGCCACGCCGGCCAAGATCGCCGCCACGCGCGGCTACGGCGCCGAGGTCGTGCTCCATGGCACGATCTGGGATGAGGCGAACGAAAAAGCGAAAGAGCTGGTGCGCGACGAAGGGCTCACGTACGTTCATCCGTTCGACGACGAGCAACTCATCGCCGGCCAGGGCACCCTCGGCCTGGAGATCGTGCAGGACTGGCCCGAGCTCGACGCCGTCATCGTCCCCATCGGCGGCGGCGGACTGATCTCCGGCGTCTCGATGGCGATGAAAAGTCACAATCCGAACATCAAAGTCATCGGCGTCGAGTCGAGCGACGGACCGGCGATGAAAAAGAGCGTCGAATCCGGACACCTCGAAACGATCGACTGCAAGACGATCATCGACGGCCTGCGCGTCCGCCGCGCCGGCGAGATCAACTTCTCCGTCGTGCAGCGCTTCGTCGACGAGATCGTAGCCCTCCCCGACCGCAAAATCTTCGACGCCATGATCTGGATCATGGAGCGCTGCAAGCTCGTCGTCGAGGGCGCCGCCGCCGCGCCCGTGGCCGCGCTCCTGCACGGACTGATCAAACTCCCGCCCGGCTCGCGCGTCGCCGTCGTCCTCTCCGGCGGCAACGTAAACCTGGACCAGCTCCGCTCGCTGACGTGGAACTGACGGACGGCGTTGTGCGCACGTACATTCTTTACGCGCCGAGAAAGTGGATCATCTTCGTGATTCTCTCGATCCTGACGTGCGTTTTCGCAGCTGTCGGTGTGGGCAGCATCATTGGAACAAATCCCAATTGGCCGCCCGGAATCTTCGCTGTTTTCCTGATCGGAATCCCGTGCTTTCACTGGTTTCGCGTCCTCAGCACACCGCACCGCATCACGCTCGACGTCGACGGAACGACGACGTTCATCAGCGTCATTCGGTCGCGCCAGTTTCATCTGCGCGAGGTCAAAGCCCTTCGTCCGGTTGGGGGCGAACTCGGCTTCTTCACGATCGATTTCGGACACGGCAAGCAGAAGTTCCTTGCCCAGTTCACCGGTTTCCATGACTTCGTCACGCGGCTCAAAGAGGCGAATCCGAACGCCGTAGTCCTCGGATGTTGATTGACGTGGAGCTAACCGACGACCCGCGCTTCCTCCGCGGCATCGCCCTCTTCAACGACGGCGACTACCTCGAAGCCAGCGATCTGTTCGAGGAACTGTTCTTCGAAGGCGTCCGCGACGAGCCCGACTTCATCCGCATCTTCCTGCAATTCAGCGTAGGCATCTTTCACGCGCAGACGGGGCAATGGCGTCCGGCGGTGGAGAGGATCGAGGAGGGATTGCGGCTGGTTTCGGCGAATGAGAACGACCGCGGATTCGATCTGGTCGCACTCGCGGCGGGAATGAAGACCGGAGCCGAGGCGCTGCGAAAGAAACAGATCGTTTCCTGGCCACAGATTGCGTTTCGTGCACGATAGCTTTCACGCGGAGCCGCGGAGGCGCGGAGAAAAACAGCCTCCCTCCGCGTCTCCGCGCCTCCGCGTGAAACGATTCTTGGCACATACTTGCCGCAATGAAGATCGCCAGAGAGCTGCGATGGTTCCTCGGGTTTTTCGTGCTGCCGATGGCGCTGATGATCGGCATCGACCTCGCGTTCAGCAGTTCACCGCTTCCATTTTTCAAGCGCCTGATGACGCTTGAGGACACCTGCTCTTACGGCATCTGCTTCATCGTGCCGGCGATCGTTTATGTGGTCGCGTTGGGGATTCGAATCGCGATGGCTGCACGGCGTCGTCCCGAGGTCCGCTAGATCGTGATCCGTGCAGGCTTTTTGGCAGTGGCGTGTTTCTTCACAGTCGCGGCAGCGGCGGCGACGCGGCGTGTCGAGTTTCGCACGTGCGGCGTCGCCTTCACGATGCCGGCATCGTGGTCCGCGCAACTCCGGCCCGCGAAACAGGTCGACGACAGCATGGAGTGCAGGATCATGCTTCGGCCGCGCGGCTGGTCGCAACGCGCGAAGCGTTCGCGGTGGGGTGCTCCTGATCCTCCCCTCGATCTCGTCGTCTTCAGATCGGACACGTCGTACGACGAGGCGCTCGATCAGATGTGGTTCGAGACCGATGAGGAGTACGGCCATGGGTTTGGCGTCCCAGGCGGATACGGTGTTTTCGGCACTGCAGAACCGTACAAAGCCGGCAAGTCGACGGGACTGGCTGCCTACTCCTACTTTCGCGGATTCATCAAGGACGAGAAGCTGCTGAAGAAGAACGAGTCGCGTGTGTTCTCCAGCGAGATCGGACGCATCGTGCTCAAGACGCCGTCCGGACGAATCATCGCCTTCCAGTCCCAGGGCAACACCCCGGATGAACGGCTGGACTACGAGGCGGTCATCCAGATGATCGGCCGGAGCATCGTGATCAGAACTTCGCGCTGACACAGACGTATCCTCTCGCGCAATTGCGATGCCGATGAACTCCCGAAAGCGAACAGCGCATCTCGCAGGCACGGCGGCGCGCGTCGTCGTGACCTTCCTCGCGGGCGCCATCGCGCTGTACGCCATCTCCTACCTCATTCTTCGGGAGAAGGTGATTCCGCCGAATCTCCTGGCCTCATTTCGCGCGCGGCCGTGGGGGATTTATCCGCATGCGCTGTTCGGCGGGATCGCGCTGGCGTCGGGGGCCGTTCAGTTCTGGCGCAACCTGCCGTTTTCGCATCCGTCGCTTCATCGCGCGCTCGGCAAGGTCTACGTCGTCGCGGCGATCATCACCGGCACCGCCGGTCTCTACATGTCCTTCTTCGCTCATGGCGGCGCCGTCACGCGTCTCGGATTCGGATTTCTGGCGGTGTTCGTTCTTACGGCGACTTCGATTGCCTATCAAATGATCCGGCAGCGAGACATCGCCGCGCATCGCCGATGGATGCTGCGAAGCTTTGCGCTGATCTTCGCAGCGGTGACGTTGCGCATCGAACTCCCGATCCTGATCGCCATTTTCCGAGCGTTCGATCCCGCGTACGCGATCGTGTCGTGGCTCTGCTGGGTGCCCAACCTGGCGGCGGCCGAAATCTACATCTGGCTCCGCACGGCGGATTACCGCGTGGTCGCGCTCACCACCACCCACACCTGATCGCTGCGCAGCGACGCGACGTACATGCGGAAACGGCCGTCGGGCAGGCGAACGACGACGGGATCGTTGAGCGACGTCAGCGTGGCCTCCCTGAAACTGGCGCGCTCCAGGCGAATGCCGGGATCGCGGACGAAGGAGTAGCCATCGTCGTTGCTGACGAAGCTGTAGATCGTGTTCTGGCGCATGGTAAAGAGGCGGATGCGGCCGTCGGGCAAGCGAATCGACTTCTCGTCGACGAAGCTGTTCGCGCCGCCGCCCGCAGTGTCATCGCCGAGGATGTTGCCGCGGTCGAAGGTGAAGGTCAGGCCGTTGTCGCGGGAGTAGGCGCGGCGCACATTGTTCAATCCCGGGAGATCGCCGAGGTAGAGGAGAACCACGCCACCCTGGCGGTCGGAGAACGCGTCGTACACGCCGAGGGTTCCTTTGTCCGACGGCTGCAACGTGTAGCGCACGCCCGACTCGGGAGTGAAGGTGATGCCGTCCGGCGAAAAGAGACTGCCGAACTGGCTCGTTCCGAAGTTCCACTGGAAGCGCCGCCACGTGCCGTCCGGCAGCCGCGTGTTGCGCGCATCGTTGCGGAAGACGTTGACCGCCGAGGTGCCGGCGGGAAATGCAAGGCCGTCGGAGGAGATGGCGACGCGCGGTTGTCCTGTGGCGTGATCGACATAGTAGAGATGGACCTGCCCGGTTACCGGATCGACGCCCGGCTGCGGATTCGTGGCACCGACGACGCGGAAGCCGGCGTCGAAGGTGAATTCGAGCGCCACTTCGGACGCCGGAGCGACGGCGCGACGGCGGCTATCCGCGCCGGCGGGAAGCGTGATCGCCAGCAGCGCAACGGTGAGCAGCGTCCATCGAATCATGAACGCCGATGCTATCCTCATTCCCTCTTCATCTTCGCAGCGATCGAAGCGAAGTGACCTGAATCCCTACCGGACTTGCGTCAAAATCGCTGTGCTATGATCCGGCGGTTTCCCACGGGTCTACTTTCAAGCGCATTTAGAATGACTTAGGAGGTCCAGCTTGCGTTCTTTCAGCAGAATCGGGCTACTGGTTTCGGCAGCGATGTTGGCGGTGAGTGGTGCAGCGTTCGGAGCCGGATTCGGGCTCTTTGAACAGGGCGCGAAAGCGACGGCTATGGGCGGCGCGTTCGCCGCGACGGCCGATGACCCCAGCGCCATCTTCTACAACGTTGCCGGCATCGCCCAGCAGCGGCATACATCGTTCCTCGCCGGCGGTACGCTCATCAACTTCGCCAACGAATTCACGGGCGACCCGGGCGACGCCTTCACCAGCGGCGCGACCGGCCGGTACCAGCACCACACCTTCGTTCCGCCGAACGCCTACCTCATCATGCCGATCGGGACGAACCTGACGGTCGGTGTCGGCGTCTTCACGCCGTTCGGTCTGCGCACGAACTGGGAAGATCCGTGGATCGGCCGCTTCGTCTCGCGCGACGCGAACATCAAGACCGTCTCCGTGCAGCCCTCGCTGGCATGGCAGACCACCGACGGCCGCTTCGCCTTCGGCGTCGGCGCCGAGTATCGCCGGGCGCGCGTGGTCCTGGTGCGCAACAGCACGCTGCCTCCGGGATCGGTGAACGTGAATCCGTTTAACGGACGTTTCATCGACGTCGCCAGCGCCTACCTCTCCAGCGACTGGGACAACGCCTGGGGCTGGAACGCCGGCATTCTCGTCAAGCCGGCTCCGAACTGGCGCATCGGTGCTTCCTATCGCGCGCCGATGGACATCGACTTCAAAGGCGACGTGACCATCACGCAGATCCTGACCGGAAACGCGCAGCTCGATGCGCAGATCAAACCGGGACTTCCGCCGAGCCAGCCGGTGACCACCACGATCAACTTCCCCTCGATCGCCAATATCGGCATCGCCACGACGGCCATTCCGAAGTGGGACCTCGAGTTCGACGTCGTCCACACGGGCTGGAGCCGCTTCAAGCAGCTGAAAGTCAACTTCGTTACGACGCCCGCCGCCGGTTTCACGCGCGATCAGAACTGGGACAACAGCAACTCCTACCGCCTCGGTGCGAACCGCACCATCAATCCGACCTGGGACGTCCGCTTCGGACTGCTCTACGACCGCACGCCGCAGCCGATCGAGAACGTCAGCCCGCTGCTGCCCGACTCTGACCGCGAAGGCGCGTCGTTCGGAATCGGCTGGCACCACGGCCCGTGGGTCTTCGACGCCACGGAGTTTGCGCTTCATTTCAAGAAACGGAGCACCAACGGCGGCCTCAGCTCGCCGGAAACAAACTTCAACGGGACGTACCGCACTGACGCAAACCTCATCAGCCTGAACCTCGGCTACAGGTTCTAGGCCAGACCCCATAGGAGAATCCCAAATGACGCGCATCAGAAGCTTCGCTCGCATCGCCACGGTTGCACTGGCAATCGCGGTCATCGCTGCTCCGGGCTTTGCCGCCGTAGGCTCGGCTAACTTCAAGACCGTCGTCGCCATCGGCGACAGCTACGGTGCCGGCTTCGAGAGCAACTCGCTCAACGAGCATCACTCGATCTACAGCTGGCCGGCCATCGTCGCCAAGCAGCTCGGCATCCCGCTCTGCACGGTCGGCTCCTCGGCTTCGGACAACTGCTTCGCGCAGCCGATCGTCAGCTATCCTGGCATCGGACCGGAGCTGACGCTGATGGACATCAGCACCTACCCGCCGGTTATCGTCAACGCACCCGGTCAGGGAGCGCCGCTGAACACGACCTTCGGCCGCGCCTTCAACAACGTCAGCATCCCCGGCGCGAACGTGGCGGACACCTTCACCGTCACCGGTACCGATAAACCGGTCACGCGCGGCGTACAGCAGCTTGCGCAGTTCATCCTCCGCGCGCCGATCACCGAAGTCGATGCGGTTAGCTCGCTGCATCCGACCTTCATCCTGGTCTGGATCGGCGGCAACGATTTCCTCGGATCGGCCACCAACGGCACGACCGCAGGCCTGACCTCGGTGGCCGCGTTCACCACGGCGTACAACTCGCTGCTGGACAAGCTCGTCGCCGCCAACCCCGGCGCCGGCATCGTGGTCGGTACGCTGCCGACGAATCCGGCCGCGGTTCCGTTCTTCAGGACCGTCCCGACGGTGCTCATCAATCCGGCCACGCGCACGCCGGTCCTCGGACCGACAGGCCAGCCGATCACGCTCATCGGTCAGATCGACGCCGCTCCCGGCGTTGGCCAGCTGGCGCCCGGAAGCTTTGTGACGCTCGGAGCGAGCTCGCTGCTCGCGCAGGGCTTCGGCATTCCGTCCGCGCTCAAGCCGGTCCTCGATCCGACCAACAAGCTCCCGCTCTTCGGCACGCCGCTGCCGGACGCGGTCATCATCACCCCGAACGAAATGACGGCGCTCACGGGTCGCATCGCCGACTACAACTCGGCGATCGTGGCCTCGGCCGCGGCGCACAACGTTCCGGTGGCTGACATCAAGGGCCTCTTCGACCGCTTCGCGGCCGGCCTCAACGTCGGCCCGTTCCACCTGACCAGCGACTTCATCACCGGCGGCCTGTTCAGCCTCGACGGCGTTCACCTCACCGACATCGGCTACACGCTGTTCGCCAACGAGTACATCAAGGCCATCAACGCCGGCTACGGCACGCACGTGCCGGTGGCGTCGGTCGCGACGTTCATGCAGAACAACGACCCGGCCACGAAGATGGCCTCGGGCGCAGCCGCCTACCCGGGCATGATGTGGATCATGAGCGACGAAGCTTCGAAGAGCCTCTCGCAGATGTTCTCCGTGATCAATACGCCGACGGCGCGCCGTCGCGCTCTCCACTAACAGAAATCATCAACGTTAAACACGACGGGCGGCCTCGCGGCCGCCCGTTTTGTTTTTGTCGATGATTGCGATTAGGTGCCCGCGGGACGTCCGCGCGGCGACGGGCGGGAGATGTCGATCATGGCCATCCGCTCCTTCTCGTCGTACCAGCAGTGGAAGCGTTTGATGCCCGGCACTTCGATGTCGTAGAAGCGGAAGAAGCTCGGGACGTGCAGCGACGTCGACTTGTCCGACTGGCGGATCTTCGCGGCGCCCTCTTCTTTTTTGTCGAGAGCGCGGATGCCGATGACCTTCCGCTTCTTGTCGTAGTAGAGGTTCGCGTTGGTCTTGCCGCGCAGGCGCAGCATCGAGGCAACAGGCGTCGGCAGCCGAATCAGGCGCGACTGGACGATGGTCGCCGAAGCAGGAAATCGTTCGAATTCAGGTTGCGGATCCCACTTTTCAAAAGCCATTCTCCGACTCCTCACCCATCACGAACCCTGCTGGCTAGGTGATAAGATCATAAAATCGAAGCCGATTTTGTCAACAATTAATCGCACTTCTTTCGCCCGGGCTGAAACCTCCCGGAGACACAAAATTATTCTTAGCGATTAATAACCATGCCTGCAGGTGACAAAACCGCGCACTCAAATCAGCGTCCAGTTCACCGTAAGTAGCTGGACCTGCGCGACTTATCGGCGAAAAGGCATCATTGAGAGTGCCACGCGGTCTCGTTTCGCTTCCGCAGGATGGAGATCGTCAGCCCCCTCGCCGGCCGGAATGCCTGCCGATGAGATCGGTGAACCTTACTTGCCCGTTCGAAGGCCTCATTTCGGCGGGAGGTAGGGAACTTAGACCGGACGGACACTCCTATCTATGAACCGACCCTCCCGGGTCACAGGCTCAATGAGAGCGAAAGGAATCCGATGAGCTACCTCGACCGTCCTCGCCTCCACTTCTTCGGCGACTTCACCGCGAATCCCTCCACGATCAACAACATTGCCACCAACTACGACATGACCAAACCCCGAGGAGGGGTGGTGTGGAATCCGGATGGGAAACACAATTTCTCGCTGAACGCATGTCCGATCACCAGCATCGTCATGGACGGCGCTGGCGGCACGGAGAGCGGAACTGTCGCCACGGCACAGACCGGAGTGCTCGTCGACCTCGACACCGAACAGCAGATGGTTTCAATGATCTTCGGAATGATCCTGAAGATCACGGTTGGAAAGGCATCGGTCACCGGCACGTTCCGGCCGGTCAACTTCTTCGACATCGTCTTCGGCCGCTCGAGTGGCACCGGTGGAGATGAAGGCGCTTCTGCCGCCTACCAGTCCGTACTGACCGACCTGAAGTGGAGCGGGGCGTCGCAATCGCAATTTCTCAGCGCCCTCTACGCGGCGAGTCCTACGATGCTGTCGATCCGCTTTGTCGTCGATGGGTTCCACAACGACACTCACATCGGGCGTGTGGCCGGCACAATCGGTCCTTACCTGGCCGGCGAGCCGATGACCTTTGCAAATGCCCGTTTCCTCAGGCCGACGGGAAACACGAGCCAGTTCAAGCCCTTCAATTTTGCACCGGCGAAGACAGATACAAAGCGCGGCGTGATCACATTCGACCTTGGCAATGCCGTTCCGACAGACTGGCCGCCAGCAAAACCGCCCGCAAAGAAAGCACCGTTTCCCGTCGCAAACCCGTTGGTGAAGCTGCAGCCCGCACTCATCCCCGCGTCAGGTCCTCCGATTCCATTCGGCAATTTCGACACGTCCGAGGCCGCGTACGAAAAGAACGCATTCGTACAGGAGTTCCCCATCCCGAAGAACACAGCGAATCCGCTGGCCTCAACGCCGACGGGGATCGTCAGTGTGGAAAGCGGCGGCTCTGTCGTGGTGATGATGGAGAACCCGACCGGCGCGTACGTCAACGCCGACCAGTATGTCTTCCGCCTCAATCCCGGCGAGACAGGAACCGTCCCCATCTGGGCAAACATCTTCGAAACGCCGGCGTCCGGCGCAACGATCAGTCTTGCCGCGTACAACGACATGCTGCAGCCACAAGCGTCGATTCCAGTGGGCACGCCGGACACTGCCGTCAGCTATCCGCCGAGCGTCACAACCGATGCGAACGGCAAGGCCTCGTTCACCATCACCGCAAGCGATCCCGGCAATCCGCGCAGCTTTATCGACGGCCAGGTCTACGGCATCGGCTTCTCGTGGACGCAGGACACCAATCCCGATCCGTGGGCGTTCATCAGCGTTCACGTTTTCCAGCAGGTACCAGTGCCACGCGTGCCGACGTGGTGGCAGGATGTGTTTCCGATCCTCAATCAGTACTCGCGCCTGTATCCGGCAATGCAGAAGATCATCGCCCTCAACGACTACAAGGCCGTCGTCAACCACCTGAATGCGATCGTGCAACGCCTCAACCTTCCCGAAACCGATCCTCACTACATGCCGATCACACGCGAACTCTCGCGTGACAAGAAAGCCATCACCCTGGCCTGGGCGAAAAACAACCATCCAAGGGGGAGGGAGCTGTAGCTCGTTGATGAAAATCAGTCGCGCGGTGTCAGAGCTGGTTGTCGCTCGAGTATCTCGGGCATCCCTCCGGCCACTTTGTGAACTGGCCGGAGGGTTCTTATTTCATTGACTCGCTCACGTACTCAGCGACCTCCGACTTTGCGCAACGGAGCGCTGGCGTCCTCGCCGGCTGGCCCGGCTGCGTCCTCGCTGCCGAACCGGCAAACCCTCGAATGTCGCTGGTAACCAAGACTTACGCAAGCCTCCCATTCGGCGGCGGGGACGCCGCCGAGACGCCAGCGCTCCGACTGCGACCATCATTCACTCACGTCCTGAAGTACGCGCGATCCAGCGCGCGGTAATTCACCGCCTCGGCGATGTGGTCGCTTTGGATGCGTTCGCTCGCGATCAGGTCGGCGATCGTTCGCGCGACCTTGAGTACGCGGTCATGCGCGCGGACGGAGAGGCCGAGGTGCGTCAACGCCTGGTCGAGGATGCGGCGGGATGCGGCGTCGAGCTCGCAGTGACGCCGCATCGCGCGTGAGGTCATGTCGGCGTTGCAGTCGATCGACGATCGCGCGAAACGCTGCCGCTGAATCTGGCGCGCCGCTTCGACGCGGTCGCGGATCAACGCGGAGCTCTCCCCGGGCGTGAACGTCGAAATCTCCTCGGCCGCGAGGGCCGGGACCTCGATCTGCAGATCGATGCGGTCCAGCAGGGGACCGGAAATCTTGCCGAGGTAGCGGGCGATCTGTGCGGGCGTGCAGATGCACTGGCGGCGCGAATCGTTGAAATAGCCGCACGCGCACGGATTCAGCGCGGCGGCGAGCGTGAAACGGGATGGGAAGGTCAGCGTTCGCTGCACGCGCGCGATCGTGACGTGGCCGTCCTCCATCGGCTGGCGCAGGACCTCCAGCGTCGAATGGCGGAACTCGGCCAGCTCGTCGAGAAAGAGGACGCCGTGATGCGCGAGACTCACTTCGCCCGGACGCGGCAGCGACGCGCCGCCGACGAGACCCGCGGTCGAAATCGTGTGATGCGGCGCGCGAAATGGACGGCGCAGAATCAGACCGCTTCCCGGCGGAAGCGTGCCGGCGACGGAATGGATCTTCGTCGTCGTAATCGATTCCTCGAGCGTGAGATGCGGGAGGATCGACGGCAGGCGGCGGGCCAGCATCGTCTTGCCCGATCCGGGCGGTCCGATCATGAGGATGTTGTGACCGCCCGCCGCGGCGATCTCCAGCGCGCGCTTGGCCTGCAACTGGCCGCGGACGTCGGAGTAGTCGGGCGACTCGGCCGGTAGCTCGACCGCAGGCGCCGACACGGCGGGCGCGACGACGTTGTCGCCCATCAGATGCCGAAGCAGTTCCGGCAAATGATTGACGCCGGCGACGCGCACGGACTGCACGGCCGCCGCTTCGCTGGCGTTGCCGGCGGGCACGATCAGCTCGCGCAGGTCGGCGTCGCGCGCGAACGCGGCGGAGATCGCGAGCGTTCCGCGCACCGGTACGAGTGCGCCGTCGAGCGATAGCTCGCCGACGAAGACGCGGCCGACGACCGCTTCCGGCGGCAAAAACTCGGCGACGACGAGGATGCCGATGGCAATCGGCAGGTCGAAGGCCGACCCTTCCTTCTTCACGTCGGCCGGCGAGAGGTTTACGGTGAAATGGCGCTGCGGCAACCAGTAGCCGCAGTGGCGAAGGGCGGAGCGTACGCGCGGATACGCTTCGCGCGCGGCGGCGTCCGGAAGTCCGACCAGAGTGAAGCCGGGCTGCTCAGCGATCCGAGCATCGACTTCGACGACGATTCGTACTGCATCAATTCCGAGGGTCGCGGCACTCCATACC
>Ga0157375_10000387_pt1 | contig 40109 bp, 35 predicted proteins | sample M35metaG_FD_115311 | JGI IMG/M metagenome (GOLD analysis project Ga0157375, IMG submission 115311) | Miscanthus rhizosphere microbial communities from Kellogg Biological Station, Michigan, USA - M3-5 metaG | ecosystem: Host-associated > Plants > Roots > Rhizosphere > Soil | place: USA: Michigan...
ACCAGATCGGCTTCGGCTATTTTAACGCGAATGTCCTTTCGCTCTTCTTCGTGTTCTTCGTGCCTTCGTGGCCATCATTTGATCTTGCTTGGATAGTTAATCGTCGGTTTCGAGGTCTTCCTCGAAGCGCAGGTGCTTTACGCTGCGACCATGCCGGCGCACGAGCTTTAGCGCTTCGATACCGATCTTGATGTGCTTCTCGACGAAGTTCGCGGTCACACCGCGATCGGAGAGCTCGGTCTTGACGCCTTCGGGAATCATCGGCTGATCGGAAACGAGCAGCAGCGCACCGCACGGGATGCCGTTGGCGAAGCCGGCGGCGAAGATCGTGGCGGTCTCCATGTCGACGGCCATGCTGCGCGTGCGGCGCAACAGTTCCTTGAAGGTCTCGTCGTGCTCCCAGACGCGCCGGTTGGTCGTGTACACCGTGCCGGTCCAGTAGTCGTGGCCGAGATCGCGGATCATCGTCGACACGGCGCGCTGCAACTGGAACGCCGGCAGCGCCGGCACCTGGGGCGGCAGGTAGTCGTTCGAGGTGCCTTCGCCGCGGATCGCCGCGATCGGCAAGATGAGATCCCCGATCGCGTTCTTCCTCTTCAATCCGCCGCACTTGCCCAGGAACAGCGCGGCCTTCGGTGCGATCGCGCTGAGCAGGTCCATGACCGTCGCGGCGTTCGGACTGCCCATGCCGAAGTTGATCAGCGTGATGCCGTCGGCGGTCGCGTTCGGCATCGGCCGGTCGGCGCCCTTGACCGGCACGCCGTGCCACTTTGCGAACATGTCCACATAATTGCCGAAGTTGGTCAGCAGGATGTGCTCGCCGAATTCATCCAGCGCGGTACCGGTATACCGCGGCAGCCAGTTGCTGACGATCTCGTTCTTTTCCTTCATGCGCGCACCCTTCTAAAGCGTGTCCTGGCTCACTGGCAAGGCGTTGCCGATTGCTGTACAAACGCCGTCAATTGCGCAAGTCTAGACTGGCCGACAGCGAAAGGGGAGACGATTCGCCGCGTTGAATCGTCTGCTGTAGGTCGATGGCGACAGCGTGGCTGGCTTGTCGGCTCCCCGAAATGAATTCGCACGGATGCGCCAAGGGAGGAACCATGCGTGTGAAGTTGCTCTTGCCGGCGGCATGCCTGCTGCTGATGGCCGGTTGCGGTACAAACCGCAACGACAGCGCCGCCCAGGCATGCAGCGCTGCCATCGCCGGCAAACTCGGCAGCAAGACCTTCAGCCTCGATCGCGGCGACATGAGCGCACATGCGAAGGGCGAGACGGCCGACGTCGTTGCGATCGCTTCGACCATCACGTTCGACAAGGGGCTTTCGACCGAATACCGGCAGACTTTCGACTGCCGCGTGCGTTTTGAAAACGGCAAGCCGCCCGACGTCATCGGCATGCAGTTCAACTGGAGCAAGGACGATCTCAAGAAAGTCAACCCGGGCGGATAGGCGGCTGCAAGAAAGTGTGAGGGGTGAGGAGTGAGGGACGACAAGATGCCGCGTCCCGCGCCCTGCACCTCATGCCCTGCCGCTCACGTCTAACTTCTTACTTCTTACACCTAACCCTCACGCTCTTGCCCCTTGCCGCGGCGCGGCTTTGCTTTTGCGCGCACGCGCGCGATGATGCCGGCCTCGCCGATGCCGGTCCGCAGGGGTGTTACATGCTGATCACGCTGCTCGTCGCCATTGCGGTGCTGTCGACATTGCTGTTTCTCGGCTACGGTTTCTACGCCTGGACCGGCGCCGCCGCGATTTGGCTGGTCGGTTGGCGTCTGCTCGGCGTCGCCTCGCCGCTGCTCTTCGAAACCTGCGTGATCGTGCTGATCGGGCTCGCACTGGTTTTCGGCCTGCCGCCGCTGCGCCGCCTGCTGATTTCGCGCTTTGCCATGAACGTCATGGCGCCGGTGCTGCCGCGCCTGGGCGATACCGAACGCATCGCGCTCGAAGCCGGCACGGTATGGTGGGACGCCGAATTGTTCGGCGGCCGCCCCGATTGGGAGAAGCTGCTCGCGTTCCAGCCGAAGCCGCTGAGCGCTGAGGAGCAGGCGTTCCTCGACGGGCCGGTGCAGGAATTGTGTGCGCGCCTCGACGACTGGCAGATCCAGCAGCAACGCGACCTGCCGGCGAGCGTGTGGTCGTTCCTCAAGACCAACGGCTTTTTCGGCATGGGCATTCCGAAGGAATACGGCGGTCACGCGTTTTCCGCCATCGCGCATTCGCGCGTCGTCGCGCGCATTTCGACGCGCTCGGTCGCGGCCGCGGTGACCGTGATGGTGCCGAACTCGCTGGGGCCCGGCGAACTGCTGCTGCATTACGGCACCGAGGAGCAGAAGAAATACTATCTGCCGCGCCTGGCCAGGGGCGACGAGATTCCGTGCTTCGGCCTGACCGGCCCGGAAGCCGGCTCCGACGCGGCCGCGACGCAATCGACCGGCGTCGTCGAGAAACGCATCGTCGACGGCAAGGAAGTGCTCGGCCTGCGCCTGAACTGGAAGAAGCGCTACATCACGCTGGCACCGGTCGCAACGCTGATCGGCCTCGCGTTCCGCATCAAGGATCCGGACCACCTGCTCGGCGACAAGGAGGATCTGGGCATTTCCTGCGCGCTGATTGCGCACGACCTCGACGGCGTCGAAATCGGCCAGCGCCACGATCCGATGGGCGTGCCGTTCATGAACGGACCGATCGTCGGCAGGGACGTATTCGCCCCGCTCGACTGCATCATCGGCGGCAATGCCGGCATCGGCCACGGCTGGCGCATGCTGATGGAATGCCTGGCCGCCGGCCGCTCGATCTCGCTGCCGGCGTTGAGCGTCGGTGCCGCGCAGATGGCAACGCGCATCAGCGGTGCGTATGCCACCGTGCGCGAGCAGTTCGATACGCCGATCGGCCGCTTCGAAGGCATCGAGGAGCCGCTCGCGCGCATCGCCGGCAAGACCTACATGATGACGGCCACGCGCACGCTGACCTGTGGCGCGCTCGACGCCGGCGAAAAGCCCGCCGTGCTCTCGGCGATCGCCAAGGCCTATCTGACCGAAGGCATGCGCGAAGTCGTCACCGACGCGATGGACATCCGCGCCGGCGCGGCGATCCAGAAGGGACCGCGCAATTCGCTCGCGCGCATGTGGGACGCCGTGCCGATCGGCATCACGGTCGAAGGCGCAAACATTCTCACGCGCTCGATGATCATCTACGGCCAGGGTGCGATCCGCTGCCACCCGTTCGTGCAGCACGAGATCGCCGCGATCGCCGACAAGGATCTCGACAAGTTCGACAGAGCGCTGTTCGGCCACATCAACCTGCTGGCACGCAATTCGACGCGCGCGAAGCTGCTGGCCTGGACCGGCAGCCGCCTGGCCGCGGCGCCGCGCACCGAGGACACCGGCCGCTATTACCAGCACCTGTCGCGCTTTTCGGCCGCGTTCGAACTGCTGTCCGATGTCGCCATGGGCACGCTCGGTGGCTCGCTCAAGCGCCGCGAAAAGATCTCCGGACGCCTGGCCGATGCGCTGGCGTATATGTACCTGGCCTCGTGCGCGCTCAAGCGCTATCACGACGGCGGCAAGACCACGGCCAACTACAACCTCGTGCGCTGGTGCGCCGATCATTGCCTTTATCGCGTGCAGGAGGCATTGCTCGGCGTGATCGAAAGCCTGCCGATGCGCGCTGCCGCGTTTCTGCTCTCGTGGACGATCTTTCCGCTCGGTGCGCGCTTCCGGCCGCCCTCGGACAAGCTCGGCGCCAGCGTCGCGCGCGACATCCTCGAGGATCGCGAGGCGCGCATCAACCTGACCGAGGACATCTTCGTGCCACCGCCCGGCGAAGTGGGCTTGGGCGCGCTCGAGGCGGCGCTGGACAAGGCAGTGCGCGCAATTCCGATAGAAACCAAGCTGCGCGACGCGGTGCGTGCCGGTACGCTCGACCGCGCGCCTGGCTACATGCTCGACGAGATGGGGTTGGAAGCTGGCGTGATTAGTGCAGAGGAATATCAACTGCTGCAGGACGCCGAGGCGGCGCGCAACGAGATCGTTGCCGTCGACGCGTTCGATGCGCAGACGTTCAAGAACCTGCATTGAAGGCAACAAAGGACGAGGCACACGTGACTCTGGGACAATCGCCGATCGACATCGATCCTGAACTGAGCATCCGCGTACAGGCGCTGAGCCGGCAGAGCCGCCACCTGGGCAATGCCTGGGACGGCGAGCAGGTGCAGGCGCTGTACGATGAATCCGAACAGCTGGCGGAACGGGCCCAGGCCGGCGGCCTGGTCGATCTGTCCGAAGCGCTGCTCGGCCTCGCCGCGTACCTGAGCTCGTTCGTCGACAGCTCGATGCGCCCGAACGATGACCAGCTCTCGCAGCTGGCTGCGCTCGCCGACGCGTCCGCCGACGCGCTCGCCCGCTACCTGGCGCACATCGAGATCGCGCCGCTCGGCGCGATCGCCAACGAAGCGCCGCTGCTGCAGGCGACGGTCCATTATCTCGGCCGCAACATGGCGCACCTGGAACTGCTGCGCATTCGCTGCGGCATGCTCGGCTACATGGTTTTCTCTTCCGACAGCGTGCGCGAAATCGACAAGTCGATGGCCGCCGGTGCCGTCCTGGCGCTCGTGATCAGCGCCGACATGCTCGCCGCCTGGCTCACCGAGCATCGTGCCGACGAAGCCGGGAGCGCTGCCGCGCGCGTGCCGATCACTGTGCTCAGCGACGACGACGTGCTCGACGTGCGCCTGGCGGCGATGCGAGGCGGGGCCGAGATCGTGTTCGTGCTGCCGGAAGACGCCGAGCGCGTCGCGCCGCGGCTGGCCGGACTGATTGCCGACCGCTCCGAGCCGTATCGCGTGCTGATCGTCGACGACGACAATTCGATGCGCCTGTTCTGCGCCTCGGTCCTGCGCCACAACAATCTCGATGCGCAGGCATTCGCGACGCCGGAGGAAGCCCTGCAGGCGCTGCACAATTTCACACCGGACGTCATCCTCGCCGACCTGTACATGCCGCAGATTTCCGGCTTCGAACTGCTCGCCCTGTTCCGCGCGCATCCGCGCACGGCATTCACGCCGGTCGTGCTGCTGTCAGGCGATTCGGACATGGAAAAGCGCTTCGCCGCGCTGCACATCGGCGGCGACGACTATCTGACCAAGCCGATCCGGCCGCGGCACCTGGTCGCCGCAGTGACCGGCCGCGCCCGGCGCGCGCGCTGGATGCGGCGCGAGCTGCTCGCAATACGGTAGAGAAGTTAGGGTCGGTGGTCAGGCAGGGTCGAATGTCTGACCACCTATTTGGATCCGATTAGGCACCGCCCCGCACTTCACTCCTCACTGCCTCACTCCTCACCCCTCACGACTTTCCCCATGCACGCGACCTGGTACTTCGATTTCATCTCGCCGTTCTCGTACCTGCAACTCGCCCGGGTGCGCGAATGGCGCGCGCGCCTGGACATTGCTCCGGTGCCGGTCGCCTTTGGCGTAATCCTCAAGCACCTCGGCACGACCGGCCCGGCCGAGGTGCCCGGCAAGCGCGAATTCACCTATCGTTTCGTGCAATGGCAGGCCGAACGCAGCGGCGTGCCGCTGCGCTTTCCGCCGGCGCATCCGTTCAATCCACTGGCTGCGCTGCGCCTGTGCATCGCTGCCGGCACGACTTGGCCGGCGGTCGAAGCGATCTACGCGCATCTTTGGCGCGACGGATGCGCCGGCACAACGCCGGCGGAGCTGGACGGCATTGCGCGCGCGCTCGGTATCGACAATGTGGAAAATGCAACAAATCACGAAGCGGTCAAGATGCAACTGCGCAGCAACACGCAGGAGGCAATCGCGGCCGGCGTGTTCGGCGTGCCGACGCTGCGCGTCGGCAGCGAACTGTTCTGGGGCAATGACGCGTCGCCCATGTTCGAGGCCTGGCTGGCCGATCCCGATCGCTTTGCGGGGCTTGAATACCGCCGAATCGCCGGCTTGCCGGTCGGCATCGAACGCCCGCGCTAGGTGCCGAAAAGCCGCCCTTGCCGGGCCGAAGCCCGCCAAGTATCGGCCATTTGACCCGATCAGCGAAAAAATGTGCGATCCATCACAATCTTTTTGCCGATTGGTTCACAAGTTCAGGTAGACTCTTCACCGTCCGCTAACCGGAGTTCTCAGGGGAACCCGATGGAAGCGTATTGGTATTTCGACTTCGCGTCGCCTTTCGCTTACCTGCAACTGGCCAAGGTGCAGGAGTGGCGTTCGCGTTTGCCGTTCACGGCAGTGCCGGTGCTGGCGCGCGCGTTACCGACCGGCAACAACGATCGCGCAGCAAGTACGACAGTACCCGAAGACTCTGCCGAAGGCTTCGTCCGCTGGCGCGCCAAGACGCTCGGAATCCCACTGACTTCGCCGGCAACCTATCCATTCAATTCGGTTGCGGCATTGCGCCTGTGCGCGGCCGCAGGCAGCAACTGGATTGCGATCGAAACGATCTTCGCTCACCTGTGGCGTGACGGACTTCCCGGCGCGACCCCCGAAGAATTGAAACCGGTCGCGGCGAAACTCGGCGTCACCAGTCTCGGCACCACGGGCGGCGTTTTCGATACCGGCGCCAAGCTGCGCGAGAACACCGAGGGCGCACGCACACTCGGCGTGACGACGGTCCCGACGATTCGCGCCGGCAGCCGCCTGTTCCACGGCAGCAACGCAGCCGCCGAATTCGACGACTGGCTCGCCCAACCCACGTTGCGCCGTTCGGCCTAAAGGCCGGCTAGGCCACGGCAGCGCGCAGCGCTGCCAGCGCCGTTTCCACATCCGCAGCAGACACGTCCAGGTGCGTCACCGCGCGGATCGTCCGCGCGCCCATCGGCCCCATGCGCACGCCGCGCTCGAGCAACGCACCGCACAGCGTCTCGGCGTCGAGGGCAGCCGCGGTCACGTCGAAATAGACGAGGTTGGTTTCGACTGTCTTGGGATCGATGTGCAATCCGCCGATGGCGGCGACGCCTTCGGCGAGGCGTCTTGCGTTGACGTGATCGTCGGCCAGCCGCGCCACGTGATGATCGAGCGCGTATTCGCACGCGGCGGCGATAATCCCGCTCTGACGCATGGCACCACCGATGCGCTGTTTCCAGCGATTGGCGTCGGCGACGAACTCGCGCGTGCCGGCCAGCACCGCGCCGCCGGGCGCACCGAGGCCCTTGGAAAAATCGATCCAGACCGAATCGAAGCCGCGCGCAAACTCGGCCGCGCTGACGCCGCCGGCGATGCTGGCATTCAACAGCCGCGCGCCGTCCATGTGCGTGGCCATGCCGGCCGCATGGGCGATATCGGCAACTTCGCGCAATGTCGCCAGCGGCCAGATCGCACCGCCGCCGAGATTGGCCGTCTGTTCGACCTCGACCAGACGCTGGCGCGGCGCGTACGGCCGGTCCGGCCGGATCTTGTCGCGCAGCTGCGCGGCGCTGTAGATGCCGCGGGCGCCGGCGACCGGATTGAGCATCACGCCTGCCAGCGCTGCAGGCCCGCCGCCTTCGAAGCCGATGATGTGCGAGGTCGCATCGCAGATGACTTCATCGCCCGGCTTGCAATGCACGGCCAGGGCGATTTCGTTGCACATCGTGCCGGACGGCAGATACAAGGCCGCTTCCTTGCCGAGCAGCGCGGCGCAACGCTCGACCAGGCGGTTGACGCTGGGGTCTTCGTTGGCGCGCTCGTCGCCGACCTCGGCGTTCGCCATGACCTGGCGCATCGCCGCGGTCGGCCGGGTCTTGGTATCGCTGAACAGGTCGATCATGTGCTGAAGGGTCGTCGTGGCGGTGCGCAAGCATCGCAGGGCCCCACGCCGCCGGCAAGCCGTTGCGCTACAATCGAACGCGACGAGAAGCTGCCGTGATGCCGTCCCTGCCCGCTCGCTTCGCCCTGCTGTTTGTGCTGTGCCTGTCCGGCGCGCACGCGCGCGAAGTATACAAATGTACGACTGGGCAGGGCGAAGTCGCCTATCAGGACAAGCCGTGCGTGGACTCGAGTCAGACGACGCTGCGCATCGCCGACGAAGTTCCTGCGGAGGCGGCGCCGGCGCCGCCAGCGGCGCAATCAAGCGCACCGGTTGTCGAGCCGCCGAAGCCGCCGGCAACGCCGCGGCGCCCGCGCAAACCGCTGCCGGCATTGTGGCTGTGCACGAACGCCGAGGACGGGTCGCACTACGCGAGCCTCGACGTCTATCCACCGCCTCGTTTCGTGCCGCTTGGCACACTCGGCTATCCGGGCAAGAGTCTCAATGAAGCCTACCGCGCCGGCGCCAATGTCATGTCCGCACCCGAGTTGAGCAAGCCGCCGATCGACAGCTCGCGGGGCTCGGCCTGGGCCCTCGGTTACACGCAGGTGCAGGACGATTGCGCGCTGGCCAGTGCCGGCCAGACCTGTGACTACCTCAACCAGCAATACGACCTGACCAGCGACAAGCTGCGCCGCGCGCGCTTCAAGGACGAGCAGGCGCAGCTGCAGCCGAAAGTCGACGACCTCGAAGACGATCTCGGCGGCTGCTGATCGCGCGCTCTCAAGAGCATTCTTGAACGCGGATTGAGCGGATGAGAGAGAGCTGCCGCGGATAGGGCAGAGGAAGAAACCTGACCTATTCTTATCCGCGTAATCTGCGCTTGATCCGCGTTCAAATGCTTTTTATCGTCGCGGCAATGGCCTCTCATGTCAGCGTGAACGGTGCGTATTTCTGCTCGTGATCGAGCAGGAATTTCTTCGTTGCCAGGCCGCCGCCGAACCCGGTCAGGCTGCCGTCGGCGCCGATCACGCGATGGCATGGCACGACGATCGGCAGCGGGTTGCGCCCGTTCGCTGCGCCAACCGCGCGCGCGGCCGACGGATCGCCGACGCGCTGGGCAAGTTCGCCGTAGCTGATCGTTGCGCCGTACGGAATGCGCCGCAGTTGCGCCCACACGCCGAGCTGGAAATCGCTACCCTGCGGCGCGAGCGGCAGATCGAACTGCATCAGCTCGCCGGCGAAATACGCACTCAACTGGCCGCGCGCAGCAGTGAATGCCGACGCATCGCGCCGCCAGTCGTCACCGATCCACACCGGATGCCGGCCCAGCTCGAAAGCGATGTGGCGCAAGCCGCCGTCCTCGGCAGCCAGCAGCAATTGCCCAACCGGTGAATCGACGTAATCGTAGACCATGTCGCCCAGATTTGTTCAGAGCTTCCCTAAACGCTGCGCCACAGATGCATCACAGCATACGCCCGCCACGGCCGCCATGCCTCGGCCGTGGCCTCGAGCGCCGCGGTGGTCACCGGCGTGCCGCCGGTCGCCATGGCCTGGCGCAGCACGAGGTCGGCCGCCGGAAATGCATCCGGCTCGCTGAGCGCGCGCATCGCGATGTAGTTCGCCGTCCACGCGCCGATGCCCGGCAACGCAGTCCAGCTGGCGACGAACTGATCCAGCGTCTGCTCGGCGCGAAAACTCACGCTGCCGTCGCAGAGCGCGCGCGCGACGGCGCGCAACGTCGCGGCACGCTGACGCGTCAGGCCGACCGCGGTCAGGTCGGCTTCGGCAAGCGTCGCGGCGTCGGGGAACAGGCGCAGCGCGGTTCCATCCTCGAGCGCGGCCTCGATACCGAACCGGTCCACCAGACGCCGCGCCAGCGTGCGTGCGGCGGCGACACTGATCTGCTGGCCGAGCACGGCGCGGATCGCGACTTCGAAGCCGTCCCAGCCGCCTGGCAGGCGCTGACCGGGATGGCGCCGGATCAGCGCGCGCAGGTGCGGATCGACGCGCAGGTGCGCATTGATCGCCGCGGCGTTTGCATCGAGATCGAACATGCGCCGCACGCGCGCACTGATCTCCTGCAATCGCGCCGCCTGTGGAAAACCGACATCGAGCGCGAGCGCGTGTTCGCCCTTGAGTTCACTGACACGCAGGGAGCCGGCCACGCCGTCGAATGCAAAACGGCGCGTGTAACTCGTGGCGTCGACGTCCTCGACGCCGGGAATCGCGCGGCGCGCGAAGAATGCGAGCAGCGCGGCGAAGTCGTACGGCGCGCGATACGGCAGGCGCAGCGTCAGCGACGGCGTCGCCGGCGTCGTGCCGCTGCGCTGTGCGCGCACGCGGCGCAGCGTGCGCGGCGCCTGACCGTAGTTCGCCCGGAACGCCGCGTTGAACCGGCGCAGGCTGCCGTAACCGGCAGCGTGCGCGATCTGCGTCACCGGCAGCTGCGTTTCGCCGAGCAATTTCTTCGCGAACAGCAGACGCCGCGTCGCCGCGATCTCGAGCGGCCCGGCACCGACTTCCGCGTCGAACAGGCGGCGCAAGTGACGCTCGCCGACGCCGATGCGCGCGGCGAGGTCTGCCACGCCGCCCGCGTCGAGCAACCCACCCTCGATCAGGCGCAGCGCGCCGGCCACCATCGCGCTGCGTCCGTGCAGCGGCGTGCCCGGCGCGGCTTCCGGACGGCAGCGCAGGCAAGGTCTGTACCCGGCCGCCGCCGCAGACGCGGCATTTGTGTAATATTCCACATTGCGTGATTTCGCCGACGGCGCCGGACAGATCGGCCGGCAATAGATACCGGTCGAGCGCACGGCGATGAAGAGCAGGCCGTCGAAGCGTGGATCCCGCGTCAGGCGCGCTTGCTCGCAGGCGCGCCGGTTCAGCGAATTCGTCGAAGACATGGTCGGCATGGGTGACATTCTAGCCGCGAGCGAGACATCTGACTCGCCGTTTTCGGCTGTCAATACGGGGGAGGCGTGAGGGCGGCCGCTCCGCGGCCTCGTGAGGTCAGCCGCTGCGCGGCTTCGTCAGGCCGCTCGCTGCGCTCGCTTGTGCGTGGGAGCATTCTACGGCCACTCCCTAACTCCTCACGAGCGCGCGCAGCGCGCGACCTCACTCCTCCACCTCACTGCTTTCAGAAGCCGTAACGCAGGAACCCGCCATCGACGGCAACGCATTCGCCGGTCACGTACGACGACGCCGGCAGGCACAGGAAAGCCACGGCGGATGCAACTTCCTCCGGCTCGCCGATGCGACCCATCGGCGTGCGCGCGATCACCTCTTCCAGATACTCCGGATCGGACAGTACCGATTCGGTGCGGCGCGTGCGGATGTACCACGGCGCCACGGCATTCACGCGGATGCCGTCGGCGGCCCACTCGCAGGCCAGGTTGCGCGTCATCTGGTGCAATGCGGCCTTCGTGAAACCGTAGACCGCGCCGGAGCGTACGTGGGTCAGGCCGGACACCGAACCGATGTTCACGATCGCCGCGTTTGCATGTTCGCGCAGATGCGAATGCGCAAGGCGACTGAGCTCGAATGCGGCGATCACGTTCGTGTCGATGATCGAACGGTATTCGGCTTCGCTGTATTCGAGTGCGCTCCGCGTGACGTTCATGCCCGCGTTGTTGATCAGCAGCGAAAGCGGCATGTCCAAGTCGGCGATCCAGTCGAACACTTCCAGGCGTTCTTCCTGCGCGCCGACGTCGGCGGCACAGGCGAGGAATTCGCATTGCGGAAATTCCTCGGCAAGATCCGCCCGCGCCTGCTCCAGGTGCGCCTCGTCGCGGGAGGTCAGCAGCACGTCGGCGCCGAGCGCAGCCAGCTCGCGCGCGCAGGCCAGGCCGATGCCTGCACTCGCACCGGTGACCAGCGCGGTCTGGCCGTCCAGCCGCCAGCGGGAAGGGGTCGTCGTCATTTACAACTCCTCAACGCGCGCGGCGCTTGTCGCCGGCGGGCGCTTGAGCGCAGACTTTACGCAGACTCGCAGGAGATCGCCATGAAATTCGCCGTGCTCCCGCTCGCCGTGCTCCCACTTGCGGTTCTCGCGCTCAGCATCGCGGCCTGCTCCAGCAACTCGGCTCCGCCCGAGAGCGCGGCGGCGCAGCAGCCGCCGCAGAAGACCGTGTTCGACACGCAACTCAAGTCCTTGCAGAAGGCCAAGGACGTGCAGAAGACCGTCGATCAACAGAAAGAGGACATGGACAAGAAGCTCAAGGACGAGGGCGGTTAGCTGCAAGGATTTGCGCGCTGCCGGCCTTTGATATTCGATTGACGAGATTGCTGGCCACGTCGTTGCGCTGCTCCAACTTGCTCAACCAAACCTTCAACCCAAGCAGGAGGAAGTTCGATGATCCAGTTAGCTTTCGGCAGTTCCGGTATTCCGGTTCCGCGGCGCTCGCGCGCGTGGCTCGTTGCGTGCACGGCGTTCCTCGCCATGGCTTCGGCGCACGCGCAGGACGTCATTCAGGTCGCCGGTGACTCGCACAAGGTGCTGCTCGAAAACGCCCAGGTGCGCGTGCTTGCCGTCACGATCAAGCCGGGCCAGAAGGCGCCGATGCATTCGCATCCGGCGAACGTTTCGTATGTGCTGAGCGACGGCAAACTGCGCATCACGATGCCCGACGGCAAAACCGTCGACAAGGAACCGAAAGCCGGCACTGCCTCCTGGAGTGAAGCGACCACGCATGCCGTCGAAAACATCGGCAACGGCGATTTCACCCAGGTGCAAATCGAGTTGAAGAATGCCGGGCCGGCCAAGTAGTCGACGGCAGCAAGCCCTCGGCATCGCTTTCACGGGTACTGCGCTGCTTGCCGCGGCAGCGGCGAGCGCGCAGGACGTCATGCAGGTCGGTGCCGACACGCACAGCGTATTGCTCGAGAACGCCCGCGTGCGCGTGTTGGCCGCGCGCGTCGAGCCGGGCGGCAAAGTGCCGATGCATTCGCATCCGGGGAACGTCGTCTATTTCCTCGCCGATGCGAAGGTGCGCGTAACCACGCCCGATGGCAAATCCGTCATTCGCGACATCAAGGGCGGTACTGCGAACTGGTATGAAGCGGTCACGCATGCGGTCGAAAACGTCGGCACGACGGAATTCCGCGAGGTGCAGATCGAATTGAAGGGCGCAGCGCCCGGACACTAGCCGCGCGCAATGCCGCGCTGCGGCTGGAGGCCGCGCCGCCACGGTCCGCCTGTCAGCGGATTTCGCAGAAGCAGTAAGCGAATACGCCGACCTTGTTACCGTCGAGAGCGCGCAGCAGCTTTAGCTGACCGTCGATTTCGGGCTGCCTGAGCAGTACGCGCGCCGCTTCCGGCAGCGCGACACCGCTCCAGCGCACGAGCGCGTCGCTGCTCATGCTGACGGCAAAACGTTCCCACGTCGACAGTTCCTTCTCGACATAGTTGACGCGATAATTCGCGCCGAGATTCGCCGCCGTCGCGGCCGCGGCCACCGCGTCGTTGAGGCCACCGATCTGGTCGACGAGGCCGCGCTCCTTCGCCTGCTCGCCGCTCCACACGCGGCCGCGCGCAATGGCGTCGACTTCCTGCGGCGTCTTGTGTCGCGCCGCCGCGACGCGCGAGATGAAGCGCTCGTAGCCGCGATCGATGATGCTCTGGATCAGCTCGCCGATGTTCGGATCGAGCGGCCGCCGCACATCGAGCGCACCGGCAAATTTCGTCGTGCCGACGCCGTCGGTGTGTACGCCGATCTTCGACAGCGTGTTCGGGATACTCATGAACAAGCCGAAGATGCCGATCGAACCGGTGATCGTGCTCGGCTCGGCGAATATCTGGTCGCCGTTCATCGAGATCCAGTAGCCGCCCGACGCGGCAACGTCGCCCATCGAGACGATGACCGGCTTGTGCGCGGCCTTGGTCAGCTCGATCTCGCGCCGGATCAACTCCGAAGCGAAAGCGTCGCCGCCGGGCGAATTGACGCGCAGCACGATCGCGCGCACGCGATTGTCCTCGCGCGCCGAGCGCACGAGCTTGGCCGTCGACTCGCCGCCGATGCTGCCGGGCGGCTGATCGCCGCTGAGAATCTCGCCTTCCGCCACGACGACCGCGACCTGCGGCCGCGCCATGTCGACCAGCTTCTCGCGCTGCACAATCGCCGCGTAATCCTGGAAATCGATCTGGCGAAAGGTCTTCTTTTCGCGTACACCCTTGCCGATCAGCAGCTCGACCGCCTGGTCGCGCGTCGCCAGCTGGTCGACCAGTTTCTGCTCGAGGGCGAGCTTGGCGATGTCGCCGTTCGCGGCCTTGATCGAAGTCGCATAATTGTCGATCTGCGCGGCGATGACCTTCGGCTCGAGCTTGCGCGCGGCGCCGATATCGGCGAGGTAGTCGGACCACACGCCATTCATCCAGTACAGGTCGGCTTCCTTGGATTCCGGCGAGGCATCGTTGCGGATGAAGGGTTCAGCCGCGGACTTGAACTCGCCGACGCGGAACAGGTGCACGTCGACGCCGAGTTTGTCCAGCGCTTCCTTGTAGAACGTGCGATAGCGGCCGAGGCCTTCGAGCAGCACGTCGCCGTCGGGGTGCAATAGGATCTGGTTCGCGTGCGCGGCCAGGTAGTACTGGCTCTGGGTCATGCCGTTGGAAAACGCGATGACCTCCTTGCCGGCGGCTTTGAAGCGTTCGATCGCGGCACCGATCTCGCGCAGGGACGCCATGCCCGCGCCTTCGATCTCGTCGGGAACGACGACGAGTCGTTCGATATGCGCATCCTTCGCCGCGCCGTCGATCGCCTGCAGGATGTCGCGCAGCTGCACTTCCTTGACCTTGTCGCCGAATGCACTCGCGAACGCGCGCTGTGCCGGCGCGCTCGAGTATTGCTCGACGATGCGGCCTTTCGGATTGAGTACCAGTGCCGTTCGATCCTGCAGCTTGCCGGCGCCTGACGAGAAGGCCAGATAGAAGACGATCACCAGGAACACGAAAATCGCGTTGAACACGAGCCGCCGCGCGAAGTTCACGAGGTTCCACAGGCCGACAAACAGGCCGACGATCAGACCATGCTTTCTTTCCGCCATAACCGCCTTTCTCCGATTCGAATTTCCAGCGTACCTCAAGGCGCGCGCGCTGGCACGCGCCACCAGTCATGCCTGGCGCCGGGCCGTGCGTCGGGCAAAGCGCAGGAACAGCAGCGCCGCCGCCGCCGTGAGACCGGCGATCAGGCCCATCCACATGCCGCGCGCGCCGAATCCGGCGTGGAACGCCAGCCAGTAGCCGACCGGCATGCCGATGCCCCAGTAGGCGAGCGCCGTGACCGCCATCGGCACCGTCGTGTCCTTGAGCCCGCGCAGAGCGCCGTTGGCCGTGACCTGGATGCCGTCGGAAAACTGGAAAATCGCCGCAAGCAGCAGCAATTGCGCCGCCATTGCGGCCACGCCGTGATCGTCGGTGTAGATGTTCGCGATCGCGAGCGGGAACAGGGCCATCGCCAGCGACGACACGGCCTGCGTGAACATCGTCGCGGCAATGCCGGCGTAACCGGCCTGGCGCACGGCCTCGGTGTCACCGCGGCCGACGGCGTTGCCGACGCGCACCGTCGTGGCCATCGCCACGCCCAGCGGCACCATGAAGGCCACCGAAGCGACGTTGATGGCGATCTGGTGACCGGCGACCGAATCCGCCCCGAGCGAGCCGATCAGCAGCGCGGCGGCGACGAACAGGCCGGCTTCCATCAGCACGGCGACACCCATCGGCACACCCAGACGCAACAGCGCGACGATCGCGTGCCAGTCCGGCAGATCGAATCTGCCGAACGGCGCGATCTCGCGATAGTGCCGGCGCAGGCGCAGGTACAGGGCGAAGGCGAACACCTGGACCCAGAGCACAATGGCCGTGGCCATGCCCGAGCCTTGCGCGCCGAGCCGCGGCAGGCCGAGCCGGCCGTACATGAGGACGTAGCCGATCGGCCCGAGCAGGAACAGGCCGAGCAGGCCGAAGTACATCGTCGGCCGCGTCAGCGCGATGCCTTCGGAAAAGCCGCGCAGGGCGAAGTAGACCGTCAGCGCCGGCGCGCCCCAGGCGATCGCGTGCAGGAACTTGCGCGTCTCCTCGGCGATCGCCGGGTCGATGCCGATCGGTCCGAGCAACACGCTCGCATTGCGCACGAGCATGAGCAGCACGAGGCCGAGAGCGAACGCCAGCCACAACGCCTGGCGGAACAGCGCGCCGATGCGCGCGCGCTGTCCGGCGCCGGACAGCTGCGCGACCGATGGCTGCAGCGCGAGCATCACGCCGATGGCGGACACGAACGCGAGCGACCAAAGGCCGGTGCCGATGGCGACTGCGGCCAGCGTGCGCGCGTCCAGGTGTCCGGCGAGCAGCGTATCGATCACGTTCATGCCGATCGACGACAGCTGCCCGAGGATCAGCGGCGTGGCCAGAATGAAGGTTTCGCGCAGTTCGCGGCGCCAGCGCACCGCGTCCTTGCGTAGAATGAACGGCATGTTTTTCTTAACCCTTGTCGTTGCAGTGTAACGCCGGCCGCGACTGCACGGCGCGCGCTGGTGTTAGCACGAACGGGAGCCAGACCCTAGTGAGCCACGAAAACCAGAACGACAAAGACGAACCGCTTGCGCCACTGCCGGCGACGGAGCCTGCGCCGGCCGCCGACGCGCCGCGGTCGAAAACGCTGTGCGCGAATTGCGGATCCGAGTTGCTCGGCCCGCATTGCTACGCCTGCGGCCAGCCGATCAAGGGCATGGTGCGACAGCTGTCGAGCATCCTCGCCGACGTCGCCGATACGGTACTCAACATCGACTCGCGCATCTTCCGCACGTTGTGGCCGCTGCTGGTCAAGCCGGGCTTCCTCACCAACGAGTACCTGGCCGGCCGACGCGTCCGCTACGTCACGCCGTTCCGGCTTTATTTCTTCCTCAGTGTGTTCGCCTTCCTCGTCATCCAGATCGGTCTGGATGCAACGCTCGACATGAGCAAGGCATCGATCAACCTCGGCGACGAGGATTCGATCTCGAATGCGCAGACCGCCGAGCAGGTGCAGGCAAAGCGCGATGCCGCATTGGCAGGGCTCGAGCAGGCCAAGTCGACCGCCGGCATGTCGGCGCGTTCGCTGCGCGGCTTCGAAAAGGCCGCGGACAAGATCCGCGCGGAGAGCGACAAGCGTCTCGAGTACTTCAAGCAGGTCGACGAGGCAAAGGCTGCCGGCAAGCCTGTGCCGCCCGATCATCAGGCGGAGAAGGACAAAGACGACTTCAATCTCGAAATAGCCGGCAAGCGCTGGAATCCGAAAAACACGCCGATCCAGATCGGCTGGTTGCCGGCATTCGTCAACGCCAAGCTCAATGTGCTCGCCACGCACATGGTCGACAACCTGCCGCGCATCCGCAAAGACCCGAAACCGCTGCTGCTCGGCGCGTTCAGCTATCTGCCGCAGGTGTTGTTCGTGCTCATGCCGCTGTTCGCGCTGCTGCTGAAGATTTTCTACATCTTCAAGCGCCGCCTGTACATGGAACATGTCATGGTCGCGCTGCACAGCCACAGCTTCATCTTCTTGTCCCTCCTGCTGATCACGCTGGCCGGCCTGCTGCGTGGCACGGTCGCCGAATCGGCTCCCTGGGCCGCGTCGCTGCTCGGCTGGGTAATCTTCGCCCTCGGCTGGTGGCTGCCGATCTACCTGCTGGTCATGCAGAAGCGCGTGTACAAGCAGGGCTGGTTCCTGACCGTCCTCAAGTACCTGACGATCGGCTGCTGCTACACGATCCTGGTGTCGATCGGACTCGTCGCCGCGCTGCTCATCAGCCTGGCCACGACCTGAGGCCGCCGCCTATTTCTGATCGGGGCGCGCGTTGAAGAAGCGAACCGGCCGCGCGCCGCTGCGTACATCGGCGGTCACGTCGCGGAATTGTCCAGCGCCGTATTCGAGAAAGAACGCGTCGTCGATCGTACGTGCATCGATGTCGGCATCGAGATTGAAGTAAGCCAGTTCGAGATCCCCGAGCACGAGCCAGGGCACCTGGCTTCCGTGATCTTTCAGCACGCGCAGCGGCCGATAATCGCCGATGCTGCCGGTGCGCACGAAATTGCTCCACGGCGTGCGCTCGGTCGACACGAGGCAATGTCCGAGCCGGCGCAGATCCGGCGTGGTCGCTTTGATCATCGCATCGCCGCTGCCGGCAAAGTCCGACAGACCCGCTGTGCCAAGCAGGTAGATCTGGCAATGCTGCGCCGGCAGATCGAGCCGCGCAATCGCCTCGTGCACCGCCTGCAACGGCGCGATCTGCTCACGCGTGCGCCTGGCGTAATCATGCGCGAGCGCGTGCGCGGCTGGAATCCACGCCGTGATCATCAGAGCCAGGCCCGCAGCGGTGAGGAATTCGACGTGCGGTTTTCGGAGTGTACGCCCGGAAGGCGCAGGCCTCGTCGTCAACAGCATCAGCGCCACGATGAGCGCCGCCAGGCTGATGTGGAACAGTCGCGACTCGATTGCCATGTGAAACCAGTCTCGGACCGGGCCGGGATCGCTGACGAAGAGAGCGATGACCGGAGCCTGCGTCGGGCCGGGCAGCAACAGCAGGATCACGAGGGCCGCCGTCAACCCATAGGCGCGCGAATTCGGCGCGCCGCTGCGCGCCGCCAAAACGATGGCCAAGATGATCAGCACGGCGCCGAGTGCCTGCAACGCCGTCATCCATGGCGCCTGACGCGGATCGACGACGAAATAGTCATAGCCGACGCGCAGCCACAGCACGGTGCCGCGCGCGAACGTCGCCAGCATCGAATTCGCATGGATCAGCGCGTTCTGCGGATTGGTCAGCACCGACGCCCGGAAGGCGAGCCACGCGGCAACCAGCAACAGGATCGCGGCGACCGCCGGCCAACGCTGCGCGCGGGTCAGCGGCCAGTCGCGGTTCGGCAGGGCGATCAGCGCACAGGCGGCGAACGCGCCGACGATCGCGATCTCCTTACCCATGAAGGCCGCGAGCAGGCAGGCGAGCAGCATCGCCAGGCTGGCGCGGCAAGGCGTGCGGACATAGGCGAGCGCCGCACTCAGCGCGAGCAGCGAAAATGCGCTCGCGATCAGGTCGAAGCGGTCGGACAGCCACAGCGCGGTGCCGATCGCGACCGGGTGCACGGCAAATGCTGCAGTCCACATCACGTTCAGTGGCGCATCGCGGCGCAGGCGCTGGAGCAATGTATACAAGGCAAATACGACGCCGAGATGCAGCAGCAGATTCAGCGCATATTGGCCGCGCGGCGCGATGTCGAACCAGTCGGTCGCCAGCCACCACGCATACATTCCGAGCGGCCGGAAGAACAGGCTGCCGAAGAAGTGATCATGGTAGAAGACTTGCAGGGGCTGCCCGACCATGCGCGCGAGCGCGAGCAGCAGAAAGTCATCCTGCATGAAATAAGCGTGCAGCGCCGGCGCGTAGCACCAGATCGCCGCCAGGCACATCAGTACCAGCGCCGCGGTGCGCCAATGGCGCTGCCGGCCGCGTGCAGACTCGGTCGCAAGAAACGCCATGCGCAGCGCCATTGGAGTTTAGGGCGCCGGATTATAGCGGCGGCGGGGATTTCAGTGCGGCAAAGGATCGGCCGTCGGCAAGCTCGCGGCCGCCGCGTTCAATTCCGCGCTGCGCTGTTCCGGCGACAAGTCGAGGATATGGCGGCGATAGGCATCGCGCTGGTCGGCCGGCAGGCCGCGCCAGTGGCGATGGAACGCACGGCGCTGTTCGAACGACAGCGTGCGCAACATCGCATGGGTCGCCTGGCGTTGGTCGGCCGGCATCGACTGGTTGAACTCGCGGATCATGGCGGCGCGGTTCTGCGCCTGCGCGCCGTCGAGGAATGCCTGGCGCTGTTCCGGCGACATCTGCTCGAACTGCTGGCGCAGGCGCTCGCGCTCTTCCGGCGGCAGACCGCCGAAACGGCGGAACGCCGCGCGGATGCTTTGCTGCTGCTCCGGCGGCAACGCGGCAAAACGCTCGTAGCGTTCGCGCAGACGCGCGCGCTGCTCCGGCGTCATCGCGTTCCATCGATTGAGGCGTTGCTGTACTCGCTCGCGCTGCTCGGGACTGAGCTGCGCCCAGCGCTGCGCGCCGATACGCAGGCGTTGCTGCGCATCGGGCGGCAGTTGGCTCCAGGTCGCGTGCACCTTGTCGAGGACCTGCTGCTCCTCTGCCGTCAGGTCGGACCATGCGATCGGCGCCGTTGCTGCTGCAGGCGCCGCTGTCGTTGCCGGTGTCGGCGCGGACGCAGGTGCCGCGGGCTTGTCGGCGGCGGCCGCGCTCGACGCAAGTGCGCAGAGCAGTGCCGCGATCAGGCGGATACGCGCCGCCATCATTGCTGCTCCTTGCGCGGCGGCGCGTCGTCCGCCGCACGGGCTTCGCCCTCGGCCAAGCCGAGTGGATCGAGCCCGTCCGCGGCGTCGCCGTAGCGGCCGAGGTAGTCGAGCAGCGCGGCATCCGGTGTGCTGGTGGATGCGCTCCTGTCCATTTTTACCGATTTATCTTTTTTCACTTCACCATGTGCCGCCGCTGGCGCTGCAACCGGCGCTGCTGCCGTCGGCGCGGATGCGGGCGCCGCCGCCATGCCCGAAGACCACGCGAGCGCGCCGACCAGCATCAGCCGCCACTTTCCTGTTCCTGCGCATCGAGCCATGCATAGAACTCCAGGTTCTGGTAGAACTCGATGCCATCGTCGCCCGAGATGGCGTCAGTTTCGCCGGAATAAGCCGCGGTCGAATACGCGCCGGGCGCCGCATCCACCGGGTTCAAGCGTTGCCGCGGTACCCAAACCGCAACCGCCAGCAGCAGCGCGCAACTGCACGCCAGTCCCAGACCCAAGGCCGGCAGCCACCGCGTCATGCGTTTGCGCTGGCGGCGTTGCGCAAGGGCGGCCTGGCGCGCGCGATTGAGCCGCGACAGGCTCGCCGCATCGAGCGCCTGTGCGGATTCGTCGAGCAGCACACGCGCGTCGCCGACCCAGGGCTGTTGTTCGAGATCGTTCATTGGTAAGCCTCCAGCGCCCGGCGCAGCGCGGCCAGCGCGCGCGACAGGTGTGTCTTCACGCTGCCCTCGCTGCAGCGCATGGTCGCCGCCGTCGTGGCGACATCGAAGCCTTCCCAGACCCGCAGCAGGAAAGCCTGGCGCTGGCGCAGCGGCAGGGCGGTGAGTGCGGTATCGAGTGCGCGCGCCGCCTCGCTGCCGGCCAGGCGCAACAGCGGGCCGGGGTCGGCCAGGTCGGGTACTTGCGCCAGCGGATCGGGTGCATCGTCGCTCTCGCGCACGAACGCATCGATCCAGCGCGTGCGCACCTGGCGCCGACGGTGCCAGTCGTTGAGCCGGTTGTCGAGCACGCGGTAGAACAGCGGCGTCCATTCGGCCTGCGCATTGCCGGCATAATGGCGCACGAAGCCGAACATGGCGTCCTGCACCAGGTCGAGCGCCTCGTCGCGGTTGCCGGTAGCCAGTTCAGCCATGCGCAGGGCACGCCGTTCTATCGTCTTGAGGAACCGGTCGAGCGCGTCATCATTGGTCGTGGCCAGATTCACGCGGTCGGCAGTCGCTGCGGGCGCGGGGAATGCGCGAGGGAAGGTAGTGGCGATTGTAGTCATGTCCGCGGGGCCGTGAGCAATGATGAACAACGCACCGGAGCCTGCCCCGTTGACGCGCAACCAAGCACAAGCCATGCCGAGGCGTGGTTTTGGGGCGCCGCGGTGCCGCTTTGTACACAAGGCGGCACGCCGGGTGACGCGGGCGTCGGCGCGCGGCGCCCGTGTTGGCCTTCGCCCGGAATATCTTTGTAACATATTGATGAAACAGCTATATTTCAGATTGGTTAAACTTTCACCAAGTCGAGTGGGGGCGCGAGGACATGCGCCCCGGATGCCCGTTCACGCAGGATCATCCACAGACTTATCCACAGCAACTGTGGATAAGCGGAAATCTTCATTCAGGACATGTATTTGACCATCAATCCTCATGTAACTGTGATGATCTTCATGCAAGTCGCGAATCCGCGCGGGGACCATCGGGTCCGACGCCGAGCCAGGCGGCCCGGACGCTGACATGGCGTTCATCCTCCGCGTCGCGGTGCCCGTGCCGTTGCTGCAGGTATTCGATTATCTGCCGCCACCGACCGGGGCCGCGCCGGCGCCCACGGTGGGCTGCCGCGTGGCGGTTCCGTTCGGGCGCAGTCGCCGCGTCGGCATCGTCGTCGATGTCGCGCAGGATTCCGAACTGCCACGCGAGCGGCTGAAGTCGGTCATCGAGGTCCTCGACCCGCGACCGTTGCTTACCCCCGAGCTGCTCGACACGCTGCGCTGGACCGCGCGCTATTACCAGCATCCGCTCGGCGAAGTCCTGCAGGCGGCGCTGCCGACAGGGTTGCGCCGCGCGCGCGAAGCCACCGATGCCGGTGAGCGCGCACTGATGCTCAGCGGCGCGGGCGGCGCGCCGCCGCGCGCCGGCTCGCGGGCGGCGCAGCTACTGGCCCTGCTCGCCGGCGGGCCGCTGACGGCTGGCCGCCTCGACGGCGCACTGCCTGGCTGGCGCAGCGCCGCGGCGAATCTGAAACGCCGCGGCCTGATCGCAATCACGCGCGTGCCTGCGGGCGAGGTGTTGCGTGCGCATATCGATGCGCCCCCCCTGACGTTGGAGCAACTGCACGCTATTGACGAGATCGGCCGGGAAAGCACGGGATTTTCGCCGATCGTGCTCGAGGGCATCACCGGCAGCGGCAAGACCGAGGTCTATCTGGCCGTGATCGAGCGGACCATCGCCGCCGGCCGCCAGGCCCTCGTGCTCGTGCCGGAAATCGGCCTGACGCCGCAGGCGCTGCGGCGCTTCCGCGAGCGCCTGCCGGGAAGTATCGCCGTGCTGCACTCGGGACTGGCTGAAGGCGAACGCATGCGCGCCTGGCTCGCTGCCGCGCGCGGCGAGGCCGCGGTCGTGCTCGGCACGCGCTCGGCGATCTTCACGCCGCTGCCGCGCGCCGGACTCATCGTCGTCGACGAGGAGCATGACGGCTCGTACAAACAGCAGGACGGCCTGCGCTATTCGGCGCGCGACCTCGCCGTGTTCCGCGCCAAGGCGCTCGGCATTCCCGTCGTGCTCGGTTCGGCGACTCCGGCGCTGGAGACGCTGGCGAACGTCGAAGCCGGCCGCTACCGCCGCCTGCACCTCGCCGCGCGCCCGGGCGCCGCGCGCCTGCCGGAATTCCGCTGCATCGACCTGCGCGGCAAGCCGCTGCGCGAGGGCCTCGCGCCGGAACTGATCGTCGCATTGCGCGCCTGCCTTGCGCGCGGCGAGCAGGCACTGATCTTCCGCAACCGCCGCGGCTACGCGCCGCTGCTGATGTGCCATGGCTGCGGCTGGAACGCGGCCTGCGCACGCTGCGACAAGCCGCTGACCTGGCATCGCGGCGCCGCACGCCTGCGCTGCCATCACTGCGGCGCCGAACAGCGCGTCCCCGCGCAATGTCCACAATGTGGCAATGTGGACTTGACGCCGCGCGGGCTCGGCACTGAGCGCATCGAACACGCCCTGGCGACGCTGTTCCCCGACCAGCCGGTCATCCGCATCGATCGCGAGACGACACGGCGCAAGGATGCCGTCGATGAACTGCTCGGGCGCCTGGCCCCGGACCAGCCCGGACTGCTCGTCGGCACGCAGATGCTGGCCAAGGGGCACGACCTGCCGAACCTGACGATGGTCGCGATCATCGGTGTCGACGACGGCCTCTTCAGCGTCGATTTTCGTGCCAGCGAGCGCCTGTGCCAGCTGATCACGCAAGTCGCCGGGCGCGCCGGGCGCGCGCGCAAGCCCGGTGCGGTGTGGCTGCAGACGCATCATCCCGATCATCCGCTGCTGCGCTGCCTGATGCGCAGCGGCTACGCCGTGGCCGCGCAGATCCTGCTCGCCGAGCGGCGCGAAGCCGACCTGCCACCGTACGCGCACATGGCGCTGCTGCGCGCCGATGCGAACGTGCAAGACCACGTCGATGCGTTCCTCGATCGGGCTTTCGCCTCGGCGGGGCAGCCGGCCGGCGTGAGCGTGCTCGGACCGATGCCGGCGCCCATGCCGCGCCGCGCCGGACGATTCCGCGGCCAGTTGCTGCTCAGCGCCGATGAGCGCAACGCACTGCAGACGTTTCTTGCCGGGTGGCTGGCGCGCGTGCGCGACAGCACGCAGGCGCGGCGCGTGCGCTGGTCGATCGACGTGGATCCGATCGACTTGTATTGAGAGCGGGAGAGGGAGAAGGAGAGCAGAGAAGGTGAAAGCCGAAAGAGACCGCGGGCTTCGTCCCTTCCCTCTCCCTTCTCCCCTCTCCCCTCTCCCGCGTTTACACTGCCTCGATGCCCGGACCCAATGACCATCACGTGATCATTGTCGGCGGCGGTTTCGCCGGCTTGTGGGCGACGCGTGCGCTGGCGCGCGCGCCGGTCTGCGTGACGCTGATCGACCGCGCCAATCATCACCTGTTCCAGCCGCTGCTTTACCAGGTCGCCACGGCCGGCCTGTCCTCGCCGGACATCGCCGCGCCTCTGCGCCACATCCTGCGCAATCAGGCCAATGTCGAGGTGCGCATGGCCGACGTCGAGCGCGTCGAACCGGTGCAGCGGCGCATTGCATTCGACGACGGCAGCACGATGGCCTACGACACGTTGCTGCTGGCGACCGGCGCGACCCACACCTATTTCGGCCACGACGAGTGGGCCGCGCACGCACCAGGCTTGAAGACGCTCGACGATGCGCTGCATCTGCGCCGGCGCCTGCTGCTCGCGTTCGAGCGCGCGGAGGCGGAAAGCGATCCGGTGCAGCGCGCCGCGTGGCTGAGCTTCGCTATCGTCGGCGGCGGACCGACCGGCGTCGAACTCGCCGGCACGCTGTCGGAGATTGCCCACCACACACTGCGCCGCGAATTCCGCCACATCGATCCGGCGTCGGCGAAAGTGCGCCTGATCGAAGCCGGGCCGCGCGTGCTGTCGAGCTTTCCCGAGTCTTTGTCTGAGAAAGCACGCGCGCAACTGCAGCGGCTCGGTGTCGAAGTCGTCACCGGTACGCCGGTCGATGCGATCAGCGACGAAGGCATCCGCCTCGGCGGGACCTTCGTGCCGGCGCGCACGGTGGTCTGGGCTGCCGGCGTCGCCGCATCGCCGCTGGGCCAATCGCTCGGCGTCGAACTCGATCGTGCCGGCCGCGTTCCGGTGTTGCCGGATCTGACCGTGCCGGGACATCCGGAAATCTTCGTCGCCGGCGACCTGGCGACGGTTGTGCAGGACGGCAAGCCGGTGCCGGGTGTCGCACCGGCGGCAAAACAGATGGGCCGCCATGTCGGAGAGACGATCCGTGATCGCCTTGCGCAAAAACCCACCACGAACTTCCGTTATCGCGACTACGGCAACCTCGCCACGATCGGGCGAATGGCTGCCGTGGTCGACCTGCGCGGCCTGCGCTTCTCCGGCCTGCTCGCCTGGTGGTTCTGGCTCGCCGCGCACGTGTTTTTCCTGATCGGCTTTCGCAACCGACTGGTCGTGCTGCTGAACTGGTTCATGGCGTACTGGAGCTATCAGCGCGCCGCGCGCATCATCGTCGGCCACGACAACGCGCGCCGTGCGAGCGACGCCGACGCCGGCTGACAAGAAAGCGAAGACAGAGCCTCTGGACGCGGATTTCGCGGACAGACGCGGATCAGACAGAACAAATCAATCTTGATCCGCGCTCATCCGCGCTCATCCGCGTTGATCCGCGTCAAAAAATGCGCGCAAAAAAAAACGGCCCGGTTGCCCGGGCCGTTTCATGTTCCCGTCGCGTCGCGACGCCTGCTTATGCTGCGAACAGCGTGCGCATCTTCTTCATCGCGTTGACTTCGATCTGGCGGATGCGCTCGGCGGAGACGCCGTATTCATCAGCCAGTTCCTGCAACGTCGCCTTGTCCTCGTCGCGCAGCCAGCGGCGCTGGATGATGTCGCGCGAGCGGTTGTCGAGCTTGGCCAGACCGCGTTTGAGCGAGTCCAGATCCGACTCTTCCTGATCGTCGCTTTCCAGTGAGTGATACGGATCGGCGGCATGGTCGACCAGATACGCGACCGGCGCCGGCCTGGCGTCTTCGTCCGAATCGGTCGGCGCATCGAAGGCCATGTCATGACCGGACAGGCGCGATTCCATCTCAAGCACATCGGCGACCGGCACACCGAGATCCTTCGCCACCGCCTGCACTTCCTTGGCATTCATCCAGCCCAGGCGCTTCTTCGACTTGCGCAGGTTGAAGAACAGCTTGCGCTGCGCCTTCGTCGTCGCAATCTTTACGATGCGCCAGTTGCGCAGGATGAATTCGTGCATTTCGGCACGAATCCAGTGCACGGCGAACGACACCAGGCGCACGCCCATGTCCGGGTCGAAGCGCTTGACCGCCTTCATCAGGCCGATGTTGCCTTCCTGGATCAGATCCGAAATCTGCAAACCGTAACCGTTGTAGCCGCGCGCGACATGCACGACGAAGCGCAGATGCGCCAGGACCAGACGCTTGGCAGCGTCGAGGTCGTTTTCGCCGTTGTAGCGACGCGCCAGCGCCTGTTCTTCATCGAGCGTGAGCACCGGAATCTGGTGCACGACGTTGATGTACGAATCCACGCTGCCGATCGCGCTCGGAATCGGAAGATTGTTTGCAACCAAAGCAGTCGACATCTTGAGGAGTCTCCTTCGGTACCGGCTTGGCACTCAGAGGTTCAGAGCGCCAGCGCCATCGGTTAGTTCCCGGCACAGGCCGGGTTTCTGTACCGAATAGTACATCAATTCAGGCGTCGGGCGCAATGCTCACGGCGGGTGGCAGGCGCCAGTCGATCTCGGCCTGTTCATGATCCTTTAGCCATTGATTTGTCGATGAAAAGTGGCCGCAGCCGATAAAGCCGCGATGCGCCGACAGCGGCGAGGGATGGGGCGCCTTGAGCACGCGGTGGCGGCGGGTGTCGACGAGCCGGCCCTTGGCTTGGGCCGGGCTGCCCCAGAGCAGGAAAACCAGTCCTTCGCGCTCGCGGTTGAGATGGTCGACGATCGCGTCGGTGAATCCCTCCCAGCCCTTGCCCTGGTGCGATCCGGCCCGTCCGCGTTCGACCGTGAGCACTGCGTTCAACAACAACACGCCTTGGCGTGCCCACGGCAACAGGCAGCCGTGATCCGGACGCGGAATGCCGAGGTCGCGCTGGATCTCGGCGAAGATGTTCAGCAGCGACGGCGGCGGCGCCACGCCGGGCAATACCGAGAAACACAGACCGTGTGCCTGGCCAGGTCCGTGATACGGATCCTGACCGAGGATGACGACCTTGACCTGATCGAATGGCGTCGCGTCGAGTGCCGCGAAGATGTGCCGCGGCGGCGGATAGATCGTCTTGCCGGCGCGCAGGTCCGCGCGCAGGAACTCGGACAGGCGCTCCATGTCCGGCCGGTTCAGGTAATCGCCGACGCGCGCCTTCCACGATGCTTCGAGTTTGACGCGGCTTGCGCTCACGCCAATGTGCTGCGCCGCTGCCTCTGATGCCGGGCGACGTTCATCTGGAACATCAGTTTGGTCACGAGCAGGCGCTCCTCGATCGGCTTCTGCACCAGATCGTTGGCGCCGGCGCGCAGCAGCCGTGTCTGATTCGCCGGGTTGTCGTCGCCGGTCATGATCAGCACCGGCAGCTCGCCCTTGCCATAGCCGAACTCGTCGCGAATGCGCCCGAGCAGATCGCCGCCGGTGAGATCACCTTTGAGGTTGACGTCGGACAGGACCACGTCGACGCCCGGCGTATCGCCCCGCTCGCGTGCCGTCTCGAGCAGCGCCACCGCATCTTCGACGCAGCTGACGTGATGCACGGTGAGGCCGTGCTTTTCGAGCATGCGCCGCGTAGCCGTCGCCACGACGCGGCTGTCCTCGACGTAGAGGACATCGCCGCTGACCTGATCCTGCGGGCAGACATAGCCGCGGATGAATGCCGACAACGCATTGAAGCCGAGCGATTTGTCGAAATAGTCCGTAACGTATTCGGACAGCTCGCGATTGATCAATCGCTCATTGACGTCGCCGGAAACGATGACGATCGGAATGTAGGCCTGCGGTGCGTGTTCGCGCACATGGCGCGCGAGTTCCAGACCATCCATATCGGGCAGGCGCAGCGCGGTCGTGATCAGATCGACGGCGCCGGTTTCAAGTTGCCGCCGGGCTTCCTCGGCGGTCGCGCACGACAGCACCTCGACGCCGGGCAGATCGGCGCGCAGCAGCTGCTCGATCAGCTTGCGCACGACCTTCGAGCCGTCGACGACCATGACGCGCGGGCGATCGCCGCCGATGTGCTGGGTCACGTGCCCTTCCATCTCTGCTTCCGTCTGGCTCGTCTCGGTGACAGCCGTGGGTTTCTTTCTCTTCGCCACTGCCGTGTCGTCTCCGCAACCCCAACCCCCTGCCGAGGAGGCAAGACGCTGCCTTGTTTTTACTGGCTCCTCTGCAATCGAATAGCTGCAGCCGGAAGCACAGAAGAAAATAGTACGTCTTTATACCAAGCCAACGCCAACGGCGCGCGTCGCGCTGGCAGTTTACACACTGCGCCAGCCTCGGCGTACGCCCAGCCGGATCGGGCCGGGTCAGCGTGGCGCGCGCGCCAGATGGCGCCACGTCGCCAGCCAGGCACCGCACCAGCCGAGCAAGGCGCCGACGCCGAGCGCCGCCAGCGCCGGCAACGCGTCGAGGCCGCGCACGCTGAAGCGGTGATCGTAGCTCGTCGCCAGCTGCTGCAGCGGCGCCGACAGGGTTGCCTCGACCACCGCGATCACCAGCAGCGCGAGCACCGCGCTGAACGCGCCATACCACAGTCCGGAATACAGGAACGGGCGGCGCACGAAGCCGCTGCTGGCACCGAGCAACTGCATCACCTCGATCTCATCGGAGCGCCCCAGGATGTCGAGGCGGATCGTGTTGCCGACCACGAGCAACACGGCGAGCGCGAGCAGGGCCGCGAGCACCTGCGCGGCGCGTGTCGCCGCGCCGAGGATCGCGTCGAGGCGCTGGCGCCAGCCCGCATCGTACTGAACGAGGTCGACCTCCGGCTCGCTGCCGAACTGTGCAACGAGTGCAGCGACGTGGGTGACGTCCGGTCGCGGCGTCACGATCAGCACCGCCGGCAGCGGATTGTCGCGCAGCACGTTGAGCGCGTCAGCGAATCCCGATTGATTGCGAAATTCCAGGAGGCCCTGCTCCGGCGTTTTTACCACGACGCTGGCGACCGAGTCGTGCGCGCGCAACCGCTTCGCCACGCCATCGACCGCACCGCGTTCGAGATGCGGCTTCAGGAAAACGCTGATGGCTCCGGCATCGCGCATGTCGCCGTGCAACTGCTGCGCGTTGACGAGCACCAGGTACAACAGCAGCGGCAACGCCAGCGCCAGCGCCATGACCAGCAGCGTCAATAGCGCCGCCCACGGCCGCGCGGCGAGCCGGCCGAGGCTCGAGAAAAAACTGTACAGGTGCTGCTCGCGCCAGGCACGCACGCCGGGCCGCGGCCGGCGATCGGCGCGCGCCGTCGCCGGCTTCGGCGCGGCGGCGGCTTTCATGCGGTTCTGCGGCTTGCGGCGATTCATGCTTGTTTGAGGCGTTTCATGAACGTAGCGAGCGAAGCCATGTTGGGCGAGTGCGGCGCGCAGGAACCGGAGTGTACTTTGAGGTACATGAGGATTCCGAGCACCGCAATCGCCCAAGATGACGAGCGCAGTAGTTCATGAAACGCCTCAAGGCCTGAAGTCGTCGATCAGTCGACCCTGCTTGAGCACAAGGACGCGCTTGCCCAGGCGCTTGATCAGCGCCAGGTCGTGGCTGGCGATCAGCACCGTGGTGCCGACCTGCTGGAACTCGCCGAACAGCGTCATGATCTCGGCCGACAGTTGCGGATCGAGGTTACCGGTCGGCTCGTCGGCGATCAGCAGCGGCGGCTTGGCAACGATCGCCCGCGCAATGCCGACCCGCTGCTGTTCGCCGGTGGACAACGCGACCGGTGCATCGGATTCGCGCCCGAGCAGGCCGACCTTGTCCAGAGACGCGCGCACGCGCTTGCCGATTTCCTCGCGCGCAACGCCGGCAATGATCAGCGGCAGCGCGACATTGTCGAACACGCTGCGATCCATCAGCAGGCGATGATCCTGGAACACCATGCCGATGCCGCGGCGCCAACGTGGAATGCCGCGCCGCCGCGTGTCCGCGAGATTTCTGCCATTGACCTGCACCTGGCCGCGCGTCGGTCGGTCAAGCAGCGCAATCAGCTTCAACATCGTGCTCTTGCCCGCGCCGGAGTGGCCAGTTACGAAAGCCATCTCGCCCTGCGCCAGTTCGAAGCTCAGTTCGCTCAGCGCCTCCTGCCCGGATGGATAGCGTTTGCTGACGTTTTCGAAGCGGATCATGGGTAAAGCCGGGAATTGGGAATCGCGAATCGGGAATGGTATGAGCTTTGGCCAAACGGGAACACATTCGCGCCACTTCTATTCATCGATTCCCGATTCCCCATTCCCGATTCGCTGCTACTTGACCATCTGATTCAAATTGAAGATCGGCAGCAGGATCGCCAGTACGATGAATAGCACCATCGCGCCGACCAGCAGGATGACGAGCGGGCCGAGCACGGCCGTCAGCAGCGTCATCCAGCGATCGAGTTCGCGCTGCTCCTGGTTGGCGGCCTCGTCGAGCATGCGCTCGAGTTCTCCGGCACGCTCGCCGCTGGCGATCAGGCGCAGCGCGACCGGCGGGAAGTAGCCGCTCTCGCCCAGCGCGCGCGAGAAGCTGCCGCCTTCGCGCACCTTGACCGCCGCACCCTTCACCGCTTCGCGCATCGGCAGGTTCGGCATGACCTGCGCGGCGATCTGCAGCGAGTCGAGCAGCGGCACCGCGCTTGCCGTCAGCAGCGCGAGCGTGCGCGTGCAGCGCGCCGTATTCGCCGCGCGCGACAAGCGCCCGACCAACGGCAGGCGCAGCACGAACCGATGCCAGGCGAAGCGCACCGGCTGCGCGCGCAAGGCGAGCCGCCCGCCGATCGCCGCGGCGACGATTGCGAGCAGCAGCAGCCAACCCCAGCCCTTGACGAAATCGCTCAACGCAATCAGCGCGCGCGTCGGCCACGGCAGCGTCTGGTGCATCTGCACGAACACGCCGACGATCTGCGGCACGACATAGGCGAGCAGGCCGGTCACGATGGCGACGGCGACTATGGACAGCAACAACGGGTAGGCGAGCGCCGCCCAGACCTTCTGGTTCAGCGCGTCGCGCGCCTCGCTGTAGTCAGCCAGTCGTGCGAGCACCTGGTCGAGCCGGCCCGACTGTTCGCCGGCCGCGATCGAGGCACGGTAGATCTCCGGAAAGCTTTCCGGCGCGTCGGCGAGCGCGGCGGCAAGGCTGGCGCCTTCCATCACGCGCGAACGCAACGCGACGACCAGCGTGCGCGAACGCGTATCGTCGTTCTGCTCGGCCAGCGCACCGAGCGCCTCGTCCAGCGGCAGCCCGGCTTTCAACAACGTGGCCAGTTGCCGTGTCAGCAATGCCAATTGCGCGCCGGACAGTCCCCGTCGCAGCAGACCGGCCGGCCGCGCACCGGATTCGAGCGCCGACACCTCGAGCGGATTGAGGCCGCGTTCGCGCAGGCTCGCCCGCACCGCGCGCGCGTTGTCGCCCTGCAGGACGCCGCGTTGCGTCTTGCCGGTCTGATCGAGTGCCTGGTAGGCGAATGCGGGCATCGTTGCAAAAAAAAGCTATTTTTGGACGCGGATTAACGCGGATAAGAGCGGATAAAAGCGATGGGTGCAAGAGCAGGACTGCTCCACCGCACGATCGCGCTCGCAAAGACTTCTACGCTTTCCGGACTTCTTCAGCTCTATCCGCGTAATCCGCGTAAATCCGCGTCCCAAAAAATGCCTTTCGTTCAACGGTCAGCCAGCTTGCTGTGGCGGATGCCGTAACCGAAGTAGACGAGCATGCCGAGCGCGACCCAGACCAGAAAGACCATCCAGGTGATCAGTGCGAGTTCCGACAACAACCAGATCGAGAAGGCGATGCCGATCAAAGGCACGAACGGTACCCACGGCGTACGAAACGCGCGGTGCAATTCGGGCTTGCGCATGCGCAGCAGCAGCACCGCCGCGCAGATCACGATGAAGGCGGAGAGCACGCCGATGTTGACGAGCTTGGCGACTTCGCCGAGCGGAAACAGGCCGGCGACGAGCGCCGTGAATACGCCGAGCGCGATCGTCGGCCGGTGCGGCGTGCCATAGCGCGGATGCACCTTGGCGAACCAGCCCGGCAGCAGCCCGTCGCGCGACAGCGCGAACCAGATGCGCGCCGCGCCGAGCATGAAGGCGAAGATCACGCTCAGAATGCTGGCGATCGCCGTGGCCGAAATCGCCGCGCCGATCCACTTCATGCCGAGCGACTGGAACGCCTGCGCGACCGGCGCATCGGTGCCGAGCTGCGTATACGGCACCATGCCGGTCAGCACGAGCGTGATCGTGATGTACAACGCCATCGAAATGCCGAGTGACAGCAGGATCGCGCGCGGCAAATCACGCTGCGGGTTTTTCGCTTCCTCGGCGGCCGTGGTCAGCGTGTCGTAGCCGAACACGGCGAAGAATACGACCGCCGCCGCGGTCACGACACCGGGCCAGCCGAAATGGCCGACGCCCTGTGCGTCGATCGTGCGCTCGGGGACGAATGGATGCCAGTTCGCCGGGTTGACGTAGAACACGCCGACACAGATAACCAGCACCACGGCAACAACCTTGATGGCCACGATCAGCGTATTGGCGCGCGCGCCCCATTCGGTGCGCATCGTCAGCAGCACGGCTACCGCCATTGCTACCACGGCAGCGATCAGGTTGAAGTGGCGGCCCGCACCGGAATCGGGTGCGCCGCGCAGTGCTTCGGGCAGATGAATGCCGACGGCGTCGAGGAGGTTGAGTACGTATCCGGACCAGCCGCTCGCGACCGCGGCGACGATCAGCGCGTATTCGAGCAGCAGGTCCCAGCCGATCAGCCAGGCCACGCCCTCGCCGAGCACGGCATAGCCATACGTGTATGCGCTGCCCGTGACCGGAATCAAGCCGGCGAATTCTGCGTAGCACAGTGCGGCGGCCGCGCTGGCGATGCCGGCGAGGACGAACGACAACGCCACGGCCGGACCCGCGTTCATCGCGGCCTGCTGCCCGGCCAGCACGAAGATGCCGACGCCGATGATGCCGCCGAGGCCGATCGCGGTCAGCTGCCACAAGCCGAGTACGCGGCGGAAATCTCGGCGCTGGCCGACCTCGGCCTGCAGTTGTTCGACACTCTTGTGGCGGGTCAGTTGCTGGATAAGACTCATGCGTTCCCCGTGTAATGGTTCTTGTGATTCGTCATCGCGCAAGCCGGATTCCATTTTCTTCTTGAGAATTCGGACAAGATCGGAAATGGATCTCCGCTCGCGCCGACGACGACATTCTCTGCTGTGCTTCGCGCTGCGATCATACCGAAGTCGGCGCCCGAACTTCGCGCGCCTGCAGCGACACCTGCTTCTTGCCACCACCAAGCCATTGCCGGCCGACTTCGCGAAACCCGTAACGTGCATGGAAATGCGCCGAAGCCGGGTTCGGCGGCTTCAGATCGAACTCGCAGGTCAGCTGCGTGACGCCGCTGGCCGCGGCGAAGGCGATGATGTCGTCGTACAGATGCGCGCCGAGGCGGCGGCCCTGCTGTGCGGCCGCGACAACGATGCGGTCGACGTAGAGGAATTGCGCATAGTGCTGCGTGAACCAGCGATAGTTCGGACTGTCGTAGTCGGCGCGTTCGCGCAGCGCGAGCAGGAAGGCGGCGATCGCGCCGTCGATCTCGACGACGCGGTGATACGCGGCTTGCGCGTGCAGGCGCTGCAGGCGCTCCGCGTCGAGTGGACTGAGGAACTGCACCGACGCGGCGTTCAACTCGAGGATCGCCGGAAAATCGTGCGTTGTGGCATCCCTGACGTGAACTGGCGGCGCTTCGTTCGCCGCCGGGCTCGTCGCGGTCATTCCTCGCGCGTCACGCGCAGCACTTCGTCGACCGATGTCACTCCGGCCACGCACTTGTCCCAACCGTCGTCGAGGATGCTCGGCGCGCGCGTGCGTGCGCGCCGCTCCAGGTCGATCTCGGCCGCATTGGCATGGATCAGGCGGCGCAACTCCTCATCGACGGCGACGAATTCGTAGATGCCGGTGCGCCCGCGATAGCCGGCGTGGCGTCCGGCCGCCTGCGTCGACGGGCGATACAGCGTCGCCTGCGTGGCGGCCGGCTTGCCGAACGCGGCGAGTTCGCGCGCGCCGGCCGCATACGCTTCGCGCGCGGCCGGATCGAGCACGCGCACCAGGCGCTGCGCGAGCAAGCCGATCAGTGACGATGAAAGAAGGAACGGTTCGACGCCCATGTCGCGCAGTCGCGTGATCGCGCCGACCGCGGAGTTCGTGTGCAGCGTCGACAGCACCAGATGTCCGGTGAGCGAGGCCTGCACGGCGACCTGCGCGGTTTCCAGGTCGCGGATTTCGCCGACCATGACCACGTCCGGATCCTGGCGCAGGATCGCGCGCAGCCCACGCGCGAACGTCATCTCGACCTTGGTGTTGACCTGCGTCTGGCCGACGCCGTCGATGTAGTACTCGATCGGATCCTCGACCGTCATGATGTTGCGGCTGCGGTCGTTCAGACGCAGCAGCGACGCGTACAGCGTCGTTGTCTTGCCCGAACCGGTCGGGCCGGTGGCCAGAAGTATGCCGTGCGGCCGCTCGATCGTTTCGGCCAGCGCCTGCATCGCGGCCGGCGCCATGCCGAGCTGGGCGAGGTCGAGCTTGCCGGCGCGCTTGTCGAGCAGGCGCAGCACGACGCGCTCGCCGTAGCCGGCCGGAATCGTCGATACGCGTACGTCGACCGGGCTGCCGGCAATGCGCAGCGAGATGCGGCCGTCCTGCGGCAGGCGCTTCTCGGCGATATCGAGCCGCGCCATGACCTTGATGCGCGAGACGACCGCGTTGGCGATCGCCTTCTGCGGGCTGAGCACTTCGCGCAGCACGCCGTCGATACGGAAGCGCACGACGAGACGGTTCTCGAACGGCTCGATGTGGATGTCGGACGCGCCTTCCTTGACCGCTTCGGTCAGCAGTGCATTGATCAGGCGGATGATCGGCGCGTCGTCTTCGGACTCGGCCAGATCTTCGGGTTCCGGCAAATCATCGGCGAGCGCCTTGAGGTCGAAGTCGCCGTCGAGATCGGCGACCATCGCCCGCGCATCGTCGCCCTGCTCGTAGAGCGAGCGCAGCAGTCGTTCGAACGCGGGCGCATCGTGACGCGTGAGGTCCAGCGGCGCACCGAAGTAGCGGCGCAGCTCGGCCAGCACTTCGGGTTTCACGCCCTCGCGATAGGCGATCTCGGCGACGTCGTCGCGCCAGCCGGTCAGCGTCGCGCCGTTGCGCCGCGCGAAACCAAAGCCGGGTCGGGGAGGATGTGTTGTCGCAGTCATCAGATCATTGCGAAATCAAATCAAAAGAACGCCACGAAGGCACGAAGAACACGAAGGAGCAAGAAATCATGGGAAAAACAAAATCGTCAATCAATCTATTCATGATTGGCAGGGCGAACCTTTCAACCTTGCCTGACCTTCACGGCGCCTGAGTTTCGGCGCGACCCGCGCGAGAGATCCCCAATGGAGCAGTCTCATTGCTATCGCTCATCTTCGTGTCCTTCGTGCCTTCGTGCCTTCGTGCCTTCGTGCGTTCGTGCGTTCGTGCGTTCGTGCGTTCGTGCGTTCGTGCGTTCGTGGTGATCATATGATCTTAGATCTCCGCTGCATCAATGCTTGGGCGCGTCCTTCGGTGCGACGTCGAGCGCGGGACTGGCGAGGAAATCGTGCACGTCCGGCAGCATCGGCATGTCGTGGCGCGGCGTGACGATCTCGTTGCTCTCGCGCATCTGCAACTGCTCGGTGCGGATGAAGTTGTATTTCTCGCTCGACACCGAGGCCTCGCTCGCCGCGTCGCGCAGGATGCGCGGATGCAGGAACACCATCAGGTTCTGCTTCTGGTGATCGTTGCTGCGATAGCGGAACAGGTTGCCGAAGAACGGAATCGAGCCGAGACCGGGCACCGACTGGGCGTTGTCCTTGACGTTGTCCGAGATCAGGCCGCCGATGACGAACACCGAATCGTCCTTGATCAGCACGGTCGTCTGCACCTCGCGCTTGTTGGTGACCAGATCGGATGCGCCGGACACCGGCGGCGCAAGCGAGGAGACTTCCTGGTGGATCTCGAGCTTGACCGAATCGCCCTCGTTGATATGCGGCGTCACCGTCAGGGTCAAGCCCACGTCCTTGCGCTGGATCGTCTGGAACGGATTGGCGATACCCGTCGTCGAACTGCCGCCGCTGCCGCCGACGGTGACGGTGCTCGAGGCGGTCGTCTGGTAGGCGCCGGTCAGGAACGGCACTTCCTGGCCGACCTTGATGACCGCCTGCTGGTTGTCGAGCGTCATGACCGACGGCGTCGACAGCACGTCGTTCTTGCCGTTGCTGCGCAGCGCAGTGACCAGCGCGCCGAGCTGGAAGATCTTGACGTTGCCGATCGTCACGGTGCCATCGATGTAGCCGAGGTTGAAGCCGTTGCCGACGCCGAGCGGATTGATCGCGGCACTGAGGATATTGTTTCCGGCGGCGCTGGAGTTGCCGCTGCTGAAATTCGTGCCGCCGATGACGTGGTCGTTGGGGCCGCCGAGCGGCAACTGCCATTGCACGCCGAGTTCGTTCGCCGTTTCCTCGGACACTTCGGCGATGACGGCTTCGATCAGCACCTGCGCGCGACGCACGTCGAGGCGCCGGATGACATCCTGGAGGGAACGGAACACCGCCGGCGGCGCGCTGATGATCAGCGCATTGTTGTCGTCGTGCGCCTGGATCGTGGCGATCGAGCCGCTGGCCGCGCCGGCGCCGGCATTCCCGGCGGGGGCATCGCCGCTCGGCGCATGGCCGACAGGTGCTTCGTTGGTCAGGGTCGCGGCGACACCGCGCAGGATCGGCACGAGATCCTTGGCGTTCGCGTAGTGCAGGTAGACCACGTTGGTATCGCCGCCGCCGGTCAGCGGCGTGTCCAGGTGCGTGATCAGCGCGCGCATGCGCAGGCGGCCACTCTTGCCGCCCGACAGCAGGATCGAATTGGTGCGCTCGTCGGCGAACACCTTCGGTGCATCGGCGGCGAGTTCGGCGCCCTTGACGTCGGCGAGCTGGGTCAGCGTGCGCGCCAGTTCGGCGGCATTGGCGTGCTGCAGCGGGATCATTTCGACGCTGTTGTCCGACACCGTATCGATGCGCGCGATGATGCTGGCCAGGCGCTGCACGTTGCCGGCGCGATCGGAGATGACCAGCGAATTGGAACCCGGATGCGCGATCAGCTGCGCGCCCTGTGGCATCAGCGGGCGCAGGATCGGCACCAGCTCGCTCGCCGAGACGTGCTTGACCGGGACGATCTGCGTGACCAGCTCGTCCGTCTCGTGGCGGCGTCCGCTGCCGTCGAGGCCGGCCGAACCGTCCTGCTGCGCGGTCGCTTCGGGCACGATCTTGATCATGCTGCCGGACGGAATCGCGGCATAGCCGTTGACGCGCAGCACCGACAGGAAGGTGTCGTAGATCTCGTCGGGCTTCATCGGTGTGGCCGAGACGACCGTGACCTTGCCCTGCACGTTCGGGCCGATGATGAAGTTCTTGCCGGTGATCTCCGAAACCGTGGCGATCAGCACCTGGATGTCGGCGTCCTTGAGGTTGAGCGTGTGCGTGCCGGGCGGATTGGCCTTGGCGGCCTTGTCGCCGGTTGCCGGCGCGTTGCCGCCCGGCTGCGCCAGTGCCGCGGCGGTGACCAGAATGAGGATCGCGAGCAGAGTGGGGCGTATGATCACTTTTATAGTTCTCTACATATTATCATTTTGCAAACCCGGGCATCCTGCCGCGGCTTGCAAACAAACGGTCGCGGCAAAGCCGCGCCACCTTTACCCGGCAAGCAACGACATGCTTGCCGCATCAGCGCATCCCTGTGCCGCATTCTTTTTCGGGCGAGCCGTCATCGCAGGCTGAGCGTGAGCGTCGCCGGCTTGCCGTCGCGCTGCACCGTTACCTGGATGCTGCTCGAGTTCTGCAGCTGCGCCATCAGCGCCTGCGGATCGGACACGCTGGTCAGCGATGTGCCGTTGATCGCGGTGACGACGTCGGTCGGCTTCAGGCCGACGCGCGCCAGCGTGGCCGCATCGGCGCCGCTGATGTCGGCGCCGACGATCTTGCCCTCGCCGGAGAACACCGGCCGGATCTGCCGGGCGAATTCCTGCGGGTCGATGCGCTTGCCGGCAGCGGAAGACGCTGCTGCTGCCGCGGGTGGCGCGGCCGGACCCGGGACGAAGCCCGGCGGAATGCTCGACGACGGTGCCGAAGCTGCGGCCAGGCGCTGCTGGTTCTTCTCCGGCAGCGGCGGCGCATGCTGTTCGGGACGCGGCAGGGTCAGCGTTTCGGCAACGCCCTGGTGATCGAGGACGACGTGATCGGCGTAGACCTCGGCGAGGTGGGCGCCAGGCGCGACATCGCCGCCGATTTTCACGCTGGTCTCGAGACCTTGTTCATTGGCGATGATCGCAATCGCGCGCTCATCCTTCGGGTCCGGCAGCGCCAGCGTGCCGCGCAGCGTGAGTTTGAGTACCGTCGCCAGCGTCGATGCCGGCGCCGCACCGATGATGCCTTGCGGATTGCCGAACAGGTGCCATTTCGCGACCGAGACGGCGGCGCCCGGTGGCGCGGGAGCGGCGACCGGCGCGGCACGATCGGCGTCGTGGCGCGGAACGAGCAGCCACGCCAGGCGCACCAGCAGGTACAGGCAGGCGGCGGCAGCGACCGCACAAACCGCCAGTGCCGCGAAGCGCGACAGGCGCTCGTGATCGGTCGGACTCAACGAATTCAGCATGCAACGGCGGCCGGACGGCTAGATTTGTTTGGAGCTTCCCTAATGGCGCAACTCTAGCAGGATGCCGGGAAACTGCCATCCTTGCCGGCCGCTGTCCCCGCGCCGGTTCAGCCTGCAATTGCGTCGCGCAGACCGGCGCGCGAATCCGTGCGGCGGTTGCGATGAAGCCCCTTCGCGCTTCGGCTCAGGAGCGCTTGAACAGACGGCCGAGGCGCCGGAAAAAACCGGGCTTGTCGTGCTTGGCTGCCGGCGGCGGCGTTTCGCCAGTCGTTGCGGAACGCTTGTCGCTGCGTGCGTGTGCCGCTGCGCGCGGCTCGGCACGCTGCGACTCTGCGTGAGCCGACCCCTTCGCCGGCGCCGCCGCATCGCGCGGCCGTCCATCGCCGGCACCACCGCGACGGCCTCGACCGCCGCGACGCCGGGGCCGGTCGCCGCCGGCGGGCGCGCCTGCCGCAGCGCCATGGCCGGCGTGCGTGGGTGCGGTTGCGGGCGACGCCGAAGGCGCGGCCGCATTGGCGTGTGCATGCAGCGGCGGTCGCGACCGTTCCGGCCGGCGCTCGGGCCTGCGTTCCGGACGACGGCCGGATTTCACGCGCGGCGGCGGGCGTGTCTCGATGCTGCCGTCGTCCTCTTCGACCACCGCAACCGCCGGCTCCGGCCGGTGCCGCGGCGGCGGCAGCGCGAGGAGTCCCTGATCGATCGCGCCGACCGGGATCTTCTGGCCGATGTACTCCTCGATTTCGGGCAGGCTCTGCGCGTACATGTCGCAGGCGAAGCTGATCGCATCGCCCTCGGCGCCGAGGCGCGCGGTGCGCCCGATGCGATGGACGTAATCCTCGGCATCCTGCGGCAGGTCGTAGTTGTAGACGTGGCTGACGTCGGGAATGTGCAGGCCGCGTGCGGCGACGTCGGTCGCGATCAGCACTTCGATCTCGCCGCGCTGGAACTTGCCGAGCAGGCTCTGGCGCTTCTTCTGCGGCACGTCGCCGGACAGCATGCCGACGGCGAAGCCCTGGCGCTCGAGGCGCCGCGAGACTTTCTCGGCGGCAACCTTCATGTTGACGAAGATCATGCTGCGCTTGGCGTCGGTGCGCGACAGCAGGCCGATCAGCAGCGGAATCTTTTCCTCGCTGGCCGGGAAATAGATGAGCTGGCGCACGCGGTCGGCGGTGACGAATTCGGTTTCGACGGTGAGCTTCTGCGCCTCGTTCATGTGCTCATAGGCCAGCTCGAGCACGCGATGGCTCAAGGTCGCCGAGAACAGCAGGCACTGACGACGCGTGCGCTCGGGCAGGCGGCGCAGGATGAAGCGCACGTCGGCAATGAAGCCGAGATCGAACATGCGATCGGCTTCGTCGATCACCATCATCTCGACCGCGCGGAACGAGAACAC
>Ga0157375_10000389_pt1 | contig 39904 bp, 32 predicted proteins | sample M35metaG_FD_115311 | JGI IMG/M metagenome (GOLD analysis project Ga0157375, IMG submission 115311) | Miscanthus rhizosphere microbial communities from Kellogg Biological Station, Michigan, USA - M3-5 metaG | ecosystem: Host-associated > Plants > Roots > Rhizosphere > Soil | place: USA: Michigan...
CACGTTGACGTGTTCTTCCGACACGTTGACGTGTTCTTCCGACACGCTGACGTGTTCTTCCTACACGTTGACGTGTTCTTCCGACACGTTGACGTGTTCTTCCGACACGCTGACGTGTTCTTCGTACACGTTAACGTGTTCTTCCTACACGCTGACGTGTTCTTCGTACACGTTGACGTGTTCTTCCGACACGTTGACGTGTTCTTCCGACACGCTGACGTGTTCTTCGTGCACGTTGACGTGTTCTTCCGACACGTCGATGTCTTCTTCAGGACACGTTGACATGTTCTTCCGACCTTTTGAGGTGTTCCGTGCCGATGGGACGCGTCCCAATCGTGCGGTGGCGTCCCTTGCCGCCTCCTGCGATGGCCGTACTCGAGCGTGCTGCCGTCGTGACAGCCGATAGAATGGCGGCCGCTTGGCCTCGCTCTCCCGTTCCCTCCGTGCTCTCGTCATCGACGACTCCGCATACAACCGCGTGACGATTTCGCGGATGTTGGCGTCGTCGCCGGACATCGACGTCGTGGCCACGGCGGTGAACGGCGAGGACGGCATCCGGCAGGTGATGCGGCATCGGCCGGACGTCATCACGCTCGACCTGGAGATGCCGGTGATGGACGGCTTCGCCTTCCTGCGCTGGCTGATGGCGAACCTGCCGACGGCAGTGATCGCGGTGTCCTCACGCTCCTCCGACCGCAGCGTCTTCAAGGCCCTCGACCTCGGCGCGGTCGATTTCATCGCCAAGCCGGGCGGACGCGTGTCGCCGCGGCTGGAGGAAATCCAGCGCGATCTCATCGCCAAAGTGCTGCAGGTTGCCGATATCCGCATGGAGAACCTGCGGCGGCGCATCGTGGAAGAGGAAGAAGTCGCGCCGCACGAGGTGGAAGCGCCGGAGAGGTGCGAGGGCGGCATCGAGCTCGTCGCCATCGGATGCTCCACCGGCGGTCCGCCAGCGCTGCAGCACGTCTTTCAGAACCTGCCGCTGCTGCCGGTTCCGATCGTCGTCGCGCAACACATGCCGCCGGCGTTCACGCGCCTCTTCGCGGAGCGCGTCAACAAACTCACCAGCTACACGGTGAAGGAAGCCGACGATGGTGAGGTGTTGAAGGGCGGCACCATCTACGTCGCCCCCGGCGGGATGCAGATGGAGATCCGCCGTGTGTCCGAGGGTTTGCAGGTGCGCACGTTCGCGGCGAAGTCGAGCGATCTCTACGCGCCCTCGGTCGACCGTCTCCTCACCACCGCCAGCGACGCCTGCGGCGAGCGCATGGTAGCCATCATCCTGACTGGCATGGGCGACGACGGCGCGCAAGCGATCCGCCGCGTCCGCGAACGCGGCGGCCGCACAATCGCCGAGTCCGCGCAGACCGCCATCATCTTCGGCATGCCGAACGAAGCCATCAAGACGGGCTGCGTCGACCAGGTGCTCGCCCTCAACGACATCCCGCGCGCCATCGAACGGCTTTGCGCCGGCTGAATGACTGCTGCTCTGGCCTCTTTGCGGCAATCATGATACAAATACAGCATTCCCTCAACTGACGATTCACCGCGCGCCGTGCCGACGGCGTTACGGACTTGTTCCCCGTGGGAGGTGCTCATGATTCGGAAGGTGGCGATTCTCGGCGGCGGTTGCGGCTCCATGGCGACTGCCTGGGCCTTGACGGGTCTGCCCGACTGGCAAGAGAAATTCGACATCACCGTCTATCAATTGGGCTGGCGCCTCGGTGGGAAATGCGCGAGCGGGCGGGACGCGGACATGGCGTATCGTATTCAGGAGCATGGCCTGCACGTATGGGGCGGCTTTTATGAAAACGCCTTCCGGCTCATGCAGGAGGCCTATGGCGCGCTGCCACCCGATACGGGAAATCCACTGGAAACATGGGAAGACGCGCTGAAAAAACTCAGCACCGTCATCCTCCAGGAACACATCGACGGGCAGTGGCTCAACTGGTATCTCGACCTTCCGGAGAATTCGGCCGTCCCTGGTACCGGCGGCGTTCTCCCCTCGATCTGGGACTACGTGCAGCTGATCCTGAACTGGCTCGAAGCGCGGATTCTCGAGCAAATGAAACCGCCAGCGGCCACGCCGCTGACGGATCAGATCATCGGCGAGTCCGCGGCACCGACGCAGCCGCCTCACGTCTCGTTCCTGCAGCGGATTTTCCCGGCGGCGGCCGCGCACTTCGCCGCGGCCGCGGACGCGAGTCCTCTGTTGAAGGACGTCCACCCGGTCGACTTGATTCGCGCGGCCTCTGCTCTGCACACGGCGCTTGGCCACGATGTGCAGAGTCATTTCGGCATTCATCACCTGGACATTGTCACGCTCGTCGATCAATCGGTTGAGAATCTCGTGCAGCGCCTCGATGCCACGGACAACGATGTCCGCCGCATCCTGATGCTCATTAATTTCGCAGCGGCCACATTAAAAGGGATTCTCCGCGACGGCGTCATCGCCGGTGGCTGGGCCGCGATCAATGGCTACGAGTGGACCGACTGGTTGACGCGGAACGGTGCGTGGCAATCGACGATCGACGGTGCTCTGGTCCGCGCCATCTACGACTACGTATTCGGGTTCTTCAAAGGCAATACGGCAGTACGCAATCTCGAAGCGGGCACCGCCACTTACGGCGTCCTCCGGCTGTTCTTCACGTATAAGGGTGCGATTTTCTGGGAAATGCAGGCGGGGATGGGCGACGTCGTCTTCGCGCCGCTGTACCGCGTTCTGAAAGAGCGCGGTGTCAAGTTCGAGTTCTTCAGCAAAATCGAAAACCTCGGCGTTTCTGACGGCGTGATCGATCGGATCGACATGTCGACTCAGGCGACGATCAACGGCGGCGCGGACTACAAGCCGCTAATCCGCGTCGGCGGGACACATTCGTGGCCGGCGGCTCCGCTCTACGGCCAACTCGTCGAAGGGCAGGAACTGCGTGACAAGGGAATCGATCTGGAGTCGTTCTGGGCCGACTGGCCTGGTACGCCGCGAACGCTGCAACGCGGGCAGGATTTTGACGACGTCGTTCTCGGCATTTCGATTGGTTCCTTTCCTCATATCGCGAAGGAAGTCATGGCCGCGAGCGAGCCGATGAATCTGATGGTTCAGAACGTAGGTACCGTACAGACGGGATCGGTCCAGTTATGGCTCGACCCGACAGGCGTAGACGTTGGCGCGTCTGATGTTCGTCGCGCGTCGACGGCGGGTGTCGAGTCGTTGTCGACCTGGTCAGACATGTCATTCCTCCTGCAACGCGAGCAATGGCCTCCCGATGGCCCCCCGCCGCAGTTCATTGCGTACATGTGCGGCGTCTTTGAAGATGCTGAAAGCTATCCGGTCCCACCCGATCCGGCATTTCCCGAGGCGCAACTCGAGCGGTGGAAGCGGATTGCCGCAGACTGGTTGCGGGCGAACGCGTACACGATCTGGCCGAAAGGCGTCGGTGGCGACGGCAAGTCGCTCGACTGGAGTCTTCTTCACGATTCATCCGGCAACACCGGCGAGCAGCGTCTCGACGCGCAGTACTTCAAAGTGAATATCGATCCAAGCGAGCGGTATGTGGCGTCCTTCACAAACACGTCCATCTACCGGCTTGCGGCCGGAGCATCGGGATTAACCAACCTCTACCTGTCCGGTGACTGGGTGAAGACCGAGTTCAACGCCGGATGCGTCGAGGCGGCAGTGATGGCCGGCCTGGCGTGCGCGATGGCATTGAGCGGTGAGCCGATCAAGATCATTCAATGACTCCACGACCGACAGGGTCAGACAGGAGCTCCGATGTCTGAGCTATTCGAGGTAAGTGCCCCTTCTCCTCGCCAGTGCGCGGCGATCGTGTTTCTGCTGCTGATGCTGATCGCAGTTCCGGCAGCGATCACGCTCACCACAGTCCGTGTGCCTGGTACTCTCGTCATTGACAGCCCGGATCCCACGCCGCATGGGTATACGGTCAGCCTGCTCCTGTACATCGTGCCATCGCTGGCAATCGCGTTCTGGCTCCTGCCCAGGGAACGGCTGAAGGTACCCCGCAAAGCGTTCTGGATCACGATGGGGCTGTTGTTCCCGATCGGAGCAGGACTCGACATCGTTTTCGCTCATTGGTTCTTCACGTACGATAACGCCGGCGCGACCCTGGGCATCAAAGTCCCCGTCTGGCATGGATGGGTACCGATCGAGGAGTTCGTCTTTTATTTCACCGGCTTCCTGGCCGTGCTCCTTGTGTACATCTGGGTCGATGAATACTGGCTGCGCAAGTACCAGATAGTCCGAACCGGGTCAGGCAAGTTGTTTCAGTTTCATTGGCCATCCCTGGTGACCGGTCTGCTTTTGATTGCGGCGGGAGTCGCTTATAAGCGATTCGCCGGGATTGCCGGTTTTCCGTCATACTTCACATTCCTCGTCGCCCTGGCGTTGACGCCGTCATCGTTTCTTCTGCCAACGGCTCGTCCGTTGATCAACTGGCGGGCATTCACGCTGACGATGCTCTTCAGCGTCATGGTGAGCCTATTGTGGGAGGCGACGTTGGGCGTTCCCTATGGCTGGTGGGGTTATCAAAGCCACGCCATGCTGGGCATCTTTATTGGTGCCTGGTCGAATCTCCCGGTCGAGGAGGTGATTGTCTGGCTGGCAATGACCTACGTGGTGGTGATCGTGTTCCATACCGTCAAGCAGTGGCTTGTTTTTCGCGGGGAGGCCATGTCTGAGGCGTCTGCGGTAGATCCTCTGGGTCCGGCGAAATGCGCCGCGTTCGTGTTCCTGCTGGTGTTGCTCATCGCGGTCCCGATGGCGATCACGCTCACCACGGTCAAGGTACCTGGCAAACTCATCATCGCCAGCGGCGACCCTACGCCGTATGGATATACGGTCAGCCTGCTGCTGTGGATCACTCCTATCCTGGCAATGTCCTTGTGGCTGATTCCCAGGGAACACCTGAAACCACCTCGGCAGGCGTTCTTTCTCACGATGGCGATCATGTTTCCGCTCGGCTGGGCACTCGACTTCTTCTTTGCACACCTGTTCTTCGGTTATCCCAACAAGGGCGCTACGATGGGCTTGACCATGCCCGTGATGCACGGTGCGGTACCGATTGAAGAGTGCATCTACTACTTCATCGCACCCTTGGCCACACTTTCGATGTACGTCTGGCTCGATGAATACTGGATGAGGGCGTATCACGTACGGTCCGAAATCCTCGGTAAGCTGGTGAAGTTGCACTGGGGCTCGTTGATTCTCGGCCTTCTTCTGATCATTGCCGGGATCGCCATCAAGAAGGCGTCAGGAACTCCTGGCTTCCCGGGCTACTTCACGTTTGTCGTGGTTGTGGGATTCGTTCCCGTCTCGTTGTTTATGCCGGTGGCACGCTCGAACATCAACTGGCGGGCGTTCAGCGCGACGCTTTTCTTTACGGTTCTGGTTTCGGCCTTGTGGGAGGGGTCACTGGCCGTGCGCTATGGATGGTGGGTCTATCGCCCCGATCAGATGCTGGGATTCTTCATCAAGGCCTGGTCGGGTCTGCCGGCGGAGGAGCCGCTGGTCTGGATCTCGCTGACAGTTTCCGTAGTGACGAGCTTCGAAACGATCAAGGTTTGGCTGCGCCGGCGGGCGGACCGGACCCGTACAGTTCAATCGGGAATCGCTACTGTAAGCGGTAGATGAGCCGCAAATACACCGTTCTTCCCCCTTGCAAGACGCGCGGCGCATTGGTGATATCCGTTTGCGGATCGTAGTAGTTCTTATTCAGCAAATTGAAGGCCGTCAATTGCAGGGTTACGTTTGGGAGGAGATCTGCGTAGCTGATGGCCGCGTCCACGGTCGTATAAGCGTCCACGCCGCTGATCGGAGTAGTGGGAAGCGTAGTGCCTGGTCCGACAGGCCGGGCGCCTACCCAGTGAAGCCGCACGCTGGTTCGCCAGCGCGTAGCCCAGACCGACTCAACTCCGGCGTTGACGTGATCGCCTGCGATGCCATGCTCGCGAATCGTGTCGATCGGATGTCCCCCCGCATCGAACATCGGGTTGCCGAAAAAATCCTTTGCATGCGTCTGAAAGGGCTCCGTGTGCGTGAAGTTGCCCCACAGCTCTGAACCGGCCACTCGGTACTGCGCCGTGAGCTGCGCGCCCCGAACGCGGATTTGATCGCGGTTCTGGTATTGCTGGCATCCGATAAAACATACCGGCACAGGAGTACCGTCCGGCAGCAGAGGGTATCCGTACGCGACGACGTCGGAGTAGCGCGACTCATAGACGGACCCCTCCGCCGACAGACGTTCCGACGCCTGCCATCCCGCGCTGAACTCGATGTTCCGCACTTTTTCGGGCGTCAAGCCGTTGCTGCGATAGGCGTTCAGGAATTGGGTGATGACTCCGAACTTCTGTCCGTCGTTGGGATCCTTGAAGGCTTCGGAATAGATGGCTTTGAGTACGAGGCGCTTGCGCAACGGCGAGTAGATGACGGCAGCGCGAGGCATGAAGAGGAGGCCGAACCCTGAGGCTCCCGGCGTGTTCTCGATCCGGTTGTACGTCAGGCGTCCGGCAAGAACGAGTTTCAGCGAGGGCCGCGGCTTCCATGAGCCCTGTGCAAAAAGGGCAACGTCCGTGTGCTCGATCTGCCGAGGCTGCTCGAGCGGTATGGCGATCAAGGCTCCGGGACCGCTGTCGATCGTGTCATATCCGCTCTCAATCGAGCTCTTCGTCAATTCGATGCCGGAAACGGCCGCCAATCTCTCCGATGGTTCCCATGCCGCGTTGACCTCCGTCCGGATCTGGCTCGAGAGATTGCCGAAGCTGAGCTTCTCCACCCATGGCTTTGCCGGCGCGCAACTGACCGGTAGCGGATCTGCCGGGGACCGGCAGGGCGCCACGAGGCTCCAGAGGGTTAGAAATCCCGCAGGATTCGAATAGTTGTGCAGTACATCGATTTCGGGTTCCGCTCTCTCCCTGGACGTTTGTTGATACCGCGAGAAGATGTTCAGCTTCACGCCGCCGATCGGAAGGGAGTACTTCAGGTATACGGCGGTCTCGAGGGGCGTCACGTTGGTCTTTCCGCTGTATTGGCGTCCGAGCGCCGATGCAACGCCTTCTTCGCTGCGCCAGGTTTGCAGCCCCAGCGTCAGGTTCGCGATGCGCAGCTTTCCGTAGAGTGACCAGTTCTTCCCTCGATCGTCGAACCCGATCCCGTTGTCCGTGATCAGTTTGCTATCGAGCGAACGGACCAGGCTCTCACCCTGATCCGTGAGCGCGATACCCGTGGCATCGCAACGGATGTATGGCGAGGGCGTCGCGCAGAGAACTGCTCGCTCGACCGCGGTTCCGCTGAGCCGCAGGAGGCTCTTGTAGTCAACGTCCTGGTATGAATAGTCCCAGTAGGGGAGTTGAGAGAGATCTCTCTCCTTCGACCGTTGGAAGCTGCCGGCGAGAGACCAGGCCAGCGTTCCGCTGCGGTCGTGACCAGCGCCGGAAATGTCGAGCGAGCCGCCGCCATACCCTCCACCGGTGATCTGTCCGGTAAGCCCGAACCCCTTGCCCTCGCCGGCCAGCGCTTCCGGTGCTTTGGTAATGACGCTGATCACGCCGGTATAGGCGTTGGCGCCATACATCGTGGACGCCGGTCCATAGATCACTTCCACGCGGTCGATGTTGGTCAAGGGATATTGCCGCGACAGATACACGCTGCCGAAGCCGAGGTCGTTCTGCTCGATGCCGTCGACGAGGAGCAGATTGCGGTCGTTCTGCGGGGCGTTGTATCCGCGCTGGTAAATCGTCGAATAGAAGGCACCGTTCAAACGGGAGATGTCGAATCCCGGCAGGTCGTGCAGCAGTTGCTCGAGGTCAAGGTAACCGCGGCGCTGAATCTCCTCGCCCGTGATGACGAGGACCGTCGCGGGCGCCTCGCGCAGACTCTCGCTCGTTTTCGACACCGATGCGACCTGCGTAGTCAGCTCCTCGGCCCGAACCTGCGTGACCAGCGCCGCGAATCGGGGAGACGGTCCGGGCTCGAACGTGGAGTCGAGGCGCAGAAGCGTCGACACCTCGCGGCGCGCTTTTTCCGGCTCCTCGTTCTGGAGGTAGGCACGCGCGAGGAGCGAGTGCACCTCAATCGCGACCGGCCGTGAAATCCGCGCGCCGAGGCAAGGATCGAGTTTGGTGGGGACGTCTTCGAAGAGTCCGAGCTCGTAGCTTTTTTGCGCGTCGCGCAGCGCGTCTTCGCAGGTGGACTGTGCGGACGCGGCGTGAGCCCAGGACAGGAGGAGCGCCGAAGCGAATAGCGTGATGGCGGTTCTTTTCATCGTCATTTTTTCAACGGCAGGGCGAGCCGGGGCGGTACTCGACGTTCGGTATGTACTTCCTCCACTCCTCTTCGGTCAGTTCCTTCTTTCCCGGAGAGACGGCGGAACAGAGGTCGTTTGCCAGGAGGCTGACGTGCGCGGGCCAGATGCGGATCGTGCGGTCGTCGCCGCCGGAGATGACCCGGTTTCCGTCTGGAGTGAAGCCGACCGCCCAGACCCACAACTGATGGCCCGTGAGGACGATCGACTGCGAGCTGGCGCTGGTCAGATTCCAGATGCGGACGGTGCTGTCCGAGGACGCCGAGGCGAGGCGGGTCCCGTCGCGGCTGAAGCTGAGCGAATTGACGCTCGATAAATGCCCGCGCAGTGGCGGTGGAGCAGTGGTGCCCCCGCCGAGCGGCGCCTGCACGATTTCGCCACGTCCGCTGCCGCAGGCGACCATCTTCCCGTCGGGACGGAAGGCGATGCTGCTCACGTCGACGCCCGTGCAGAGTGTTTGCGGCGCTTCGGCCGGCGTAGCGACGTGCCAGAGGAGTGCGCCGCCTTTCGCGCGGCCCGCGGCGAGCAGCTTTCCGTCGTGACTGAAGGCGACGGCCGTGACGCGCTTGCCGGAGCTGCCGGGAAGTGTGACCGAGCCGGAACCGTCGACGTTCCAGAGTTTCACGCTTCCGTCGATATTGGCCGAGGCGAGCGTTCCGCCGCCGGGCGCGAACGCGAGCGAGCTCACCGCGGCCGAGCCGGAAGTGAGGGTCTGCGGCGCCGCCGATGGATTGCGAAGATCGCGGATCTCGATCACGCCGGTGTCGCCGCCTGTTGCCAGATGGCCGCCGCCGGCGGCGAGCGCGCGGACGGCTCCGGAGGCATGTCCGACTACAGCCGCGTGGCCGTTGCCGGGCTCGACGCGGAGGATTTGTCCATCGTCTCCGGCAGCGAGAACGTCGCGGCCGTCAGAGTCCAGGGCCATCGCGCGAATGTTCGTCTGCTGCCGAACCGGGGCATCGGGACGGAGGAGCTCGCGCGCTTTGCGCAGCGCGTCGAAGACGGCGGGGTCGTCAGCATCGCCGCCGTTCTCGCGATACAGCCGGTCGACCTCGAGTGCAAGAAGGGCGGCGGTCTGCGCTTCTTTCAGTTGCAGGATCGAGAGCGCCAGCGCGCGTGCGTCGGCGAGGTTGCTCAGTCTCTTTGTTGCCTGCTCCGACTCTTCCGCTTTCTGCTTCGCGGCAACGGCGACGCTCCGATCGTTGAGTGCCGCGGCACGTGCGGCGTCAGCCTTGGCCTTCTGTGCGCGCGCGTCTGCGGCACTCGTCTCCGCTTTGACGCGCTCGACCTCGGCGTGTTGTTGCTCGCTTTCCGCTCGTGTTCGTTGCTCGACAGCGATCTTCGACTGGCGCTCTGCAATGTTGCGCTGCTCATTTGCTTCTCGCCGTTCGCGGTCGGCGCGCTGCGACGCCGTTTCGGCCTTGACCGTTTCACGTTTGGCGATCCGGCTCTCAAGCTCCGCGCGCGCGGCTTCTGCCACCGCGCGGCGCTCATGATTCTCGGCGTTGCTTTTCTGCGTCAGCGCGAACACGCCGAGGGCCACCATAATCAGAGAGACGACCGAGAAGATCGCGACCAGAGCGCGGGCCTGCCGCAGTTGGTGGCGGCGGCGCTCTTCTTTCTCGCTCACCTCGCGATCGCGCTCGTTCCGGCTGGCGTCGAGAAAGTTCATGGCCCGCGCGAACGACGTGTCGTAACGGCCGGCCCACTCCGCGGTTGGCTCCGCGTTCTGGCGCCAGGCCAGCGCCAGTTGCAGCTCGGGATCGCGCCACAGCGCAGCCACGCCTTCTTCATGACGCTGCGCCGCCTTGGCGACGTTGAGATAGAGCTGACCCGATTGCGCTTCTTCGTTCGCCCACTCCGCCAGGCGGTCCCAGACGCGCATCAGGCTTTCGTGCGAGATGTCGAGGATGGAGTCCATGCGCAGCGGTATGCCCGCCGGCGGCATGAGGAATGAGCGTCCCGGTTTGCGAAATGTTTCGACGACCGCAGCGACATCTTCGAAGCTCTCGCCGGTCAGCGCGCAGATCTCGCTCATCGGCGCCGGGCGCCGAACGCCGCGGATGTCTGAGCCTTTGTCGGTGATGGCCTTGAAAAGCTTTTCGGCGATCGCCTGGCCGCGCGCATCGAGCTCGGAGAAACACGCTTCGGCGTGACGGGAAAGCGCCGACTCCATCGTGCCGATGGCCTCGTATTGCGCGAGGTCGAGAGGTGCCTTCGAATTGCCGTCGTCCTCCCACTGCTCCCACGTCCGCATGAGCGCGTGCTGCAGGATGGGAAGTTGATCGGGATCGTCGCCGACGTCGTTGAGCAGGCGCGATACGAGGCGCGGCGCGATCGCGGCGCCGCCGACGCCAACCGGTCCCGTGATCGCGGCTTTCAACTCGTCCCGCGACATGCGCGGCACGAGGTAGAGACCATCGTTGATGCTCTCAGGGAGTTGCCCGAACTCCATGCAGTCGCCGATGAAGTCGGAGCGCATGGTGACGGCGACATAGCAGGGCACTTCGCTCTCGCGCGCGGCCAGCAGCAGCTTGACGAAGGCCGCCGCCTCATCACGGCCGACGATGCGCCGGCTGCGTTTGTAGCGAAAGATCTCTTCGAACTGGTCGACCAGTATGAGGATGTTGTTGCCCTCGGGCACGCGCGCCTGCCGGATGCACTCGACGATTCCGAGGCGGCTGGCGCGCAGGGTCGTTTCGAAGAAGGCGCGCGTCAGGTTCTCGTCGTAGTCCTCGTCGTAAAGAGCGCCGCGCCCGGCAAGAGCCGCGGCCAGATTGCCGAGGGGATCTTCACCCGGACGCATGATCACGACGCGCCACCGCGAACCGGCGCGCGTCATTCCGCCGCCCCACAGCGTCGGGATCAGTCCGGAGCGGACGAGCGACGATTTGCCGCTTCCCGACCGGCCAAGAATCGACAGGAACTTCGTCGTGCGCAGTTTTTTCAGGAGCTCGTCCGTCTGCCGTTCGCGGCCAAAGAAGAGGTAATCCTCTTCCGGCTCGAACGGCCGCAATCCCGGAAACGGATTCGACGACGGGGCCGGATCGTTGATCGCGTACGAGGTCACGATCCGCCGCCCTTTGCGCTTTCGATATCGCTGATGAGCGCGTCGACAACCGAGGGGTCGAAACCGGTGGAAGGTTCGTGAAGGACCTTGGCCTCGAGCGTGCGGAGCCGCTCTTTTTGCGGCGTGGGAGGACCGGCCACGTAGATGGCGCGTGCGAGCCACGGTTTTTCGCGTCCCAGTCCGCCGCTGCGCTGCAGTTCCCGAAGTTTGCGGCGCAGCCAGATCTCGTTTCCGGCGCCGTAGAAGATGATGACCGCGTCGGCGGAGCGGAGGTTCTCCTCGTGTTCGATCCGGGTCTGGGCTTCGTCTTCCTCGAAGAACGGGAGGATCACTTCGTAGCCGCGGTCGAACAGATAGTCGGTCAGCGGCCCGGTGGCGTCGACGTCCTCCTGATCGCACAGCATGTAGATTCGAGTCAGCTCACCGGCCGGCGCAACAGCCGGCTTTTCGACTTTTTTCTTCGGCGCGAGCTTGCGGTAGATGAGCGTCTTGAGATCTTCGATCGGCGTCTCGAGCAGTTCCGCTGTCGCGTGAACGACCGCGTCATTGTTCAGGTGGTCGATGAACTTGCGCTGCCGCTCGTCTTCCACTTCGATGTCAGGCGCGATCCAGATGATGCTGGTAAGTCCGGCTCGACCGGATGCCAGCGCCTGCTGGACCTCGGGCAGCGATTGCACGCCTCCCTCCGGCACGACTCCGTAGTTCTTCCCAACGAGATGGATCGACAGCGTGCTGCGCGCCAGTTGCTCGCTGGCCGCGGCGGCGAGATCCTGCGCGACCAGAGGAAGGGGATGGTCGGGAAGGACTTCATAACCGTTACGAATGAGATCGCGTTTGATGGCCTCGCGCTCTTCGCGAAGCTCGAACGTCGTTTCCGCGAGGAAGACGGTGCCTTTGCGTTCGGCGGCCTCCGCTCCGCCGCCGTTCGCGCGAATAAGCTCCAGGAGTTGCGTGATGTCGTAGGCGAGGTCGTCGAGCTTGGCGAGAAAGGCGCGATCTGATCCCGGCCCGTACGCCGGCGCCAGCTCGCGCGGCCGTCCCGAGTCGGGGTCGTAGACAAAGAACTCGTAGCCGAGCATCGGCTGCACTTCCTCGGGTTGCCGCTCCAGGCCGACGGGAGTCTTGACGACCTTGAAGATGCGGGCTTTGTCGTGGATGCGGACGCCACCGGATTTCTCGGCCGCGCGGCAGAACTCCTTCAACTCGCGGTTACACCACTCGGACTGGACGTAGCGCGGCGAGAACACGGAGACCAGCGCGGCAATCCTGGGCAGTCGCTCGGTGATCGTGTCGGCGAAGTAGTCGTTCCCCTGCAGTTTCGGATCGCGCCAGATCTTCGGTGTCTGTCCCATGAGCTGGCCGACGCGAATCTCCAGCAGCCGGTGCAGCTGTGACACCCAGCCGCTCTGCCCGTCGACGAGCGCCTGATCGTCGATGTGGGCGTAGCTGATGAGGAAATCATGTTCAAACGCCGATGTCATGGACCTGCGGCCTTCGCCTACCGCGGCAGTCGTTGTTTAATTGTTTCGGACCCTATCAATGGAGTGACGCAGGGAGGCTTTTCCCTACCCGGTCATGGGACATTTCTGCCGCTTGTCAGAAGGACGGCTACGCGATCGCGGTTTTCCAGCGAGCGACAAACGGCTGAGAACGGTTCACGCCGCGGCTTGTTTCTTCGTGGTCTCCTGCTGCGCGGACGCCCATTTCGCGTGTTCCTGCGACACCAGCGACTCGACGCGCTCGGCCAGAAGAGCCCGCGCGTCGGCCACGCCGTTGTACGGCGATGCCTTCGCGATGTAGACGTACTTTTCGTGCTTCAACGACTCGCAGGTCGATCGATAGGCGATCCAGTTCTGCTGGTACTGGTTCAGATGGAGCAATCCTTCAAGCACGGTGATCAGGACACCGAGGCCTCCGGCCACCCAATCAATGTGCACGATCGGCAGCGCCGGCAGGAACGGAATGACCGCGGCCGCCACGATCTCCATGACTTTGATCCGCTTGTAGATCTTCTGGTTACTGCTGCTCTTGCGGTCGTACCAGTCAATCTGATCCTCGAGGCGGTTCACGATCGGATCGGCATCAGTCGTCATGCGAAGCTCCGTTGATCATTAATGATGGCGCATTGTAGCGCCCGCTCGGAGTCGCGTCACAGAATCACTTTTTTCTGCCCTCGCGGACCGCGGCAACGATCTGACTTCGATTCAATCGCAGCTTGATGCCTGCGACGTCAAGTGGAGCGGACGCCGTGGTTTCGGGCCGCAGAACGAAGCTCGCGCCATCGCGTCGACGGATACGCACTCCTCCCTTTCGCCGTGCTTCATCGAGAAGGCTGGCGAGATTCTGTCGTGCTTCCGAATAGGTATAGATTTTCACGTGACCTCCAGGACTTCCACGCCGATCCGCTCGCGGCTCGGCCCAGACCGCGATCCAGAGTGAGCAGTGGTGCGTTGTGTTGCCGTGCGCAGGCGATGAGATAGGCGTCGTAGGCATAGATCGATAGCTCAGCCGCAATTTGGAGCGAATCGCTGAGATCGACGTCGACGAACCGTATTGGAATGTCCTCATAAGCTTCGAGCGCCTCGGCAACTTCGAGAGGAGTAATCAGGCGGCGTTTCAGGAGAGATGAGAAGGCGTTGCCAATCTCCCAGTGGACGGAAGCAGGGGCGATGATTCCGGAATTGCGGGTGATGTCCACCAATGCGTCCTTTTCCGCCGCGCTGGTGAGGACGGCGATGAGGACGGATGTATCAGTCACGACATCCATCGGACAATTGTACAACTTATACCAGTGGTTCCGATCAGTCTGGCACTACTTTTCCTGCTTTGATAAATCAGTATTCACGCGTCTGGCTGCGCCGGCAGCCGGGGGACGGCCGTAACCGAACTCGAGTCCTCTTCCGTGTGCTACTCTCCTTCGTCGTCCGAGAGAATCCCCCATGACCGAAGAAAGAGCTGAGAAGTTTCTCGAGCTGTTCAACAAGGGCAAGGAATTCACCGAGGAGTTGCTGAGGGAGAATCAGCGCCTGCGGTATCGCCTCGCTTCGCTCGAAACCGAAGGGACGGCCGGCTTCAACGAGGAAGTGCAGCGGCTCCGCACCGAGGTGCAGCAGCTCACCGAGGAGAACCGGCGCATCGCCCAGCGGTTCAAGGAAGTCGAGGAGGAGAACAAAGACTTCGCCAACCGCTACATCGAGGTCGAAGAGCAGAACAACAACCTCGCCAACCTCTACGTGGCCAGCTACCAGCTTCACTCCACGCTCGACTTCCGCGAAGTCATCCAGATCGTGCAGGAGATCGTCATCAATCTGATCGGCGCGGAGTCGTTCGCGATCCTGCTGCTCGACGAGAAGACGAACGAGCTGAAGACGATCGCCTCGGAAGGCGAAGACGTCATGCCCGGCATCGAGGCGCTCTCCACCCGCCTCGGCGACGGAATCCTCGGCAGCGTGGCCAAGACGGGCGAGAGCTACTACATCAATCAGGATCTCGAAGACGGCGGCAAGGTCACGCTTGAAAAGCCGCTGGCCGCGGTGCCGCTGAAGATCAAGGAGCACGTCATCGGCCTGGTGGTGATCTACAAGCTTCTGCAGCAGAAGGACTCGTTCTCGGCAGTCGATTACGAGCTGTTTTCGCTGCTCGCCGCGCATGCCGCGACGGCGATTTTCTCGTCGAAACTCTACTCGCAGTCGGAGAGGAAACTGAACACGATTCAGAGCTTCCTCGACCTGCTGACGACGACGTCGTGAGGGCCCGATAGTGGCATTGGATAACGCGAATTTTCTGGTCGTCGAAGACTCGCCGACCATGCGCCAGTTGATCTCGTTTTCGCTGAAGCGATTCAGGAACGCGAGGATCCTGGAAGCGGTCGACGGCGTCGACGCGCTCAAAAAGCTCTCCGGTCCTGACAGGATCGATCTGATCCTGACCGACATCAACATGCCGGTTATGGACGGACTGAAGCTGGTTTCGCTGGTGCGTCAGAACGCGCAGCTCAAGAACATCCCGATCATCATCATCACGACCGAGGGAGCCGAAGAGGATCGCGAGCGCGGTCTGGCCCTCGGCGCGAACGCGTACATCTCCAAGCCGATCCAGTCCTCGCATCTGATCAAGACGATCTCGGAGCTGCTGGCGGCGGTGTGAGTTTCCGCCGCCCGGCGCTGATCCTTCTTCTTTTCGCCGCCGCGCGCATCCCTCTTCTCATCGTCCGCGCGCCGTTCTTCGACGAGCTGTTCACGCGCTGGATTTCTGCGAAGCCGTTCACGGGAATCGTGTCAGCGCTGCGACTGGATTCCGGTCCGCCGCTCTACTACTTCGCCGTGCATTTGCTCGGTGATCCCTCGGTGACTGCGACGCGAGTTCTGTCGCTGGTCTGCGCGGCGATTTCGCTGGTCGTGATTCTAAAAACAAAGAACGTGATCGCGGCGCTGCTGTTCGCCGTGTTCCCGCCCGCGATCCTCTTCGCGGCCGACGCGCGCGCGTACGCGATGTGTGCGATGTTCGTCACGATCGCCGTGCTGGCGGTCGACGACGATCGGCCGTTCGTCGCGGCACTGGTGCTGGTGGCGGCGGCGTACAGCCACTACTACGGCGTGTTGTTCTTTCCGATCCTGCTTTTGGTGCCTGCCGGCGAGCCGCCGGCGGTACAGCCGGCGAGCCGCCGGCGCTACGATCGCCGGCGCGTCTACGCGTTAGCGATCGCCGTCATCCTTTTCCTCCCCGGCTTCTGGCTCGCGCTCCACCAACCCGCGGAAGCGCGCGCATGGATGAGAATCGCCTGGCCGGATGTGCTCTTCGTCCGCCCGCCGATCGCCATCGCCATCATCGGCGCGATCGCGCTGGCGCTGTCCATCCGCGTGAATCGATACGCATTGATGGTGCTGATCCCGTTGCTCCTCGCCATCGCGTTGCGCGTTTACGTCCCGCTGCGTTTCGAAGCCGTGATCGCCGCGCCGCTCGCGCTCTGGCTGGCTGAGTCGTTGAAACAGAATCGTTTTCGCGTCGCTCTGATCGCGGCGCTCATCGGAGTCTGCCTCGTCTGGACGACCCTCGGCATCTTCGATCACGCCTATCGTCCGCCCGATTCATATCGACAGGCAGCGGCGTGGGTTGCGAACAACATCCCCGCGAATGAGACCGTTCTCGCGACGGGCTACCTCTACCTCGAGACGATGATGAACGGCCATGCGCGCGTTGCCGCGTTTCCGCCGGAACAGGGGATGCATCCCGGCTGGCGAGCGCTGCCGCCGGCGGGACTTCATTCGCCGGCCGGCGCGTTCTTCTGGATCGGCGAGCGCCGGGCTCCCGAACTGGGCGTTCTTCGGCGCGATCGCCGCATCATCGAACCGCTATTCATCAACGACCGTGCGATGGTTGCACTGGTAAGGTAAACTCGCCGCCCATGCCTCATTTCATCACCGACAAGTGCATTGGTTGCAGCGTCTGCGAGGTGAAGTGCCCTACGAACACGATCTGGGGTGCCGCCCGCGGCATGTACTACATCCACCCGGAGCGCTGCATCGACTGCTCCGTCTGCGGCATCTACTGCCCGGTCGACGCCATCCAGAACCAGCACGGCGAGTTCATCCCGCGCGTGAAGCCGAAAGAGATCCCGAAAGCCGAGGTCATCAAAGAGCTTTGCACCGGATGCGAGTTCTGCGTCGACATCTGTCCGTTCGAGTGCATCAAGATGATCGACCCGAACGACGAGACGGTGGCCAACCATTACAAGATCGCCTTCGTCGATGAGAAAAAGTGCGTGGCCTGCCGGCTCTGCGAGTCGGTCTGCGACAAGGACGCGATCGTGGTCCCCGACGCGCCGACGCAGCTCAAGACCTATCTGCCTGACTTCGTGGTGATGGGAACCGGACGTTGAGCGAGACGCCCGTCGCGAAGACAGACGTCCCCAAAGAATCTCCGCGAACCATCCTCTTCCAGTTCGTCGTCTTCCCGCTCGGCGTCGTCGCCGTCGCGGTCCTGATCTTTTTCCTCTTCGGGAAACTGGCGACGGACGAGCAGGGCATCCCCGATTACATCAACGCCATCCGTTCCGGCAGCTCGCACGAGCGTTGGCAGGCCGCGTATCAGCTTTCGAAATCGCTCAAGCGCGGCGAAGCCAAGCGCTATCCGAACCTTGAACACGACGTGGCCGCGCTCTACGCGAACTCGAAATCCGACGATCCGCGCATTCGCCGCTACCTCGGCATGGTCCTCGGCCAGCTCGGCGACCGCCGCGCGACGCCGGTCCTGCTCGACGGCCTCAACGACAAAGACATCGACAACCGCATCTACGCCCTGACCGCCCTCGGCGAGCTGCGCGATCCGGCCTCCGTCCCGCGCATCGCCAAAGCGGTCACCGACGACGACAAAGACGTTCGCGCCACCGCTTACTACACGCTCGGCGCGATCGGCGATCCGAGCGCGATTCCGGTCCTCGCCAACGGTCTGCAGGAAGAGACGCCCGACGTCCGCTGGAACGCCGCCATCGCCCTGGCCCGCCTCGGCGACGCGCGCGCGCTCGGGACGCTGCGCGAGGTCCTTGACCGCTCCCGCCTGAACAGCGTCACCGGCATGCGCGAGGACCAGAAAGAAGACGCCATGATCGTGGCGATGTCCGCCTACGCGAAGCTCGCCGGCAAGGCTGCCGACCCCGACCTGCAGCGCATCGCGGCGAGTGATCCGAGCCTCCGCGTCCGCGCCGCGGCCAAACAGGCGCTGGCGCAGATCGGCGGTTGAGGGCCGAAAGGCCTCTAAGTATCTGACGCGGGATGCTTTATCCACGAATCCCGCAACGCACCGAACCGCGTGACACGTGTCACCTTTTTCGTTGACAGCGGTTGCTGAAAAGCGGATATTTACGCCCGCGCCGGAGCGTCCCCGTTCGGCACCTTCATTACCTGGATGTCTGAAGAAATCACGCCATATCAGATGGTTCCGAAGACTCCCCTCGCGGGGAGCGCGGCTGCTGAGATCCGCGAACAGGGCGAGATCACGCGCCGCAGTTTTCCCGTTGTCCTGACCGCCGCCTGGGTCGCCCTCACCGCCGCCCTCGGAGGCATGAGCGCGGTTCTCCTGCGCTTCCTCTTCCCCAACGTCCTCTTCGAGCCGGTGCAGAAGTTCAAGGCCGGCCTGCCGTCCGACTACTCGGTCGGCGAGGTCGACGAGCGCTGGAAGGACAAATACGGCATCTGGATCGTACGCACCGAGGAGATGGTTTACGCGCTGATCACGGTGTGCACGCACCTCGGCTGCACGCCCAACTGGCTCCCGACCCAGAATAAATTCAAATGCCCCTGCCACGGCAGCGGCTACTACAAGTCAGGGATCAATTTCGAAGGACCGACTCCGCGGCCGCTCGAGCGCGCCAAGATCTTCATCGACATCGCCGACGGCCAGATCGTCGTCGACAAGTCGAAGCAGTTCCATCAGGAGCGCGGCGAGTGGACTGACCCGGAGGCGTTTATCAAGCTGTAGCTTCCGGCTGTCAGCCGGCAGACGGAAGCCGAGGAGAAAATGGCGAATCTACGAGGACTGCAGGAAGGCATCGTCAATTCGCAGATCTGGAAATCCGTTTTCCGGGTCGGCATCCCCAATACGAACCGCAAACGAGTCCTTGCCGTCCTCGGATCGCTGATCCTCCATCTGCATCCCGTCAAAGTCCGCCGCTCCGGTGTGCGCATGAGCTACACCTGGTGCATGGGCGGAACGTCCTTCTTCCTCTTCCTCGTCGAGACCGTGACCGGCCTGCTGCTGATGTTCTATTACCGGCCGACGATCGAATATGCATTTACCGACATCATGGATCTGCGCGAACAGGCGCCGTTCGGGATCATGCGCGAGATGCACCGCTGGGGTGCGCATGCGATGGTCATCGCGGTCTGGTTGCACATGTTCCGCGTTTTCATGACCGGCTCGTACAAGCCGCCCCGCGAATTCAACTGGAACGTCGGCGTCATCCTGCTCGTGCTGACGCTTCTGCTTTCGTTTACCGGGTACCTGCTGCCGTGGGATCAGCTCGCGATCTGGGCGATCACGGTCGGCTCGTCCATGGCGCGCGCCTCTCCCGGCGCCGGCAATGAGGGGCCCATGTCGGGCCTCGTGAAATTAGGGGACATACGACTGATTCATGCGGGTGATGATGCCCGCTTCGCGCTCATAGGCGGCCGGTCCATCGGCGCCGCGACGCTGCTGCGCTTCTATGTCCTTCACTGCGTGGTCATTCCTCTGGCGGCCGGTTTCCTGATGGCCATTCACTTCTGGCGCGTTCGAAAAGACGGAGGCATCTCAGGTCCGCTGTAGCGGGTCGAGGGCACGATGACTTTCATCAAGGATTTCGTCAACGTATTGTCGGCAGGGTCGATCTCATTCGCTCTGCTGACGGCGATTTTCGCGTTGATTATCTTTTTCAACCTCCTCGGCGGCCGGATCAAATCGGCCGGCGGCTTTTTCTTCATCGGTTTCGGCCTCCTTATGTTTCTGGCCGGGATTTTCGTCCCGCCGCTCCTTTATCTCGGCGTCGCCTATTTCCTGATTCTTTTCGTATTGGCGCGCCTCGGCGGACGGCTCTGGGACACGAAGATCGGCCTGTGGCTCTTCGTTTTCGGCGGACTGGCGTTCGGCCTTTCGATGCTCGATCCGAATTTCTTTCTCATCGCCGCGAAACCGGACAACGTTCCGATCGTGGCGATGATTTTTCTCCTCGGGTTTTTCACATGGCTGGCGCTGCGCAAGGCCTATCTGAACGACACGCAGCTCGTCGTCGGCGGTATTCCGTGGGAGAAGACGGAGTCGGACGAGAAGCTCTTCACCTGGCCCGACCTCGTCTATACCGAAATGCTCTGCATGATCCTGCTGACGATCGTGATGATCGTCTGGTCTGTCGTGCTCAGAGCGCCTCTTGAGGAAGCCGCCAATCCGACGTCGTCACCCAATCCTGCCAAGGCCCCGTGGTACTTCCTCGGCCTGCAGGAAATGCTCGTCTATTTCGATCCCTGGCTGGCCGGCGTGGTGCTGCCGACACTGATCATCGTCGGGCTGATGGCCATTCCCTACATCGACACGAATCCGAAGGGAAATGGCTATTACTCGTTCCGCGAACGGAAGTGGGAGATCAGCGTCTTTCTCTACGGCTTCCTGGTGCTCTGGTCGTTCCTGATCATTACAGGAACCTTCCTTCGCGGACCGAACTGGAACTTCTTCGGCCCTTACGAATATTGGGATCCCAATAAGCTCGTGCCGCTGGTGAACGTCGATCTTTCAGAGCTGATGTGGGTCAAGGTTCTCGGCACGTCGCTGCCGAAGCTCTGGATCATCCGCGAGATTTTCGGACTGGCGCTGATCGGTGCGTATCTCGGTCTGCCGCCGGTGATGGCCATCGGTCCATTCCGCCGTTTCTACCGGAAGATGGGCGCGGCGCGCTATTACGTCGGCGCATACCTCTTCCTGATCATGATGTCGCTGCCGATCAAGATGGTTCTGCGCTGGCTGTTCAATCTGAAATACATCCTGCATATTCAAGAGATCTTTTTTAATGTCTGAGAGGGGCGGGAAAAGGGACGAGGGACGAGGGACGAGGGGAGCCGAACTGGCTGCCTTTTCTCCCTCGTCCCTCGTCCCTCATCCCTGATTCATGAAGCCACAAGAGCCGATTCCGCACAATTACTCGATGAGCAGGCTGAATTTAATATTCGCCCTGTCGAGTCTCGCTCTCGTCGCGGTGACGGGTCTCATCGTCGGCTACGACTACATCCGCGGCTGGAAGTGGTTTCAGCTCGAATTCATGCGGATGCAGCAGGAGCGCATCGTCCAGGAGATTCAATCGGCGAAGTCGGAAGAAAACACCAAGCAGCTCTCCGATCTGGACGCGCAGGCGCGCAAAAACAGTCTGGAACTGGCCGCGCATCGCGATCAATACGTGGCCGCGCAGAAGGCGTTGGACGCGATCGACGGCGATCACTATCGCGCCGATCAGGATTACCGTTTCGCCAAGGCAAACCTCGACGCCCAGCGCTACATCACCGAAGCCAGCGTAGTCCAGCATCGATCCGACGCGGCGCAACAGCAGAAGGAGTACGAACAGCAGTCCGCACACTTAGCGGATTTGCAGGTTCGCCTTCAGGAAGTCACACGCCGTCGCGACGCGGCGAAGGCGAACGTCGATCAATGGCTCAAGAAGATCAAGGACGCCGAGGATAAGAAAAAAGAGCTGACGGCATCGGTGGATCTGTTGAATAAACAGCTCACGACCGTCGACATGAACCGGTTCAGTACGAACTGGATTCTCAGCCAGCCGATGCTCGATTTCGTCAATCCCGTCATCAAGATCGATCAGGTCGTGCTCAACGATCTTTCGATCGACATGAATTACATGAACGTCCCGCGCGTCGATCGCTGCCAGACCTGTCATCGCGCCATCGATACGCCGGGATGGGAGTCGAAAGCGGAAGCGACGCGCCTGTCGCAGGAACTGCAGCAGAAACTCGACGCGTATCAAATCCCTCAGGAAAAACGGGCCGAAACCGAGGAGCGCATCGCGCAACTCAAGAAGATCCAGGACGCGCCCAACGAGACGCTGAACCCGTGGCGCACGCATCCGAAACTCGATCTCTATGTCGGCTCGGCCTCAGTGCACCCGCTTCTCGAATACGGCTGCACGGTCTGCCACCGCGGTCAGGACCGCGCCACGGAATTCGGCCGCGCCGGTCACACGCCGGCCAGTCCCCGAATGGAGCATCGCTGGGCGGAGCGGACGTCGCTATCGGCCGGCTTCTTCCCGATTCCGAGCGATTTCGCGCAACGCCACTGGGGCTACGAGGAAAACGAGTTCATTGAGACGCCGATGTACCCGCGTCACTATTACGAAGCGGGCTGCATCAAGTGCCACTCGTCACAAATTGCGGTCGACCGTGGCGACGACATTACAAAGGCCACGCAGACCGTCGAGCTGTACGGCTGCTATGCCTGCCACAAGATCAACAACTGGCGTTTCTCCGACCTCCGCAAGCCCGGCCCCGACCTCAGTGGAATCGCCGAGAAGACGACGCCGCAATGGGCGTTCCGCTGGATCAGCGAGCCCCACAATTTCCGGTCGACGACGCGCATGCCGTCGTTTTTCTATCAGCGCAACATGATCGATCCGAGCGTCGTTCCGCCGCAGGAGCGCGCGCACAACATCAGGCTCCAGGACGCCGAGATTCACGCGATCGTCAGCTATCTCTTCGATAAATCGACGCGTCGCGTATGGCAGCAGCCCGGCGCCGGAGATCCCGGCCGCGGCAAGCAGATCGTCAACAGCGTCGGCTGCATGGGCTGCCACATCGACACCGAGCAGGTCAAAGACGAAAAGTCGGGCCAGATGCGTCTGGCAAAGCGCGAGGATTTTCCGCTGGAGCGCAATTACGGATTCAACCTCACCGGCGTAGGGACGAAAACCAATCCTGCCTGGATTTACAACTGGGTCAAGAATCCGAAGGCGTATTACGCCGAGGCGCCGATGCCGTCGCTGCGGCTCACCGATCAGGAAGCGGCCGACGTCACGGCGTTCCTGCTCACCCTGCAGAAGCCTGCCTTTATGGCGACGGCCATTCGCCCGCCGAACCGCCAGGCGGTTCACGATCTGGCCAAGGGCTATCTGATTAACACCCTGAGCGATCGCGATGCCGAGGCTAAGCTGCGCTCGATGTCCGATCACGAGCAGCTCGTCTACCTCGGGCAGCGGACGATTGAAAAATACGGCTGCTATTCCTGTCATACCATCAAAGGCTTTGAAGGTCTGAAGCCGATCGGTACGGAGCTGACCGTCGAGGGTTCCAAGGCTCTCCATCTCTTCGATTTCGGCTTCATGAACGACGAGAAGTGGAAGCATGAAGACGGCACGACCGAGCACGTCATTCACACCGTGCCGTCGTGGGTCTACAACAAGCTTCGCAATCCGCGTATCTATGACGATCGCCGCACGAAGGTCTACAACGACAAGTTGAAGATGCCGAACTTCCACCTCACACCGGAGGAAGCGCGCCGCATCGCCATGGTGGTCGTCGGTCTTACGAAGGAAAAAGTCGCCGAGAACCGGATGGCCGGCCTCGACGCTCACACGCGGCTGATCGAAGAAGGCCGCAAGCGCGTGTCGCAGCACAATTGCCGGGCGTGCCACGTCGTCGACGGCCGCGGCCGCGCCATTGCGTCGACAATTGCCGACGCGAATTTCCTGCCGCCGGATTTGTCGCCCGAAGGCGCGCGCGCGCAGTCGCCGTTCCTCTTCAATTTCCTCAAAGATCCGACGGTGATGAAAATCCGGCCGTGGCTCGGTGTGCGCATGCCGACCTTCCACTTCGACGATCACGAAGCGAATACGCTCGTCACGTTCTTCGCCGAGGCAGGCAAGGGACCGCAGTTCGATACGACGCGCGGCGCGAGTCCGTCGGCGGCGAACGTCAGGATCGGCCAGCAGGTCTTCACGATGCTGCGCTGCGCGCAATGCCACGGCACGACGCCCGTCAATCCGGAAAATCCGCCCACGCCGAATACCGCCGACTCGACCTCGCTCGCGCCGAACCTCACGCTCGCCCGTTTGCGTCTGCGCCACGACTGGATCTCCGACTGGATCCGCCGTCCCAACGAGATGATCCCCGGAACGCGCATGCCGACGAACTTCCCGCGCGACGCGGCCACGGGCGGATTCCAGTCGCCATTGGCGCTGGCGATCGATACACCGCAATTCGCACAATACAAATCGACATTGTTGCCGCTGTTCAACGGCGACGAGAAAGAATTGAAGCGCACGATGGGCGATGCGGTCGCGTTGACCGACTATCTGCGCGATTACATCTGGAGCATTGGAATTACACAAATGCGGGCGGCCTCGCCGGGCGGCGACGCGCCGGCCATGGCCATGCCGCAACCGTCGCTGCCGCCCGCGACGGCGCCGGCCGCGAAAGCGACGCGCAATCAGCGCGGCGTTCCCGCGGTCAGCGGCCGAGCCGGACGTTAGAAACAGGAGATAAATCGATGACTATGAAGAAATTCGTTTCGCTGTTGTTCGCCGCCACGCTCGTTTTCTCGATCGCCTGCGGCAAGGGCAAAGAGGCGTCCAAGGAAGATGAGGGCGAAGACGACGAGCAGACGACCACCACGGCCGCGGCAAGCACCGCGTCCGGAACACCCGCCGCTGCTGCTCCGGCCGCCGCGGCAGTTTCCGCCGACGCCGCGACGCTCACCGGTCTTGTGAAGTTCGAAGGCGCCGCGCCGAAAATGGGGAACATTCAGATGTCGGCCGATCCCTATTGCCAGTCGCAGCACGGCGGCACGCCCGCAACGGACGAAGATGTCGTCGCTGGTCCGGCTGGCGAGCTCGCCAATGTTTTCGTCTACATCAAAGACATCAAGGGCAACTTCCCCGCTCCATCGGCGCCGGTCGTGATCGACCAGAAGGGCTGCCAGTACCACCCGCACGTCAATGCGGTCATGGTCGGGCAGCCGCTGCAGATCAAGAACGACGACGCAACGCTCCACAACGTGCACGCCATGCCGGTGGCCAACTCGCAGTTCAACGAAGGCCAGCCGGTGCAGGGAATGGTCTCGACAAAGCACCTCGACAAACCCGAGATGACGCCGTTCAAGATCAAGTGCGACGTACACGGCTGGATGAAGTCGTATATGGCCGTGATGCCGCATCCGTTCTATTCGGTTTCCCAGGCCAATGGCACGTTCACGATTTCCAATCTGCCGCCGGGCCAGTACACGGTGGTGGCGTGGCACGAGAAGTACGGCCAGCAGGAACAGCAGGTCACGGTCGGCGCGAAAGAGTCCAAGGCGCTGAATTTCACGTTCAAGGGTTAAGCCGACAGCAGGAGCCGCAATGGCATTGAGACGACAGATCCGGGTAGGTTCGCAATGGATGTACGCGGACGAAGCGCATAAAGCGTTGCGCGAAGCGTTGCGCGTCATGGAGGATGAGAAGCTCGCCGAGGCGCATGGCGGACATCATCTGCCATGGATTCGCCGCTATGTCTTCTCCACCGACCATAAATGGATCGGCATCCAGTACGGCGTCACCGCGCTTCTTTTCCTGCTCCTCGGATTTTGCCTGATGATCCTGATGCGCCTGCAACTCGGCTGGCCCGGTCAGGCATTCAGCATCATGAAAGTCCTCGGCGAGAGCCGCGCGCCGGGCGGCGTGCTGTTGCCCGAGGCCTATAACCAGCTCGGCGCGATGCACGGCACGATCATGATTTTCTTAGGGATCGTGCCGCTCGCTGTCGGCGCATTCGGCAATTATCTCGTTCCATTGCAGATCGGCGCGCCGGATATGGCGTTCCCGAAACTCAACATGGCCAGCTACTGGTGCTATGTGCCGGGCGGCCTGATCATGCTGGCCAGCTTCCTCGCGCCGGGAGGTACCGCGCAGTCGGGCTGGACGTCGTATCCGCCGCTGTCCGTCATCGCTTCCCAAGGACAGACGTGGTGGCTGGTCGGAATGGTTTTCCTGATCACATCGTCGCTGCTCGGTTCCGTCAATTTCATTGTGACGATCATTCAATTGCGTGCCAAGGGGCTGTCGTATATGCGCTTCCCCTTCTTCGTGCACGCGCAGTTCGTCACGTCGTTCCTGCTGCTGCTCGCGTTCCCTCCGCTCGAAGCAGCAGCGGTGCTGCAGCTGATGGACCGCATCGCCGGCACCAGCTTCTTCCTGCCGAGCGGTCTTGTGGTCAGCGGCCAGGCGATCGCAAACGTGGGTGGCGGCAATCCGCTCCTGTGGCAGCATCTCTTCTGGTTTCTGGCGCACCCGGAGGTTTACGTGCTGATTCTGCCGGCAATGGGAATCGTGGCAGAGATCATCGCCAACAACACGCGCAAGCCGCTTTGGGGCTACAAGTCGATGGTCTTCGCGACCGTGTTCCTCGGCTTTATGTCGTTCGTTGTGTGGGCGCACCACATGTTCCTCACGGGCATGGGCACGACGATCAGCGCTTTCTTCCAGACCACGACGATGATCATCTCGATCCCGTCCGTGATCATTCTCAGCTCGCTGTTTATCTCACTGTGGGGCGGTTCGATACGGTTCAACACGCCGATGATGTTCGCGCTGGCCTTCCTGCCGATGTTCGGCATCGGCGGACTGACGGGACTTCCCCTCGGCCTTGCCGCTGCCGACATTCATCTGCACGACACCTATTACGTCATCGGCCACTTTCACTATGTCGTAGCGCCGGGGACGATCTTCGCGATGTTCGCGGGTATTTATTACTGGTTCCCGAAAGCGACCGGCCGCAAGCTGAACGACTTCTGGGGCAAGGTGCACTTCTGGGTGTCGTTCGTCTGCATCAACGGCATCTTCTTTCCGATGTTCGCGCAGGGTCTGGCGGGCGTTTCGCGCCGGCTGTATGACGGCGGCATGCAGTACGCACACGCCAAGCAGATCGCTTCGCAGACGAATCCGTTCATGTCCATCTGCGCGATCGGATTGCTGGCGGCGCAGGTGCCGTTCGTCTTCAATTTCTTCTACAACGTGATCGCCGCGGCGATGGGTCATCGCGACGAAGGTCTTGGCTCGAATCCATGGCAGGCCACGACGATGGAATGGGCGGCCACGACGTCGCCTCCGCTCGCTCACGGCAACTTCGAAGTGCTGCCGGTCGTCTATCGCGGTCCTTATGAATACAGCGTTCCCGGCGAAACGGCCGAGTTCATACCGCAAAACACGCCGTTGACGGAGCCCGCGCCGCGCGGCGGCACCCTGCTGCCGGCGACGGCGGTTGCGATGAGGGAGAATTGATGGACGCGCACGCTTCCGTGGGTCACGCAGAGCTGGAGATTCCGTACAACGTCCATCCGCGTCCGGATACCGGCCTCTATAACGGCAAGCTCGGCGTATGGCTGTTTCTGGCCTCCGAGGTCATGCTGTTCGGCGCGCTGTTCTCGTCGCTGATCCTGCTGCGGACAGGCGCCGAATCATGGCCGCGCGGATACGAATTTCTGAACGTCAAACTGGCCACATTCAACACGTTCATCCTCATTCTTTCGAGCGTGACGGTGGTCATGGCCTGGTCGCATCTGCGGCTCGGCGATCTGAAGAAGGGCCGCATCTACATTTCCGCGACCGTGCTCTGTGCTCTGATCTTTTTGACCGCCAAGGGATTCGAGTATTCGCACGAGTTTTCGGAAGGCCGCTTCCCGAAAACGAACAATTTCCTGGGCATCTATTTCACGATGACCGGCCTGCACGGTTTGCACATCCTCGGCGGCGTCATCGTATTTCTCTATTTCCTCGGGCCCGGTGCGAAGATGTGGGCCAAAGAGCCCGAGCGTTATACGAACAGGATCGAGATCGTCGGCCTTTACTGGCATTTCGTCGATCTGGTCTGGATTTTCCTTTTTCCGATTCTGTACCTCATGTAGAAGGAGCACGACGTGACTGATCCTGCAGCCGCGGTGGAGCCCGGCGTCGACATCCACGAGCACGCGGGCATTGGCGATCCCAATGCGCACCATCACAGCCCGGAACAGATCCGCAAGGAGATGCGGGTCTACCTGGCCGTTTTCGCCGGCCTGGCGGTGCTGACGGCGGTTACCGTCGGCGCATTCTTCGCGCTGAAAACGTTCCCTGTTCGTATCGCCATCATGGTGGCGTTGGTTATCGCCTCGATCAAAGGCTTCCTCGTGGCAGCCTTCTTCATGCATCTCCTATCGGAAAAGAAAGTCATCTACGGCGTCCTCATTCTTACGGTGATCTTTTTCATTTTCCTGATGCTGCTGCCGGTCAGCCATCACGCCAATCCATTCGGATCGTAAATGTCTCTGCGCGTCTTTCACGTCGTCTTTATTACAGTGTCGGTAGCGCTGATGCTGTACCTGACCGTGTGGGGCGTGCGCGATTTCATGGCGGCGCGGAGCTCTCTCGGGATTTCGATGATCATCTTCGGCGTGGCCGGCGGGGTTTCGCTGATCTGGTACGGAACGCGCGTCTTTCACAAACTGAAGGAATTGCCATGACGCGCAAGACTCAGTTTGTGGTGATCGCCATCTGCATTGTGCTGGTTCCGTCGATCCTGTCGGCGTGTCCGGTCTGCTATGGCGCGCCGAATTCGCCGATGACGAAGAGCTCGAATAACGCGATCATGTTTCTGCTCGGCGTCGTCGGATTCGTGCAGCTCGGATTTATCGCATTGTTCTGGACATTCTGGCGGCGCGCGAAGGAGTTGCGCCGCCGCCGGGAATCGTTTGCCGTCCTGGACGGGGGAGCGGCGCAGTAGCGCCGGGAAGGGTAGCGTCAATGGAAAAATTCTTAGCGCAGTGGATGCCTGTCGACGCCTCGGAGCATGGTCCCTACCTGGACCGCCTGAGCGCGAATGTGCATTGGCTGATGCTCGTCCTGTTCATCGGATGGGGACTCTATTTCGCGTATGCATTGTGGCGCTTCAACGCCAGACGCAATCCGAAAGCGAGCTACCACGGCGTTCAGAGTCACTTTTCGACCTACACGGAAGCAGGCGTGGCCGTCGTCGAAGTCATTCTCCTGGTCGGTTTCTCGATTCCGATGTGGTACCGGTGGACGCATGTTCCGCCGCCGTCGGCGAATCCGCTGGAAATGCGCATCGTGGCCGAGCAATTCGCCTGGAACGTTCAGTATCCCGGACCGGACGGCGTTTTCGGCAAACGCGACATCAAACTGGTCAGCTCTTCCAATCCTCTCGGCCTCGATCTGAAGGATCCGAACGCGAAGGACGACATCGTCACGCTCAATGACCTGCACCTCGAAGTGAATCGGCCGGTCATCATTCACGTCTCGTCGAAAGACGTCATCCACAGTTTCAAACTCCCGGTGATGCGCGTGGAAACGGACGCAATTCCGGGGATGGAAATCGCCATTCACTTCACGCCTGTAATGACGAACGAAACGAAGGAAGAACGCGATAAGTGGGAAATCGCTTGTGCGCAGCTCTGCGGCCTCGGCCACTACCGGATGCGCGGCCAGATGTTCGTTCACTCCAAAGACAACTTCAAGAAGTGGCTGGCGGCGGCGCCGACGGCGCAGACCAGTATCGGCTCGTAGTCAATGAAACCTTCCTTTGGATCGGCGCCAGCGGCATTGCGGCATTCGGATGTAACTCCGGTCTGGCTGCGGCGCTATGCGAAGTTCGTGGCCGCTTCGACGCTGTTCCTGATTTTCGCCGGCGCGATGGTGACCTCGACCGGCTCCGGCTTGGCCGTTCCCGACTGGCCGCTGTCGTACGGAATGGTGATGCCGCCGATGATCGGCGGGATCTTCTACGAACACGGACACCGCATGATCGCCGCGACGGTCGGTTTGCTGACGGTCATTCAGGCGATTTGGCTGCAACTGCGCGAACCGAAACGCTTCACGCGCATCCTAGGCTGGTGCTCCGTCGGCGCCGTCATCACGCAGGGCGTGCTCGGCGGCGTGACGGTCCTTCTGCTCCTGCCGCATTCGGTGTCAATTGCGCACGCGGGTCTCGCGGAGATCTTCTTCTGCCTCAACGCCTCGATCGCCTTCTTCACGTCGAACTGGTTCCGGACCTCGCGCGCGATGGAAAAGGGCGATGCGCCGATCGGGTTGACGACGTTGCTCGTCCTCGCCGCGTACGCGCAAATCCTCGTCGGCGCGACGATGCGGCACCTCGGCGCGGGGCTGGCAATTCCTGACTTCCCGCTGTCGTTTGGGCGTCTCGTGCCGCAGTTCACAAGCCTCGAAATCGCCGTCAACTTTGCGCACCGCGTGGGCGGTGTGTGCGTCGGTGCGCTCGTGATCTACCTCGCCATCCGTTTGCGACGTTTCGAATCGCTGCATCCGCTGCGGCAGCTCTCGAATCTGCTCGTCACGGTCGTGCTGATTCAGATCGCGCTCGGCGGCTACGTGGTCTGGAGCGGGAAGCAGCCGGTCATCACGAGCGTGCACGTCATGACGGGCGCGGCGACGCTCGGCCTCTCGCTCATCACCGCACTCACGGCGCGGACGATCGGCTGGCGCACGCGCCGGCAGCGGGCTGGAGCGCTTTTGGCAACCGAGGTAGCGGCATGAGCGACGTGATGGTGATGGAGCGGCCGGCGGGATTCGCCAACGTCATGCGCGATTATCTCGAACTGTCGAAGTCGCGCATCGTGATGATGGTGTTGATCACCACCGCGGCCGGATACTTTTTCGCGGCGCAGCACGTCGACTGGCTGCTGCTCCTGAATACGCTTCTCGGCACGGCGCTCGTCGCCGCCGGAACGAACGCACTGAATCAATACGTCGAACGCGATCACGACGCGAAGATGCGCCGGACACGCCTCCGTCCGCTGCCCGATGGCCGTATCTCGCCGCGCGCGGCGCTCCTGTTCTCCGGCGGTATCTCGATCATCGGCACGCTCTACCTCGGCCTCGCGGTCAACTGGCTAACCGCGGCCTTGGGCGCGTTCACGCTGATCAGCTACATCTTCATCTACACGCCGTTGAAGCGCGTGTCGACGATCTGCACGCTCATCGGCGCGATTCCGGGCGCGATTCCGCCGCTGATGGGATGGACCGCCGCCACCGGCATCCTCGGCACCGGCGGCTGGATCATCTTCGCGATCCTCTTTTTCTGGCAGCTGCCGCACTTCATGGCCATCAGCTGGATGTACCGCGACGACTACGCCCGCGGCGGATTCGCGATGCTCGCCGTCCGCGACGACGACGGCCGAACGACAGCGCGCCACGCCGTCTTCTACAGCTTCGCGTTGCTCACGGTCAGCGTGCTGCCGCCGATGTTCGGCCTGTCGACCTTCGTCTACCTCGCCGGCGCCATCCTGGCCGGAGGAGCGCTCACCTTCGCCAGTTTCGCCTTCCTGGCCTCGCGCACGCCGATCCGCGCGCGGCGGCTTTTCATGGCTTCGAACATTTACCTGATCGTCATGATGGCGTTGCTGGTTTTCGCCTAGCCGCGCGATACATTTCGGCGTCGAAAATGGCGTGTTTGTCGCATTGACTTGCCGAAACACCGGACCCTATACTCCGGCAACTTCACCCCCGGCGCGCCGCTGTTGCCCGTCCACCGCTGCCCACCGATCAGGAGGCTCCGATGCCGTTCGAGGAAGTAAAGAAAATCTGGATGAACGGGCGCCTCGTCGACTTTGCCGACGCCAAGATTCACGTTCTCACGCACGCTCTCCACTACGGCTCAGGCCTCTTCGAAGGCATCCGCTGCTACGACACGCGCAACCAGGGGCCGGCCATCTTTCGGCTCGACGACCACATCCGCCGGCTGTATGACAGCTGCCGCATTTACCGGATGGAGATTCCGTACACGCCGGACGAGTTCAAGAAAGTCTGCGTGGATATCGTCTCCGCGAATGACTTCGACGACTGCTATCTCCGCCCGGTCGTCTACCGCGGTTTTCACTCCCTCGGCGTCTATCCCGCGGCCTGCCCGGTCGACGTCGTCGTCGCCGCGTGGCACTGGGGCAAGTACCTCGGCCCCGAGGCGATCGAGCAGGGTGTTGACGTGCGCGTGTCGTCGTGGAACCGCATGGCGCCGAACACCTTCCCGGCGCTGGCGAAGGCGACCGGCAACTACATGAACTCGATCCTCATTCGCGAGGAAGCCGCGGCGGACGGATACGCCGAAGGCATCGCGCTCGACGTCAATGGATACGTGAGCGAGGGTTCCGGTGAAAACGTCTTTGTCGTCCGCGACGGCAAGATCATGACGCCGCCGCTCGGCGCGTCGATCCTGGCCGGCATTACGCGCGCCAGCGTCGTGACGATCGCGCGCGAGCTCGGATTCGAAGTTGTCGAAACGTTGATCCCGCGAGAATTGCTCTACGTCGCTGACGAAGTCTTCTTCACCGGCACCGCAGCCGAGGTCACGCCGATTCGCAGCATCGACCGCGTGCCGGTCGGCAACGGCCGCCGCGGCCCGATCACGGAACGTATCCAGAAAGAGTTCTTCGACTACATCGGGGGCCTCATCCCCGACCGCTACCACTGGTTCACACCGGTCTACGCCGAGCGCAACGAAACGCTGCGCAAGCCGGCGCTCGTGGCCGGCTAAATCATCCTCACTTGAATCCGCGGGTGCTCAGCGACGTGAAGCCGTGCGCGCCGGCGATGATGTGATCGATGAGGTGGATGTCGATCAGGCGCAGCGACCGATCCATTTTCCTCGTGTATTTGAGGTCCTCGTCGGAAGGTGAGGGATCGCCGGACGGATGGTTGTGGTAGAGCACGACGCCGGTGGCGTTTGCGTCGAGCGCGTATCGGATGACTTCGCGCGTCGAAACGAATGCCTTGAAGGCGGAGCCGACGTAGATTTCGCGTTCGCGCAGAACGCGGCGGCGTGAGTCGAGAAAGAGAGCGCCGAGGTGCTCCTGGGTCATCGACCGGCTGCGTGCGATGAACCCGCGGCTGAAAGTGTTCACATCGAAGTGGGGTGGATCGTCCGGTTTGTCTTTGGCGAGGCGGCGCGCGATCTCGAACGTGGCGATGATCCGCGTCGCCTTCGCGATGCCCATGCCCGCCCGTTTGGCGAGCCGCTCCGCGTCGCATTGCGCAAGCGCGGAAAAGCCTTCCCGCAGCAGGTCGCGCGCGAGCTCGATGGCGTTTTTCCCGGGGATGCCGAATCCCAGCAGGACCGCCAGCAGTTCGGCGTCAGAAAGGCTCTTTGCTCCGTGCGTGAGCATCCGCTCGCGGGGACGCTCGTCCATCGGCATGTCAGCGATGAGTTCGTGCATGCAAAGAGGGTAGGCGCGGTGACTCGTATCCGCGTCAAACTCTACGAATGGGGGAAAACGGGCGGCCGATCGCACAAATACATGTGCAATCGGCTACCGCATGTAGACCCGGTTGCGACCTGCGAATTGCTCGCCGCCTGTGATGCTTGATGCGATGTCGGTCGAGCCTTGGGCAACCAGCGCCGCCGGCCGTGCCGGCCTCAGACGCTTGGGACGTTCTGCTCGTTGATCTGGATGAACGCGTCTTTGCGCAGGCGGTCGATGTAGGCCTTGTAATCGCGCTGCCAGGCGTCCTCGCTGGCGTCCTTGCGCAGGCGATCCTTGACGGATTCGAAGGCCGGCACTTCGGACGGCAGGCGCGTCTCGACTTTCAGGATGTGCCAGCCGGACTTCGTTTCGATCGGGCCGAGAACCGTTCCGGCGGTGGCGTTGAAGACGGCCTTGTCGAGGTCGGGGAGGAGCTCGCCGCGGGCGACTTCGCCGAGGTCGCCGCCCTTTTCTTTGGTGCCGGCGTCGGAGGAGGTGGTGGCCAGTTTGGCGAAATCGGCGGTGTGAGCCTGGGCGGCAAGCGCCGTGGCGCGCTCGCGGGCGGCTTCGACTTTCGACGGATCGTCAGGTTTGACGACGATGATCTCGCGCAGGCGGGCGCGCTCGGGGAGGCGGTAGCGTTCCTTCTCGCGGTCGTAGCGCTCGCGCAGCTCTTTGTCGGCCAGCTCGTCGCGCTGGCGCAGCTCGCGGGCGAAGACCTTGTTCATCAGGATCGTGTCGTGAAGGCGCGCTTCCATGTCGGCGCGGGCCATGCCGGACTTCTTCAGCGACTCGTCGAACTCGGCTTCCGTCTTGATCCCGTACTGCTCCTTCAGGCGCGTCATCGCCTCCTTCAGCTCCTCGGCGGAGACGTTGAGGCCGAGCCGGTCGGCGCGGTCTTTGATGAGGAGCTCGGCGATGAGATCGGTGGAAAGGTTCTTCCGCAGTTCCTCTTTCTTCGTCGTCGCCTCGGCTGGCGACGTGGAGGTCTGCTCGATCTCGGTGAAGCCGTCGTGGAGGCGGCGCGCGTACTGCGTGCGGGTGACGACGCGGTCGCCGACACGGATGACGATGGCTTCGACGAGTTGGGCGGCCGTGAGCGTGGCCGTGGTAGCTGTAATGGCGAGTGCGAGAATCGTTTTCTTCATGCGTTTTTCTTTGACGTGGAAGTAGGGGCTGCGGTTGCTGTACGGACCGAGAACGGTGCTGCCGAGGAGATTTATTCGTTTTCGGACTTCGAGAAGCCGCCGGTGTACTTGAACGGCAGGCGCTTGGTGAGGACGGCCACCTGCAGTTCGGAGCGCGCCTTGGCGACGAGCTGAGCCATGCGTTGGCGGATCGCGTCGTCTTTGAGGCGTTCGCGGATCACCGGCTCGGCCGTTTGCAGGTCGATGACGCCGGGCGCGCGGCGGTCTTCGACCTTGAAAATGTGGAAGCTGGCGTCGGTGCGGATGATGCCGCTGACGCTGCCGGGCTTGAGCGCGAAGATCTCGTCCTCGAACATCTTGGGCAGCTCGCCGCGGCTGACGTAGCCGATCTCGCCGCCCTTCTTCGCATTCGGCGCGAGCGAAAACTGGCTCGACAACTCCTCGAACGCCGTTCCGGCCTTCAGTTTCGCTTCGATGTCGTTGGCCACGGCTTCGTCGTGCACGAGGATCTGTTTGACGTGCAACTCCTCGCCGCTGCGAAATTCGGCCGGATGCTGCTCGTAATAGGCGCGGATGTCGGCGTCGGACGGCGCCGGGACGTTTTCGGACTGATCGCCGATCAGCTTCTGGCGGCGCATCTCGTCGCGTTTCTCGATGACGGTGACGCCGGCATCGTTGCGGACGGCGGACGCGATCTGCTCGGCCGGAATCTCAACGCCGTGCGTGGCCGCGTACTCGGAAAGGATCACTTCCTCGAGATATTGGTCGACCATCGCGCTGGCCACCTCGGGACCGAGCTGCGACAGGTCAGTGCCGGTGTTGCGGTCGAGGTAGCGCTTGAAATCGGCGAGGGTGACCATGCGCTCGCCGACGCGGGCGACGACGTCGGGCGGAACCGACGGTTTTCGATGGCAGGCGACGGCCGCGAGAATCACGGCTGCGAGGAGGGCGAGGCGGCGCACGGGGCGCGCGAAGTGTAGCCGATTGGTGATTGCGCCGCACCTCGGCATCAAAACAGAATGCCGTCAACTGGAGACCGATCCGATATGAGAAAAATGGCCCTGATTTTCTCGCTGCTCGCACTTTCGCTGCCGGTCTACGCGCGCAAAGTTCCGCGCTCGCAGATGAAGGTTGGCAGTCCCGCCGCCCTGACCATCACCGCCGTCGACGACGCACTGCCGGCGCGTCTGCTCGCGCAGTGGAAAGCGCGCGGCATGGCCCGGCGCGCGCCGCTCAAGACGGGCGTCCACGCGATGGCGATCACCGACACCGTCTCGGCTCGCGCCTTCATCATCCCGGCCGCCGGCAGTGTGGCCGGGGGCGGCGGCTCTCTCTTCTTCCGCTCCGACGTCACCCTCGCGAACTATCGCGACACGGCGCAGCAGGTCCTGGTCGGCTTCTGGGCGCAAGGGACGACAAATCCTCTGGCGACTGCGACCTACAAGACCGTGACACTGCCGCCTGGGCAGTTCGTCACCGTGCAGGACTTCGTCGCCACGGCCCTCAACACAGCCGGACTCGGCGCGCTGGTCTTCATCCCTTCCACCGGCACCGATTTCGACGACGGCGGCGCCATCGACGGCTTCTCGCGCATTTACACGAAGCAGCCCGGCTCGACCGGTACCGTCTCGCAACCGTTCGAGGCCGTCGATCCCGATACACTCTCCGCGCAATACATCGACGAAGCCGTCGCCCTCGGCCTGCGCCAGGACGCGAATTTCCGCACGAACTTCGGCATCGTCAACGTCGATCCGTCGGACCACGTGTACAAGGTCAGCTTCATCGGCGAAAAACTGCAGACGACGACCACGGTGACGGTGAAGGCCTACGGGATGATCCAGCAGTCGATCCCCGCCGGCGACTACGGCGCGGTCACGATCCTCTATCAGGTCACCGACGCCGGAAACAACTTCGTGAGCTGGATCGGCTACGCCAGCAGCACCGACAACCTCACCGGTGACGGCTGGGTCTCGATCGCCTCGGCCGATCTGTCACCGGACGAGTTGGATTTGATCGGCTACTAGCGCGGAATCCGTGCATGGCTGCAACCGTTGGCCGTTCGACGATGCTCAGTTCACAAGCGCAGATCGACGAAAACGCTCCCGCGGAGCTCATGCAACTGGATGCCGATCATCCCGGCTTTCATGACGCGGTCTATCGCCGCCGGCGCAACGAAATTGCGCGGGCGGCGCTTGACTACCGCGAGGGACAGCCGGTTCCGGCGATCGGCTACACGGAGCAGGAGCACGATGTCTGGGCCGAGGTCTGGCGGCATCTCGATCCACTGCACGATCGGTATGCGTGCCGCGCGTACCGCGAGGCCGGCGATCGCATCGCCTTGTCGCGTGAACGGATTCCGCAGCTCGCCGCGGTCAACGCCATCATCCAGCCGCTCCTCGGGTTTCGCATGACGCCCGTGGCGGGACTCGTTGCGGCGAAGTCGTTTCTCTCGCAACTCGGCCGCGATACGTTCCTCTCGACGCAGTATATGCGTCATCACAGCGTGCCGCTTTACACGCCCGAGCCGGATGTGGTGCATGAACTGATCGGACACGCGGCCACGTTCGCCGATCCAACCTTCGTCGCGCTCAACCGCGCGTTCGGCGAAGCAGCGCTTCGCGCGAGCGACGATCCGGAAACGATCGAGCGCATCGGCCGGCTCTACTGGTACACGCTCGAATTCGGCGTGCTGCGCGAAGGCGGCGGTCTGCGCGTCTACGGCGCCGGATTGCTCTCCTCGTTCGGTGAGCTCGGCCGCTTCGAGCGCGAGGAAGAGTTGCATGCGTGGAACGTCGACGAAATCGCCGAGACGTCCTACGATCCGACCCAGTATCAGCAGAAGCTGTTCGTCGCCCCGAGCTTCGAGACGATGGCGGACGATGTCTTGAGATGGCTCGCTCTTACTAAGTGACTCCAGCGCGATGACTCACAGCACAGACAAGAGTGTCTGTGCCACACAGGAACTACTTTCCTGTCGACAGTGATCTGTGGCAAAGAACGCGAATGCATGTGGCACAGACACTCTTGTCTGTGCTTTGGCAAGTCGCACTAAGCTGCTAATCCCCGCAACGTCATCTCGATCGCATCAATCACTTCCGGCCCCTGCACCTTCAGCGGGAACGTCAACACGCCGTTCGGCGAAAACTTCACGTGCGGATCCTGCTGGATGAGGACCAGCAGCTTGTTCGGATCGACCTTGGCTGTCGCGGTCAGCTTGATCACCGCCCGGGCGCCTTCGCGGACGATCGACACCACGCCCATGTGTTGCGCGAAGCGTTTCACCTGCACGAATCGGATCAGGTTCTCCACGTTCTGCGGCAGCGCGCCGAAACGGTCGCGCAGCTCGTTGCGGATCTCTTCCAACCGGTCGTCGGTCGATGCCGAGGCGATCTTCTTGTAGAACGTCATGCGCAGGTTTTCTTCGCCGATATAATTCTTGGGGATGTAGATGTCGACGCCGAGGTTCATCGACGTCTCCACTTCCTCCTCGATGCGCTCGCCCTTCATCTCGCGGATCGTCTCCTCGAGCAGGCGCGTGTACATCTCGAAGCCGACCGCGGCGATCTGGCCGGACTGTTCGCCGCCGAGGATGTTGCCGGAGCCGCGGATCTCGAGGTCCTTCGCCGCGATGCGGAAGCCCGCGCCGAGGTCGGAGAACTCCTGGATCGCGGCCAGACGCTTGCGCGCGTCCGAGGTCAGAATCTTGTCGCTCGGCACGAGCAGGTAGCAGAACGCCAGCCGGTCACTGCGGCCGACGCGTCCTCGGAGCTGGTAAAGCTGCGACAAGCCGAAGCGCTCCGCGTGATTGATGAGGATCGTGTTGCAGGCCGGGATGTCGATGCCGTTCTCGATGATCGTCGTCGCCAGCAGCACGTCGTACTCGCGCTGGATGAAGGCGAGCATGGCGCGCTCCAGCTCGCGCTCCTCCATCTGCCCGTGGCCGACGATCACCTTGATGCCGGGGACCAGCTTCTCCAGATACTCCTTCATTGAGTAGATCGATTCGACGCGGTTGTGGACGAAGAAAATCTGCCCGCCGCGTCCGGTTTCGAACTCGATTGCCTCGCGAATGAAATCGTCCGTGAACGGGACGACGGCCGTCTGAATCGCCAGCCGGTCCTTCGGCGGCGTCTCGATCACCGAGATGTCGCGGATGCCGACGAGCGACATATGCAGCGTGCGCGGAATCGGCGTGGCCGACATCGACAGCACGTCGATCGCCTTCTTGATCTGCTTCAGCTTCTCCTTCTGCCCGACGCCGAAGCGCTGCTCTTCGTCGATCACGAGCAGGCCGACGTCCTTCAGCTTGATGTCCTTCGAAAGGACGCGGTGCGTGCCGATGATGACGTCGATCTCGCCCGTTTCGAGCTTGGCCAGGATCGCCTTCTGTTCCTTCGCCGAGTAGTAGCGCGTGAGCAGCTCGATCGTGACCGGGAACGACGCGAAGCGCCGCAGAAACGTGCGGTAGTGCTGATACGCGAGCACGGTCGTCGGTGCGAGGACGACCACCTGTTTGCCGTCCATCACCGATTTGAACGCGGCGCGCATCGCCACTTCCGTTTTCCCGTATCCGACGTCGCCGCACAGCAGCCGGTCCATCGGCTTGCGCGATTCCATGTCCGACTTCACGTCGTCGATGGCCGACTCCTGATCCTCGGTTTCCTCGAATTCGAACGCATCCTCGAACTCGAACTGCCACGGCGAGTCTTTCGAAAACGCGTGCCCCTGCACCATCTGCCGCGTGGCGTAGAGCTTGAGCAGCTCGTCCGCCATGTCGCGCATCGCCTTCTTGACCGATTCCTTCGTGCGCGCCCAGGCCGTGCCGCCGAGCTTGTCGAGCTTGGGCTGCGTGTCCGCGCCGCCCGAGTATTTCTGGATGAGATTGAGGTTCTCCATCGGCATCAGCAACTTGCCGCCGCCGGAGTACTCGATCTCCATGACTTCCCGTTCATTCGCTCCGAACGGGATGCGCTGCAGCCCGTGAAAGCGTCCGACGCCGTGATCGACATGGACGATGTAGTCGCCGACTTTCAGATCGCGAAGGTCGGTGACGAAGGCCTCGGAGGCGCGCTTCTTTCCGCCAACGCGCGTCGACGTGGGCGGCTCGAAGAGATCCCACTCCGAGTAAACGGTGAGGTTCAACTCCTCGAAATCGAATCCTCGGGGCAGCGCGCCGGACGCGATGACGATCTCAGCCTGCAGCTCATCGCTCGACGCGACGAACGGAACGTCGAACTCTTTCAACAACCGTTCGACCTTCTCGTGACCGCCCTTGGTCGCCGCGAAGAAGAGCTGCCGCCGACCGCTTTCGTGACCGCGCTTCACATCGGACGTGAACTCCGGCAACCGGTTCGTGTAGCGATCCACCTGCGGCGCGCGCAACCGGAACTCCTCGAACTCTCCTGGGAGCGCGGGCGTCCCGCCCGCTGTCGAAGGCCGCCCGACATGCACCTCCGAAAACGCCAGCCGCGCTTCGCCGAGGAACCGCAGCACCTCGGTGCCCGCCGTCGTCAACCTCTCAGGCGAATACACCGCCCGCCCCTTTTCCGCCGCCGCGTCGTACTCGGTCCGCAGCAGCGACTCGAACTTCGCCACATTCGTCGTGATCTGGTCCGGCTCGATCAGCGCGAACATCC
>Ga0157375_10000390_pt1 | contig 39903 bp, 56 predicted proteins | sample M35metaG_FD_115311 | JGI IMG/M metagenome (GOLD analysis project Ga0157375, IMG submission 115311) | Miscanthus rhizosphere microbial communities from Kellogg Biological Station, Michigan, USA - M3-5 metaG | ecosystem: Host-associated > Plants > Roots > Rhizosphere > Soil | place: USA: Michigan...
AGTCCACCGGACAGACTTCTACGCAGTCGGTGTACTTGCACTTGATGCAGTTGTCGGTGACGACGAAGGTCATTTCTAATTTTCTCCTCAGGCGGCGGCAGCGAAACCCTTTGTGGCAGGGCTCGCGAGGTTTGGGAGCGATAGTCTGCAGGCCAGGCTAAAAAGCCCGCAGCATCCCAAACCGCGCGAGAGTCTACCAGCTTGCAAGCGTCAGCGTTATATCCGAACCTTCAGTGCATATAACATTTCGAGCGCTTTACGCGGCGTCAAGTCATCCACGTCAAGCTTGGCCAACTCTTCCAGTACCGGGTGGGGCAGGCTGGCGAACATATCGCTCTGGTGCGGAGCGGCAGGTTTGCTGGCGGCCTTGGCAGGGCTGGCGACCACGGTTTCATGGGGCAGGGCCGTGGTTTCCAGGCGGCTGAGTTGCTCGCGGGCGCGCAGGATCACATCGTTTGGCACACCGGCCAATTGGGCCACGGCCAGGCCATAGCTCTGGCTGGCCGGCCCTGGCAGTACGTGGTGCAGGAACACGATGCGTTCGTTGTGCTCGGTGGCGTTCAGGTGCACGTTGGCCACCAGTGGCTCGCTTTCCGGCAGTACAGTCAGCTCGAAGTAGTGGGTAGCGAACAACGTATAGGCACGCAGGTGTGCCAATCGCTCGGCCGCCGCCCACGCCAGGGACAGACCGTCGAAGGTGCTGGTGCCGCGACCCACTTCGTCCATCAGCACCAGGCTGCGCTCGGTCGCGTTGTGCAGGATGTTGGCGGTTTCGCTCATTTCCACCATAAAGGTCGAACGGCCACCGGCCAGGTCATCACTGGAGCCGATCCGCGTGAAAATGCGGTCCACCAGCGACAATTCGCAACTGGCAGCCGGTACGAAACTGCCGATGTGTGCCAGCAACACGATCAACGCGGTCTGGCGCATGTAGGTGGATTTACCGCCCATGTTCGGACCGGTGATCACCAGCATGCGAGTATCGTCGTCCAGCGACAGGTCGTTGGCGACGAACGGTGTGGTCAACACCTGTTCCACCACCGGGTGGCGCCCCTGCACGATGCGCATGCACGGCTCGCTCACGAAGCGCGGGCAGTTCAGGTCAAGGTTCAGTGCACGTTCAGCCAGGTTGCTCAGTACATCCAGTTCGGCCAGGGCGGCGGCGGTGTCCTGCAGCGGGGCCAACTGGCTGATCAGGTCTTCCAGCAGGTTCTCATACAGCATCTTTTCCCGAGCCAGGGCACGACTCTTGGCCGAGAGTGCCTTGTCTTCGAACTCTTTCAGCTCCGGGGTGATAAAGCGCTCGGCACCTTTAAGCGTTTGGCGACGTTGATAGTCGATCGGCGCCGACTCGGCCTGTTTGCTTGGCAATTCGATGAAGTAGCCGTGCACGCGGTTGTAGCCGACTTTCAGGTTGGCCAGGCCGGTGCGGGCTTTTTCACGGGCTTCCAGGTCGATCAGGAACTGCCCGGCGTTTTCGCTCAGGGCCTGCAGTTCGTCCAACTCACTGTCGTAACCGGTCTTGAGTACACCGCCGTCACGGATGATCGCCGGCGGGTTGTCGATGATGGCTTTTTCCAGCAGCGCCGCCAGTTCCGGGTAGGTGCTGGCGATCACGGCGAGTTGTTGCAGGTGCGGCGTGTCCAGTTCGGTCATCGCGGCCTGCAATTGCGGCAGGGCACCGAGGGCATCGCGCAGGCGTGCCAAGTCGCGAGGGCGAGCGTTACGCAGGCCGATTCGCGCCAGGATGCGCTCGATGTCGCCGATTTCCTTCAACTGCGGCTGCAGTTTCTCGAAGCGGTATCCGTCCAGCAGGCAGGTAATAGAAGACTGACGTGCCTGTAGCACGCTCAAATCCCGCAGTGGGCGGTTCAGCCAACGGGTCAGCAAGCGGCTGCCCATGGCGGTCTGGCAACGGTCGACCACCGATTGCAGGGTGTTATCGCGACCGCCGGCCAGGTTGGTGTCCAGTTCCAGGTTGCGACGGCTCGCGCCATCCAGCACCACGGTATCGTCAAGGCGTTCATGACGCAGGCTGCGCAAATGCGGCAGGGCGGTGCGCTGGGTTTCCTTGGCATAGCTGAGCAGGCAACCGGCAGCGCCGATGGCCAGTGTGAGGGTTTCACAACCAAAGCCTTTAAGGTCTTGCACGGAGAATTGCTGACACAGACTTTTCAGCGCCGAATCACGCTCGAAATCCCACGGCGCACGACGCTTGGTCCCACGGCGTTTTTCTGCCGGCAAGTCCTTCGGCCAATCATCCGGGATCAACAGCTCTACCGGATTGATGCGCTCCAGCTCCGCCAGCAAGTTCTCCCAGCCCTTGATCTCCAGCACACTGAAATTGCCACTGGTGATATCCAGCACCGACAGGCCGAACAGACGCTCATCGCCCAGTACAGCAGCGATCAGGTTGTCGCGACGCTCATCCAGCAGCGCCTCATCACTCACCGTCCCCGGCGTAATAATGCGCACCACCTGACGTTCCACCGGCCCCTTGCTCGTCGCCGGGTCACCGATCTGCTCACAAATCACCACCGACTCGCCCAGCTTCACCAGCTTGACCAGGTAACCTTCCAGCGAGTGGTAAGGAATGCCACACATCGGAATCGACTGCCCCGCCGACTGCCCGCGCGCGGTCAGGGTGATGTCCAGCAACTTGGCGGCCTTCTTCGCGTCTTCATAGAAGATCTCGTAGAAGTCGCCCATGCGATAGAACATCAACTGATCAGGGTGCTGGTTCTTGAGGCGCCAGTACTGCTGCATCATTGGGGTGTGGCTGGAGAGGTCGGTCATACGGGGGGTTCAGCTCTGCCTGTCTATTTGACGATTCAAATTTGTCTAATACTACAGCAAAGACATCAGCATGCCTTGAGGCTGGGTGTGGTTGGATAAGTCGTATAATAGCATTTAGCCATTATTGGCATCTAATTTGCTTATGCAAATTGAGGCGTCAATTCAATGAACAGTTGAAAACACCCCTTGTCTGAATTCATGCAATTTGGCGAAATTGTGCTTTTCTCATTGAGGGCGCATTGCTAGTATCGCCGCCCACCACACACGTACGGATACGTTGGACGGAGACCAGACCCATGCAAGCAAACCGAATAGATTTTGAAGCGGGATTCGCCCTACTCAAGATCCCTTATAGCCAGAAGCCACAAGAGCGCACTTCGTCAGGAAGCGCGGATACTTTTAAGCGCGCCTCGGTTTTGACTGACTCCAATGTTTCTTACGCGGTGAACTCTTTCGAGACTAACGGCAAACGTTAATTTCGGTAGTAGCAATAAGCCCGGTTCTTTCCGGGCTTTTTTATGGATGAAGCTATGCCAAGTTGGAATGAAGTACTACAAGAGATCCTTGTTGAGCAAGTTCAGGGTGCTAAGGACGGAATTGATAAAGTTCGCCGAAAGTATATAGCTCAATTGCATAATCATACTGGGCGTAATGTGATTTGCTACTATTCCGGCTGGTTGCAAAAGCCTGGTTATAGTTTGTCCAGCGTTAATGATGACGACAAGAACGGCTTCATGAATGCAGTCTACCAAATGGACAGGACCAAGGGCCTCGATCTTGTTCTCCATACTCCTGGCGGTAATATCGCCGCGGCAGAGTCCATCGTTCACTATCTGCGTCAAATGTTTGGTACGGATATTCGAGCCATCGTACCTCAAATATCCATGTCGGCTGGAACTATGCTTGCCTGCGCTTGTAAAGAGCTGATCATGGGCAAGCAGTCCAATATTGGTCCTTTTGACCCGCAATTTGGCGGGATCCCCGCTTATGGGGTTCTCGAAGAATTTCAGAAGGCGGTCGAGAGCGTTAAGGCTGATCCTGGCTCTATCCCTATGTGGCAAGCGATTATCACCAAATATCATCCGACGTTTCTCGGAGAGTGTGAAAAGGCGATAGAACACGCAGGCGACATAGTTAACATGTGGCTTGTAACGGGAATGTTTAAGGATGATGCCGATGCTGTCGCGAAAGCCAGAACTATCGTTACAGCTTTGAACGATCATGCCGGAACCAAAACGCATGAGCGTCACCTTCATATGGAGGATGCAATTGGTTTTGGGCTTAAGGTCGTGCCCTTGGAAGACGATCAGGTGCTACAGGACCTGGTATTGACTGTGCACCATTCCTACATGCACACATTTGCGTCGTCCCACGCAGGAAAGATCATTGAAAATCATTTGGGTGCGGCGATAATTCAGTTCGCTTCTTGAGTCGCTTATTTTTCAGACAGCCTGTCTTGGACGGGCATTTTCGGTGGAAGGCCTACGTTGATTTTCCGCAGGCGCAGATATCGCTGTGTCATCTTGGCGTCAGTGTGGCCTCCCAGCTTTTGCGCATCGTTACCTTGGTCGTCGGTATCGGAAAGGGACTTGGCGCGCAGATCGTGAAGGCTCGCATCTTCGACGCCGGCCTTTCGGCAACTGATAGAGAAGGCGTCCTTGACCGAACTGTAGTGCACCGGTTTACCGCCGCGCGGTGAGCAGAACAACGTGAGCCCGCGGATCTTCCGTGGAAGCGCCTTTGCCCGGGCTACCAGGTCTTCCAGGTCTGGCGTCATCTGCACCAGCAACCTCGCGTTCGTCTTCTCCTGTTTGAAGGCGATGCCCTCGGGGCTGATGTCGGCCAACCGGATGGCCAGTACGTCACCGATGCGCTGGCCGGTCAGGTAGCACATCTCGTAGATGACGCGCATGTTGTCGCTTGAGTTGGCGCATATCGCCTGGAACTCTCCGTGGGTGATGTACCTGTCGCGCTTGTGCTCCGGGTGCCGACGTACGCCGATGCAGGGATTCGAATCGACTATCTGCTGCTCAAGCGCGTAGGTGAACACCGCCCGTAGCACCGAGATCACCCTATTCGACATGTTCGGCGTGTCCGCCATGTGTAGCTTGAGCGCGACGACGTGCCGTTGAAGCACCTCGCGCGGCTCGAAGTCGGCGAAGTTTTCCTTCAGCCGCTCGCATGCCGTCTCGTACTGCTTGAGGGTGTTTGGCTTCAGGGGGGGCTTTGTCCTAGTGCGCATGTGCTCGAGCGCGTCGTCGATCAGCTTGGGCATCCCGCCCATGCTGCCTTTATCCAGCAGCTTGGCGTACTCCGCCAGCGATGCCTGAAAATCGGTGCCCAGGCGCTTCCACTTGCCCTTGCGGACCAGGTAGTAAGCGCCATGCTTCTGGTACATGCACGCCGGCAGGTGCCGGTCCTTCTTGCGCGGACGCATCGATCTTCACCTCAACCCAGCCGAAGCTCCGGCCCCTTCCTTGATTGAATACCACCCAGCCGCCCTATGACAACCTGGCGCAGCACCTTAGGGTGACCATCACCACCTACCGCGAACCCGTAGCGTTCGGCGGTCAGCCACTTTATCTGTGCCCCTGGCTTTTTATATCCGGTCAGGTCGGCAACTTCCTCTGCTGTCAAAAACATACCTACCTCCATCGCGTTGTGGCGCCCGGGTTCATGCAGTGCTCGCGCTTTGCTGAAAGTGATCAGCCAGTACCCGGCGCGCGTCAATGCCGCACGATGCCGACATTGCGTAGATCTGGCCGAAGGTGGTTTCCCGGCGCTGCAGGGCGTTGAACAGCTCGATCAGGCGCTGGCCCTTGGTTCCGTTGCTGCGCGTCACAGCTGGAACCCCTTTTGCTGTGGGAGCGGGGCGGCGGGCGATTGCTCGTTTTGGCACATGGAAGTTGCCAGAGAAGTCCGTGCCGCCTGACTTTCTTCGGCGGCGGTGCTGGCGGGTGTCTGTAGGAGCGAACTGTCCGGTAAGCAGCTGATGCCGGTGTTGTTCAATATCCAGCAGGTGACGCCGCGCACGCTGTCGTGCTGGACGTCGATGAGCTGCTCGCCGGCGGTGGCGTGCCTTGCGATAAGCAGCAGGGTGATGAGGATCAGTCGGCGCATGAGTGCAACTCCTCAGGGCGGGCCAGGCGCATTGCGTCATCGATGCTCTTGTCTAGGTCGTGCGCGAAGTAAGCGGTGTCGTCGCGAGCAGCGCATAGATCGGTGTCGAGGTCGGTTACGCGGTCACGATCGCGAAGCCACTCGTAGCGCTTGGCGTTTGCAGCCATCCGCACGCGGTCGTCGATGTGCATCGAATCAGTCGCGACTGGAATAGTGACGAGGTTGGCCAGCGCATCCAGCAGGATCTTCTGGCGGTTCTGTCCATCCATGTACTGACGTACCGCCTGGACGAAAACGCTATTCATGCTGCGATCGGCAGCATTGGCAGCGGCTTCAATCTCGCCGCGCAGGCCGTCGGGTAGGCGCACCACAAACTTGTCGGCGGTGCGGGAATCGTAATCTGTGGCGCTCATTCACTTTCTCCAAGGCGAGCGGAGGCCCGCCGCGTTGTTGGCTTTCGCAAAAATCAGGTTGGGTTAAGCGGTAAAGACACCCTGGAAATGGTCGCTATCTTCTTGATGCTGCGGGCCTGGGTTGGGCGATATCACGTAAGTGGTCTGGATCAGGCCAAGAGCAAAGGCTTTAGCGACTAGGGCAGCACGGCGAGTGACACCGAGCTTGTAGAAAACACGTTCGATTGATTTTTTGACGGTGCAAGGAGAGCAGCCAACAACGCGGGCGATTTCCTTATTCGCCAGACCGGCGCATACAGCGAGCGCGGCGCGCAGTTCTTGCTCAGCGAGCAATCCGGTGGTGCCCTGCAACTTGCCGAAATTGATAACCGTGCTCATAAATTCGTCTCCATCGAAGCGTTTCAATGAATAGAAATATAAGCATATTGATATTTTAAAACAAGAAGTATTTTTATATTTCCATTCTGGTCGCTCATTTTCGGATCGCCAGGCAATAAAAAGCCCAGTAAAAACTGGGCATTTGTTGGTCGTAAGGGCTATCCGAAAAAAGAGGCACCCCAGAAAACTCTGCCGATGATCTCGATATCCCGCTCCTTCATTTGCTCTGGCGTGTAGCTCTCATCAGGGTGCTCTGCGCTGTTCAGGCTCCTCAGACGAATTCCTCCGCCGGGCAATCTGTATAAAACTTTTACTCGCAACTGACCATCATGCTTGAGGGCATACATCTTGCCATCGACTACAGATTTCTGGCCGGTATTGATCCCAACAGTGCTGCCATCAGGAAGCACTGGCTCCATTGAGTTGCCGGAGACGATAACGCAAACCGCTTGGTCAAACGGAACTCCTCGCGAGCGTAAAGACCGCTTGCCGAACCTCAGCTTCGTCGTATTGCTTAGTTCGATCACGGTGCGCCCGCCTCCAGCGGACAATTCGACCTCGCGCAGGAACGGGATTTCCACCTCATCATCCTCAAGCGGAGTTTCGTCATCCCACACGCTTATGGGAACTGCTCCCATATTCGACTCTGAATTTTCGTCGTTATATTTGTGAGCCAGGTCCATGCCTTCTTCGAATGCTTCCCACTGCTCCTTGCCTTCGACATGAAAGGCTGATTGCTCTGGAGACATGAGCATTCCACCTAAGCCCGAAGACAGCCAAATAACGGAGACACCGCAAGCTTCAGCGATTTGAAGGAGGTATGAGGAGCGAAGGGTCTTACCTGACTCAAGCTGGCTTATCGCAGTTTGAGCAATACCAACACGCTCCGCGAGCTGGCTTTGCGTTAGCCCTGCATGCTTCCTGGCTGCTTTGACGCGGTCTGATAGTTTCATCCGCTGATCCTATAAACATACTTATGGGGTTGCAAAGAAGTTTGCTTCTGTGCAGTCTATAAAAAGACTTATCAGGGGCCGTCTTCATGGCTGAAAAAATCAGTTCACTAATTAAATTCTTTGGTAGCCAAGCGAAGACCGGCGAAGCTTTGGGTGTGTCCCAGGCGATGGTTTCTTATTGGCTTTCAGGCTCGCAGAAGGTCAGCCCCGAAAAGGCACTACTTGCTGAGACCATCACTGATGGCGCAATCAAAGCCTCTTCTCTCTGTGACCTAATCGCTCAGGTCGAAGCTCGCCACAAGGTAGGTGAATCTTCCGCTCAATTACCCATTGCCGCACGTGGGCCTGATGGCTCTGTATGCGCATCCAGTACTCAGCAGGCCTCCCGATGAATCCTGTATCGAGCGGCATTCCACTCGAAGATTTCATTGAGCGAAAAGGCCGGAAGCAGGCAGCGATAGATCTGGGTTGTACAGGACCGGCTTTGTCGAAAGCAATCGCAGCAGGTAGGACCATTTTTGTGGATCTGGAAGAAGATGGCTCGGCATCAGCAAAAGAAATTAGCAAGTTCCCGGGGCGCTAACGAGTTGTGTTCCTCGTATGCGCCGGGCTGGCCGCACTTTGGCTGGATACCTGAAGTATCCTATGCGAACTGGATATAACCCCAGTAGAAGGAATTCAAGATTGAAACACGCAGACGCACCAGAGCAACAAACAACAGGACCGCCCTGATAGTGCGCCTGCTTCAAATTCTGACTTTCTGAATCCCAGAAAGCAGAAAACCCGCCTGGCAGCGGGTTCTCAATCGGCACTTGTTAGAGCAAGCGCTTAGGTACTTCTTCGTTCTGGAGAACGATATGACACACCCAAAAAATACCACCGCGCCCCCAAAAGCGCAACACCTGCCACGGTCAGTAGCCGACCGTGCTGGCTTCACCTATTTCGAGGTGCAAGTCGTTTATGAAGAGGCTAGATCCAAACGCTCATATCCTGGCCTGCTTGATGAAGCCGTTGCTCGAGAGCTTAAGTCGATTTTGGAACAGGAGGTTTGTCCTCATTCAGTTCGCATCATTTGGGCTGCTGGTTGGTCTGCGGAATTCGAAGAGTTTCTTCGAATGGATGAACGCATGACCGACCTCATCAAGTCTGTCCGCTCAGCAGAGCGCCCAGGTTACGAGCTTTGCGCGCGTCTCGGGCAGTTCGGGCCGTACGAAGGTTACGCGCCACAAAATGACGAAACCCACAACGTGGCGCGGGAAAGTGAGGTGCAGTCATGAACAAGCTCCCTGCCGTATTGGAAATCCATGGCGAGCTGCTGGATGACGCCGTTGTCACCGCCGAGCAAATGGCGCGCATGAACGATGCACGCGCAACCTTCAACGAATTGCGCACGATCCTTCCGGGTCGCATCGTCCCAACGCTTGACGGCGGCTGGAGCAATCCTCTCGCTACCGAGATCGAGGCTCGCCTGGAATCGATCACTTTTGCAACCGGCAACTTTTTCTGGAAGAGCCGTCACGCTGGCGCTGCTCACGACGCGGTTCACGTCAGGAGCTGCCAATGACTATCCCGAAATCCAAACGCCCGCTGCCAAAGGGCAAACAGATAAGCCTTCGGTCGAAGATGGAAGTTAAGGACGCGTGGGGCCGCCTCCCGTTCGTTGGTCGCGATCACAGCAGGTATCAATCGAACTGGGGCGTTCCGCTCACCGGCGGCTTCTTTGGTGGCGTTGATGCTGGTCGATTCGCTGCCCGCATGTTCATGAAGTACTTGCGCGACGAGCGTCAAAACCCTCTCAGGCTGGGCGGCAGCAAACTGCGAAGCGTGCTCGCCTCTATGGATAACAAGACGGTCACGACTGAAGAGGAGATGCAGTCCCTGAAAGGTCAGCGCGCCGGCTTCATGAGCGAGATCGCCTATTGGCTTGAGTCTGCCGCTGAGAGGCTCGGATCGAGCTTTGACGAGATTCCCATGCGCTCCTTTGTCCAGATGGCAAACGAGGATCTGGAGCGTGCGGACGAGGATTTTCACACCGCCATCAATTCAAAGGTGAATCCATGACCATCGCCAAATTCCAAGACGGCGGTGCCGTCACCATGTCCTCGCGTGAAATTGCCGAGCTTACCGGGAAGCGGCACGACAACGTCATGGCTGACATCCGGGGCATGCTTTCGGAGCTGAAAATAGATGTCCTGACTTTTCAGGGGATCTATCTCGATAGCATGAACCGGCAGCAAATCGAGTACCTGCTCGATCACGAGCATACCGATTGCTTGTTGACTGGCTACAGCGCGGCCATGCGTATGGCAGTGATCAAGCGTTGGCGCGAGCTGGAAAAACAGACCGCGCGCCCAATGACCCAAGCCGAGATCACTGCCGCCAATGCCAACCACCTGGTGGCGGTCGAGCGTCAGCAACGTGAGCAGCAGGTGGCGCTGGAGCGGATCGAAACCCGCGTGGCGAACGTCGAGCAGGTTCGTTATCTCGGCTCACGGCCTGCCGGTTTCGAGTCGATGACCACGATCCGCGAGCGCATCAACCTTCGTCACGGCATGCCGCCCTGGGTGATCAACGCTGTGATGCGTGACATCCCTGGAGCGCCACTGCCGTTTGCCATGGTGCGCAGCAAGCACGCTGACGACGGCGCCCAGCCTTACCCGATCTGGCCAACCGCTGACATCACTCGTCGCTTCGACCGCTTCGTCACCGAGTGCACCTTCGTCACCGCCGAGCGCGCCACCCATCCCGATATTCAGCAAGGCCGCTTCAAGCTGCGCCAGAGGAACCTCGCATGAACACACAAAATAGCAGTGCGGAGCAGTTGCCCGCGAGCTTCAACCTGGTGCGCGAACTTGTCCGAATAGCACAAAAGCCCGGCGCCAGCATGAGCACCAGCCTCATAACCACTCGCCGTATCTGTCGGGTGTTTGGTGAGCGTTTCGACGCTATTAACTCGGAGAGGCGTGCGCTTCGCCGCGAAGCGGGCAAATTGCGCCATCACCTTCCCTTCACTGCAAACAAGATCTACGAACTTCAGGAGCAGTCAAGTCAGCATCGCAAGGAGCAGTTTGACGATTTGCGCACAGTGCTGGTTGGCTTTGGCCGCTCGCTGATGCTGGACACTGAGGGGCTCACGGCAGGACTGGGCTTTGACCGACTGTGCGATCTGCTGGAGGTCAACATTGTCGAGCGTGAGAAGGTAAGGAAGGACGGGAGTACTTCGGTCTCTGACCTCGTGTTTGCCCACGCGGTTGAGGAAAGCGCCGCACGTCGCGGTCAAGAGTGGAACGACACCCCACTGTTCAATGCTTGTCACCTGGCCTTTGCGGATTTCCTCAAGGAATGTCCGCGCGACTTGTTGCCTGACCCTTTTGCGCCTGGGGCACCCTTCGGGCCAAAGCTTCCGCCAGTGTTGGCGGTAGTCACCGGGGGGAAGACGCAATGAAGATCATCAACCCTCTTGCCCCCCCCCAGGACGCTCCAGCAGCGCCGGTAATCGTCGGCCCATGGCCGAGCTATGCCTCGTTCGCCGATCTGCCCGAGCGCGAGCGCTGGAGGATGTACAGCGGCGCCAAGGCCCATCGCGAGATGCTGGAGCAGGCGGGCTTCGTCATGAGTGAGGCTTATCACGACTTCATCACCCGGGTAACGCGGGAGCTGAACGTATGAGCATCATTCGCGCCCCTCGACCAGAGGGGAATTTCTACCTGCTCAACAAGTCGATCAGCGAAGACCAGCGCCTCAGCTGGGCCGCCAGGGGGCTGCTGGTCTTCCTGCTGGGCAAGCCTGACCACTGGGAGATCTCCGTGGCCCACCTGCGCGGTGAAACTGCCGCATCAGGAAAACCCACCGGCCGTGATGGTGTTTACGGACTGCTGCAGGAGCTGATCAGCGCCGGTTACGTCCAGCGCCGCCAGGATCGCTCCGAGTCTGGCGTGTTGGGTGAAATCAACTATCTCGTCTCTGAATCACCGCTTCCGGATCAGCCGCTTCCGGCTTCACCGTATACGGCTCAACCGTATCCGGCAAATCCGACACTAGTAAGTATTGAAGGTAAGCAAGGACTGAAAGAGGCAGCAAAGACTGAAAAACCTTTGTGCGCACCGGGAGCTGAAACAGCCGAGGCTTTCGAAGTGTTCTGGAAGCTGTACCCGAACAAGAAATCGAAGAAGGACGCTCGCAAGGCCTGGGACAAGCTCAAGCCTGACGCTGAGCTCCGCCAGACCCTGATGACCGCCCTGGGCAGCCACCGAGTTTCCCGTGACTGGACCAAGGACGATGGCCAGTACGTGCCGATGGCATCGACCTGGCTGAACGGTGAACGCTGGACGGACGTGCTTAAGCCGGCCAGCAACTCCCAATCTCGTCATACCAATCTCGACCAGATCAACCACGAAGACGGCCTCGAGCAGCAGGCCGACGGCACCTATCGAATTGCGAGCGTGACCCCATGACCACGAAACCGAAGTACACCCTGGAAACCCGGGCGGGCGAATGCCGTGAGCATGGCCAGTTCCCTGACAACCTTGTGGCCCAGTTCGGCGCTGATCCTGTTTGGTTCGGCTGCCCACGCTGCCACTTCGACGCTCGCCACTCGCAAGACCTTGATCAGCGCTCGAAGGCGGCGGGTATCCAGCGGGATAGGCTGCTGAACGAGCGCCTGCTCGACGCTGGCATCCCGGAGCGGTTCACGGCCTGCACACTGTCCAACTGGAGCGCAGACGCACCTGCGAAGGCCCAGGCACTCGCTGCGTGTGGTGGGTTTGTCGAAGCGTTTGAGGAGAACTTCGCTGTAGGCCGGTCCGCGATGCTGCTGGGTACGGTGGGCACGGGCAAAACGCACCTGGGCACTTCGATGCTGCAGGCTGTGATTCGTCAACACGCGTTGGCTGGGCTTGTCGGGCTTTACGCTACCGCCGGCTCGATCATCCGCGACGTGAAGGCCACCTTCGGTAATCGCGGGCGCACCGAGGCGGATGTATACGCCGACCTGATTCGTCCCGATCTACTGGTCATCGATGAGGTTGGAGTCCAACACGGCACCGACTTTGAACGCCAGGTGTTGTTCGAGGTGATCAACGGCCGTTACGAGAAGATCAAGCCCACGATCGTGGTGAGCAACTTGGGCGTAAACGAGCTTCGCCAGTGCCTGGGGGATAGGGCTGTTGACCGCCTGCGCGACAAGAGTGGCATTGTGGTGGTATTTCGCTGGGCGTCTGCGCGAGGTGCCGCATGAGCCGCGAACTGTTCAGCATCGAAGCGGAGCATGGCGTCCTTGGCGCGATCATGCTCAAACCGGATTTGTTCGACGAGGTCACCAGCAAGGTCAGCGTCTCCGATTTCCACGACTTGGAGAACGCCGCGCTCTACCAGGCAATCATTGATTGCCACGCCACCGGTGATCCGATTGATCCGGTCACCGTTGGGTTATGGCGGCCCAAACTGCCGAGCGGCGATAGCACTTTGGCGTTCGCAGTCGAGATCGCCAATAACGTGACCAGCACCGCTAACTGGAAGACGTACGCCAAGCACGTTCGCGAGCGAGCAATACTTCGGCGTGTGGTCGAGGCCGGAGACGTGATTCGCGAGCAGGCCACTGAAGACCTTCCGCTGGCGGAGATCATCGCACTTGCCCAGCAGGCCACCGCCGACCTTCGTGATCTGGACGACGACGGACAGCGGGATTACTACAGCGCCAGCGAGATCCTGCCTGGCGTGGTCGACACCATCGACTCGAAGTTCAACAAGACGATGCCTACAGGGCTTTCGACCGGGCTGAAGGATCTTGATGAGCTGGTGCGAGGGTTACGCCCTGGCAATATGATCGTTGTCGGCGGGCTGACCGGCTCAGGCAAGACGATCCTCGGGCTTCAAATCGCACAGCACGTCACCTGCAAGCTCAATGGCGTCGGTTTAGCGTTCTCCATGGAGATGACCAAGGAAGAGTTGATCACGCGCGGCCTTGCATCGCTTGGGAGCGTCAACCTGAGCAAGCTGGACAGTGGCGACCTTGAAGATCATGACTGGCCAAAGCTGACAGGTGCAGTGAGCGTCCTCAACGAAGCCAAGCTGTTCGTCAATGACCAGGCCGGCATGACGATGCCCCGCATCCGCTCAATTGCCCGCCAGTGCCAGCGCAGGGAAGGGCTCAGCGTGTTGCTGGTCGATTACGTCCAGTTGATCAGCGCCGAAGGTAGCGCAAGCCGCTCTATCGAGGTTGGGAAGATTTCTACGGCCCTCAAGAACCTAGCCAAGGAGCTCAAGATCCCGGTAATCGTACTGGCCCAACTCAACCGCGGTTCAACCAATCGCCCAGACAAACGCCCTCGTCCGAGCGACATCCGTGACTCCGGACAGATCGAACAGGACGCCGACGTGGTGATCCTGGTACACCGCGATATGGACAGCGAAGAGGGCCAGAACGGAGTGACCGAACTCATCGTCGGTAAGGTCAGGCACGCCAAGGTCGGTTCGTGCCTTGTTCAGCAGCAAGGTAAGTACGTCAGGTTCGTTGATTTCGGAGGTAAACCGCCGACCACCGAAGAGGTGGAGATGGGGCGCGTATTGAAATTCACCGGCAGCACGAAGGGGAGAAAAGACCATGAGTAACGTAGCAGCGGCGTTGCCGCGGAAAAGCATGAGCGACCTGGAACGCCGTTTCCTGAAGATCGCCGGTGAGGAGCTGGCCAAGGTCAAAGTCGGCGGGCCGAGTGCACTGGCTTACCTGTTGGATATGGTCGCCAGCTGGCACGGCAGTCGGGCTCAGATCGGGTTCCATGACTTCGGGCAGCGATGGCTGATCGAGGGTAACGCCAAAAACAAACCCGCTGATCGGTTGCTGCGTGACCTGTTTGGCCTGAGTGATCCAGATCCGAGGAAAGTCGCATGAATACCAGAAAACCTGCACGTCTCCCTTTGGGTGATACCGAGTACATGCTTGAGCAGTGGGGCTTCTGGCGCATGGATGGTATGGGCGTGCCGAGCTATGTTTCGCCGTCTTGGGCAATCATGAGAGATATGATCCCATCGACAAGTAGGTCCTATGTCATAACGGATGAACTGGCTACTGTTGTTGATGGCGCCGTCGCCAGGCTTTGCAAGCGTGCGCCTGAGATGGGTGACTTCGTTTGGCTGTATTACGCGGCAAAGTGGCCTGCCAAGCGGATAGGTAACAAGTACGACATGAGCGAGGCCAAGGCCAGGGAGATCATCAAGACTGGCGTCGGATGGATTGACTGCTCTCTGGAGCGATTCATCGAAGCCGCGTAAAAAATACTTGCACACGCGGAATAGCCTTGTTTTCATGACATCGTGTTCAGCTTTTCAAGCGGCGACACTAGATAGGAAGCCTGACCATTGTGTCGGGCTTTTTGTTTACTTCGCGTTGGTGTATAGATTGCTCCTTAACCCAGTGGCAAGGAGCTATCAGTGTCAGAAGAACAAGTGAAATCCCGGATCGACGCGCTGCGAGAGCAGCTTAGTGATGATATTTACACAAAGACCAAATGGGAGGGTCGTCAAACTGACTGGCTTGTTCAGTGGTTTGCGTCATTTGTGAATGACGCGGAAGCAGGAGTATCAATTCCTGTGACATTCACGATTGGTGGAAATCTGGTCAGTGGGAATTTAATATCTGAGGCAGCTTACTTTGAGCATTTGGCATCTAACTTTGCTACGGCGCTTCCTGAAGTAGCTAAAGATGCCGGCAAAGAACTGATTATGGCCCTCCAGCCCAAACTTACTGCTGATGAAGACGATCAGCTAGCCTGTCAATTCGCGCATATGAAAAATGCTCAAGTGTTTACAGGTGCTTCTCATCCAGTTCCATCGACTGGCACCCTCTGGCGAGGAAAGATATCCAGCATTGAGGGTTTCAGTCTCGGCTCACTTAGCGTAGCCAGCGAAAATTAACAGCTAAAACTCTCCGCAAGCGTGGGGGAATTACCTATACCAAGCCTCGGCATTCGCCGGGGCTTTTTCGTTTTCGGCTCCACCACACCCATTGCTCCGAGCTGGGAGTGCTGCTGGAGCCGGATCAATTCACTCCCCGAAAGGGAGGAACCTGAGATGCCGAACATGCCAGATAAGCCAGACACCTGGGCATTGATGCTTGCGTGGCTGAGCCAGCATGCGCCGATCCTTTACCCGGCCGGGCTGTCATTCGCCATGGCCGTGCTGCGCATCACCTATGGTGGTGGCTCGCGCCGCCAGATGCTGGTGGAAGGCGTGCTCTGTGGCGGCCTGACCCTGACCATCATCAGCGGCCTGGAGTTCTTCGGCCTGCCGCAGAGCATGGCCACGTTCGTGGGTGGCTGGGTTGGCTTCCTGGGTGTGGAGAAGATCAGGTCAATCGCTGACCGGGTCACGGACTTTAAGTTACCGACCAGGACGCCTTAGTCATGGCTTGCAGTGGATGCGCCGCTCGCCGCGCAAGGGCAGTCAAGTGGCTGAGGATCGCAGCAGAGCGTGCAGCCTCGGTTCTTTCCACCAAACCACATGACGGAGCATCACCCGATGGGAAGGCTGAAGACGCTGGCAAACAGGGTCGAGACCCAGCCTGATCGCCTTCTGGCCGTGAACACGAACTCGTGGCGAGCGACGAAAGAAACCTCTGCCCAGCGGGGCTACGGCTACAAGTGGCAGAAGGCCCGCGAGGGTTGGCTCAATGCCCATCCTCTCTGTGTCTATTGCGAGCGCCTTGGGCGAGTGACAGCGGGCTCAGTCGTGGACCACATCGAGGCTCACCGCGGCGACATGTCCGTGTTCTGGGATCGCAACAACTGGCAGACCCTGTGTAAGCCATGCCACGACTCGGTCAAGCAGGCCGAGGAAGCTGGTGCTGCACGGTCCTGGTAGCTCTACCTCAAATGAGAGGAATTCCCATCTAAAGCGCACTAAAATGGTGCGATTTAGGATTTCTATGGAGGGGGGGGTCTAAATATAGGGGGTGTATCGCTTCTAGACCGCGCCCGATCCCATTCGCACTTTTTTTCCCGACCCCAAGGTATTTTGTTAATGGTGTTAACAGACAAACAGCAACAGTTTGTTGACGCTAAGGCCCGGGGTGCGTCAAACAAAGAAGCGGCAGAAGCCGCTGGCTGTAAGGCTTCCACGGCATCCGCGGCTGGCTCACGCTGGGCAAATGACCCGAAGATTTGCAGTGCAATTCTTGCTCGGCGATCCGAGTTGAGTGTTAAACCCGAAAAACAGCGCAAGCCGAAAACTAGCGCTGACGACCAGGCACCCGAGCAGGATGAAGCCGGTGGCGAATACCTCGACTGCCTACCAACAACCGAAGACCCCCTCGCATGGCTGTTGGCTCTTATGAATGAGCCCAGGGCCAAAATCTTTGACCGCCGAAACGCAGCGCAGACCGCTGTGCCCTATGTGCACGGCAAAAAAGGTGACGCGGGCAAGAAGGAAGAAAGAGCGCAAGCCGCGAAAGAGGCTGGCAAGGGGAAATATTCGTCCGGCAAGCCGCCACTTACTGTTGTGCCGAGGTAGACGATGCAATGGACAACTGCCTGCCCGGACTGGTGGCGGCGCCTCTCTGCCGGCGAATCAATAATCCCGGCGCCACTTTTTCCAGCTGAGGCTGAAGAAGGCCTTGAGGTTTTTCGATCACTCAAGATCGTCGATGCACCAGGCTGTCCTACGATCCAGGCGGCGTGCGCGCCTTGGGTGATCGACTTTGCTGGTGCAATTTTTGGGAGCTATAACAACGAGACCGGTCATCGCCTGATCAGCGAGTACTTCCTCTGTATCCCGAAGAAGAATTCCAAGTCGACGATTGCGGCGGCGATCATGCTGACGGCGTTGATTCGCAATTGGCGGCTCGAAGCTGAATTCATCATCTTGGCACCTACCAAGGAAATCGCGGACAACGCCTTCAAGCCTTGCGCGGCAATGGTCAAACACGATGAAGAGCTGAGCGCACTGCTCCATGTGCAGCCTCACCTGAAGTTGATCACGCACCGGGAGACAGGCGCCACGCTGAAGGTGGTGGCGGCTGACAGTGACGTGGTTGGCGGTAAAAAGGCTGTCGGGGTGCTGATCGATGAGGCCTGGCTGTTCGGCAAGAACGTCAAGGCACCGGACATGATCCGCGAGGCCACTGGCGGCCTGTTGTCCAGGCCTGAGGGCTTCATTATTTGGCTGACGACTCAGTCAAACGAGCCGCCGGCCGGCATCTTCAGATCGAAACTGAGCTATGCCCGCGGTGTGCGCGAGGGGCGGATCGAAGACCCGCGTTTCCTTCCGGTGATCTATGAGTTTCCGCCCGAGATGATCGAGAGCGGTGAGGCCCGCCGGCCTGAGAACTTCCACCTGGTGAACCCGAATATGGGGTACTCGGTGGACAGGCCCACCCTCGAGCGCCTGTTTATGCAGGCCGAGATGGATGGCGAAGCAGAAGTGCGCGGCTTCCTAGCCAAATTCCTTAACATCGAGATCGGCCTCGCGCTGATGTCGGATAGTTGGGTGGGTGCTGACTTCTGGGAGCCGCAGGCCGAAGCCGGCTTGACGCTCGACTCACTCATCGAGCGTTGTGAGGTGATCGTCGTCGGTGTCGACGGTGGTGGCCTCGATGACCTGCTGGGGCTCGCAGTCATGGGGCGAGTTCGTGACTCGCGCACCTGGCTGCACTGGGCTCACGCCTACGCTCACCCATCTGTGCTTACGCGCCGGAAGACCGAGGCACCGCGTCTCATGGATCTCGCGGCTGTTGGTGATCTAACCCTGGTTAAAAAGATCGGTGATGACGTCGAGCACCTCGCCGCGACGGTGGCTCGCATCAACCAAGCCGGGCTGCTGGACAAAGTTGGCCTTGACCCCGCTGGCATCGGCGCTGTGCTTGATGCACTGGCTGACGCGGGCGTCGAGGAAGACAAAATTATCGGCATATCCCAAGGGTGGAAGCTCACCGGGGCGATCAAAACCACCGAGCGCAAGCTTGCTGAGGGCGCGTTTTTGCACTGCGGACAGCCGCTGATGGCATGGGCCTGCGGTAATGCCAAGGGTGTGCCCTCGGCAAACGCATTCCTCATCACCAAGCAGGCGTCCGGCACCGCGAAAATTGACCCACTCATGGCCACGTTCAACGCAGTTTCGTTGCTTTCTCTGAATCCAGAGGCGCTCGGAGGCATGGACGACTACCTCAATAACGGCTTTTTCGGACTAGTAGGCTGACCATGGCATTTAAATGGTACAACCCCGCGACTTGGGGATTCTTCGGCTATACCGATCCGACGACGGGCGACTATGTCGAGGTCGATCTTGAGGTCGGAGGCAAGCGCACCAAGGCTGGTGTAAGGGTCACCACCAAAACGGCTCTGTCGATCAGCATGGTCTGGTCCTGCGTGAAGATCTTGTCGGAATCGCTCAGCGGTCTGCCGCTGAAGCTCTACGATGACGCGAATGGCGGTCGCAAGCTTGTGGCAGGTAATGACCGTGCGCTGAAGCTGCTTCGAAAGCCAAATCCGTACATGACCATGCTGAATTTACTTAAATTCATTGTCGTGAACATGGCGCTACGCGGTAATGCGTATGTGCTGATTGAGCGGAATCGTAACGGCGAACCAGTTGGCCTGGTGCCTCTAGGGTTCGACACGGTCAAGCCCAACACCGATGACGAGTTGATCTACATCGTCACACCCAAGAATGCCCCGGCCTTCCATGTATCGCCTGAGAACATGCTCCATTTCAAGCTGTTCAGCCTGGATGGAATCAATGGCTTGTCGCCCATTGAGTACCAGGCCGAAACCATGGGCTTGGCCAAGGCTGGTCAACAGTGGTCATCGCGCTTCATGCGCAAAGGTGGTTTCACCGGTGGCTATGTCATCTACGAGCAGTTTCTGACCAAGCAGCAGCAGGCTCAGGTCATGGAGAAGTTCCCCGATGTTCGGCAGGGGGACGTGGATGACATCGGCAAGATGGCGATTCTTCAGGGCAATCCAAAGATCGTGCCGGCCGGCCTAAGCCAGAAAGACGCCCAGTTCATCGAGTCCCAACAGTTTCAGGAAGAGGCTTTGGCGGGCATCTACGGCGTTCCGCTCTGGCTGGCTAACCGCGCCGGCAAGACTTCGATCATGGGCTCCAACCTTGAGCAACAGCTCACCGGTTTCATCACCTTCGGCCTGAAGCCGTACATCGACACTGTCGAGGACGAACTCAACGACAAGATCTACCGGGCTTCGTCCCGTTTCGTCGAGTTCACGGTTGAAGGCTTGCTGCGCGCCGATAGCGCCGGCCGCGCGTCTTACTACCAGGCTGCCCTCGGCGGCTCGGGTGGATCGGGATGGATGACCATCAACGAAGTTCGTGAAAAGGAAAATCAGCCGCCCATGTCCGGCGATGAGTACAACCACATCACCCGGTGGGAGATACAGAAAAATGCTCAGCAAGCTTGATTGCCCCTTCGAGGTCAAAGCCGCCGACGATTCCGGCAACTTCGAAGGCTATGCCGCGGTGTTCGAGAACGTCGACCTTGGCGATGATGTGATCGTCAAAGGCGCCTTCACCAGCGTAAAAACCACGCGCAACGGTAAGTTGAAACTGGCGCTGTACCACGACCTTACCCGCTTGGTTGGCGTTGCCGATTTCACCCAGGACGACCACGGCCTGTATGTCAAAGGCCAGGTCAATCTGCGCGTCAGTTACGCCAAAGACGCGTACGAGCTGATGAAAGACGGTTCTCTGGACAGCATGTCCATCGGTTTCAACACCCTGGAAGCAGACTTTCAGCAGCGCGCCGGACGTCAGGTCCGCGTCATCAAGTCCGCTGAGCTGTGGGAAGCCTCGTTCGTGCCGTTTGGCATGAACCCTGAGGCTCAAGTCCTCAGCGTCAAGTCGGACATCAGGCTTTTCGAGAAGGCCCTGCGCGAACGCGTGGGGCTCTCGCAGAAGGAAGCGGCAGCAGTCGCTTCGCTCGGCTATACCGCGCTACGCCGTGATGGCGGCAGCGAGGCCACGGCGATCGTGGATGAGCTGAAAGACATTTCCAACCTGTTCACCCACCATTTCGGAGTATCGCCATGAGCGAAGTAAAAGAACTGAAAGAATCCCTTGATCAGCAGCTGAAAAGCGGCTTCGAAGGGCTGCAAAAGAAATACGATGCAGCCATGGACGAAGTCCAGAAAGGCAATAAGGTCACCGGCGACCTGAAGAAGCAGATCGAAGACCAGAAGGGCGATCTGCAAAAGGTCATCGACCAGGTCCAGGACCTGGAGCAGAAGGGCGTCAAGCTGCGCGGCGGCCCGGGCGAGGGCAAATCGTTCATCGACATGATCAAGAGCGATGACAGCTACAAGGCCCTATCTTCGAACTCTTCGAACCGTGCCGAGATCGAGGTCACCAAGTCTGATCTGGCCGCGATGAAGGAAGTGAAAGTCACCAGCGTAGGTATCGTTGCGCCGGTGTACGACACCGTCATTCAGCCCGGCATTCGACAAGAACTGCGGATTCGCGACCTGCTCACCGCAATCCCAGTCACCGGCCAGAACTACACCTACTTCCGCGAGCTGCTGCATACCCGCGGCGCCGCGCCTGTGGCTGAAGGCGGCACCAAGCCTACAAGCAACGTGACCTTCGAATCGGCAACCGACCGCGTCAAAAAGATCGCGGTCTGGATGCCGGTCACCGAAGAAGCGTTGTCCGACGTGCCTCAAATGCAGGGGTACATCCAGGAGCTGCTGCGCTATGACCTGAAACTTGAAGAGGAAAACCAGATCCTCAAAGGTGATGGTACTGGCGAAAACCTGAACGGGCTCATGACCCAGGCCACTGTCTACGACGCCAACTTGACCAAAGCTGGCGATACCTCGATCGACATCGTGCGCCGCGGTATCTACCAGGTTCGCAAGCAGTCGAAGCTGTCCGCTGATGGCGTCGTGATGAGCGAGCTCGACTGGATGAACATCGAGCTGCAGAAGGATGGTGAAAACCGCTATCTGTTCGCCAACCTGCAAGGCCTGGTCACCCCGATCCTCTGGGGCCGCCCGGTCATCACCTCGGACAGCATGGACGAGGGTGATGCGGACGATGGCGGCGAGTTCCTGGTCGCCAACTTCGCCCGCGCCGCAATCCTCTTCGATCGCATGACCTACCTGTTCAAGATGGGTCTGATCAACGACATGTTCATCAAAAACATGGTTGCGCTGCTGGCTGAAGAGCGTTTGGGCCTCGGCGTACGCCGCAAGGAAGCCTTGGTGAAGGGCAACTTCCCCAAGTAGTCCTAAATCGCACGTAATCATCACAAAGCCGGCATAGCGCCGGTTTTTTGCTTTTGGAGGCAGCATGAAAATCAAAGCTTTGTGGGGCTTCACTGGGAATGCGGATCTGTTGAAAGCCGAATCCCCCAAGGTCAAGCGTGGCCAGGTCTTCGAAGATGCTGACGACGAATATGGCCACACCCTGGTGGGCAAGGGTTTGGTTGAAGAGTTGAGCGCTGACGGCAAGCCGAAGGTCACCAAACCGAAGGATTCGAAGCCGGCCGCGCCGAAAGAGAACAAGTAAATGATCGACCTTGTCCGCGTGAAACTTCATCTGCGAGTCGATGGCGATGAAGAAGACGCTCTGATCGGTGGCTACCTCGAAGCGGCCAAGGCGCATGTCGAGCAACACTGCGACCGCAAGCTGGTGGATGGTGACCCTATCGACCCTGCGGAAATGGGGCTCACCCGGGATGTAGAGCAGGCCCTATTGCTGCTTGTTGGACACTGGTACTCAAACCGCGAGGCCGTTGTAATGGGTGGAGCGCCTTCGGCCGTTCCTCTCGCAGTCGACAGGCTGCTCTGGTACAGGAAGCGCTTCTAATGCAGGCCGGAAAACTGAGGCATCGGGTTCGCATCCAGCACAAGCTTACGTCGCAGGATCCTGTAACCGGAGAGCAACTGACCGATCAATGGGTTGATTTCGCCAGCGTCTGGGCTTCAGTCGAGGATTTGAGCGCTCGCGACTTCATTGCCGCTCAAGCTGGGCAGTCCGAGGCAAAAAGCAGGGTTGTCATTCGTTACCGAGAAGGGATCACCGCTGCAATGCGTGTTGTGCTGGATGACGGCACAGTTTGCGGCATCGTCGGGCCTCCGCTCGCTGATCAAAACTCTCGCAAGGAGTATCTGACGCTGCTGGTTACCTCGGGGGTGAACGATGGCTGATTGGGTCACGTATAACCTGAAGGGTGCCGAGGAGTTGTCCGCCAGATTCAAAGTTCTGACCGAAGAAATGCGCCGCAAGGTGGTGTTGCCGGCGGCGAAGGACGCCATGGATATCGTTCTGCTCGACGCGAAGGACCGCGCGGCGCGGATCGACGATCCCGAAACCGCCAATTTCATCCCGGCCAACCTGGCCATGGTCGAACGTAAGGCTCTGGGCGAAGAGCTCGGCGCCGTGATCATTTCTGTGGGCGTGCGTATGCGCAAACGCGGACAGAAGGGCGGCAACACGTTCTATTGGTGGTGGGTTGAGTTGGGTACCGAGAAGAACCGGGCAAAACCGTTTCTCCGACCGGCGCTGGCCAACAACCGCGAGGCTCTGTTCAGGGAGTTCCTGAGCTCGGCCAAGTACCAACTGATCAAGCTGGGGGTGAACTGATGACCGCACCCATTTTCACGGTGTGCGCCGGGGCGCCGGCGGTCACTGCGCTGCTCGGCATCAACCCGACCCGGCTTTATCCGCACGGCGAAGCACCGGAAGGCACGCCTCGACCCTACGCTGTCTGGCAGGTCGTCAGCGGATCGCCGATCAACTACGTCAACGGCGTTCCGGACACGGATCGATATGGCCTGCAGGTGGACGTATACGCTGAGACGGCATCATCCGCTGAGGCCGTTGTGAAAGCCCTGCGTGGCGCGATCGCCAAGCGTGCATACGTCACCGGCTTCGGCGTTGATGCGCGTGACAAGGACACGCATAACTACAGAAAAGGTTTCGATGTCGCCTGGCTTGTGAGCCAGTAGATCGCACCAGAAAGAACGACCCGCTTCGGCGGGTTTTTTTATGCCCGCCAAACAGTGATTTCTCAGGAAATCGGGGAGTATCAAATTGACCATTAACACCCAAGGTACGGAGCTTTTCGCGCTCGATCCGGCGGACAACAGCGTCATTGACGTCGGTTGCTTCACCTCGCTGGACGGCATCGACACCGCGATCGCGCAGATCGACGTGACCTGCACCAAATCCAAGGCTCGCGAGTACGAAGCCGGCCTGGCCGAGCCCGGATCGGCCTCGTTCGGTCTGAACATCGATCCGAAAAACCCGTCCCATCTGCGGCTGCACCAGCTGAAGAAGGCTGGCACCAAGCTCAAGTGGGTTGTGGGCTGGTCGGACGGCTATAACTTCGATACCGAATCAGGTATCCCGCCGCTGGTGGGGGCTGAAGGCTCCCTGGCCGCCATCGTGCTGAACTCTGCGGGCACCGGCTACACCACGGCCCCTACCGTTGCCATCACTGGTGGCGGCGGCTCTGGTGCAACCGCCACGGCCCAGATTGCCGACGGCAAGGTTACCGGTTTCACCATCACCAACGCCGGTTCCGGCTACACCACCATTCCAACGGTGGCGCTGACTGGCGGTTCCGGCACCGGTGCGTCCGCTCGGGCACTGATCAACGACAGTGCGGACTTCGACCTGCCAAACACCCGCACCTGGCTCACCTTCGAGGGCTACATGAACGCCTTCCCGTTCACGTTCGGGCTCGGTGATGTCGTGAAATCCAACGTCGGTATTCAGGTATCCGGCGAAATCGAACTGATCGCCAAAACCTCTGTTTAAGGACTTCCTATGGATCTGAGTATCGCAGCGCTGGCAGCCGCCGGCGCTTTTGCCGCTCCGTCGGTGAAAAAGGACATCCAGTGGCACTCCGGCGGCCAGCTGCAGAGCGCCACGGTCTACGTCGCCCATGAGTCGTTCATCTCGGTGACCCAGCGCTGGGATGCTGAAAACAAAGGCGCTGACATCGCCGCGCAGCAAATCGCGTCCTGCATCCTGGACAAGGACGGCAAACCGGTTTTCACCATCGCCGATATCGTAGGCGGTGCCGAGACTGGCCATGGCCCTCTATGTGCGCAGTTGACCATCGTGCTTCTCGCGGCGATCGGCGAGGTCAACAAGGTGCCGGAGGGCACCCTCGAAAAAAAATCGAACCGGAGGACGAGTTCTGGCACGAAATCGTCCTCGCCGGCATCGGCGGCCGCACGATCGCGGAAGCCAAGAAAAACCTGACGTACAAGGAAGCCCTGGACTGGATGCGTTACGCCAAACAGAAGGGGTCGCTGAATCTGGGGCTTCGTATTGAAGATGGTTTTGCGCTGCTCGCCACGATCCTGAACAACCTGCACGGCGGCAAGGCGAAGTTCGATGACTTCCTTCCTGATCGAGAACCGAAACCAGAGCCAAAACCGGCAACGCCGCAGGATCTTTTGGCGTTGTTGCAGTCGGTCAAGAGGTGATTTATGGCGGTTGATTCACTTGGCCAACTGACGGTCGATCTGGTGGCCAACACCGGCGGCTTTGAGAAGGGCATGGACCGCGCCCAAAGGGCGCTGAAGTCGGCCACCAAGGAAGCGGCCTATCAGGCTGGTCAGCTCGACAAGCTGGTCGGCCAGATCGACCCTGTGATCGGGGCCTATGGCCGCCTCGACAAAATGGAAGAGCAACTGCGCAAGCACCGCGCGGCTGGTCGGCTGGATAACGCCGATTTTACCCTGTACCTCAACAAGCTGAATGAACAGCGGGACGCGGTCGAGAAGGTTGACCGCGTCATGGCCAAGAACGGCCAGACCGCCAAGCAGTACGCTGCGAACCTGCGCGGTGTGCCGGCTCAGTTCACCGATATCGCCGTGTCGTTGCAGGCTGGTCAGAATCCGCTGACGGTTTTCCTCCAGCAGGGCGGCCAGCTCAAGGACATGTTCGGCGGCGTTGTGCCGGCTGCCAAGGCTCTGGGCGGTTATGTGCTGGGGTTGGTGAACCCGTTCACCGTTGCGGCGGCTGCGGCGGCCGTTCTGGCCCTGGCTTACAAACAGGGTTCCGACGAGGCCACCGCGTTCAACACGTCGCTTGCGGGGACCGGGAACACTGCCGGCACCACTGCGAACAACTTGGCTTCGATGGCACGCCAGGTGTCGAGTGTTGCTGGCACTGTCGGTAAGGCCTCCGAGGTTTTGGCGCAACTGGCAGCGACTACCCGAATTCCGGTAGAAGCGTTCGAGTCCATCGCCGAAGCGGCGATCAAATACGAGTCGGCGACCGGAATCGCGGCCAGTACGACGGTCGATAACTTCAAGAAGATCGCCAAGGACCCAGTTGCGGAGATTCTAAAACTCAACGAGTCGATGAACTTCCTGACGGCGACCACGTACGAAAACATCAAGTCGTTGCAGGAGCAGGGTAGGACTCAGGAAGCCGCCGCGCTGGCGACGGCAACCTATGAGGACGGCTTGAATCGGACGTCCACGTCCATCAAGCAGAATCTCGGTTACCTCGAAGCGAGCTGGGGCGCGGTCAAGAGCGCTGCCAAGGGTGCGTGGGATGCGGCGTTAAACGTTGGGCGAGAAGAAACCCTCGACCAGCAGATCGCCAAACTCGATGAGCAACTGAACGCCATTGCCGAGAGCGCGGCCTTGCGTAACAAGCGCAACGCTCGCGGCAAGCCGTCGGATCCGCTCAGCAACCTGACGCCCGATGACAGCTTCCGCACAGAAGCGCTGGAGCGTGAGAAAACCGAGAAACTGGTGCTCAAGGCTGAGCAGGATCGGCGGTCCGCTGCCAAAGGGTACGCCCAGCAGCAGCAACAAGCCGCGCTGGACGACCAGCTCAAGCTGGACAAACTCCGCAAGGAAACCGAGAGCAACTCTGTAAAGCGTGAGCGCGAGCTGGCGGATTACCGTCTGCTGGTAGAGCGTCGGGTCACTCAGGCCAAGGCCAAAGGTGACAATTCCCTGCTGATCTCCGCTGAGCAGCAGGCGAAAGACATCGCTGCCATCAACGACAAATACAAGGACCCGAAGGCCGCCAAGACGCCAAAGTATCAGGAAGACGCCGGCATCAAGGCGCTGGACCAGGCGAAGCAGCAGTATGCGGTTCTTCAGCAGCAAAGCGCTCTGATCGGCGACCAGTCGGCCGCAAGCCAGACGCTTGGCGCCAATGCGAAAAAGCTGGTCGAGTGGGAGCAGCAACTCGCCGACATCAAAGGCAAGAAGATTCTCACCGCCGAACAGCAGTCGCTGCTGGCCAACCAGGAACTGATCACCGCCCAGCTCAAGCGCAATGCTGCGCTCGAAACCGAGAACACACTTCGTGAAAAGGGGCTGGAAACCCGCCGCAAGCTCGCGGCGTTCGATGAGAATCTGAAAAGCCAGCTTTCCAGCGCGCAGCAGGGCCTGGACAACAACTTGGCCGGCATCGGCTTGGGCGATGAGCAGCGCAAGCGCCTGCAGGAGCAGCGCAATATTCAGCAGTCCTACCAGTCGCAGATGGACAAGCTGACCTCGGACTACAACAAGAGCAACAAGGACCAGTTCAGCACTGAGCTGTACGACAAGGAAACGCAGTCGCTCAAATCGGCGCTCGACCAGCGCCTGGCGATGCAGACGAAGTACTACGAGGACGAAGACGCTGCACGCAGCGACTGGCAGCTGGGCGCCTCAGCCGCGTTCGACAATTACCTCAACCAGGCCCGGGATGTTGCTGGTCAGGCGAGGTCAGCATTCACGTCGCTGTACGACGGATTGACCGATGCCGCCGTAGATTGGGCCTTTGGCGCTGATCAGAGCTTTGGCGATGTGGCCAAGAGCTTCGCCAAGATGATTACCAAAATGGCCTTGCAATCCGCGGCTTCGAATGTGTTCAGCAGCATTGCGGGCAGCGCTCTTGGCGCCGCCGTCAGTGGAGCATTCGGCGGAGGCAGTGCACCGGTTTCCGCCGGCAGCACAGCCGCGGGCTACACCTCGCAGTACGGGTTCGATGGCGGTGGCTACACCGGCCCAGGTGGGAAGTTCGAACCGGCCGGTATCGTTCACGGTGGCGAGGTGGTGATCCGCAAGGAGGTGGTCGATAAGCCGGGCATGAAAGATTACCTGGTGAACCTGAACAAGCGCGGATATGCCGACGGCGGATACGTGGGTCTCGCCAACGGGTCGGGCGCGGGTGCTTCACCGGGATCTGGCGTGACGATACAGCAGACCATCATGGTTCAGGACTCCGGCAATGGATCACCGGATGACGCCCAGGGCCAGGCTGTAGCGCAGGCATATGCGAAGGCTGCAAAACTTGGAGCCCAAGAGCAGATCGCCAGAGATCTGAAGCCGGGCGGCCAAATTTGGGCGGCTATCAACGGTCGCTGATCAGACCCCGCCTCGGCGGGGTTCTTTTTTTGCCGAGTGATGAAATATGGCCATTGAGGTATTCACGTGGTGCCCGAAGGTAGAGCCGGTGGGCACGACAAGTTTTCGAAATAAGTCGGCAAAGTTCGCGTATGGCTACGAGCAGCGCGCGAAGGACGGCATAAACAATCGATCGGAGTCCTGGCCGTTAACGTTCGTCGGCGGTCGGGAAAAGATCCTCCTGATCAAAAACTTCTTGGACGCTCGCGCCGGCGCCGATCCTTTCTACTGGACGCCACCCTTGGGCGCCCAGGGGCTGTTTCGCTGCGATAGCTACCAGACTTCCCCCCTCGGGGCTGACATCTTTTCACTGACTGCAACTTTCGAACAGGCATTCCATCCATGAGCATTGTTCCTCTCAACATTGGCTCGGCGCCGAACGACGGAACTGGGCAGGATCTGCGTTCAGGTGGCCAGGTCATCAATGCCAACTTCGCAGAGCTCGACCAGCGGACCGCTGCCGCCCAGTCTACCGCTGATGGGAAGGTGGACAAGCAAGTCGGAAAAGGGCTCAGCACTGAGGACTTTACGACCGGCGAAAAAAACAAGCTGGCCGGCTTGCAGCCTGGGCACTATCGAGGAACTTTCGTTACGCTCGCTGCTTTACAGGCCGGCGTCACAACACCTGTTGCGGGTGATTACGCTGACGTGGATGCAGGCGTGGGATCGGATGTGCAGCGCTACATTTGGGACGCTACTGATTCTAAATGGGTGCTGCAGGGTGCGTCCGGCGGTGGTCCGGATAACACCGACAGTCTTCCGGAGGGCTCGACCAATCGGTATTTCACCGCCGCAAGAGTTTTGGGTGTCGCACTTTCTGGGCTTTCTCTGCTCACCGGCACAGCCATTCTAGCGACGGACTCGGTTTTGGTAGCGTTTGGGAAGCTGCAGAAACAGCTAACCGATTTGTCGACTGCTATTGCGAACAAGGCCAACAAGGGGGCAAACAGCGACATCACATCTCTTTCCGGGTTAATTACCCCGCTGTCTGTGTCTCAGGGTGGCAACGGAGCAATTGCTCCAACTGTAATCACAGATGCGAACGTCGCCCTGAACAACGGACGGTATGCCACGGCGGCGGCCGGATGGGTTGGGCAAGTCTTCCCAGGCGTGGACGCAAGGAACGACGGATATCTTACCCATGACAACTACGGCGAAAACTTCGCGATACAGACCTGGCGTAGCATTGTGGACAGTGTGGAGCAGTGTGTTCGTTGGAAATATGCAGGAACCTGGGGAGCCTGGACTACCCCCAGAGCGGCATGGGGGACTGTAACGGGAACTCTTTCTAACCAAACTGATTTAAAGGCTGCCCTTGATGGGAAGTTGGGATCAACCCAAGCTGACTTCGCGATCGTTTACCCGAATGGCGGAAGCGCAGCAAATCCTGCAACCATTGCAACCAACGCGAGGTACATCACGGACAACCCATTTCCAGGGTTTCACGTGATTGTTCAAATAGATCTTCTTGTCGGTGGCGTATGGAGTGATCCGGGGTGGGATGGTAATACGGGGACTGGAGGTAGCACGTATGGAGCTATTGCAGCTCAATCTCTACCCTCGGACAAAGTGATTGTCCAGACAGGCACCAGCTCAGTAGCAACCGCAAGTAATCTGCTCGGTGGTGGCCACGGCACCACATCCACAACACCCACTACTTCGGCGCCTTGTCGAGTCAAAGTGTGGAAGCTTAAAGGGGCGGTTACATGATCAGGTATTACTCAAAGGTGGGTTCAAACCTTGTTGAGGTTGATGAGACCGACAAAGGCCCCGATGAGGGATGGATTGAAATGTCAGGGCCAAGGCCTGACTCGGCGGACTACACCGCCCAGGCAGATGGCTCTTGGTCTATTACCCAGGAGACGATCAATGCCAAGTTGGTGCCTGTAGAGAATGCATGGCGAGAAGAACAGATGCCCCTGGCCCAGCAAAATGTAACGGCCATCGAGTATGGCGAAGCGGACATTCCTGGTACAGCGGGGCAGTGGCAGGCTTACTGGCTGGCATTGCGTAAGTGGACCGACACCAACCCGGACTTTCCCGACAGCAGCAAGCGCCCGGTCGCGCCAACCTGACCCGCTACCGAACACCGATACCCGCCATGAGCGGGTTTTTTATTGCCTGAGGAAACCGCATGCCGATCACGGCCGACATCCAAACCCTGGAGCCCGGCGCGTGGGTGGAGCTTTTTGAGCTCGACGCCACGTCGCTGGGTGCTGAGCTTTACCGGTTCCACGGATACCCGCAGGAGTCTTCGATTTTTTGGCAGGGTTTGGAATATTCGCCCTGGCCAATCAAGGCCGGCGGGTTTGAAATGACGGGGCAGGGCGTCCAGCCAACTCCAACGCTTTCGGTTGGTAACGTCGGCGGTTTCATCACTGCCTTGGTTCTGTACTTCGAGGACCTGGTGGGGGCAAAGCTGATTCGGCACCGCACGCTGGGCAAGTACCTGGACGGGCAGCCCGAGGCAGATCCTGAGGAGGAGTTGCCGCCGGACATCTGGTACGTCGAGCGCAAGGCCTCAGAAGACAACGAGGTGGTGCAGTTCGAACTGGCATCTGCGTTGGACTTTCAGGGCGTCCAGCTGCCGCGCCGCCAGATTGTGGCCAACGTCTGCTGGTGGCTTTCCTGCGGCGGATATCGCGGCCCGTACTGCGGGTACAACGGCCCGCCGGTGGCAGACGAGAACGACATCATCGTCACCGATGCCGCGAAGGACAAGTGTGGCGGACGGCTCACCAGCTGCAAGCTTCGCTTCGGCGCAAACAACCCGCTGCCGTACGGATCGTTCCCGGCCGCCGGCCTGATCAGGGCTTAATCCATGAACAAAGCAAGCAAGGCTGCAATCGAGGCGCATGCGGTTGCCGAGTATCCGCGCGAGTGCTGCGGACTGCTGGTGCGCGAGGGCCGCAAGGAGGTCTACGTGCCATGCCGCAACACTGCCTCGACTCCCAGCGAACATTTCCGCCTGGCGCCCGAGGACTACGCCGCCGCCGAGGACCGTGGCGCCATCCTTGCGGTGGTGCACAGCCACCCGGACTACCCAGCAGCACCCAGCGAGGCCGACCGCATCTCTTGTGAGGCATCTGGCCTGCCATGGCACATCCTGGAGGTGCGAAAGGGAGACGACACCGTGGTGCGCGCCGGCGAGCTTGTGAGTTTTGCTCCGGTCGGGTACGAGGCTCCGCTGATTGGCCGGACCTTTGCCCACGGCGTCAGCGACTGCCTGAGCATCATCCTCGACTTCTACCGCCGCGAGATGGGTATCGATCTTGGTAATTATGAGCGCGAGGACGGCTGGTGGGACAAGGGTGGCAACCTGTATCTGGACAATCTGCCCGGCGCCGGCTTCGAGAAAGTCTCGACGCTGCAGCACGGCGACCTGGTACTGATGCAGATCCGCTCACCGGTTCCCAACCACGCGGCAATCTACCTGGCCGACGGCGTGCTGAAGACCGAGCCCGAACACTACCCCGCGCCCGGGTCGATTCTGCACCACCTCTACAACCGCGACAGCAAGCGCGATGTGTACGGTGGCTACTGGTCCGAGGTCACGGTCGGCTACTGGCGGCACCAGGACGCCAAGCCCTGATCAAAATGCTATCGTCTGGCCAAATCACATGGAGTTGACGATATGCGTATTTTTTTGGGGGTAGCGACAGTCTTGCTTCTGGCAGGTTGCGCTTCTTCGCCGGTTCCGTCCGGTGAAGCGAGCCCGGTCCCGTCAAAAAGGCTTTTTGCTTATCAAACTTCGGTCCCCGGCGAATCGTTCCTTGTGGTCACCAGGGATAAGGGGTTCGTCGGCTCCGGATGCAATGGCACCGTAAGTGTTGATGGTGTTCGAGCCGCGGAGGTTGGCACCGGAGAAACTGCAAAATTCCGCGTTGCGCCCGGAGAACACATCATCTCTGTATCCACTTGTGGAAGCGGCCTGAAAGAGCGTGAGACCAGCATAAGATCAGGCGCAACCAAAAAATTCCGGATATCAATAGACTCAGCGATGAGTCTGGATTTATCCCCCACCATGCAATGACAAAAAAGCCGCCTCCGGGCGGTTTTTTTATTACCCGGAGGAAACATGGAGCAGTCATTCGAAAAGATGCAAACCGTCCTGCTGTCAGGGTCTCTTGGCCGGCGTTTTGGCCGTCGCCATCGGATCACAACCGCCGGCGGGTTCCGTGATGTTGCCGGGTATTTCAAGCAGTTTCCTGGGTTTGAGCAGCACATGATGGAAAGCTCAGCCAAAGGGCTGCGCTACGCCATATTTAATGGCAGGCAGAACATCGGTGAGGACGATTTGGGGAAGCCGACAGGGCGAGATGTGATTCGTATCGTTCCGGTAATCGCAGGATCTAAACGTGCAGGCCTTATTCAGACGGTAGTTGGGGTTGTTCTCATAGCCGTGGGTAGTTACTTCGGCCAAACCTGGGCGGTTCAACTCGGTATCGGCCTCACAATTGGCGGTGCCATGCAAATGCTCAGCCCTCAAGCCAAAGGCCTTGGTACGCAGGACGGGCCCAACAACAGGCCAAGCTACAGCTTCAACGGGCCGGTGAACACAAGCGTTCAGGGTAACCCTGTGCCACTGCTGTACGGCCGGATGATCGTTGGAAGCGCGGTAATCAGCGCCGGCATTTATTCCGAAGACCAGATGTAAGCGTGTATCCACCACCAGGCCCGCCACTGAGCGGTTTTTTTTTCGCCTGAAGGAAAGCCATGACCAATCTAGCTATCGCCGGCAGCAAGGGCGGCGAGGATAAGCCGCGCCCGTCAGTTGAGGCCCCCGACAACCTGCAAAGCGTTGCGTACGCCCGGATTCTCGACCTGGTGAGCGAGGGCGAAATTGTTGGCTTGGCGGACGGCATGCGCTCCGTGTTTCTTGGCGAAACGCCGCTAGCCAATGCTGATGGCTCGTTGAACTTCAGCGGAGTAACGCTCGACGTTCGTACTGGCAGCCAGGACCAGGTGCATATTCCTGGTTTCCCTGCAGTGGAGAGCGAGGTAGGTGTCGGTGTAGAGCTTCGTTACGACCAGCCATGGGTTCGGGCTGTGACCAACCTACAGCTGTCGGCAGAGCGTGTCCGTATCTCCGTGCCTCGTCTTGCTCAGACAAACACCTCGAACGGTGACACAAACGGCTACACGGTGAATTACCGGGTAGAACTATCCACCGATGGCGGCCCATATGTGCCAATGGTCGTTTCGTCGTTCAGTGGGAAAACGTCGACCAAGTACGAGCGCTCCCACCGTGTGGATCTTCCCCCGGCCAACAGTGGGTGGCAGGTTCGCGTGGTGAGGACCACGCCAAACTCGACCAGCTCAGCGATCGCCGACACCACTACCATCGACGCAGTCACCGAAGTTATCGACGCGAAGCTGCGCTATCCGGGCTCGGCGATGATTGGTGTTCAGTTCGACGCCTCACAGTTCCAGTCGATCCCGACACGCTCATTCGATTTGTACGGGCGGATTATCCGGGTGCCGAGCAATTACGATCCCGCCACACGTATCTATTCTGGCGTTTGGGACGGCAGCTTCAAGAACGCATGGACCGATAACCCGGCGTGGATCTTCTACGACCTGCTGCTGCACTTCCGCTACGGCCTGGGCCATCTCCTGAATGCTGGCCAGGTCGACAAGTGGGAGCTCTACCGGATCGGCCAGTACTGCGATCAGTTGGTTCCGGATGGCAAGGGTGGCACTCATCCACGCTTCACCTGCAATCTGTACCTGTCGGTGCGCGCGGACGCCTTGCGGGTGCTGCAGGACCTGTCCACGGCATTCCGGGGGATGGCGTACTGGGCTGGTGGTTCGGTTACCGCTATTTGCGACATGCCAGAAGACCCGGTTTACACCTATTCAAATGCCAACGTCATCGACGGCAAGTTCAGCTACTTCGGATCTTCGAAAAAAACTCGCTATACCGTCGCCCTGGTTAGCTGGAACGACCCGACAGACTTCTACCGGCAGAAGGTCGAGTATGTTGATGATCAGGTAGGGATCAGCCGCTACGGCATTCAGCAGACCGAAATCACCGCCACGGGCTGCACATCCCAGGCGCAGGCCCAGCGGATCGGTAAGTGGGCGTTGCTTACCAACCGGCTGGAAACGGAGAGCGTGGGGTTCTCGGTGGGCCTGGACGGCACCCTGGCACGCCCAGGGCAGATTATCCGGATCGCAGACAACGACCGGGCAGGTCGGCGCATTGGTGGGCGCCTGCGATCTTCCACTTTGGACACGCTGGTCCTCGATGCCGATGTGACCGCGTACCCGGGCGACGCCATCACGCTGATCATGCCGAACGGCAAGGCGATCTCCCGGGCGATCAAGTCCGTGGGCTATCCGCTGACCTGGGACAGCACTGGCATCACCTGGGACAACGGCAATATCACCCTGGACACCACCGGTTTCCCGTCGGATGTACAGCAGGTGGTGCTGGCTGAGCCGCTGACAGATCTGCCGCCTACTCATTCGATGTGGGCGATCGACTCGCCAACGTTGGCGGTGCAGCAGTTTCGCGTCATGTCGGTGGTTGAGGACTTTTCCGATACCGAGATCAAGTTCAGCATCACTGCCGTCCGCCACAACTCCAGCAAGTACAGCGCGATCGATAACGGGAGCCGGATTGAACAGCCGCCAGTGACTGTGATTCCGCCGAGCGTCCAGCCGCCGCCTGGCAATGTCACCGTGAGCAATGACCACTTCGTTGACCAGGGCAGCGCAATCAGCGTAATGACGATCGCCTGGGAGAAGCCCGAAGCAGCCATCGCCTACGAGGTTTACTGGCGCAAAAACGATGGGGATTGGATCTTTGCGGGCCGCACGGGAACCACGTCGATTGATGTGAGCGGAATCTACGCCGGGCGCTACGTGGCCAAGGTTCGGGCGATCAATTCGCTCGACATCGGGTCGGTGTTTGCCACCTCTGCCGAGACCGTGCTTAACGGCAAGACCACACCACCACCGACGGTATCCTCGTTTACGGCCCAGTCGATTGTGTTCGGCATCAAACTGCAGTGGACCATCCCTCAAGACCTGAGCACCGCTGACTTGCAACGCACAGAGATCTGGTACAGCGAGACCACCGATATCGCGAGCGCCGTCAAGTTTGGTGATTACGCAAACCCGCAGACGGACCTGACGATCATGGGCCTGGCCGCCGGCAAGCGTTTCTTCTTCTGGGCGCGGCTGGTGGATCGCATCGGCAACATGGGCGCCTTCTACGGCCCAGTTAACGGCCAATCGTCATCTGATGCCGGCCCTATCCTGGATTACCTGACTGATCAGATTTCAGAGACGCAGCTGAGCCAACACCTGCTGGAGAAGATCGATTCCGGTGGAGGCGCCCAAATCGAGATCGAGGCTCTCAAGACCGAATTGGCCGCGATGTACAGCATCAAGACCCAGCTCACCGTGGACGGAAAGCCGTATCTTGCGGGCATTGGAGTCGGGGTCGAAAACAACGAGGGGATCATCACCAGCCAGGTGCTGATTGCTGCGAGCCGGTTCGCGATTGTCGATCCAAATACCACGAACGTCTTCTACCCGTTCGTGGTGCAGGACAACGCAGCCTACATCGATACGGCCTTCATCCGTGACGGCAGCATCACCATGCTGAAGATTGGCCAAGCCTTGCAGTCCGATGACTTCGTGACAGGGGTTCAGGGGTGGCGCCTGGATAAAGCGGGGAACCTGGAGTTCAACGGGCCCGCACCGGGCGGCGGGCGCCTGACGATGACGAATCGGGCGATCAAGGTCTACGACGAAAACAACGTTAAGCGGGTTCAGCTCGGAGATCTGACAGCATGAGTTTCGGGATGAGGATCTGGGGACCGACAGGGAAGTTGGAACTGGATGAGAATTCATTCACGGTCAGGATTGTTTACTCTGCCGTGGTGGCGTTTATCACTGGTGGCAATCGCTACATTAGCATTTCCATTCCCGGGGTTACGCCTGCTACACATTCGGCAGTTTGCATCCCGATTGGTGCTTATCCTCAAGATCCTAACGCTCAGAATAACTATGCGATCCAGTACGAGCCCGAGGTTTATAACGGTGGCGTGACTGTGTGGTTTGGTAATAGGGCTGCACCCAATGGTATTGTTGGTCTTGGTCCTCAGCGTTTGTTAGTTATGAAGGACAGGTAGATGGCGTATGGTTTAGAGTTTAAAAACAACAGCGACGTGGTGGCTCTTGATTCAGAGTTTTCACGTCTTGTTGTTCTTCAGTCTGGCAGGTATTCGGGCGGCGCCGCTTTTTCTCCGCCTATTACAACCCAAGAGCCGCCCCTTGTCTTTGTTCGTCCCGATGGCACAACAACGCTGCAATACACCACCATCAGCGGTGGGCCGGGGAACTGGACGGGGTTTTCCTTTGTATCTTCGGGCGCAGGCAGCTATTTTTGTGCCGCTTTCAAATCGAGGGAAATGGCAACTTACGGACTGAGGCTATGGGATGGCGCCGGTGGTCTTCTATTTGATAGTGGAACCCCGTGCGCACAATTCACTAGGACTATTAGAAGCTGGACTTATCTCGGCTCAAGCAGTACTGGTCAAGGCACCACTCGCTCGAACTGGACGGCATATTCGCCTCTGGATACCGGCGACTATGTGATGATTAATAATATCGGCATGGATGTTGCTGGTAACTCAACTCGCGCCTCAAAATTATACGTCGTCTGGAACTACGGTAATAATAGGTTGGAGCCTTATGTTATCGGCGTGAGTAACTCAACAAGCTTTTTTGTTCCGATCGTATTTGCAAAACCGATTTCTTAGAAGCGCTGTTCAGATTCGTGCAGCGTGTGGACCGTTGCCCGCCATGAGCGGGTATTTTTTTTGCCTGGAGAAAAGCATGCGCACATCGCAAAAGGGCGTGAGCCTCATCAAGTCGTTCGAAGGACTACGCCTCAAGTCCTACCAAGACTCGGTTGGCGTCTGGACCATCGGTTACGGCGCGACACGCGGAATCACTGCCGGTATGACGATCACCAGCGAGCAGGCCGAGCGGATGCTGGTGAACGACATTGGGCGGTTTGAGCCTGAGATCGAGCGACTGGTAAAGGTCCCATTAAATCAGGCGCAGTGGGATGCGCTCATGAGCTTCACCTACAACCTGGGCGCCGCCAACCTAGGTTCGTCGACGCTACTGAAACTGCTGAATGCCGGTGACTACGCCGGAGCTGCCGAGCAGTTTCCGCGCTGGAACAAGGCCGGCGGCCAGGTGCTGGCCGGACTGACCAAGCGTCGCCTGGCTGAGCGGGCGATGTTTCTGGGGGCGGCATGACGCCCGGGCAGTTCCTTGCCGCCATCCTGCTGGCGATGGCTGTCAGCGCCGCCGGCGCCTGGCAGGTTCAGGACTGGCGCATGGGCAAGCAGTTCGCCGAGCAGGCCGGCCTGCACAAGGATGACCTTGCAGCAATCAGCAGGGCCGCAGCAGCCCAGGCCCGCAGCGAGCAGGACAATCGCCTGGCCACAGAGCAGAAGCTCGCAGCCCAGGATCAACAACACACCAAGGAATTATCCGATGCCCAACGTAGCCAGGCTCTTCTGCGCGATCGCCTTGCCACTGCTGATGTGCGCTTGTCAGTCCTCCTTGCCGAGGATTCAGCCAGTGGCTGCGACGTGCCTGCCGCCGCCGGCGCCGTCGGCGTGGTTCATGCAGCCCGTCGAGCCCAACTTGACCCAGCGCATGCTCAACGAATTATCGCCATCACCGACGACGGGGATAACGCCGTGATCGCGCTGCGTGCTTGTCAGGCATATGTAAGGACTGTTGTCCCCGCTTCCGCTCCATCAGCAGTTGCTGGGTTTCCCTGAACAGGTGGTCGCGCCGGCCTACACATCCGTCAACGGTAACGGGTTCAGCATCCATTTATCTATCTCTGATTGCCGCCAAGCAACTGAATTAGCGCCGATTCGGGTTTGTCTGGGGAAGGTTCCTTCTCTGATCCTTCGATAAACCGTGTTACGGCTCAAACCAATGATATGGAGCACCTCTTCGAGGCGCAGGAAACGATCGGCGCCAAATGCCGTAGCCATGTTTGATCCTTGCCGACGAAGATGGCGGCTTTTGGTAGTCGACGATGTTTATTTTTCCCGCGTCCGCTGACGGCGACCAAGCTTTTCCGAGGGCTTCCCAAGAATGTCCTCTACCAGCTTTTGAAATTCTTCTGAAGTTTTCGGTTTGCGGGTGAGATTGCCGATAGGGCGCGCTGATACTTCTATCTTTGGTCTTTTAGCTACGGAGTGCGTGGCGATGTACGCATCCGCCCATTGGTCGAGTTCGTTTCGATCAAAGCCGATGCCTCGCTGGCCTATCGGAAATTCACGCACATAGGGCCGAACGGTTTTGTTGAAGACGTCTCGGCACATTCCAAGATAGGCGGGTGCCTGAAAAGCCCTAATAAATCGCGGCTGAACAGGAGTCTTGCTCATTCGCTTGATATCCAAAGATGAGGCGCGACCTCGTCGATCTGCGCAGCGAGCGCCTTGTAGATTGCTTGGAAAGAGGTCGCGCCACTGTTAAATCCTAGCATCGCCCTGCTGGACGTTATGGCCAACTGATCAACGGCCGATACTTTTCAGTGTTGGGGGAACCTGCCGCTTCCTTCCAGGCCTTTTAGGCTTGGTCTGGATATTGCCATCCCGACAATCGACTAGAAACTGCATGACATCCGATCTAAGCCAGCAAATTCTATTTCCCATTTTGAAGCTTTTAGGTAGCCAGGCAGCCCCTGTCTGAAGTCCAGATCGGATTGAGGACTCACTTCGGCCAAGCATTTTTGCTATATCTGGTATGTAGACTATTTCGCATTGATCGATCATTCGGTCTCCTACCTTTTCTGCTTATTCGCGTTGCGCTTTGGCTGTACCAAATCCCGCTTCAACTGACGCTCTGCAGTGTAGGTGGCATCTGCCTCTTTCTGCCCATTCTTGCAGGCTTGTTCTCAACCCTGCCGTCCCTGTAGTCCGTCAAAAACTGCATTACGTCGGCCTTCAACCAGCAATGCCTGATTCCCATCTTGAAACCCTTGGGTAGCCACGTTACTCCTCGGCGTATTCCCTCTCTGACCGACGCTTCGGTTCTGCCGAGGATTCGCGCGAGATCAGCAACGTAAATTACTTCGGATTCCTCACCCATAACATCCTCCGGGGTTTTTGCTACGCATTAGGCCTTTGCTTAAGTTTTGCGAGCCCCTGTTTGATATGTCCGGCGTTCTCGCCGATCGTCGCCAGGGCGCCACGTACATTCTCACCGGCCTCGACGTAGCCCTGCCTCTCGACGAGCAAGGTCAGCTCCATAAGCGCAGCCTCTAGGGCCAGCTGGTTCTCGTAGATTCGTTCCAGAGTGTCCGGGAGGGAGTATTCAGGGGGTGGCATTGCTTGGTCTCCAGTAGAGGGAATGGAAAGCATAGCCGCGGGCAAAAAAATGGCCCGCTTATGTGCGGGCCGAATGGGAATTCTTCAAAGGAGTAGGATGAACGTACTCCCTGTCGTGTAAATGCCAGGTGAAAGGGTGTCGCAATAACAGAAAGCCCGCACGGGGCGGGCTCTCTGTAACAGCTGGGGCGCTGATCCTTCAGCACTGCCAACCCCAGGAAGGGGCCGGCCGCTGTGACTGGCGAACTGGCAATCATGAACTGGCGGGATTGAGAGTGGAGCAGAAGGTGTGCGACAGGTGAGAGTATCCCGGCCCCGGGCAGGGAAGACTCAAGGTTTTCTCTTCTTGTTGAGCTTTAGAGGTCGGGCTTCCCAACGTTTTACCATCGCCTCAAGGTCTTGGTAATAGGTGGCCTTCCCGCTCACTTCTCGAACTCCCTTGATGAATGGTTCGGCGTGCTCGAAAAGTGCTATGACGTTGCTGTAG
>Ga0157375_10000391_pt1 | contig 39899 bp, 42 predicted proteins | sample M35metaG_FD_115311 | JGI IMG/M metagenome (GOLD analysis project Ga0157375, IMG submission 115311) | Miscanthus rhizosphere microbial communities from Kellogg Biological Station, Michigan, USA - M3-5 metaG | ecosystem: Host-associated > Plants > Roots > Rhizosphere > Soil | place: USA: Michigan...
ACCTCGCCCTGCTTCTTGTCCTTGAAATTCACGCTCGGCGCCTTCTGCGTGCCGCGCACGAGGTCCTCGTAGAAGATGAACTCGTCGCAGTTGTCGATGAGCAGATCGCTCGACGAATTCTTCACGCCGACGCCGATCACGTACTTGTCGTTCTCTTTCAGCTTCGAGACGAGCGGCGAAAAGTCGGAGTCGCCCGACGCGACGACGAAGATGTTGATGTGGTCCTTCGACCAGGCCATGTCCATGGCGTCGACGACCATGCGGATATCTGCCGAGTTCTTGCCCGAATAGACGCGGCCGGGAATTTCGATCAGCTCGATGGCCGCCTCGTGCAGCTCGCGCTTGTAGTCGGGGAACTTGTCCCAGTCAGAGTAAGCGCGTTTGACGACGATCTTCCCCTTCTCCAGCAGGCGCTCGAGGAGGAGGGCCACCTCAAATTTCTTGTACTTGGCGTCGGTGACGCCGATGGCGATGTTCTCGAAATCGATAAAAAGGGCGATTTTGCTTTCGTTCATGCTGCTTCTCGATGGCGGCGATCCGACGTTGCCGTCGTCCTCCGCATCGTTGTCGAAGTTAGGTTTGCGGCTCATCGGTGATCAGCCCCGGCAGCCTAACACCGAACGGTTACAGCAATTCCCCCGACGGCCGAGGCTGCCTGTCACCTTTTGCGGGTCTCCGCAACTCTGGTGCGGAGGAAGAGAATGAACACGATGCCCTCGGCAGCCCTACTCGAAACCGACGTCCGCCTGGCCATGACCGGCGATCACGATGCCTATCATCGATTGGTTGATCAGTCGGCGAACGTCGTCTGTGCGATCGCGCTGGCCATCGTCCGCAACGTGCAGGCCAGCGAAGACGTCGCGCAGGAAGTGTTCCTGGCCGTCTGGACGAGCCTTCACAAGCTGCGCAATCCCGCCAGCTTTCTGCCGTGGCTGCGGCAACTGACGCGCAATCAGGCCAATCTCTGGATCCGCAATCACTCCCGCGAACGCAGCGATGAGGATGCACTCGCCGCCGCTGTCGACGCGCGTCCGACTCCTGCCGATTCGTTGCTGCGCGACGAGGAGCGGCGCGTGCTGGCCGATGTCATCGCCGATCTGCCGGAGGAATCGCGCGAAGTGGTCATCCTCTACTACCGCGAAGGCAGCTCCGCGAAACACGTCGCCGACCTCCTCGGCATCTCCGAGGATGCGGTCAAGCAACGGTTGTCGCGCGCGAGGGCGAAGATTCGCGCCGAGATGCTGCAGCGTTTCGGCGGCACGCTGGCGCGGACCGCCCCGGGAGCGGCGTTCGTGACGGCGGTCGGTGCCGCGCTTACCGCTGCGGCGCCGCCGGCGTCTGCCGCGATAACGGGCGCGACCGCCGCGAAATCAGCGGGAGGCGCGGCACTGTCGGTGATCGCCAAAAGCGCCTCCATCGGCGCATTCGGCGGCATCGCCGGCGTCCTCATGGGCTTCAAACACCTCGGCGATCCGTTCGACGATCAGGAAGCCGCCGAGCTGCGCACATTCAAACGCATCGCGATGTGTGTGATGGTCATCGCGTCGATCGCCTTTGCCGCCGCCGATCACCATCGCATCCAAATGATCGCCACCTACTTCACCTTCATGGCCGTGCTGCTCTACCTCAATCTCGTCCGCCTCCCGAAGATCCTGGCCCGTCGCATGGCCTGGGAGCGCGAAGTGAATCCGGAACTGGCGAAGAAACACCGCCTGGTGCAGTTCTACGGCATCGCCGGCCAGATGGTCGCCGCAATCATGGCAGGATTGACGCTGCTGTTTCTGCTGCCGGCGCTGTTTCGGTGATGGCTGGCGACAAGGAGCCGTCCATCGATGTGCGATGAGCTTGGACCGTCGGCGAAGCCGGCGTAAGAACCGTTCTATGAAAGAGATTGTCAAGGGTAGTTCTCTTCTTTGCTGATTGCTTTTCGTTTTTTTTTCTTTGCAATCAGCCGCTTCCGACTCGAAGAGGACGATCGTGAATGCTTAGGGGCGGGCGGAGCAGTGGTTCGCTTTGAACTCATCGTCGATGTTCTCGGTTGATCCAGTTGAGACGATTGCAAGCAAGACGGCGATCACTTGTGGGTGTCGACCATGGTTCTATTTGAGACTCGCGCGGACGCGGCCTGACGCTTGTTCTGGTCGTACGAGGGGGCCTGTGGTAGCCCGAGTGCCTTGGCGACTGCTGGCCAGGCGACGGTTCTTAATGAGACTTTCCCTCGAACCATCGGCTCGGATCTGACGTTGAACACAGAGATGGGTTGCCCGCACTCTCGGTCGTGGTCAGCCGAGCGCTATGTCGTTTGCATCGTCAGTTTGGTTGGATCCCAGAGCTCTCCTTTCTTCCAAAGCCGCAAGGCGATCGAGGCAATCTTTCTGGCCAGGGTGACCCTGGCCATATCCGGCTTGGTCCCGCGTGCAACGCACGCGTCATAAATGTCTTTGAGTGGTCCTGGCTTGGCTGCCGCTGATGTGGCTGCGCCTTTGAAGATCGACTTGAGCATCGGGTTGTGGTTGCGGTTCAGACCGCGCGTTTGAGGCGGCCGGTTCCGGCGGCGAAGCTTGCCGTCGGCGAACTCTTGATCGGCACTCGATCGCGTTACCACAGCCAGGCCGGCGTACGGCCAGATGCTCCTCTTCGTACGAAAACGATGCGGCGTGGCCATGATGGCTATCAGCTGGGCCGTGCGCACCTCGCCGAGGAAGGGGATGGATCGAAGCGATTTCCATCCTGATTGCTTCCGTGCTTCAGCGATCATTGCCCGTTTCGCCTTCGGCCGCAGTTCGCGCAGTAGATCGAGTTGCTTGAATAGAGATTCGGCGCGCACGCGCGCTCCCTGGATGGTGAGCTGATCCAGCCATCCCGCGCGGTCGCTCACCTTGTAGATAGAAGTCCCCCGCGTTGGAATCGCTCGCGCACGGAACAGTGCCTTGATCCGGAGCATCGCCCGCGTGGCGTCCTCCACCACGGTGTTGTAATTTCGGACAAGTTCTTTGAGCGTGAGCATGCTCGGTGCGCCGTGATAGACCGCTTTCAAGGCTCCCAGCCGTAGCAACTCGGAGAGTGCATCCGCGTCGATCCGATCGCTCTTGTGGTCAGCTCGCTCTTCCCGCGAACGTTGCACACCACCACGCCCTCGGCATGCGGCAGAACCAGATCGTGCAGCCACTGCGCCTGCGTCCCTTCCTCGAAGGCAACCATCACTCGCGTTCCGACAGCTCGAATGAGCGAGAGGATCGCTCTCGCCTCCGTCGCCACCGTCGCTTTCATCGTGATTGCTCCCTGCTCGTTTCGCACGCTTGCCACAACCGTTGCCTGATGAACATCCATCGCGAGATACTGAACCGCCTGATTCTTCATGGCTGCCGCTCCTTCCTGTCGTTCGGGTTTCGTCAACTCCAAACCTACAGGAAGGGGCGTGCTTTCAACATGCGTAGCCCACGGCTTTCAGCCGTGGGAAAACAGTTCGGATTTGATTGTGAGCCCGCCTTGGCGGGCGAGAGAAAGCTTTCTTTCGCCCATTAAAACGGGCTCTCACTACGCGCGACGCTATTTCCCCACGGCTGAAAGCCGTGGGCTACGGTTCTTACGCCGGCTACGCCGACGCTGTGTGGCCGGTCGCGGCCTGCATGTCGTCAAGCGCCTACCTCTTCGCCCCCACAATCCGTTCGATCACCTTCGCATCGTCCGGAAGCAAACCCGCGTGAGGTAACCGCGGCGTGAGCTCGCGCCAGCCGGGTTCCATGTCGAATGCGCGTGCGAAGAGCGGGAGCGATTCATCGACGCGCTTCATGTTCACGAGGGCGACGGCGTGCCAGTAGATCATCTCCGCGTAGCGGCTCTGCGGCACGCCCGTCGTCGTCGACGCGATCTTCTCGGCGGCGCTGTACTCGCGCAGCGCGCCTTCGTTGTCGTTGTGTTCCGTGGCCAGGTCGCCGGCGTTCATGTGGTTGTAGGCGCGCTGCAACGCCACGAGGCGACGCAGCTCGACTAGCGGCGTCGGATTGTCGTCGACGCGAAGATTGAAGACCTCGTCCATCCAGCGTTTGCCGGTTGATTTTCCGTTGACGACGATCAGCGCCGCCGACTGTTTGCCGCGGATGTCGCCGCCGACGGACTGCGCCGCATCGAGCGCGGCCAACAGGCGGTCAGCGAGATCGCCGGTCGATTCCGAGTACGCCTTTGCCATCGCCGGCCACACCTTGTCGTTCGCCATCAGGTTCGCCTGCGCGGAAAAATCCTTGCCGATCGACAGCATCCCGCCCGCCGTTCCGCATGCCAGTTGCCTGGCCGGGCTCCCGTTGCCAACGGCGCCGCCCGCCGCCTGGATGTCGTGCGCGCCGGTGAACGTGGCCACGTTCCCGTTCGGATCGATCATCGCTACCTGCCGCACTTCGCAGGATGGGTCAGCGCCGAGGAGGCCGCGAAGCGCATCGGGGGCGGACTTGCCGGTGCGGAGGAGATCGAGTCCGAGCTGGCCGTACGACGGATCGACAAAACTCTGCGTCGCCACCGCGCCCACGCCCGCCTCCGCCCACGGCACGATCTGACCGACCGCGAACCAGTGCGACTGCACCGCCACGCCGATCTGTCCGGTCTGAGGATCGCGCGCCACGATCGAGAACGTGTTAACGGGACGATGCTGCGCGATGAGCGGTGTCGCGAGCAGGATCAAAAGCAGCGTTTTCTTCATGAAAAGCATTGAACCACAGAGACGCAGAGGGCACAGAGTTGAACCTCTGTGATCTCTGTGTCTCTGTGGTGAAACGCCGTTCGCCGGTAATAGACCACCGTTCACCGGTAGCCCGCAGACGAAACGAAGAACCCTCCGTATCTTGCCGCCATGCAAACACTCGCAACACAGCAGCAGCCGAGACTCAGCGTGAAGTTCGTGGTCGGCGTCTTCTTCACGCTCCTCGGCATACTGCTCACACTCGACAACCTCGATCTCGTTGACGCCGATCGATTTCTCGCCTATTGGCCGCTGTTCCTCATCGCCATCGGCCTCATGAAGCTGCAGGATCGCGACAACAGGATTCCGGCGATCTTCGCCATCGCCGGGGGCGCGCTGCTGCTTCTCTTCACCACCGATTGGGTGCGCTTCTCCATCTTCGACCTATGGCCGGTCGCGCTGATCCTGGCGGGGCTGGCCATCCTTGCGCACGCATTCGGTTTTCGTCCCTCGGCGATCAACGTCGGATCGGATTCGACGATCCTGGCAATCCTCGGCACGCGCAAAGAAAAGGTCACGTCGCGCAACTATCGCGGCGGACGGATCATCGCTTTTATGGGCGGATGTGAGCTCGACCTCAGGGAGGCGGACATGGAAAACGGTCCCGCCGAGATCGAAATCATCGCTCTCATGGGCGGCGTCGAAATCAAAGTCCCCGAGGGGTGGGAAGTGATCGGAAACATGCTGCCGATCATGGGCGGCGCGGACATTCGCACCAAAGCCGCGCCGGGCGGACGGAAGCTCGTCGTCAACGGCGTCGTGTGCATGGCCGGCGTCGACATCAAGAGCAAACCGGCGGAGGCGCTATGAGCGAGAAGAAACCGCACGACAAAAGCGATCAGATCTTCTGGGGATTCTTATTCATCGCCGCGGGCACGATCCTGCTCCTGCAACGTCTCGGCATCTCTGACTTCGGGTGGACGATGCGCCGCTTCTGGCCGGTCATCGTCATCGTCATCGGCGCGTCGAAACTCTTTCACCGCGGCACGATCTGGGCGGGCCTGTGGCTGATGTCGATCGGCGTCTGGCTGCAGATGGTCACGCTGCACATTTACGGCTTCACCTACGGTTCGTCGTGGCCGCTGCTTCTGGTGATCCTCGGCGGCGGAATGATCGTGCGGACGATCGCCGATTCGTTCCGGCGTCGCGATGCCGAGGAAGGAGAGCGTCATGTCTGACGAAGATCGCAGAAGAATGGTCATCGACGTCGACGGCCAGTCGCGCGTCGACCTGCGCATCAATCGCCGCAAAAACCGCGGCGACAATCCGTGGGCGCGCCTGGTGTGGGGCTGTGCAATCCTCGCCGCCGGCATTATCGGCTGGCTCGATCACACCGGCCAGCTTCACGCATCGGACTACTTTCAATGGTGGCCGCTCTTCCTGATCGCGATGGGCCTCGCGCATCTGCCGCAGCGGCAATGGGTCTCGACGATCGTGATGTGTGTGATCGGGATCCTGTTTCTGCCGGAGCTGCCGTTTCTGCCGCACGTGCACCTTTCGATGATCCTCGGTGTGTGGCCGCTGCTGATCAGCGCCGGCGGCATCTCGCTGATCCGTCAGGCGCTCGGGCCGCAAGCGCAAGGCGCGCGCTGCGACAATTCTTTCCATTCCGTCGCGATCATGGGCGGCGTCGGGCGCGGCGTGGCGTCGAGCGACTTCGTCGGCGGCGACGTCGTCGCAGTCATGGGCGGATGCGAGATCAACCTCGCCAACGCGAAGATTGCGTCCGAGGCCGTGATCGACGTGCTGGCGTTCTGGGGAGGCATCGATATCAAAGTGCCGCGCGGCTGGCGCATCGAGAATCAGGTCCTGGCAATCCTCGGCGGGGTCGTTGACAAGACCGACGGCAACACGCCCGCCGGCGCGCCGACGCTCATCCTTCGCGGGAGCGCGATCATGGGCGGCGTCGAAATCAAGCATCCGAAGGGAGAGTGAGATGGCCACGACGACGCGAACTGCATTGAGCCGCGGAGCTCTGGCCCTTTACGGAATGGCGGCGGTGACGCTCGCCGCGACGGCCAGCTCCGCCTTCTTCCTCTGGGCGCGCCACGCCTCGCCCGGATTAGCGGTCGCCGCGGCGCTGCCGCCGTCGCTGGTCCTCGGCGTGATCGCGCTGGCCTCGCGATTCCTCTGCAACGCGCTGCCGCTGCGGAGCGCGTCGCGATCGTCGATCGTCATCGGCCACGCCGGTTCCGCCGCCGCGGCGAGCGGGCTCTGGGTGCTGACGTGGAAGTCGTGGGTGCCGACGCTGAATTCGCAGATGTCCGCGCACCTCGATCCCGACTACTCACTACTCTTCGGCCTCGGCGTGATGCTCTACGTCGCCGCCGTCGCAGTGCACTACCTGGTGCTGGAGATCGAGGCGCTGCGTGAAGCGGAAGACGAAGTGCTGCGCTACCGCGTCCTGGCTCGCGAAGCGGAACTGCGCGCGTTCAAGGCGCAGGTCGATCCGCACTTTCTCTTCAACAGTCTGAACGCGGTCGCGTCGATGTGCGGATCGCGTCCGCTGGAGGCGCGCGAGATGGCGCAGCGACTCGCCGATTTTTTTCGCCTGATCCTCCGCCTCGGCGCGCTTGAACGCATCACGCTGGCGGAGGAGATCGACCTCGTGCAGCGCTACCTGGCAATTGAAAAAGTTCGTTTCGGCGATCGCTTGACCACGCACATCGACGTCGATGAAGGCGCCGCGCGCTGCATGGTTCCACCGCTGCTGCTCCAGCCGCTGGTGGAAAATGCAGTCCGTCACGGCGTGGCCTCGATGGTCGAAGGCGGCACGATCGACATCACGGCTACGCTCGAAGATCACATGCTGCGCATCGTCGTCGACAATCCCGCCGATCCCGACCGCACTGACGCGCGCGGCGAAGGCATCGGCATCGAAAACGCCCGCGGCCGCCTCAGCGCCGTCTCCGAAGGTCGGGCCATGCTGCAGGCCGCCGAGGCCGAGGGTCAGTTCCGCGTGGTAATCGAGTTGCCGCGATGATCCGCACCGTCATCGTCGACGACGAACTTCCCGCGCGCGAACTGCTGCGCGAGTTCCTCTCCGCTGATGAGGATTGCGAGATCGTCGCCGAGTGCGCGAACGGATTCGAAGCCGTCAAGGCAGTCGCCCATCACGATCCCGACCTCCTTCTGCTCGACATCCAGATGCCAAAGCTCGACGGCTTCGAAGTCCTGGAGCTCCTCGACCGCTCCCCGATCGTCGTCTTCGTCACCGCGCACGACGAGCATGCATTGCGAGCCTTCGAAGTGCACGCCCTCGATTACCTGCTCAAACCGCTCTCCCACGAACGCTTTCAACAAGTGATGGAACGCGTCAAACGCGCCGCGGGCCACGATCGACAACCGGTCGCCGGCCTCGCAACATCGCTCCGCGCCAAACCGCTGCAACGCATCGTCGTCCGCGGCGAAGACGGCGCCATCCAGGTCGTCCCCGTCTCCCGCCTCGACTACATTGAAGCCGCCGACGACGCCATTCTTCTCGCAACCTCGGGCACGAAGCTCCGCAAGCAACAACCCCTCAGCGAAATCGCCACCCAACTCGACCCCGACCGCTTCGTCCGCATCCACCGCGCGTACGTGATCAACATCGAACGCATCGAAAAGATCGAGCTGTATGCGAAGGACAGCCGCGTAGCGATTCTCCGCGATGGGACGCGGCTGCCGGTGAGTAGGAGCGGATATCAGAGGTTGAAGGAGCTGTTGTGATTTCTGATTTTCTGATTCCGAAGCTGCGCGAACGGTTTTCCGGCCATGACCTGCAGGTGGGTGTGCCACCCAAACCCTGCGCTACGTTCCCCGCCATCCATCCACAGGTGGGCGACATCGTAATTTCTGACGAAGGATACGAACTCACTCTGGAAGCGGGCAGGTTCACTCATAGCCACTTTTCCAACTACGATCAGCACCTATCTGAGGTCCAAAAGGCTGAACGGATCAGCGAGGACGTCGTCAAATTCCTCGATGATCTATTTAGCGATCGGATCGTCCTTTGTGGCTCTCATGACTCGACGGGAGGGTGGTATTTGCGCGACGAGCCGCCATCGCCCTTCTGGCGTGGCCGTGGAGAACTCTACGTGTGGTCAGGGCCTTTGAATGTAGACGACTGAGCGGCCGGTCATGCCTCTTCAACGCCATGACCCGTTTTTAAAGGAGCTTTCGCGTAGCGACACGCGCGCGGTTGAAGGAGTTGTTGTAAACAGCCGGACTCCCTACAGCGACCGCAGAAATGCGGTGAGCTGCGCTTTTGCGTTCGCCGTAAGCGCGTTGTACCGATCCCTCGCGGCGACGCCCTGCCCGGCGTGGGCCAGGATCGCCTCGTCGAGCGTCGTGGCGCGGCCGTCGTGGAGGTAGCGGGTGACGAATCGAAGTCCCCATAGCGGTTCGGTTCGCATTTCCGCGCCGGTGGAGCTGGCCATCTCCAAGTCGTCGCCGAGCGCCCCCATGTCGTGGAGGAGAAAATCGGAGTAGGGATGGTAGGTCTGATGATCGAGTGCAGCGATGGTGTTGGATCCGGTGGTGAGCGTGCCCACGTGGCACTCGCTGCAACCGATCGACTCGAAGATCTGCTCGCCAGCGATCGAGTCCGCGGTGGAAGGTCCGCGGTTCGGGGCGGCCAGCAGCATCATGTAGTTCGTGATCGTCGTCACCGCTATGCCGGGGTCGTTGATGCCGGACACCGGGCTGAACACCAGCTCCGCGCAGTTGCCTTGCGGGCAGTTCTCACTCGGGAAGTCCGGCGTGGTGATGCCCAGCTCGTTCAGGAGTGCGTCGCCGGAAAACTGGACGAGCGTCGGGACCTGCGCCTTCCAGCCGAAGCGGCCGACCGTCTTCGTGCCGGCGCGAAGGTTGTCGGTCATATTGACGCGCCCCGCCACGCCGTCGCCGCGCGCTGCCTGAAGGGCCGCCAGCGTGACGAACACCGAATCGGGCGTGGCGTCGACCAGGCCGAGGCCGAAAAGGGGAGTGGTACGGCGTTGTACGACGATCGTCGCTTGCGGAGGCACGTGCTCCGGCAGGAAGTTGTGCTGTGTCCCCGGCCCAGTACCGCCGATGGCGCGATCCTGCATCAGCGAACCGCCGAGGGACGTGAGGGGATCGAAGACTCCGCCGGTACGTGTAGCGAATCGCGTCACGTTTCGCACGCTGCCGCCGCCGGCCGCTGGCGCGTTATGGCAGTCGGTGCACGCCCGCTCGTTGAACACCGGCCCGAGGCCGTCGATGTTGTTCCAGACGCGAAGGAATTGGCCGCGGCCCGCATTGAAAGAAGTGGTCTGCGCCGCGGTGAGGCCGGCGAACGGGGTGCCCGGGAACTGCGGCACGGTCTGCGTGATGCCCGTGTTTCCATCGACCGCGCGGCGCCGTCCCTGCGCATGGGAAACGAGCGCGATGGAGATGCAGAAAACAACGATGCTGAAACGCTTCATATCGTGCTCCTCGAAATTGTAGGTTCGATCATTAGAAGCGCTGTGCCACGCATCTACCGGCAGCCGGACGCAAAGAATGCGTCATATTGACACGGTCAGGAAGTCGATGGACGCGGTGGGTTGCGTACATTTTGAGACGGCCACGAAGTTTGTAGACGACTGCGTCCGCTCGTGCGTCTAATTCAAAAATGGACGCCAAGCAACAAACGCGCTCCCATGACGACCCATTGATCGTCGCGGCGTCGTGGTTTGCGGCCTGCGTTCCGACGGCTCTACTCATCATAATCGTGATCTCGGCCGCATACGTTCGGGTGTCGTTCGGGCGGTGGCCGGTGGTTTATCACGACAGCATCAATGTGCGATTTGGCGAAGCCGCGGTGAGGATGACAGCGCTGGCGTTGGTTGCGCTTTTACCGTCGATCATCCTCCTGCCAATCGTCGTAATCGGACGGAGGCTCTCTGGAATCCGGCCGGTTCTCGGCCGCTGGGCGGCGTGGTTCACGATCGGATGGCTGCTTGCGTTGGTTCTGATCCGTTGGGATCCGACCGGGTTCATCGACTGGGTGATGGACTGAGGAACTTGCGCCGGAACGCTGGCGTCTCGCCGGCTGGCCCGGCTGCGTCCTCGCCGCCGAACCGGCAACCCCTCGAATCTCGCTGGTAACACAAGCTGTTGCAAGCCTCCCATTCGGCAGCGAGGACGCAGCCGAGCCAGCCGGCGAGGACGCCAGCGTTCCGGTGGTTACTGTCGCGGCGAGCCGCGATCCCGCCGCCGTGCGCCGATGCGCATGCGCAAATCCGCGAACTTGGTTTTCTGCGCAGGGGTGAGGATCGTTTCGATCTCCGCGTTGGTGGCGTCGAGCTCCTGGCGGACTTGCGGGCGGACGGCGGCCATGGTCGCGTCGATTTTGGCGCGGTGGCGTTCGATGATTTGCTGGACTTGCGTCTTCTGTTGCGGGGAGAGGTCGAGCTCGTGGGTGAGGCGTTCGGCCATGCGGTCGGCGGCGAAACGGGTGGCGTGGCGGGGGTAGAGGCGTCCGTTGCGGATCAGGTAGAGATGGTCGCCGGCCACGCCGACGAGGATGCCGGCGATGAAGGCGACGACGACGACCGCGACTGCCGCGGCGCGGGTGTTACTCGACACTGAACGTATCCCCTCCGAGCGAGATGTCGACCGACTGCGTGCTCGTCATCGACTCGAGCGATGCCGCGGCGGACGCGTCGCGGGATTGCTCCGCCCACTGTATGCCGAGGGTTGCCACGAGCGCGAGCGTGGCCAGCGAGGCCACGACCGGGCGAAACCAGCGCGCCAGGATCTGCGCGATGCCGGATTGCGATTCGGCGGCAATGCGCTCGCGGACGCGCGCGGCGATACGGACGGACATCATCTCGTCCGGCTCGTAGCGGAGTTGCCGCGCATCGGCGCGCAAGCGATCCAGGAAGTTGTCGTTGTCAGTCATTGCTGCCTCCGTGCAGGTCGGCCAGTTTTTCCTTTAGTTTGCCTCGGGCGAGCGACAGATGCGAGCGCACTGTCCCTTCGCTCAATCCAGTCATCTTTGCGATCTCGGCGTGCCCGAACTCCTCGACGAGGTAGAGGCGCGCCACGATCCGTTGCATTTCCGGCAGCGACTCGATGCCGCGGTCGATCCGTTCCGCCAGCTCGTTCGAGATGGCCGGCAGGTCGGCGCGGTCGCCGCGCGCGGCCGGCGCGGAGTCGGTGATCTCTTCGTGACGGAAGCGCTTGCGGTGCTTCATCACGTCCAGGCCGAGGTTCGTGACGATGCGGTAGATCCACGGTCCGAACGGCTCGCCGGTTTTGAATCGGCCGATGTTTTCGAACGCCTTGACGAACGCTTCCTGCGCCAGATCCTCGGCATCGGTTGCGTTGCGGACGACCCCCCACGCGATCGATACCACCCGCTTCATGTACTTCGAGACGAGGTAATCGTATGCACCGGCGTCGCCGGCTTTGACGGCGGCGATTGCTCGCGCCTCGATCGGGTCTTCGTTTGCCGCGCTTCTCGTCCGCGCCTTCTCCACACCGAAAACCAGCCGATCGAAGCCGAGGGAACCGGCGCCGGCTCCCTCGAACATCGGCAAGGAGGTCATCATCTTCCTACTTATCTACCTGAATCGCCATGCTGTTTCGCCATCCGCTGCTGCAGGAATGCCGAGGCTTTGGTGCGCTGATCGGGAGTGAGCACGTTGAGTGCCTTCGATGCGGCGGTGAGCGCATTGATCTTCATCTGGCGCTCAGTGGCAAGCTGCTTGTCGAGCAGCGCCTGAGCGCCGGCGACGTCGTTCGGATTGGCGAGCAGGAGCTGCGCGATGGCCTGACGTCCGCCGCGCATCGACGCGCGAAGCGGTTCGTTCTGCGTGCGAAGGTCGGCGAAGATCTGTTTGATGTCGTCCGACTGCTGATCGGAAAGTCCAAGCGCGGCTTTGGCGCGATGCAGACCGAACATCATGGCGCCGTGGCCGTGACGATGTCCGCGCATGTGCTGCGCCATCGCGAACGGTACCGCGGCCAGCACGATGACGAGCGCGGCGGCTGAGAAAATGAGTGTGCGTTTCTTCATGGGAGTCTCCTTGTTTCGACTGGAGGAGTTACGACGGCGACGGAGGAACGTTGAACGTATAATCGCGGCCAGTCGATCCGCTTCTATGCGTGCCCTTTTCGTTGCTACGGCTCTCATCGCGGCGGGCCTCAGCCCCGCCCTCGCGCAGCCGCTCCTTTGTCCTCCCGTCGCCTCGGCCGCCGGTAAACCGTGCGAGACGTTTCACTTCCACGTGCAGTTGTTCCGGCCGGAGTCGCGCGATTTCATCGAGCTGTACGGCGTCAACCAGTTCGCATCGATCGCCTCGTGCGAACGCGCGCGCGATGCTGCATTCAAGCGGAACATGAGCGTCGTCGAGTTCATGCACACGCAGCGGCGCGACTGGTGGCAGGCCGATAAGTTCGGACCGTGTCACTGCGACATGACCGTGGAGAAGGCCAGTCCGAATTTTCTGTCCGAGGCGGCGCGGACGCAGCAACTGCGCGATTCGGAGGAAATTCGCCAGCGCGTCCGCGAACGGCTGATCGACGCGAAGGCGTTGCCCGATTCGGAAGTGATGCGCAACATCGCGCCGCAGCTGAGCGCGACGCCGCTCATCGGCGGGCCGAAGTTCGTCTCGATGCCTGCGCCGGTCGCGGCGGCGACGACCACGAATTCGCCGGAGGATTTACAGATCACGAAGGCGGTCGATAAGACGCCGTCGTCTACGACGTCAGAGGATTTGCCGCTGGTCGATATCCCGCTGCCGGGGATTACGCCGCCGGCGGAAGTTGTGGCCGCTACTCCCGCGCCAGTACCAGCTCCAGCGCCCGCATCCACCGAGCCGCCCAAACCGGTTCCAACGCCGCTGCCGCAGCAGACCGTTCAGGTCACGGCCGAAGCGGCAACTGCTGTCGCGGACGAACCCGATCTTCCTGCGCCCGAAGATGTCGCGGACGCCTTTGTCAGCTACGAGTCGCAGAGGATTCAGAACGTGCTCAAAGTCGACGTCGGAGACGAATCGATCAAGGCGCAGGTGCTGGAGGCGTGCACGCAGCGCATCCAGCTTCTCTCGAACCTGCGCTCGATCATCGTCGGCTCGGGCGCGAAGAGCCGGCTCGTGGCCGCGGCCAATGGCGCGAAAAAGGAGAGCGAGCGAGTCGCCGTCGCCGCGAAACTCTTCGGCAGCGACATCCCGCCGCATTGGGCGCCGAAGGATGCCGCGAATGTCATCTTCGACCCCGGCGTGACCGAACCCGAGCGCGTGCTGCGCGACGCCGCATCTTCCGATGAGCAGAAACGACACGCGCTCTACGCGCTGCTGGCGACGTCGTCGCCGACCGAACAGCAGCAGATGTGGCTGAGTTCCGTGATCGAAGGCCTATTGAAATGATGATACCCGCGCTGTTTCTTGCCGCCGTACTTGCGCAGCAACCACCCGCGCCAATGCCTGCTCCCGCGCCCGCTCCGCAGCCTGCGGCAACCGCGGCCATGCCGCCGAGCGAGGAGTTCGTCAAGGCGGTCTACTTCGGGAAAAAGTTTGCCGACCGCAAGGACTACGCGGCCGCGTACACGAACTACGCGAAGGCCGACTCGCTGCAGCCCGACGTCCCCGGCGTGCTGTACAACATGGGCGTCCTGCTCGCGCGCGCGGGGCGGTTTTCCGAGGCGCAGGCGAAGGTCGAGCGGTACAACCAGCTGTTTCCGAACGGCGCGGAAAAGGCTCTCGTAACGAAGCTGCAGTTCGATCTGGAGTTCGAACGCGAGCTGCAGAAAAAACGGCAGGCGGACGAGGAGTACACCGGCCTTTTCACACGCGGTCGTTTTCTATACAACAAAGGCGACCTCGACGCGGCGCTGAAACTCTTCCAGGACGCCGAGCAGCAACGCCCCACCGATCCGGCCGCCGTCTTCGACCAGGCCGTCGTCTACGAGCACCTCGGCGAGCTGGCCAAGGCCTCGGAACGCTTCCATCGCTACGAAGAGCTGGAACCCGACGCGAACGCCAAGTCCTCCGCCGACCAGCGCATCCTCGGCATCGAGAGCGAGATGTCGGACATGAAGACGAAGATCGTCTGCCCGTTCTGCGGCTGGCGTCTGCCGATCGGCGCGCTCTGGTGTCCGCACTGCTGGCACGGTCCGTATCTGACGTCGCAGTCGCCCTGGAACTCGCGCCCGTGCAGCGACGGCGCGACGGCGACGCGCGCGACGTACTACGCCGACAACCGCTTCGCGAAGAATGATTCGCTGCCGTGTCTCTTCACCGGCACGATGCTGGAAGCGCTCCGCTACACGCCGGCGCGCCAGCGTCAGGTGCAGGAGGCGCGCAAGGCGGAAGGATGGACGTACAGCGGCGATGTGATTCAGGGTTGGCGCGACCGGCAGGGCAACGAAATCCGCTACGTTCAGGGTCCCGACTATCTGGAGAAGATCATCTCGCCGACCGGCGGCGACGTGCTGCTCTTCGCGGCGCATCGTGCGGGCGACATCTGGCTGCTCGATCGCGAAGACCAGGTCATCGACGGGCAGAAGTACACGTCGCTCTACACGTTCGACATGCACGACCACCTCTCCGGCCAGCAGGTCATCTACCAGAACGCCGCCGGCTGCAACGACCTCATCACGATGACCGCGGTGCCGTCGTACGCGAACGACCAACTGTCAGCGCTGAAAATCCGCGGCGCCTACACCGGCCCGACGGTGCAAGGCTCGCCGAACGCGGTGTGGGAAGCGAACGTGACCTACGCCTACGACGCGAATGCGCGCCTGACGAAAGAAGATCTGACTGTGACGTCGATGACGAAGACCTACCAGGAGAAGCCGTACGGCACCCAGCGGCAGGAAATCGCGACGCTCTATCCCGACATGCGCGTCCGCAAGCCGGTCGAACGCCTCCTCGCCACCGGCGACCGCTGCGGCCTCTCCGGCGGCACCATCCTCAGCAATCCGATCGATTTGCGCCCGTTCTACGCCTTCAGCCCCAACCTGAACGTGGTCCTGCCGCCGGGCGTGACGCGGGCGGCGGTGACCTTTACGTATTAAACAGGGTCGTGAGGCAGGGAGATGAGGCAGGGACGAGGGAAGGCCTAGCGTTGGTGATCTCAGGCCGTCCCTAATGTTCAACGCTGGCCCGTCGCCGCGAAGCGGCTACAGAGGGTAGCGAGGGGTGAGAGCGAAGCGAACACCCCTCGAAACGTGTGTGCGCCCAGAATTCGTGCCGCGTCAGCGGCACTGGAAAATGTGACACTCCATCCAGTGCCGCTGACGCGGCACACTTATTTTCGACTCTCGCTACGAGGGGTGCGAGCGATGAAGCTGCTCGCACCCCTCGCTACCCTCTGAAGCCGCTAAACGCGGCGATGGGCATAGCCTTGCCTCATCTCCCTCGTCCCTTGTCCCTGCTTCATCTCCCTCGTCCCTGCCTCACCACCCTGCCTCACCCCCCTGTTTTTCCGGCCCACCGTTTGCTTACTCACCTCAGCAGTAGCTGAAAAAATCCACCGCAAAAGTTGGAACCCGTTCGCATGCCCCGAACGCCGAATTCGAAAACACAGAGCGTCGTCGACAAGCTCCTGCAGAGGACCCGGCTGGAGATGCCGGCTATCGGGATGGAATCGGAATTCAACGTCTGGATTGACGAGATCGAAGTCGATCCGCGCGAGTACTGGGGCCATCCGGGAGCCTTCATCGACCGTCCGCTTCTGCCGCGCGAGAAGTCGTCGCTGCAGCTGCCGACCGGCGGAGCGGTTTACTTCGACCGAGGAGTGATCGAGGTCGTCACGCCGGTCATCGAGCTGGCGCCCCACTCCACCGCCCGGATGGTGCGCAATCTGTGGGAGCAGATCGGGTTCGTCCGCGATCAGCTGACGAAGTGGGAGAAAGCGAACGGACACACGGTCCGGCTGAAGGCCTACAGCAGCCACTACAACATCTCCTACGAGATGCCGAAGCGCGAGCAGAGCGCGAAGCGAAACGAGAAGGCGCTGGCGTTGCTGCTGGCGTACATCCTCCCCGTTCCGGTGATGCTGGTGGCGTCGAACCGCCGTTCGACCGGCGTGGGCGTGCGTCCGCGCGGCGGCAGGATCGAGGTGACGGTCGATTTCACGCCCGATCCGGGGCTGATGGTAGCCGCAGCCACTCTGATCGTCGGCATCGTCCGCGAGGTCATGAGCTGGCCGACGTACGACCTGTCGGTGCTCAGCAAGCTGCCCATCCCGATCGTCGACGGCGTCGTTCCCGGTAAGCACACCACGCGCAAAGGATGGCTGACCAAAGACTTCCACTACCCGAGCAGCCCGTACACCTCGGACGTGAACGCGCGCATCTGGAAGACGCAGTTCGGAGAGACGATCTCGCTGCGCACGATGGCGGCGCGGACGGCCTGGTACTTCCGCCACTCGATCCGCAAGTACTCCGATCCGTTCAGCATGCGCCTGCTGTTTGCCATCCTCTCCGGCCGGGCGCCGTCGCTGCTGGAACTGATCGACCGTCCCGCCGCGTACGACGACGTCGGCCACCTCTGCCGCTGGGGCCAGGTCATTCACGAGCTGAAAAACTACGAGGCCGAGCTGGGACTGATGCAGTCGAAGCGGCAGGCGTGGGAACGGCAGTCGATCGACGAATACGTCGTCGATCGCGCCAGGGCGCGCGACATCCATCTCACAGAGCTGGAGACCGTCGCCGATGCGAAGATCCCCATCCCGCGTCCGCCTGTCCGCCGCCCCGGCGCGCGCGTGAGTGCTCTGCGGCGGCCGTCATCGCGAAATCGCGCGTCGCTATCGCGGCGCCGCAACGACACGCCCGGCAAGCTCCTGCCGGCGCGTCCGTCGCAGTATCTCGACCGCCGCGCGACGTCGCTGATGCCGGACTCACCGAATCGCGAACGGCGCCGCGCTGCCGAACGCCGCCGGAAGAGCTACAACATCCCCTTCCCCGACCGCCGCCTAACCCGCTCCGCGTACGAGCAGGTTTTCCTCAAGCTCGTCTCCGGCGGCAAGCTCCGCGTCGGCGACGATCTCTACAGCCCGATCGGGATGAAAGGCTGGTACCACGCCATCTTCCGTCGCGACTCCGACGGCGCCGAACGCCTGATGACGATCGATCAACTGCTGCAGAAGATGAACGACTGGCAGTAGCTGTCATCCTGAGCCGCCGAAGGCGTTGGAGCGCGAAGCGCGGAACGCCGCAGGACGGCGAAGGAACTCAAGATGCGCAACTCCGGCTGAAACCCTTGGGATTTAACGCATCCCGCGTAACTAGAGTTCCTTCGGCGTCCTCCGGCATCTACGCCTGCGGCTCCGTGCCTCCGGCAGCCTCAGGATGACAAATCACTGATCGCGTCGCCGTTCCAGATCCTCTTTGATCGCCATGCCCGGCGAGCGGTTCTCGAGTCGGGGGCGTTCCAGGATGCTGGCCAGCAGATCGGCCAGGCCCCAAGCCAGGAACGTCGTCGCGGCGGTGGTGAAGAACTCGGACGGGGTGTGCAGGCCGAGGAGGAAGAAGATCGTGGCGGGGACGGCGATCCCCATCACGATGATACCAACGATCAAGCGAGGCCCTGACATCGGCCGGTATTGTATGCGGCTCTACTGCGTGGCTCCGGCCGCGTCGCCGGCGCCGTCCACGCGCGCGCCGAGGTCCTGCTGGAAACTGCGCACGCGCTGCACGTAGTTCCGCGTCTCCTTGAACGGCGGCACGCCGTTGAAGCGGCGCACGTTGCCCTCGCCGGCGTTGTAGGCGGCGATCGCCTTCTGCTGATCGCCGGAGAAGCGGTCGGTGAGGTAGCGAAGGTACTTCGCGCCCGCCTGGATGTTCTGCGCGGGATCGTTCAGATTGCTCGCTCCCAGCCAGCGGCCGGTCTTCGGCACGAGCTGCATCAAGCCAACCGCGCCGCGATTCGAACGCGCCGTCGGCACGAACTTCGACTCGGTGTGGACGACCGCCGCCACGAGCTCCGGCGGGAGATCGTTCTTCTTCGCCTCGTCATAGATGATGCCGCCGAACGGAACCTCGGTTTTGAAGAACTTCTGCTTCACCTGCTCGGCGACGGTGGCGATGGTGCTCGGCGCCTGTGCGACCTGAGCCGGCGCCGCAGTCACGGTCTTCGCGACGTCCTGGACGGCGCCGGTGACGCCGCTGGTGATCCCGCCGGCTACCTGATCCGCGATCTGCTTGGCCGTGGCGAGGTCGCTCGTGATCTGGGCGCTCGCGTCCGGCTGCGCAGCCGGTTGGATAGGTTGCTCGATCGGCTGCGGCGTCTGGCGGCGCGCATTCGCGTCGGCGGACTGCAGCATGTTGCCCATCTTCATCGGGATTCCGATCCCGCCGAGGGCCAGCGACGCGCCCAAGGCCCATCCGGCGTACTTCCGGCGCAGGCCGCTCAGCTTCCGCGGCTTGACCTTCTGCACTTCCTGGCGCAATCGCGATCGGTCGAAGCCGTCGAGAAACCTCTCCTGAAAAGGCCTGCTGGTCCTGGGCTCGGTCATCGGGGCTACCTCCGTCTCCGTAAACAGTTATTTTGCAATTTAGAAGCCACATGACCTAAATCGAAATAATTGACGCGATTGGAGTTAACTCTGCCGTAGCCTCGGATGGCTCACACATTGAATTCCCGGGTTAAGATGGCGAACTGCTGCATGAGTAATTCACTGAATAAGTTGATGTTGGGAGTCGTAGCTGCCGGCGCGTTGGCGCTGGCGCAACCGGCGCGCGCGCAGGCGTACATGTGCGAGGAAACCTTCAAGCTGGACGATGCCGCGATGCAGTCGTACCGCTTCGGTCCGGAAGTCCCGCCGCCCGCGCCGATCCCTGAGCCGGAGCCGAATCCGCTCAGGCTCCGCATCCTGAAGTACGCCTCGCTGGCGGTCAGGCATCGCCTCTCCGGCCTGGCCAGCTACTACTCGACCTCGCTCGACGGCACGCTCACCGCGAACGGCGAGCGCTACCACAACAAGCAGATGTCCGCCGCCCACCTCACGCTTCCCCTCGGCTCCTGGGTCGAGGTGACCGCGCGCGCTACCGGCCGCAAGCTGCGCCTGCGCGTGAACGACCGCGGGCCGTACGTGAACAAGTTCGCGATCGATCTCTCCCAGGCCGCCGCCCGCTTCCTTGGCGTCGACGTCGCGGAGGACCGCTTCGTGAGCATCCGCGTCATTGGCCTTCCCGGCGAAGAGCCGCTGCCGCAGGATGTGATCGATGGTCCGAAAGCGACGGGGATCGAAGAGACGGCGGCGCTGACTCCGGCCGCGAAGTAGCCGGCTAGCGCGGAATGGTCAAACAGACCGTGCTGCCCTGATCGAGCACCGAGTCGACGCTGATCGAGCCGCCGTGGCTCTCCAGGATTCGCTTGGCGAGGTAAAGCCCGTAGCCAGGACCGCCGCCGCGCGACTTATCGAGCTTGAGCCCGAGGTCGAAGATCTGATTCGTGTAGCGCGGATCGATGCCGATGCCGTTGTCGCGCACGCACAGCCGGTAGCCGTCCGGATCGACGTTGCACTCGATGGCGATGGTGCGCTCGCCTTTCGGCCGGTCGTTGAAGAACAGCGCGTTGTGGAAAAGCGCGCCGATCGCTTCACGCATCTTTTCCGGATCGACGTTGACCGTGGGCAGATCGTCGGGGATGTCGATCTTCACGCCGCCTTCTTCGATCTGGTAATTGCACTTGAGGATGACCTCTTCGACGATCTCGCGCAGCGGCGTCGGACGCGGCACGTTCGGGCGCGCCAGCAGTTTGACGAGATGCGACATCTCGTCGAGCACCTTCTTCATCTGCTGCGCGCTGGAGCGGATGCGGCGGAGAAAGTCCTGCCCTTCCTCATCCAGCTTGTCGGTGTAATCGCTGAGAAGAAGATCGCTGAAGCCGTCGATCGAGAAGATGGGCGATTTCAGATCGTGCGACAGCACACTGAAAAGGCGCGTCAGCTCCTCGATGGTGAGGACCTGATCACCTGCGGTTTGCGTTTCCAGCGTAGTAATCGTCAACCTCCGAAAAAGGCGCGGTGGTGCAACTAGCGGGCCTGCGCCTTGCGAAACGCGGCCACGTTGCCGCCGCCGATGATCTCCGTGGCGCCGTCCGCGCGAATGGCCAGCGCGGTTCTCGCCGGAATGCCGATGCCGAGTTGCGTCTCGGGGACCGACATGAGCCGGCGCAGATTCGAGTCGTTGTCCGGATCGAATGCCGTGTCGATGACGGTGTTCGCGATCCATCCCAGTCCCGGCAACGACGCCGCGATGCCATGCATGTCGCGCGCGGCGATCCCGAAGCACGACGCCGCCGCGCCGATAGCCGCGATGACGGTGCCGTTCGCCGCCGCCTCGCGCATGGCGACGTCCGCGGCGGATTCGCGCAGCACGGCCAGGAGGTTGTTCGTCACGCCGCCGCCGAGGTAGATCATGCCGGCGGAAAGGAGCTGCGTCAGGTTCTTCTGCCGCCGGCTGTCGCGTCCGCGATAGATCGGGACATTCACCGTATCGATCGTCGGATCGATCCCCTGCAGGTACTTACCGAAGTGTCCCGCATACTCCGCCGACCCCGAGGCCGCCGGGATGAACGCGACCGTCCGCCGATCCGCCGGCATGCTGCGCAGCAGAAACTCATCGATCTCGCGCGTCTCCCCAAACGAAAACTCGCCGCCGCCGAGGAGAACGAGCAGTTGCGCGGGGACGGCAAGATCGACGGAGAGCGCGGTCACGGGCGCATCGTACTGTTGTTAGAAGGCAGATCACCACAGAGGCACAGAGAACGCGGAGTTTCTCTGTGTCCTCTGAGTCTCTGTGGTGAAACCTATGGCGTCAACGCCTCGGTGCTTCGCGGCATGAGCAGCACTTCGTTCGCGTTCATCGTGAAGTCAATCCATTCCGGCATCGACTCCTTGTGGCGAATCAGGAACTCCGACAATTCGTCTTCGATGTAACGCTGAATCGCGCGGCGCAGCGGGCGCGCTCCGGAGTTCGACTCCTCCTCGGCGCGTGACAGCAGCCAGTCGATGACGGAGTCGTCGATGGCGATCTGGACGCCCTTCTGGACGAGCGCGATGTTGACGTCGTCGACCAGCAGGCGGCAGATGGCGCGGAGCTCGTTCTGCGTGAGCGGGTTGAAGATGATGATGTCGTCGATGCGGTTGATGAACTCGGGGCTGAACTCCTTCTTCAGCTCCTGATGGATCATCGCCTCGGCGGACTTCTGATCGGCTTCGCTCGACTTCTCGCGGAAGCCCATGTGGCCCTTCGTGGTCAGGAAGCGCGTGCCGAGGTTGCTGGTCATGATGATCAGCGTGTTGCGGAAGTCGACCTGATTGCCGAGCGAGTCGGTGAGGATGCCGTCTTCGAGAATCTGCAGCAGGATGTTGGCGATGTCGGGATGCGCTTTCTCGATCTCGTCGAGCAGCACGACCGAGTACGGATTGCGGCGAACGCGCTCGGTGAGTTGTCCGCCTTCTTCGTGACCGACGTAGCCTGGGGGTGAGCCGATGAGCTTCGAGACGGCGTGCTTCTCCATGTACTCGGACATGTCGAAGCGAATGAGGTGGCGCTGCGATCCGAATAGGAACTCGGCCAGTCTTCGTGCGACTTCGGTTTTGCCTACGCCGGACGAGCCGAGGAAGATGAACGAGCCCATTGGCCGGTTCGGAGAGGCGACGCCGAGGCGGGAGCGGCGGATAGCGCGCGAGATGGCGCGGATCGCTTTGTCCTGGCCGACCACGCGCCGCATCAGCGAGTCTTCCATGTTGATGAGCTTCGCCGCTTCGTCGGCTTCGATCGACGTGACCGGGATGTCCGTCCAGGAGCTGATGATCTCCTCGACGTCCTTCTTGGTCACTTCCATCATCTCTTCGCCGACGGCTTCGCGCTCCTGCTTGAAGCGCTCGACCTCTTCTTTCAGCTCGATCTCGCGCTCGCGCAGAAAGACGGCTTTTTCGAAATCCTTGTCCGAGATCGCCTTCTTCATCTCCTTGACGATGGTGCGAATCTCCGACTCCAGCCGCCGCAGGTTCTGCGTGTCAGCCACGCGGCGCAGCTTCACCTTGGCGCCAGCCTCGTCGATGATGTCGATCGCCTTGTCGGGAAAGAAGCGGTCGGTGATGTAGCGGTTCGATTGATAGACGGCGCTGCGAATCGCGGTGTCGCTGTATTTGACCTTGTGGAAGTTCTCGTAGCGTTCTTTCACGCCTTCGAGGATCTGCAGCGTCTCGATCTCGTTCGGCGGCGCGACGTTGATGGCCTGGAAGCGGCGCAGCAGCGAACGATCCTTCTCGATGTAGCGGCGATATTCGCGAATCGTCGTCGCGCCGATGCAGGAGATCTCGCCGCGCGACAACGCCGGCTTGAGGATGTTCGCGGCATCGAGCGAGCCTTCCGCCGATCCTGCTCCGATCAGCGAATGGATCTCGTCGATGAAGATGATGATGTCGGTGTTTTCCTTCAGCTCTTTGATGATGCCTTTGAGCCGCTCTTCGAACTGGCCGCGGTACTTGGTGCCGGCCACGATGAGTGAGAGGTCGAGCGAGAGGATGCGTTTGTTGGCGATGAAGAGCGGGACGTTGCCGTCGACGATCCGCTGCGCCAGCCCTTCGACGATGGCGGTCTTGCCGACGCCCGGCTCGCCGAGCAGGATCGGATTGTTCTTCGTTCGCCGCGAGAGGATTTGGATGATGCGCTCGACTTCCTTCTCGCGTCCGATGAGCGGATCGAACTGCGCGGAGTGCGCCATCGCCGTCAGATCGCGCGCGTACTCGGCCAGGAACGGCAGCTCTTTCTTTTGTTTGTCGGCTTCGCGTTCTTTCAGAATCGAGATCGTCTCCTCGCGCACGCCGTAGACGTTGAGGCCCTTGGCGGTGAGGATCCGCGCGGCGGTCGACGACTCGACGCGAAGGATTCCGATCAGCAGATGTTCGGTGCCGACGTACTGATGCAGCATCGACTCCGCTTCATGCGCCGCATACGCGAGGATCTTTTTCGACTCCTCGGAAAGCGGCAATTCGGCGGATGAGGAGATGCGGTCGACGAAGAGCCGGTCGCCTTCCACTTCGCGCCGGATCTGTTCCGGCTTCACATTAAAGCGCGAGAAGATCTCCTTGATGATTTCCTCCCCCTCGCGCAGGACGCCGAGGAGGATGTGCTCGGACTCGATGACGCGTGAGCCGAGCTTCGAGGCTTCATATCGGGCAAAGAAAAGAGCGCGGCGGGCTTTCTCGTTGTATTTTTCGAACATGGGAGTTGACGTAGTTTAACCCCGGCTGCCAATACTCATCTCGAAGACACGGTCACAGCGAGCAGCCAGATCACGATTGTGTGTGACGATCACCGACGTCAGACCGCGCTTCTCGTGACATTCCCGCATCAGATCGAAGACGCGCTCGCTCGTTTCGAGATCGAGATTGCCGGTCGGTTCGTCAGCGAGAAACAACAGCGGATCCGCAAGCAGCGCGCGCGCGATGGCCACGCGCTGCTGCTCGCCGCCGGAGAGCTGATTCGGGAAGTGGCGTGCGCGCCGTTCCAGTCCCAGTTCCGCCAGAAGCGCAGCGGAACGCGTTAACGCTTCGTCCTTATCGAACCTTCCAATCCATCCCGGCATGGCCACGTTCTCCATCGCTGAGAACTCCGGAAGCAGATGATGAAACTGAAAGACGAACCCGACGTTGCGATTGCGGAACCGCGCCAGTTCGTCATTCGACATCGACGAAACCTCGGCATCGCCAACGCGAATGGTCCCGCTGTCAGGCCGATCGAGTCCGCCCAGAAGATGCAGCAGCGTCGACTTGCCGATACCCGAGGGACCAACGATGGCCAGCATCTCGCCGCGCTCTACGGTGAGCGCCATGTCGTTGAGCACAGGGACCGGAACTTCAGCGTTGCGATACGTCTTCGACAGCGAGCGTGCTTCGAGGAAGGGCATGAGCGCGCGATTATGCCTCGCGGCGGCTCGTTGGCGCGCCTCCTGAATTGGTCCGCGCCATGAAAAGAATCGCGATTTCTTCTCTTCTCGCCTTGACGCTCGCTCTGTCGCTCCAGGCAGCAGTAAAAACCTACCAGGTCACCGGTCCCGTGCTAGAACTTCGCGCGGACGCGATCGTTGTGCAGAAGGGCGCCGACCGTTGGGAGATCGCCCGCGACGGCGCGACGAAGATCATCGGCGATCTCAAAGTGGGATCGAAGGTCACGATCGAATATCGCATGACCGCGACCGTGGTTACGGTCAAAGCAGAACCGGCGAAGCCGGCGAAGAAGAAGTAACGCTACGCGGCATTCGGGACCGCGAGCCGAGCCGTTCCCACGCCTCCCGAGCATAACCAAAGCCTCGCGAAGGTCTCGTCCTGCGATGCGACCGCGACATACTCGTGTATCGCGGTGACACACTAGTCCCTCACGGCCACGTACTAGTGCCACAACGTCACACACCAGTACCTCAACGCGACATACTAGTATCTCACGTGCGACATACTAGTGTCTCACGCTGACGTACTAGTGTCTCGCGCTGACGCACTAGTGTCTCGCGCTGACGCACTAGTGTCTCGCGCTGACGCACTAGTGTCTCAACGCTGACATATTAGTGTCTCGCGCTGACGCACTAGTGTCTCAACGCTGACATATTAGTGTCTCGCGCTGACGCACTAGTGTCTCGCGCTGACGTACTAGTGTCTCGCGCTGACGTACTAGTGTCTCGCGCTGACGCACTAGTGTCTCACGTGTGACGTACTAGTGTCTCGCGCTGACGTACTAGTGTCTCAGCGCGACGTACTAGTATGTCAGCGCCACGTACTAGAATGTCATCGTGAGGTAGGACTATGTCACGGGGAAAGGCCACGACATGACAGATGATCTCAATCAAGTGGTCGCTCTTGCCGGAGAACTGACGACGCTGCGTCAGCGGCTGGCGCAGCTCAACGCCGAGAGAGTCATGATCGAGGGGCAGATCGCCGGGTATATCGACCGGATCGCGGCGGCTGCCGTCGCCGGTGCTTCCGCGCCAGTTGCGATCCCCGCAGCGGTACAGACTGTCGAGAGGGATGATCCGATGCCACTGAGTGCCGCAGTGCTCTTGGTACTGCGCCGGAGTCCCGAAACGGCCCTCAGCGCTGTCGAAATCGGAGCCATCCTGAACATGAACGATTACGCGGATTTCGGCAACATCCGGACACATCTTTCGCGGATGGCTAAGGACGGACGCGCGAAGAGGGTGAGTTTCGGAAAGTACAAGGTGGGGTGAGGACACGGTTCAGCTCTGCTCGCCGCCTCACGGCAGTGCCAGCGCTCGATTCATGGATCATGAATCGTTACGCCGCACTCGGAACCGCGAGCCGTTGCCATGCCTCGTAAGCATGAACTTCGTCGTCCAACTCCTCCAGCGAAATCGTCTCTTCACTTCGCTTCGCGAGGAAGTCTTTTAGCTGTTCAGACGCGACGATGTACACGTCAGGAGGAGTATTGGGATCGGCGTCGACGGAGTACCTGACGAAGATCAAGAAGTGTCCCGACCGCGCGCGGAAATCGTCGACATGCCACCTCAGCGGGCCTGAGAGTGTTTTTACATCGACGGTAAGAGCATTCCCCGATTCAAGAACCACCGTGATGTCGACGTTGTCAGATTGTGAGAACGTCAATGTCGCATCGGCCCCGAGTCGATGCAGCACCGATAAAACGTAAAACTTCGAAGCGAGCTCCAGATGCTTTGCATGTCTGATGCGCCGCGGACCTTTTGACGCGCGCACGGCAATCGGATCACCCCACGCGGAAGGATCGTTTACGTCGGCGAAGACAAGTTCGTTCATCTGCTCGTCGGTAAGTTGCGTATCACGATTTGTCATAGCGGCCATCCGTTGAGGACACGCATCTTCCGTTCCCGAGGACTTGGACAATCAGAAGCACTGGCCTTCCTCCGTCTGTGCGCCCCGCCACTTGATAGCGGTTTGGGCCGTGCTCTTTCTTGTTCGGTCGCACCACGAAGTCGTTCCAGATTACCTCTTCGGCTTCCCAGTCTGAAATGCCATGCGAGGCAAGTTTGGCAGCATCGTACTCAATATCCCATTCGGACGCTTCAAACTGCTGCCAATACACCACTTAAGCGAGTGTACCGCAAGCAATGCCTACCTGGTCGTTGACGTCGCCTGCAGTGCCGGCGCGCCGACGCCTACCGTTCCCGTCACCGCGAAGACCGGCATCTTCTGCTGCAGGCCTTTCAGCGCGAACTCGCCTAGCGACTCGGTTTCGAAGCTGCCCATGATGCGGTCCATCGTGTTCTGCGAGATGACCACCTGGCCCGGCTTGGCCACGCCGCTTTCGAGGCGCGAGGCGATGTTGACCGACGATCCGAGCACGGTGTAGTCGACGCGCTTCTCCGTACCGACGTTGCCGACGACCGCGAGTCCGCTGTTGATGCCGACGCGCACCATCACCGGCGGCAGGTTCGTCTTTGCGCGCTCCACGTTCCACTCATTCACCATCCGCTGCAGCATCAGGCCGGTCAGCACGGCGCGGTCGGCGTGATCGTCCTGCGGCAGCGGCGCGCCGAAGAAGGCCATCACCGCGTCGCCGATGAATTTGTCGAGCGTTCCGCCGTACGCGAAGATCGACTCCACCGCGCACGAGAAAAAGTGCGACAGGAACTCCGCCACTTCCTCCGGCTTCTTCGACTCTGACATCGGCGTGAACCCGCTGATGTCGGCGAAGAGGATGGAGAGATCGGTGCTGCGCACTTCCGACTCCGTCGAGATCAAGCCCTTCACGATTTCGTCGACGACCGCCGGCGAGTGGTAGCGCTCCATGCGCGAGCGGATCTTCTTTTCTTCCTCGATCTTTTCCGCGAGTTGCGCGCGCTCGATGGCCACGGCCGCGAAATTCGCCAGCGCCGTGAGGAGATCGAGATCCTCTTCCGTGAAGCTGCCGATGTGAATCGGTGAGTCGACCTGCACCGCGCCGATGACGCGCTGGCGATTCCACAACGGCACGCACATCGCCGAACGGATGCCGTGGATGGCGATCGACTTCCCGCCGAGGAGCCGCGCGTCTTCGAGCGCGTTCGAGGTCATCAGCGCCACCTGCTGCTGCGCTACCATCTTCAGAATCGTTCGCGAGATCGGGATGTCCTGCTGCTCCGCGCCGTCGATGAATTTCGTGAGCTTCGGAACGGGATTGCCCTCTTCGTCGAACAAAATGATCAGGCCGCGCTCGACCGGCAGGTAGCGGAAGATGATGTCCATCACCGTCGTCAGCACGACCTGCAGCTCTTCCGACGCCAGCAGCGCTTTCGCCACCTGCACGAGGACCTGGAAAATCTTCTCGCGCGACACTGCCGGCTCGCGCAGCCCAGGCTGCGACGGTGGGCGCGTGATCGGGCCCTTGCTCTCCAGGACTTCGTTGAGGTCGAGTCCGAACTCGGAATTGAAATCGGAGATGCGCCGGATGACCGTGCCCGAGGGGTTGTCGAACATCGAGTCGGCGTTGAAGTCGACCGACGGCATGGCGCGCGCGTCGAGCAGCACCGACCCCACCGACAGCTTGTCCCCCGCCGAGACCTGCGCCTCGGTGACGAGATTGCCGTTCAACTTCACGCCGTTCGTCGATTTCAGATCGACGATCCACCAGTTGTCGCCGCGCAGCTCGAACCGCGCATGCTTCCGCGACACCGAGGGATGGTTGAGGATCAGGTCATTCCCCTCGGTGCGCCCCACCGATAGCTCATCCTTCAGGTCCATGACCCGCGGCACGCCCAGATCAACGTAGTGAAGTTGGAGCTGCTCCATCAGAGGGAAGCGATTATAGCTGCCGCTCTCTACGCGATCGCCATCCCCTCGATGTCCAGCTCGTGGATGGGCATGCCGAGGGTGCCGAGGGGCTCGCGGATTTGGGTGGCGTTGCCGACGATGACGATGATGACTTTGTCGGGGTCGATGTACTTCTCGGCGACGTGCTCGACGTCGTGTTTCGAGATCGCGCCGATGTTTTCGCGGAAGCGGTCGAAGTAGTTCGTCGGCAGGTCGTAGAGCTCCATGTCGACGAGGCGGCCGGCGATGTCGCTGGCAGTTTGGACGGTCGAGGGGAAGGAGCCCATCAGGTAGCTCTTGGTGTCTTCGAGCTCCCGCGTTTCGACGTCGCCGGTGCGGATGCGCCGCAGCTCAGCGAGCACCTCGGTGACCGATTCGCGTGTGACCTCATTGCGCACCGGGGCGCTGACGACGAACGGGCCGGCCTGGCGGCGGAAGGCGAAGGTCGATCGCGCGCCGTAGGTGTAGCCGTGCTTTTCGCGGAGATTGAGATTGATGCGCGAGTTGAAGACACCGCCGAGGAGCGCGTTCATCACGGAGAGGGCGAAGTAGTCCTCGGTGCTGCGAGCGATGCCGAGGTGGCCGATACGAATCTCGGATTGGACTGCGGTGGGTCGGTCGATCAGGTAGATGCGGCTGGAATCGAGCGTGTTTGGGGAGATCTGCGGGCGCGTCGGAAGTTCGGCGGCGGGCCAGTCGGCGAAGAGGCGCGAAGCCGCATCGAGCGCGAGATCGGTGTCGACGTCGCCGGCGATCACGATTGTGCCGTTGTTCGGAACGTAGTGCTCGGTGTAGTAGCGGCGGACGTCGTCGATGCTGATGCGCGCTACGGAGTCGGGATTGCCGATGACTGTGTTGCCGTATGCGCCGGTGCCGTAGATGAGGCGCGAGAAGCGTTTGCCGGCGATTGCGCCAGGTTCATCGCGCTGTTGCAGCAATTCCATCAGCCGCTCGGCGCGAACGCGTTCGAGCGAGGACTCGGGGAGCGTCGGCTTGCGATTCACATCCGCGAAGATGGCGAAGGCCTCGGCGAATGTGCGCGAGAGCGTATCGACGGAAATGTACGACGCGTCCCAATCGGCGCCGCTTCCGAGCGACGCGCCGAGGAGGCCGAGATCCTCGGCGAGGCGAACAGCGTCGCGAGTGCCGGCGCCTTCGTCGAGCAATTCGCCGGTCAGCGACGCCAGGCCGGCAAGTTCGGGCGTGTCGTAGTCGGCGCCGGAGCGGATCAGCGTGCGGATGGAAACCAGCGGCGCGTTGCGATTCTCGGCCACGAGCAGGCGCAGGCCGTTGTCGAGCGTGCGGCGGGCCACGTGCGGGAAGTGATACGGCCGCGGCGGGCCGGGTTGCGGAGCAACGTTTCTGTCGATGCTCATGCGTTCTCCGGGACGAACGTGCTGGTCACGCGATTGTCGGCGACGAGATACTGCCGCGCCACGCGCTGCAGGTCGTCGCTGGTCGCGGCGCGATAGGGATCGAGCCACGTGAGCACCATGCTCGGATCGTTGAAGTAGGTGGACATCATTCCGATGAGGTCTGCGCGCGAGTCGTAGTTTTCGATCTGATGCGCGTACTCGACCTCGGCGCGATTCTTTGCGCGCGTCAGTTCGTCAGCGGTGACGCCGTCGCTGACGACGCGCGCGATTTCGGCGTCAATGGCGCGCTCGACATCCTCGATCGCCACATTCTCATTTGCCGTCGCCTGCATCATCAAAATGCCGGTGGCCTCGGTCGGCAAAACGTACGCGGCGACGTCGGTGGCGATCTGCTGTTCGAGCACAAGCGCCTTCTCCAGACGGCTGGCTTTGTCGCCGCTGAGGACGGAGCTGAGCAGGTCGGCTGCGATCCAGTCAGGGTGCCCCATTTTCGGGAAGTGATAGAGGCGATAGACGCGCGGAAGCTGCACGGGAGACGGGAAGACTTCGCGTCGCTCGCCATTCAGCGGGCGGCGTTCGAGATCGAAATGCGGAAACGAACCGCCGGCTGGAATCGAAGAAAAGTACTGATCGACCAGACGCTTCGCTTCATCGGGAACGAAGTCGCCGATCAACGTCAGCGTGGCATTGTCGGGGCGATACCAGGTGGCGAAGAACTCGCGGATGTCGTCGAGCGACGCCGCGCCGAGGTCTTCCATCGAGCCGATTGTCGGCCAGTGGTAGGAGTAGTCGGGATCGTAAGCGAGATGTAGCAGCCGCTCGAAGGCGGTGCCGTAGGGAACGTTGTCGTAGCGCTGGCGGCGCTCTTCCTTGACCACTTCGCGCTGGATGTCGAGCTTCTCCTGCGTCAGCGCGGAGAGGAAGTAGCCCATGCGATCGGATTCGAGCCAGAGTCCGAGCGCGAGGTAGTTGGACGGCAGCGTCTCGAAGTAATTCGTGCGGTCGAAGAACGTCGTCCCGTTGAGATTGCCGCCGACCGACTGCACGTAGCGGAAGTGCTCGTTGTTGCCGACGTGCTCCGAACCGGAGAAGAGCATGTGCTCGAACAGATGCGCGAAGCCGGTGCGGCCCGGGCGCTCATTCTTCGAGCCGACGTGGTACCAGAGGTTGACGGCGACGAGCGGCGCGGAATGGTCTTCGTTGAGAACGACGCGGAGTCCGTTATCGAGGCGATAGTCTTCGAGGGCGAGCATTCTTTTTGTTCATATCACAGGAGAAAAGAGTGAAGGGTGAAGAGTGAAGGGTGAAACCGCGGAAACTACATGTTCCTTTTTTTCATTCTTCACTCTTCACTCTTCACCCTTCACTCTTCGTTTATCCTTCCCACCGTGCCGCAGCTGCCGTTCCGTCATATCGCCGTCGAAGGGCCGATCGGCGTCGGCAAAACATCGCTGGTGAACCTGCTGGCGAAGCGGTTCCGTGGGACGAAAATCCTCGAGGACGTCGACAACCCCTTCCTGGCCGAGTTCTACAAAGACAAGCGCGGCGCGGCCTTCCGCTGCCAGCTCTTCTTCCTGCTGTCGCGCTACGACCAGCAGCGGACGATCGGCCAGCGCGACCTCTTCACCGAGCTGATCCTGGCCGACTACTCGTTCCCGAAAGACAAGATCTTCGCGTACATGACGCTCGAAGATTCGGAGCTGATGATCTACAACCGGCTCTACGAGATGCTGCGCGAGAGCGTGCCCAAACCGGACCTGGTCATCTATCTGCAGGCATCCATTGATACACTCATCAAACGCGTGAAGAAGCGCGGACGGGCGTACGAGAAGTCGATCTCGCCACAATATTTGCAAGAGCTCAGCGAGGCGTACTCGCACTACTTTTACCGGTACGACGAGACGCCATTGCTAGTCGTGAATACGAACGAGATCGATTTCGTCAACACGCCCGAGCATTTCGATCAGCTCATCGAGCAGATCGCCAATGCGAAGAAGGGTACGCAGTACTACGTACCGCTTGGATCCTGAGTCGACGGACCGAGACGGGAAGCAGTGGATTAGTCGATTAGTGGATTAGTCGATCAGTAGATCAGTAGGTCGGTGGTCAGGAACGCATCCTGATCCACTGATCCACTAATCTACTGATCTACTAATCTACTGATCACTCAATCACTCTCCTCGCCCGGCCCACTGGAGGAGAGATGGACAAACGAATCACCGTCCCCGCTGTCCGCGCCATGAAGGGCGTGAAGCGCATCGGGATGATCACCGCGTACGACTACCCGAGCGCGAAGGTGGCCGACGCCGCCGGCAGCGACATCATCCTGGTCGGCGACTCCCTCGGCATGGTCGTCCTCGGCTACCCCGACACCCTCAGCGTCACCGTCGACGACATGCTCCACCACACGCGCGCCGCCGTTCGCGGCGCCTCACACGCACTCGTCGTCGGCGACATGCCCTATCTCTCCTACCACGTGTCCATCGAGGAGTCGGTCCGCAACGCCGGACGCTTCATCCAGGCCGGCGCGCATGCGGTGAAAGTCGAAGGCGGCAAACCGTCGCGCATTCGCGTGATTGAGGCGATCCTCGATGCGGAGATTCCGGTGATGGGTCACATCGGACTCACTCCCCAATCCGTCAACACCCTGGGCGGATTCAAACTGCAGGGAAAGAATCTCGACGACGCCCACCGCCTCGTCGACGAGGCACAGGCGCTCGACCAGATCGGCTGCTTCGCGATCGTGCTGGAGTGCGTCCCGTCAGAGCTTGCGGCGATGATCACCGAGCGCGTTTCAGTCCCGACGATCGGCATCGGCGCTGGCCCCGCCTGCGAAGGACAGGTGCTCGTCTTCCACGATCTCCTCGGCATCTACGACGGCCACACGCCGAAATTCGTCCGGCGCTACGCGAACATCGCGGACGACATGCGCGCCGCGATCGAGCACTACCTCGCGGATGTCCGCGACGGTTCATTCCCCGATGACGCGAAGGAATCGTTCCACGCCGCCAGCGCGGATGAACTTCGCGCGTTGTACGGCGAAGGCGTCGTCATCGAGATGCCGAAGGCGAAATGATCAACGTAGCGCCGGCGGCTCGCCGGCTGTACCGCCGCCGGCTCGGCGGCAGTTCGTTCGCGCACGCGCCAGCGAGCCGCTGGCGGTCCAGCCGCCGGGCCGGCGGCGCTACGAATGAGGTCGCGCGATGATCATCGCCACGACGATCAACGAAGTCCGCGAGGCGCGACCCCACGGTGCGCACATCGGCTTCATCCCGACCATGGGATTTCTCCACGAAGGCCATCTCTCGTTGATCGACGCCGCGCGCGATGCCGGCGCGAACTTCATCGCTGTCTCGATCTTCGTCAACCCGAAACAGTTCGGACCGAATGAAGACCTGGCGAGCTATCCGCGCGATGAAACGCGCGACAAAGCATTGCTGGAGTCGAAGAACGTCGATCTCCTTTTTCTGCCCGCGGTCGACGTCATGTATCCGTCCGGCGCGCAGACCACGGTCTCGGTCGGCGCCTTCGCGAAACCGCTGGAAGGAGAGCGCAGGCCGGGGCACTTCGATGGTGTTGCCACCGTCGTCCTGAAATTGTTCAACATCGTCCAACCCGACATCGCCGTGTTTGGACGCAAGGACGCGCAGCAGTGCGCCGTCATCGATCGCATGGTTCGCGATCTCGATGTTCCGGTGAAACTCGTCTTCGCCGAGACCGCGCGCGAGCACGACGGACTGGCGCGGTCATCGCGCAACAGCTATCTGTCGTCCGAGGAGAGGAAGCGCGCGCCGGCGCTGCATCGCGCGTTGCGGGCGGGCGAGGAAGCGATCACGCATGGCATTCACGACGTCGCGGCGGTCGAAACGGTGATGCGGCGGATGATCGATGAAACGCCGGGCATCGAGGTCGACTACCTCGCCGTCGTCGATCCGGAGACGTTTCTTCCGCCGCTCGATTTTCGGCGCGAGGTGCTCGTCGCGGGAGCCGTTCGCATCGGACGCACGCGGTTGATCGATAACCTACGCGTCGCGCGCGTGTAAACGCGAAAAGGGCGCGGTCGCCCGCGCCCTGCCGTACTGCGTCCATCGACCGCGAATTAGTCTTTGTGCATCCGGCGGTGATGCTTCGTGGTCGTCTTTGCCGTCGTGTCGGTAGTGGTGGTCGTGGTGTCCTGCTGCGTCGTCGTTTCGGTCGTGCTCGAGCTCATCGGAGCGGGAGTCTCGACGATCGTCGGTGCCGGGGCCGGAGTTGGCGTCTCGACGATGACCGGGGCCGGTGCAGGCGCTGGCGTGATCACGGTAGTCTCGGTCGTCGTCGTGCTGGCGGTCGTATCGACCGTCGCCGGCGACTGCGTGACGACGACACTCGAGCTGCTGCTGTTCTTCGGGATCAGGTTCACGTTCGTGTTCGTGCCGATATTCGAGCCGTTACCTGTACCGCCGGCAGAGCTGCTGGTGTAGGCGCGGCCGCTGTTGTCGACCGCCGCCGGGCCGGAGATCACGGCCGGAGTCGGCGAGCTAGCGACGCCTTCCGTGTTGGCGGGCGCGGGAACGGTTGCGACCGTGGTGCTGCTGCTGTTCGCCGTTGCCGGCGCCTCGGTGCGGATCTGCCCGTAGCCCTGATCCGCGGCTACATCGTGGTGTGCACATGCGCTCATCGCGATTACGAGCGCCGCCGACCCCAGGCCGGCAACTGCTTTTTTCAGAATCGATTCTGTTCTCATTTTCCTGCTCCTTGCTGCCTTCGAACGGCAGCCGTCAAATGCCTTGCGGCAGAAAACGGAAGAGCAACTAGCTTGCCTGAATTGATTTCAATAACATGCGGGCTATGGCAGAGCGCGTCTGGAAAGTTAGTGAGCTCATCCGCCAGATCAACGTAGAGCTCTTTCGATACAACGACATAAGCGTCGAGGGCGAAGCGACGAACGTGGTCCGATCCGCGGCCGGACATATTTATTTTTCGATCAAGGATTCGCGCGCCCAGATGCGCGTGGTGCTCTTCGCCACGAATTCGCGCTTCCTCCGCTTCCGCATCGAAAACGGATTGCAGCTAGTCGTCCGAGGACGCCTGACGCTGTACGAACAGAAGGGGGAGTTCCAGCTCAACGCCGTCGCCGTCGAGCCGGCAGGCCTCGGTGCGCTGCAACTGGCGTTCGAGCAATTGAAAAAGCAGCTCGCGGATGAAGGGCTCTTTGATCCCGCCTGCAAGAAGCCGATTCCGATGCTTCCGCAGCGCATCGCCATCGTCACCAGCCCGACCGGCGCTGCGATCCGCGACGTCCTCAATGTCCTCGGACGCCGCTTCGAAGGACTGCACGTGCAGGTTTACCCGGTCCGCGTGCAGGGCCGCGACGCCGCGCGCGAGATCACCATCGCTATCCGCCACCTCTCGCGATGGCAGTTGCACGACGTCGTGCTGATCTGCCGCGGCGGAGGATCGCTCGAAGATTTGTGGGCCTTCAACGAGGAATCCGTGGCCCGCGCAATTGCAGCCTGCTCGATTCCGACAATCTCCGCGATCGGCCACGAGACCGACTTCACCATCTGCGATTTCGTGGCGGACTTGCGGGCGCCGACGCCATCCGCGGCGGCCGAGGTCGTGATCCGGGCCAAGAGTGAGATTTGTACGCAGATCGATCACATGACCCGCCGCGTGCGACACGTGGTGGAGTCGCGCGTCCGCAACTATCGACACGAGCTTCGCCACCTCGCCTCTTCCGACCGCCTCGGACTTCTGCCGCGACGCATCGCGTCGCGCCGCGAACGCCTCGACCGCAGCCGCGTCACGCTCTTCCGCATGCTCGAAGCGCGAGCGCGTTCGATGCGCGCGCGACTGGCCGCCGTAAACGCACCGCTGCTGCGCTTCCCATCGCTCGTGGCTCGCGAACGCGAACGCCTCCGCTCCACCGCCGCGACACTCGGCGCCGTCTCGCCGCTCTCCGTCCTTTCCCGCGGCTACGCCATCGCCTTCTCCCGCACCAAACGCGGCAAGCGCAAGCCGATCATGGACGTCGCGGCGGTCGCGATCGGCGAACCGATCGAAGTGCAGTTGAAAACGGGTCGCCTCGCGTGCACGGTTGACGGAAAGACGATGGGGCTTGAGACTGTCTGGCCCACAACAGGGGAGTGATGGCCCGCAAGTCGAACGAATTCGAAAAAGCCTTTCAGCACCTCGAGACGATCGTGAAGCGTCTGGAGTCGGAGGAGATGCCGCTCGATGAGTCGCTGCAGCTCTTCGAGGAGGGCATCCGGCTCTCGCGCTTCTGCAATCAGAAGCTGGAAGAGGTGGAGAAGAAGATCGAGCTGATCCTGGCCGACGCCAAAGGACAGCCGCGCATCGAGCCGTTCGAGAGCGAGGAGCTCGATGAGCAGTCGGAGCTGCCCGCCGAGGACGACGAGGAGTGATCACCGACTACCTCAACGAGAAGCGCCAACTCGTCGATCGAATCCTTGACGCGAACCTTCCCCCGGCCGACTCGCCTCCCGCAGTCATTCACGAAGCGATGCGTTACGCCGTTCTTGGCGGCGGCAAGCGCATTCGTCCGATCGTCGCCATCGCCGCGGCGGAAGCTTGCGGCGCGAATGTCGACGAGCTGCTCGTTCCGATCGCGGCGCTGGAGCTGATCCACACCTACTCGCTGGTCCACGACGACCTCCCGGCGCTCGACGACGACGACCTTCGCCGCGGACGCAAGACCACGCACGTCGTCTTCGGCGAGGCCATGGGAATCCTCACCGGCGACGCGTTGCTGACCGAGGCGTTCTCGTGGCTGGCGAGACCGGTGGTGGGGGTTGATGCGGCGCACCAGCTTCGCGCCATCCGCGAGGTTGCCGTCGCCGTCGATTCGCAGGGGATGATCGGCGGCCAGGTTGCCGACATCATCGCCACAGGTACCGACGCGTCGACGCCAGAGCTGCTCGACTTCATCCATCGCAACAAGACCGGCAAGCTGCTGACAGCCTCAGTCGTCCTCGGAGGGCTGCTGGCAAACGCGCCGAACGCAAAGATCGACGCACTGCGTCGCTACGGCAACGCGGTCGGCCTGGCCTTCCAGATCGTCGACGACCTCCTTGACCAGGAAGAAGACGCGGCAACGCTCGGCAAAACGGCCGGGAAGGATGTCGCACAAGGAAAGCTGACCTATCCGGCGCTTTTCGGCACGGATGCAGCACGGGCCAAGGTGGAGTCGCTCCTCGGCGAGGCGCTTCGCAACGCTGATATCATCGCCGGCTCTGTGAACTATCTTCCCGGTATCGCGCGTTTCATCTGCGAACGGCGATCCTGAGGCGCCGCATCTGCCATGACGCTCCTCGACACCATCAACTCGCCGCACGACCTGCGCAAACTGGACCGCAAACAGCTCCATGAGCTTGCGGCAGAGATCCGTCACCGCATCATCGAGGTGGTTTCGAAGATCGGCGGCCACTTCGGCGGCAACCTCGGTATCGTCGAGTTGACGCTGGCGCTCCACTACGTTTTCGACACGCCGCGCGATCAGATCGTCTTCGATACCGGCCATCAGTCGTATCCGCACAAGCTGATCACGGGACGCCGCGATACGTTCGACACGATCCGCATGCACGGTGGCATCTCCGGCTTCTGCAAGCGCGAGGAGTCGGAGTACGACGTTTTCAACGCCGGCCACGCCTCGACCTCGATCTCCGCCGCCCTAGGCATCGCCGTCGCACGCGACATCAAGCATGACGATTACCGAGTCGTAGCGATCATCGGCGACGGCGCGCTGTCCGGCGGTCTTGCGCTCGAAGGGCTCAACCAGGCCGGCCACCTCAAACGCAAGTTGATGATCATCCTCAACGACAACGACATGTCGATCTCGACGAACGTCGGCGCCATGTCGGGATACCTGAACGAGATCATCAAAGGGCAGGCGTACAACCAGGCCAAGGGCCTCGCGCGCGGCATCATGGACCGCATCCCCCTCGTCGGCGGGAAGATCCACGGCATGGCCAGCGACATGGAGCAACTCCTTAAACACATGATCGTGCCGGGCACGCTCTTCGAGGAACTCGGCTTCAAATACCTCGGACCATACGACGGCCACGATCTCGATTTCCTGATCGACCTTTTCGAGAAGAACAAGGACTACAACGGCCCGCTCCTCGTGCACGTGATCACGAAGAAGGGGAAGGGCTACGTGCCGGCCGAGAACCGGCCGATCTGGTCACACGGTGTCTCGCCGTTCGATATCGACTCAGGCGACGTGGTGAAGTCGACCAAGCCGTCGCCGCCGAGCTACACGGCAGTTTTCGCGGAGACGCTGATCGAACTGGCCAAACGCGATCCGAAAATCGTCGGCATCACCGCGGCGATGCCGGACGGCACGGGGATGGACAAGTTCGGCAAGGCCTTCCCCGAGCGCATGTTCGACGTCGGCATCGCCGAAGAGCATGCGGTGACGTTCTGCGGCGGCATGGCCACGCAGGGGATGAAGCCGATCGCGGCGATCTATTCGACGTTCCTGCAGCGCGCCTTCGATCAGGTCTTCCACGACGTGGCCATCATGGATCTGCCGGTGGTCTTCGCCCTCGACCGCGGCGGCATCGCCGGCGCCGACGGGCCGACGCATCACGGCATCTACGATATGGCTTATCTGCGCATCTTCCCGAATATGGTCTGCATGGCGCCGAAGGACGAGAACGAGCTGCGGCACATGCTCAAGACGTCGTTCGAGACCGGCCATCCGACCTCGCTGCGCTACCCGCGCGGCAATGGCTTCGGCGTGACGATGGACGCGGAGCTGCAGTCGCTGCCGATCGGCAAGGGCGAGGTCCTGCGCGAAGGCAATGCCGGCGCGATCTTCGCCATCGGCAACGAAGTCTGGCCGTCGATGCAGGCTGCGGAAATCCTGGCGAAGGAAGGGATCGAAGTCGCCGTCATCAACGCGCGCTTCATCAAACCGCTCGACGATGAGCTGATCGCGAAGTATTGCCGTCCCTTCACGAAAATCATCACCGTCGAGGAAGGCTCCCTCGCCGGCGGCTTCGGCTCGGCGATCATGGAGCGCGTCCAGCAACTCGGCATCCGCGACGTCGCCTTCCACCGCATCGGCATCCCCGACGAGTACGTCCACCACGGCGCACAGGACGTCCTCCGCGCGCAGTACGACCTCGATGGGAATGGGATTGCGAAGAGGGTGCGGGAGTTTGTGGCAGGTGGTTACGAATCCGATGACCTCAGTCCCGACGTGAAGGCGTTAATTGCGAACGGGGCCACTGCAGGCGAGGTCGCTGAGTTTCTTACGCGCGACATTCCTGCGTCGGAGTGGCCTAACCGCAATGCCGAGGACCATGATTCAGACCACATCGACGAAGTTGTATACGGCTTGAAACAGCGCGCAGCGAAGTAATGGCTGTCTACCTCGCCGACACCTGGTACCTCGTCGCGTTGTTCGACCCGCATGACACTCATCATGTGCAAGCGCGGCGTCTTGATCGCGCCACCGCGCGCGATTTCATTGCTACCCATGATGGTGTCTTCAGCGAGATGCTTGCGTACTTTTCGGCCGATGGGAGCGTGATTCGCCGCCGAATCGCGGATTTCGTTCGAGCGCGCCAGATCGATCCTGCCTGGTACGTAGGCCGTGGAAGCGATCTTTTCAATCGTGCGCTACGACTTTATTCAGAATGCCCCGACAAGGAGTACTCGCTCGTCGACTGCATGTCGATGACGCTCATGCGCGAGCGCGGCATCACGCACGTCCTCACCAATGACCATCACTTCCGCCAGGAAGGGTTCACCGTCGTCAACGAATGAAAAAGCAGCGGCTGGACGTCGCCCTTGTCGAGCGCGGACTTTGTGAGACGCGGTCGAAGGCGCAGTCGCTGATCATGGCCCGGCGGATCCTCGTCAACGGCCAGCACGTCGACAAGGCCGGAGCGAATGTCGCCGATGACGACGAATTGCGCATCGAGGAGCTTGAGCATCCCTGGGTAGGGCGCGGCGGGATGAAGCTCGCGCATGCGCTGCGCGAATTCGGGATCAGCGTCGATGGGAAGATCTGTGCTGACATCGGCGCGTCTACCGGCGGTTTCACCGACGTGATGCTG
>Ga0157375_10000392_pt1 | contig 39867 bp, 43 predicted proteins | sample M35metaG_FD_115311 | JGI IMG/M metagenome (GOLD analysis project Ga0157375, IMG submission 115311) | Miscanthus rhizosphere microbial communities from Kellogg Biological Station, Michigan, USA - M3-5 metaG | ecosystem: Host-associated > Plants > Roots > Rhizosphere > Soil | place: USA: Michigan...
CAAGGCGAAGTGATGTGCATCATCGGCCCGTCGGGTTCCGGTAAAAGCACCCTGCTGCGCTGCGTCAACCAGTTGGAAAAGATCGACAAGGGCGGCCTATGGGTCGACGGCGAACTAGTGGGTTACCGCGTCGTCGGCAACAAGCTGCATGAGATGAACGAATCACAGATCGCCCGTCAGCGCCTGGCCACCGGCATGGTGTTCCAGCGCTTCAATTTGTTCCCGCACATGACCGTGCTGCAGAACATCATCGAAGGCCCGTGCCAAGTGCTCAAGCGCTCGCCCAAGGAAGCCACCGAAGATGCGCTGGAGCTTCTGGCCCGCGTCGGCCTGGCGGACAAGCGCAATGCCTACCCGGTCGAGTTGTCGGGCGGCCAGCAACAACGTGTAGCGATTGCCCGTGCATTGGCGATGCGCCCCAAGTTGATGCTGTTTGACGAACCCACGTCAGCCCTCGACCCGGAGCTTGTAGGCGAAGTGCTGTCGGTGATGCGTGATTTGGCTACCACGGGCATGACCATGATTGTGGTCACCCATGAATTGGGCTTTGCCCGCGAAGTGTCCAACCGCATGGTGTTCATGGATGCCGGCCAGATTGTGGAAGCCGGCAGCCCCGAAGAAATTCTAATAAGCCCACAAAACCCGCGTACCCAAAGCTTTATTTCTGCCGTTCGCACTTAACTAAAAAACTAACGAGAACGCCCCCATGAAAAAATTGTTCATCCCAACGTTGCTCGCAGGCCTGATGGCCTCCACCGGTGTATTGGCGGCATTGCCGGCGGCAATCAAGGACAAGGGTGAGATCAGCGCGGCCATCGTGCCGAACTACCCGCCGATGGATTTCAAGGACACCGCCACCAACCAACTCACCGGCCTGGACTTCGACCTGGGTAACGCCCTGGCCGAGCGCCTGGGCGTGAAGATCAAGTGGCAGGAAACCGGCTTCGAGCAGATGCTCAGCGGCCTGACCACCAAGCGCGTGGACATCGTGTTGTCGGGCATGTCCGACACCGCCGAGCGCCAAAAGGCGGTGACCTTCATCGACTATTTCACCAGCGGCCCGCAGCTCTACACCCTGGCCAAGCGTGAAGACCTCAAGGAATTGACTGACCTGTGCGGTAAAAAAGTCGGCACCAGCCGTCGCACCACCTGGCCGTCGGAAATTGCCGCGTGGAGCAAGGAAAACTGCGAAGCCGCCGGTAAGCCGGCCATCGTGGTGATCGGCACCGAAGGCTCGGCGGACGCACGGGCACAGTTGCAGCAGAACCGCCTTGACGCGGCGATGCAGGGCAGCGAAACCATTCCGTACCTGATGTCGTTGGACAAGGGTAAATACAAGCCGGTGGGCCTGGCGCTTTCCAAGCAGTTCACTGGGCTTGGGATCGAGAAGAGCAACACTGAGCTGGTCACGGCGATCAGCGAGGCGTTGCAGGGCATGATCGATGACGGCACCTACGGCAAGATCCTGAAGAAGTGGGATCTGGAGCAAGGTGCGGTAGAAAAAATCACCATCAACTCCGGCCAATAACCTGATCTAAATGTGGGAGCTGGCTTGCCTGCGATGGCGGCAGGTCAGCTTGCATATTCATTGCCTGATCCACCGCTATCGCAGGCAAGCCAGCTCCCACAGTTGATCTGTGTTCACTCCTGATTTGGGTTGTATTGAGAAATAACAAGGACGCTCGCCTCCACCGTGGCCACCTACTCCCTGGTAATACGCCGCCTGATGATCTGCTCGCTGACCATCGTGATCAGCCGGGCCATGACCAGCCCGCTGATGACCCTGCTGCTGAGCAACCGCCTGGGCCTCAACCAGCAAGACATCGGTTTGCTGATGGGCATCGCGGTGTTCACCGCTACCTTGATGGGCCTGTATGGCGGCTACGTCATCGACCGCATGGAAAAGCGCAAGCTGCTGATCCTGGCGATGCTGTCCAGCTCCATCGGTTTTCTGTTACTGACCTTTGCCAGCAACCTCTACCTCACCACCTTGACCCTCGTCATCACCGAGTCGGCGTCTGCCCTGTTCCTGATCGGTTCCAAGGCGATCATCAGCGAGAACCTGCCGGTCGACCAACGCGCCAAGGTGTTTTCCCTGCGCTACACCCTCACCAACATCGGTTACGCCACCGGCCCCATGGTCGGCGTGGTGATTGCCGGGCAGATGCCGCTGCTGCCGTTCATGCTGTCCAGCGCCATCGCGTTTGTCAGCGTGTTCCTGATGATCGGCATTCCGCCGACTCAGCGTGATGAAAGCACCAAACCCTTGAGTTTTCTGACCACCCTCAAAACCCTGCGCAACGACCGCAGCCTGGTCCTGTTCACCAGTGGCAGCCTGTTGAGCACCATCGTGTACGGCCGCTACACACTGTACCTGTCGCAGTTCCTATTGGTGATTCACAACCCGGACGATGCGCTGAAAATCTTGTCCGCCATCCTCGCCTGCAACGCCATTACGGTGATGCTGCTGCAATACCAGATCGGCCGCTTTCTCAAGCGTGAGCAGTTGCGTTACTGGATCCTGCTGGGCACGGCGCTGTTCATCGCCGGGCTGATCGGCTTCAGCCAGGCCGACAGCCTGCTGTCGTGGTGTGTGGCGATGTTCGTGTTCACCCTGGGCGAGATGATCATCTTCCCTTCGGAATTCCTGTTCATCGACACCCTCGCCCCCGAGTCGCTGCGCGGCAGTTATTACGGCGCGCAGAACCTGGCGGCGTTTGGCGGGGCGCTGAGTCCCGTGATTTGTGGGTATCTGTTGATCCATGCGGCGCCGACGGCGATGTTCTATGCGCTAAGCGGGCTCACAGCAGTGGGTGGAACGTTGTGTTTCTTGAGCGGGCGGCGTGTAGCAGCCACACCTCAAGTCTAATGTGGGAGCGGGCTTGCTCGCGAAAGCGGCGCATCAGTACACAACTTTTCGCCTGACACTCCGCTTTCGCGAGCAAGCCCGCTCCCACATTTTTGATCTCCAGGGTCGCGAAAATTTGCGTAGTATCCGGGTATTCATCTCACGGACCCGAGCCCCATGAAATTCGACACGGCCTACAGCCTGACTCTCGACGACAAGCTGTCGATCTATGACGTACGAGACCTGAATTTCGACGAAACCGCCGCTTTCGATTCCGACAAGGACCGCTTCCTGTGCCCCAACGACGAATGCCGCGCGGCGTTCGACACCGGCAATGCCTTGAGCACATTCAACGCCAAGAACGTCAATTACCAGCGCACACCCCACTTCAAGAACAAGGTCAATACCCGGCATATCGACGGTTGCCGCTACGCCAGCAGCCACAAGACGGCGACGGGTGAAGGGGATGACGAACGCGAGGACAATTTCCCGTCGGAATTCGTGCTCACCCGGCGTCAGTACGAACGCAAGGCACCGCTGACCGGCACCGAGGGCAGCGCCCCACAGGAGCCGACGAAAGCCCCCTCAAACCGCGTCGCCACCTCTCACAACGCCAGTGATACGCCCGACAGGACCAGCGTGTTCGCCCACCCGGTGGAATGCTACGTGTCGAACATCGACGACAAGGACAAGCTCAAGTCCATGCCGTTGAAGATCGGCGACCACACCGCCACCTACTGGACGTTTTTCAAGAAGATCGAATACCTGCAAGACAACAAGGGGCTGATCTACTGGGGCAAGATCAAGGCGATCAAGGACTACACCAGCAGCTTTCGCATCGACTTCGAAAAAAAGGTATGGCTCGACAAGAAGCCCTATTCGGTGAATGTCTACCTGAGCAAGAAACTCATCGAGAACTACCGCAAGCGCACGGCCTTCCTGGAACAGATCAAGGCGGCAGTGGACAGCGAGCGCGCCCTTTACTGCTTTTTCTACGGCGTGACACCTGAGCTCAAGCAAGTGCCCAGCAAGAAAAACCCCGAGCAGACGTTTGGTGTGTTCAGCGCCAATATCGAGAACCTGGATCATCTGATCATCCGGGAGGCGCCAGGGCTGGAATAGTGGGGTTTTAAGAATCCAGTTGATGAGCGGTCAAAACAACTGTACAAAAACACAGTATAGTCTGTCCTCCCCGTCCACTCCTGGAGAATCCCCATGTCCTCTCTGGCAATGAGCTCTTTCGTAGAACAACAGATTGTCCTGCACCAATTCACCGCCAAGCACAGTGTGCAGGCCCGCGCGATGCTGGGTTGGAGCCGTGAAGACCTGGCCCGCCAGGCCGATGTGCCGGTGAGTGCCGTTCAACAGTTCGAAGGCCAGGGTGATGTGGACGATGACACCCGCCTGGCCATGGCGTTTCGCCTGGAGGCTGAAGGGTTGGTGTTCTTTCCCGGGTTTGCGCCGGGGTGGGGAATGAGTGCACGCCGGTTCGACAGCGCGCCAACCGAGCCTGCCGCCCAAGGCATCATTTCGCGACTGATGGGCTCAACAGCCGCTTTTGATCCCCAGAACCCTCAACCGAATGGCGCGTAACCGGGCTTCATTCTCAGGCCTGCAGTTGCAACGCCCGGCGCATCATCTGCGGCGGTTGGCCGAAGGCACGCAGGAAGGCACGGCGCATGCGCTCCGGGTCACCGAAGCCGGTGTCACGGGCGATGATGTCGATGGGATGGTCACCGGATTCGAGCATCAGGCGCGCCGCTTCAATCCGTAGGCGTTCGATTGCCTTGGCCGGGGTCTGGCCGGTTTCGGCATGAAACAGGCGGCTGAACTGACGTGGGCTCAAGTGGGCGACTTCGGCCAGGCGGTCGACCGACAAGTCCTCCTGCAGGTGTTGCCGTGCGTAAACCAGGGCGCTTTGCACGCGGTCGGACTTTGGGTCGATCTCCAGCAACGCCGAGAACTGCGACTGGCCACCCGCACGGCGATGGTAAATCACCAGTTTGCGGGCCACCGCACGCGCCACTTCAACACCCAAATCATGTTCGACCAGGGCCAGTGCAAGGTCGAGGCAGGCGGTCAAGCCAGCGGAGGTCCAGAGCGGGCCGTCGACGGTGAAGATCCGGTCTTCTTCCAGCTTCACATTGGGATACGCCTGGCGAAATGCGCGAGCGTGGTACCAGTGGGTGGTTGCCTTGCGCCCGTCCAGCAAACCGGCCGCCGCCAGGTGGAAAGAGCCGGTGCAGGCCGATGTCACGCGACGTGAGGTCAGCATGGCGTGCTGCAGGTAGGTGAGCATGCCTGCAGACGCTTGCAGCACTTCGTTATCCCCCACTACCAACAGCGTGTCATAGCGGTGCTGCCCAAAGGGCACGGTGTCAATGGCAAAGCCCATGGAGCTCTTGACCGGCCCACCGAACTCCGACACCAGGTCCACGCGATAGAACGGGCGCTCCAGTTCCAGGTTGGCAAATTCAAACACGGTGCTGGTGCTCAAGCTGAGCATCTGGAACCCGGGAAACAACAGAATACCGACGGACACCATGGCCAAACCCCATGTCTTTAAAGGAGGGATATACGACATTGCGGCCACAACATTACACCCATAATCTTGAGCCAGACAAGACCAATTCCTTCCTCGGTCATCCTGGAGCAACTGCAATGAGTCAATCCAAAGGTTTTGCGCTGATCACCGGCGCTTCATCCGGCATTGGTGCTATCTATGCCGACCGTCTGGCCCGTCAGGGTTACGACCTTATTCTGGTGGCGCGCAACAGGCAGCGGCTGGAACAGCTCGCGCAACGTTTGGCGGCGCAGACCCAACGAGAAATACAGGTAGTCGCAGCCGACCTGAACCTGCCTGCCGACCTCGCCCGGATCGAACAGATCCTGCAGGACGACAGCCGCATCAGCCTGCTGGTGAACAATGCCGGGGTCGGCGCTACCGCTCCACTGCTGGCGTCGGATGCCGACAAAATGGACGCCATGATCCTGCTTAACGTCCTGGCCCTGACACGCTTGGCCAAGGCTGCCGCCGCCAACTTCGTGGCTCAGGGGCGCGGCACCCTGATCAACATCGGCTCCATTGTTGCGGTCGCGCCAAAGCTGCTCAATGGCGTATACAGCGGCTCCAAGGCGTTCGTGCAAGCATTCAGCGAATCCCTGGACCATGAACTGAGTGACAAGGGCGTGACCGTTCAGGTGGTACTGCCGGGCGCGACGGCGACCGAGTTCTGGGACGTTGCCGGGTTACCGATCAGCAACCTGCCCGAAGCCATGATCATGACCGCCGAGAACCTGGTAGACGCTGCTCTTGCCGGCCTGGCCCTGGGCGAGAAAGTCACCATTCCTTCGCTGCCAAACACCCAGGACTGGGACGCCTATGAATCCACACGTCTGGCCCTGGGACCGAACCTTTCCCATCAAAGGCCGGCCCTACGCTATGGGCTCGAAAACATCTGACCTATATGAGCCCTGGCTTGGAGGCAGTCTTGGCAGCCTGCTCATAGCCATGGGCCACGGCCAGCAATGCAGGCTCAGACCAGCGGGTACCGAAGAAGTACGCGCTGGTCGGCAGTCCGTCCTCATCGGTGCCGGAAGGCACTGTAATGCCCGGGTACCCTGCTGCGGCTACGCCAAAGTAAGTGCCGGTTTCGAAATCGGCCACCATGGCATCCAGTTTTTCCTGTTCGATCGGCTGATCCACCGTATCGCGAAAATCCTTGATCAATACGCTCCATTTCTCAGCACGCTCTTCAGGCGTAAGGGTCGAGCCATCAATCTGCCGCAGCGTCGGCTGGTGATCGTTTTCTGTCCCGTCGCGTTCGTCGTTGAACTTGATCAGTTCAGTCAGCGACTTGACGGGTAAACCGGAGCGCTGCCTCAAATACGTATTCATCTCTTCTTTCACATCCGAGAGCAGCAAATCCTCGTACCCGGAGTTGTCGGCTATTCGCACATTCACAGGTATAAGAATTGCACCTGCGTCCTTTAGGACCTTGAGGGTCTGGGTGAACTGTGCACTGTTAGCCACCGGTACCCGTTTGCCCTCCACAATAAAGTTGGCGGGATAACCAATGCGTTTGCCGATCAAGGCCCCCGGGACGAGCGCTTTTGTGTAGTCGATGCCTTCGGGGGCGCCAACGCTGGCAGGGTCCTTGGGGTCACGACCTGACATTGCGTTGAGCATCAACGCGACATCGAACACCGAACGCGCCATGGGGCCCGGTACGTCCTGATGATGGCTGGCGGGGATAATGCCGTTGCGGTCCAGCAAGCCGACGCTGGGCTTGAGCCCCACCACGCCATTGAGCGCCGCTGGCACGATGATCGAGCCGTTGGTCTCGGTCCCTAGCGCAATGGGCGCCAGGCCGGCGGCAACGGCCGCGGCCGATCCGGAACTGGACCCGCCAACATCGGCATCCCGGCGGTGCGGGTTAAGGGTTTGCCCCCCACGACTGCTCCAGCCATCGGCACCACCGCGAAACCCGGCCAGCTCAGTCAGGTTGGTTTTACCGATGATCACCGCGCCCTGGTCAAGCAGGTACTGGACGAGCGGTGCATTCTTTCCGGCTGCTTCACCTACCAGGCCAAAAGCCCCCGCGCTGGTTTGCATGCTTTCTGTCTCGACGTTGTCCTTGATCAAGACGGGGATGCCGTGCAAAGGCCCGCGAACCTTGCCCTCAGCACGCTCACGGTCCAACTTGCGCGCATCTTCCAGCGCATGGGGGTTGAGCTCAATGACGGCATTCAACTCAGGGTTTTGCTGACGAATGCGTTCCTGCAGGTGGTAGACCAGATCAACCGAAGTCATTGCGCCTGGCTTGCTCATTTGCTCGCGTAACTCACTTACGCTGGCGTACTCGGATCCAGGTGGCACGGGTTTGGGAGGCGCCGGAAAAGTAAGGGGGCTTTTTGAACGAGCAGCGACGTGAACAAATGCACCGACAACGACAGGACTAATTCCAAACATGAAGCACCTTTTGGGAAGGGTAAGAAACAACGAAGGGCCCCTGTGGGTCCGGGTGCCAGTCTAAAAAGCCTTCTCCTTTCCGGCTGCAAGACGCGAATAGTCCACTGAGTGGGATTGTTCACTGCAGTGTGTGCGCTATCCCCGACCTTCTGACAGACAACAAGCCCTGCGATAAGCCTGCATCACCGCCATCAACGCATCCGCGGACCAGCGCGTACCGTAGAACCACAACATCTCCCCCTCACCCAAGGGTTCGCCAACACGCGGATAGCCGTTCCAACAGGCCGTATGAAACGCCGCGTTATGGCTATCGGACACAAGTGCGTCCAAGCGATATTCGCTCACATGGGCATCGATTTCGTTGTAAGTCTGCTGGTTAACGCGCAAGGTTTCGTCGGGCCGCTGAGCAGGCACGGCCACCAGTTGCGCCCCAGCGCGACGCAAAACGCCCAGCGCTTTCAGGAAGGCGGCAGTGTGTTGGATCTGCTCATATTCATGACCACGTACCCACCGGTCGGCGAATCCCAAGCGCCTGCCTGCCAGGGCCTGTGAGGCCGTAAAGGTCGTGTTGTTCTGCACTAGAGGCACTTCCACCATCACCGGCCCGGAAGGGTCAACGCCACTCAGGGCGATTAGTGATAACGATGGGTCACGGGGAGGCTTGAGGGGAAGCGCGGGCGCGTCATATCCGGGAATGAGCACGCCGCCCTTGGGCTGCGCACCAAATGCGATGCGGGGTGGGCAGGCACTTTCACCTGAAGCGCCGAGCGCCTCTGGAGTCGTTAACGAGGATTCCATTGGCGATGACAGGGGTAGCCCCGGCGGACAAGCCATACCCACTCGCCAATATTTCTTACATTCTTCATTCATCAGAACCAGCCCCCGGACATTGAACGTCCGGGGATCATCGCACCGTCTTCCGGCACCTGTCGCAGGTCTGCAACACCTTGAAAACTCCTTTTTTCCTGCGTAAACGCGCTTAGCCTGCCAGAGGTGCTTCAGCACCTTGCGCGTCCACTTCCAGCCACCACGCCCGCCCGCGCTCAGGTTGATTCAAGCTGAACGCTTGACCCATTGCCGGTGTAGTGATCGACACGTTGCGCTCCCACGCCAGCGCCATGATGCGGTCGAAGGGTTCATGCCAGGCATGAAACGCCAGGTCGAACGTGCCGTTGTGAATCGGCAGCAGCCAACGGCCCTTGAGGTCGATGTGCGCTTGCAGGGTCTGCTCCGGCTGCATGTGCACATGGGGCCAGTCGACGTTGTAAGCACCTGTTTCCATCAGCGTCAGATCAAACGGCCCGTACTGCTCGCCGATACGTTTGAAACCGTCGAAATAACCGGTATCGCCACTGAAGAAGATGCGCCGCGCAGCGTCGATCATCACCCAGGAGCACCACAGGGTCTGGTTGCCGTCGAACAGGCCACGCCCGGAAAAATGCTGGGCCGGTGTGGCAATGAAACGAATACCGTCGACCTCGGTGCCCTGCCACCAATCCAGCTGGCGGACCTTGCTGGCGTCGACGCCCCATTTGACGAGGGTGTCGCCCACGCCCAGGGGCGCCAGGAAGTAACGGGTCTTGTCGGCCAGTTGAATCACGGCGTTACGGTCAAGATGGTCGTAGTGGTTGTGGGAAAGGATCACCGCTTCCAGGGCTGGCAACTCTTCGAGGCTGATGGGCGGCTGGTGGAAACGCTTGGGGCCGGCCCAACTGAAGGGCGAGGCACGTTCGGCAAACACCGGGTCGGTCACCCAGAACTTGCCGCGCATTTTCAGTAGCACCGTGGAATGCCCAAGGCGAAACACACTGTGGTCCGGGGCCGCCAGCAGTTGCTCGCGCGTCAGGGGTTGGACCGGAATATTGCCCACAGGCCGGGTGGTGCGCGGCTTGTTGAACAACATGTTCCAGAAAATGCGCAACGTCTTGCCAAAGCCGCCATGCTGCACGGGTGCATTGTTGGTGAAATGCCCTTGGTCCTGCTCAGCGGGTTTGAGCGCGGCGGGCGAAGGGTCGAGACGGGTTGAAATCGTGGCCATTGCAGAGTGACTCCTGGGGTCCGCTCACAAATTACGCTGTGCGCATGAGTTACACTGCACAGTGTAGTTTCTAGATTGCAACAAAAGCCGGAGCAAGTAAACTACCGAGTGTAATTTCCTCTCAGAGCCGAATGTTATCCATGACTGCCCCCCAACGCCTCACCGACCGCAAACGCGAAGCCATCGTGGCCGCTGCCATCGCCGAGTTTCGGGCGAACGGGTTCGAGGTCACCAGCATGGACAAGATCGCCGCAACGGCCGGCGTTTCCAAGCGCACGGTCTACAACCACTTCCCCAGCAAGGAAGAGCTGTTCGCCGAAATCCTCCACCAGCTCTGGGCCAGCAGCGTCGCCCAGCTGGACGTCAGCTATACCAGCGACCGCTCCCTGCGCGACCAATTGCGCGGTTTGCTGCAAGCGAAGATGCAGATGATGGCGGACGCCAACTTCCTCGACCTGGCCCGGGTCGCGATTGCCGCCACCATCCATTCACCCGAACGTGCGCAAGACATGGTCACCCGCCTGAGCAAGCGCGAGGAAGGCTTTACCCAATGGGTGCGGGCTGCGCAGGAAGATGGTCGCCTTACCTGCACCGACCCGGCCTTCGCCGCCCACCAGATTCAAAGCCTGCTCAAGGCGTTCGCGTTCTGGCCACAGATCACCCTGGGCCAGCCGCCCCTCGACGCCGCCGGCCAGGCCAGCGTGATTGAGTCGGCGATCGACCTGTTCCTGGCCGGCTACGAAGTGCGCACGCCCTCCCCGCTGTAAATTCTGTTGCAGGAACGACATTCCAGGTCGTTTTTTGCGTATTCGCCCATCGCGCAGCGCAAATGGCCTGGAAGGACACTGATTATTCCCTCGCGAATAACTGACAATATTCACACCTATTATCCGATCAACGGTTATACCCGCTGACGCACGCTGTCGTACCTGCAAAAAAGAGCTGACCCGGAACACTATGGAAAACAGACGAGGCAAAGGGCTTTCATTTGCCAGGCGTATCTACAAGCCAAGGATCATCGGCCTGGGTATCGGCTGCATCAGTGTCATCGGCGCGCTGTACCCCCTGGCGATGCCAGGCTGGGTATGGGCGTTCCTGCTGTTCAATGGCTACATCTGGGCCCACGTGGCGTACCAGATTGCCGCCCGCTCGGAATTTCCCTACCAGGCCGAGCAACGCAACCTACTCTATGACTCGTTGTTCGGCGGTTTCTGGACCGCCGCCACACAGTTCACGCCGCTGACGGCCGTGACCATTCTGTCGATGATGACCATGAACAACGTTGCAGCCGGCGGCAAGCGTCTGTTCCTGCGTGGGCTGTTGGCCCAGGGCGCGGGGGTGGCCGTGGCCTGCGCGCTGTTCGGGTTCAAGTTCAACCCCAATGTCAGCCTGACCCAGGTCTACACCTGCCTGCCCATGCTGACGCTCTACCCGATGGCGATCGGCATGGTCTGCTATCAGTTGGCAATCAAGCTGTCGGAACACAAGCGCGCCCTCAGTGCCCTGAGCCGCATCGACAGCCTCACCGGCCTGCTCAACCACGGTTCCTGGAAAGACCTGCTGAACCTCAAGTTCCACAAGTGCCAGCAGCAACAAGGCCAGGCCACCATCGCCCTGATCGATATCGACCACTTCAAGCAGATCAACGACACCCACGGGCATATCGTCGGCGATGCGGTGTTGCGCCAATTGAGCCAGGAGTTACGCCTGCACCTGCGTGAGAACGACTTGGCCGGGCGCTACGGGGGTGATGAGTTCTGCGTGATTCTTCCGCAAATGCCCCTGGAAGAAGCCGCACGAGTGATGGAACACATGCGCGAAACATTCGGCAACTATCGCAACCCGCAGATCCCCGAGCTGCGGGTAAGCCTGAGCATCGGCCTGGCGGACTTCCAGCCCTTCTTCAGCGACGCGGCCATGTGGCTCAACGCCGCAGACCGCGCGCTGTACGCCGCCAAGGACACCGGCCGCAACCGGGTGAATATCAGCGACTACGCGGTCGCAACTTCCGCCTGAGTCGTCCTACAACACCTCGTCTGAATTTTCCGACTGGCACCCACGGCGATAGCATAATGCCGCCATTGGTCGGCTTCTGCTGAAAGCCCCGCCTTGGGGCAGAACTTCTGACAGCTCGCGCGACTCTCACCCCGTTGTTCCACCCCCTCTGTCAGCACAAGGAAGCTGGCAATGAGCACGTCAACCGTAAGGCCATGAGCCGTACGGGGGCAGGCGATCGTCATGGATACCTCAAGTCGCGTGGTTGCCCGAGCCCTCGAATATGCTATTCAACGCCCACAAGAAAGCCCTCAACACCCTGCAACAAGCCAATGCCCAACAAGCCAGCCTGCTGGAGGCCATCGAGCGCTCCATGGCGGTGATCGAATTCGACCTGCACGGCACCGTGCTGCGGGCCAACGACAACTTCCTCAAGACCCTGGGCTACCGCGCCGAGCAGATCCTGGGCCAGCCCCATCGGATGTTCTGCACCCCGGCCTTTGCCCGCAGCGCCGAGTACAACCAGCTGTGGACGCAGCTGCGCAACGGCCAGTTCCAGTCCGGCACCTTTGAACGGGTCGCCGGCGACGGTCATTCGGTGTGGCTGGAAGCCAGTTACAACCCCGTGCGCGACGAAACAGGCCAGGTGATCAAAGTGGTGAAGTACGCCATGGATGTCACCCCGCGCCTGCAGGCCGAAAGCGAAGCCAATGCCAAGCTGGGTGCCATCGACCGCGCCATGGCGGTGATCGAGTTCAACCTCGACGGCACCATCCTCACGGCCAACACGAATTTCCTGCAGCGCATGGGCTACAGCCTGGCGCAGATCCAGGGCCAGCATCACCGCCTGTTCTGCAAGCCGGAGCTGGCCAACAGCGCGGCCTATACCGAGTTCTGGAAACGCTTGAACCAGGGCGAGCTGTTCAACGGTCAGTTCGAGCGCGTCGATAAGCACGGCCAGACCGTATGGCTGGAAGCCAACTACAACCCGGTGTACGACGCCAGCGGGCGCCTGTGCAAAGTGGTGAAGTTCGCCTCCGACGTGACGGCCCGCGTGCAACAACATGCTGCCGACGCTCAAAGCGCGGCCCAGGCTTACCACATCTCGCTCAACACCCGGGACATCGCTGAAAAAGGCGCCGACGTGATCCAGCAAACCGCCAGCGGCATGCGCGACATTGCCGCTGACATCGACGGCTCCTCGCAACTGATCGCTAAGCTCGGCGAGCGTTCGCAGCAGATCACCGCCATCGTCAATACCATCCGTGGCATCGCCGACCAGACCAACCTGCTGGCCCTCAATGCCGCCATCGAAGCCGCCCGCGCCGGCGAGCAAGGCCGAGGTTTTGCGGTGGTGGCCGATGAGGTCCGGCAACTGGCGGCGCGCACCAGCGGTTCGACGGCGGAAATTTCCAGCATGATCGCAATGATCCAGGATGAAACCCGCCAAGCCATCGACAGCATGGACGGCACCCGCGACCGCGCCGCGCAAGGCGTGGAACTGGCCAACCGCGCCGGCACGGTGATCCTGCAGATCCGCGAAGGCACCAGCGAGGCCGTGCAGGCCGTGAGCGCGTTCGCCAACGAACGGGGCAGCAACTGACCCGATCTTCATGTGTCTGGCCCGGGGGCCCGGTCTATATTGCTGACTGTCTTACGCCAAGGATTCGAGCCCGCCATGACCCCCGACAAGCCAGACACCGCCCCCGTCGACCACCTGCGTTTCCACCGAGGCCACGCCCACCTGGCGCCCACCTTCGGCAACGACACCTTCGCCCTCAAGGCCGAAGCCTTCGCACGCTTCTTTGGCACCCCCACCTTCCTCGGCGCACAAACCGCGATCGTGGTGCTGTGGGTGGTGCTGAACATGACCGGCATCACGCACTTTGACGTGTACCCGTTCATCCTGCTCAACCTGGCGTTCAGCCTGCAATCGGCCTACGCCGCGCCGCTGATCCTGCTGGCGCAGACCCGCCAGGCCGCCCGCGACAAGGCCCAATCCGACGCCGACGCGCAACACCGCGAAGCCCTGGCCATCGCGAACACCGAACGCCAGGCCCAAGCAGCGCAGACCACCAAACAGTTGCTGGAACTGCTGGAACAGAACACCCGCCTGACCGAAATGACCAAGCAACTGACCGAACGCATCGAGACCCTGACCTGCGAAATGCATGAGCAGTTTGTGCGCAAGTCCTAACGTCACCTGTAGGAGCCGGCTTGCCGGCTCCTACAATGAACCGCGTACATGTCGGGCTAGCTCGTCAAATAGAGTGACCACCGAACGCAGCGCCCGGCAATCGGGCCGCGTAAGCAACCACAGCGCCGTGTCATGCCCAGTCAATACCGGGCCAAGCGGTTGCAGGTCATCCCCCAATAAAAAATCCGGCAACGCGGCCACTCCCATGCCGCCGCGCACCAACTCGGCCACCGACAACATGCTGTTGCAACGATAACTGGGACGCACACCGGGCAAGTGTTCGCGGCGCCAAACCACCGTAGGATGATCAGGCAGGAAATCATCTGGCGCGATCCAGGCCAGTTCCGCCAACTCCCGGCCCGCATGTTGTTGCGCAAACGCCGGGCTGGCGCACACCTGATAGGCCACGGCGCCAAGGCACCGCCCCACCAGATGCTCCGGTGGGGTCTTGGTCAGGCGCAAGGCGATATCCGCATCGCGCCGGCTGAGGTTGGCGAAGTCGTTGGAAGTGCTCAGCTCCAGCGTGAGCGCCGGGTACTCGGGCATGAATTGCGCCAGTGCCGGCAGCAGCAAGCCCTGCAGTACCGAGTCGGTGCACGTCAGCCGCACCGTGCCGCTGATCACCTCCCCGCCCTGCTCGACACCAACACGCGCTGCCTCCAGGGCTTGCTCCGCCCGCTCGGCCTGCTGTGCAAGGCTGCTGGCCAACCCCGTAGGCAGGTAGCCGGCGCGGCTTTTTTCAAACAGCGTCTGGCCCAGCGAAGCCTCCAACCGCCGCACCGCGCGGAACACCGTGGACACGTCCACCCGCAACAACGCGGCGGCCCGTGCCAAGGTGCCGCCACGCACCAGGGCGAGGATCAAGGATAAGTCGGGATAGTCGATTTGATAGTGCGCGGCTGCATTGAGCATGTGGGCAAACGCCAATTTTGATTGCATGAACGCCAATCTATAGTGCGCCCCAGGACACAACAAGCCATGGGACGTACCTGATGAAAGCCACCACCCTGCACATCGCCTTGATCGGCGACCACGACCCCAGCGTCACCGCGCACCAGGCCATCCCCCTGGCGCTGAAGCTGGCCGCAGAAGCACTGGGCGTGACCGTCCATTTCCAGTGGCTGGACACCGACACCCTGACGTCCACTGCGCCCTTGCACGGTTTCGATGGCTTCTGGTGCGTGCCCGCCAGCCCCTATCGCGACACGGACGGTGCCTTGCGCGCCATCCGTTTTGCCCGTGAACAGAAGCGGCCTTTCCTCGGTACCTGCGGCGGTTTTCAACATGCGGTACTGGAATACGCCCGCAACGCACTGGGCTGGGCGGACGCCGAGCATGGCGAATTGGCGCCCGATGCCAAACGCGCGGTGATCGTGCCGTTGACCTGCGCGCTGGTGGAGGCGACCGACGCTGTGCGCCTGGCGCCCTACACGCGTATCGCCGAAGCCTACGGCACCCTCGAACTCCATGAAGGCTATCGTTGCCGTTATGGCATGAACCGCGAATTCACCGCCGCACTATTGGAGGGCGACCTTATTCCCAGCGGGCACGACTCGGCCGGTGACCTGCGCGCCGTGGAACTGCTGGACCACCCGTTTTTCGTCGCCACGCTGTTCCAACCCGAACGCACCGCAATCAAAGGCATCACACCGCCGCTGGCGATTGCCCTGCTCAAGGCCTGCCAGGCGGTGTCAGCATGATCGCCCACACACCGGCCCCGCCCTACTACGCAGTGATTTTCAGCTCGCTGCGCACCGAGGGCGATAACGGCTACGGCCAGGCGGCGGCGCGCATGCTGGAACTGGCCCGCGAACAGCCCGGGTTTCTCGGAGTGGAGTCGGCGCGGGAGGATGGTTTGGGGATCACCGTGTCGTACTGGAGCAACGAGGCGGCGATCCTGGCGTGGAAACAGCAGGCCGAACACCAGGTGGTACGCGAAAAAGGCCGCGCCACCTGGTACTCGGCGTTTCAAACCCGCGTGTGCAAAGTCGAACGCGCCTACATATTCCAAAATTGAAATGCCAACCCCTTGTGGGAGCGGGCTTGCTCGCGAAAGCGGTGGATCAGTCAACTATTCAGTGGCTGGCACTGCGCCTTCGCGAGCAAGCCCGCTCCCACATTTAGCCCTTCACATGGCTGAAAAAAGGTGACGCCTAGCTGACGAGGCTGCGCATCGCACTGATCTGCGGGATCTCCACCCGCCGCATGTACACCCGCAACGGCTCGGTGATGTTGATGCGGTCGTCGATGTTCTGATCCATCAGCAGTTGGATGCGCTCCCGGGACAGGGTCATGGCGTGATCGGCGGCCGGTAGCCACACAAATTCGGCGGTGGGGATGATGCCGTCATCGGCGACGTCCATGCCGAAGGCGTCTTCGCTGAAACGTACGATGTACTGGCCGGTCTTGCGGTTCAGGCCGACAAAGCCGTGGAGGCCGTCGGCGGCCTGGCAGATAAGTTCGGACGTGATGCGCATGGTAAACCTCACTGAAAAGTCCCACTGGGACTGGAAAGATGGTTTACACGCGTGGCAGAAATGACTGCCCTCTAACGGGGCGTCTTCGGCCAATCCTACTGCAACGCCGCACAAAAAAACCAAGAAAAATGGAGCCTGCGCACGTTAATGTCGGTTTGGTGATAGCGCCTTTCGCAATCAATTGTTAAAAAGGACGCCTTCTCAAAGTTACCTCCACGAAAGGACTTCGCATATGCCTGTCACGTTTACCAAGAGCGCCTTGCTGCTCGCGCTGATGCTCGGCCTCGGCCAGGCACAGGCTAAAGCCCCGATCAGCCCGGCTGAACTGGCGACAAACGAAGGCATTCCCTACCCTGCCGTCATCGCCCACCGTGGCGCTTCCTACGACGCCCCCGAGTCCACCGCCGCTGCTTATAAGGTCGCACGCGACCTGGGCGCCGACTACCTGGAAATGGACCTGCAACGCAGCAAGGACGGCGTGCTGTTCGCCCTGCACGACAACAACCTGCAACGCACCACCGACGTGGCCACCAAATTCCCGGACCGCAAAGACGCCCCCGCCAACGAGTTCACCTGGGCCGAACTGCGCACCCTGGACGCTGGCAGCTGGTTCAACGCAGCCTACCCGGACCGCGCCCGCCCGGCATTCGTCGGCCTGAAGATCCAGAGCCTGGACGAAATCATCAAGATCGCCGAAGGCAACCCGCAGCACAAACCCGGCCTGTACATCGAGACCAAGGAGCCCAAGCAATTCCCGGGCATCGAGGCCGACCTGAAAAACAAGCTGCTGGACAAGGGCTGGTTGAGCTCCGCCGGTTCCAAGCTGGGCAAGAGCAACACCGGCGTCGGCCAGGGCAAGGGCCGCGTGATGCTGCAGACGTTTGAAAAAGACAGCTTGAAAGAGCTGCAGAAAGAAATGCCCAACACCCCAAAAATCCTGCTGCTGTGGGTCGGTGCAGGCAGCATCGAGCCTAAATCCACCCAGACGTTTGCCGAGTCCGGCGAAGCGACCAAGGCCGCCTACTACGCCAAGCAGGAGCCGAAGGACGCCGCCGAGTTCGAAAAATGGGTGGACGAAGCCAAGAGCCTGGGCGCGATCGGCACCGGCCCCTCGGCCGAGCTGACCAACCATGGCGACCAGAGCTACACCGACCTGGTGAAGCCTGAAATGAACCAACTGACCCACGACAAGGGCCTGCTGGTGCATGTGTACACCGTGGATGAGCCCGTGGACTTCGAAAAAGTCATGAAGGCCGGCGTGGATGGCATCTTCACCAACCGCGCCGCCGAACTGCTGAAGTTCTACAAGCGCTGGCCGTCGTCGAGCGTGCAGGACCTGCTCAAGGACAATGGCTACTGAGTGAAGCCCGAATGGTCAGGCCGCCTGTGGCTGGGGCATGACTACGGCCTGATCCTCGGCCAGCTGGGGCGCACTGCGCCCCATGGGCACTACGCCCATCAGTTGATGTTCTGCACGGGCCGGCCTTTCACGGTCGGCCTTGATGGCCGTGTGATCACGGCCCATCGCCTGTTGATCCCTTCGCGCCAGCCCCACGCCATTCTCCAGGCCGACGATGAAGTGCTGGTGCTGTACGCCGAACCCGTCGCCTTTGCGATCGAGCCCCTGCAGTCACTGCTGGAACTCACCGAGCCGTCCCTGGAAACGCTCGACACCCACCTGCGCCAGCTCCCCCGGCAACCGCTCGACGACCCACGCCTGGCGCGCGCCCTGCACAGCCTCGATCAGCATCTGACGGGCAAGGTCAGCGCTCAGGCCCTGGCCGACGCGGCGCACCTGTCACTGAGCCAGCTGGAACGCCTGTTCACTCAGCAATTGGGCTTGCCGGTGCGGCGCCTGGTGCTGTGGCGCCGTTTGCGCGTGGCCCTGCACTTGGCGTTGGCGGGCAGCAGCCTCACCGAAGCCGCCCACGGTGCAGGCTTTGCCGACTCGGCGCACTTCTCGCGCACCATGAAGCAGCTGTTCGGCGTCACCGCCGGTGCCTCGTTGCGCCAGTTGCAGGTGCGGCTTTTAACGTAACGCTTCCGGCAACACAGGCTCTTTGCCCATCCGTACCGTCATAAACGGGTCACGCAATTGCGCGCCATACGCCACCGGAAAATCCGGCCGGCTGCCGATGCCCAGGTCGCCCGGCCCCATGCGATAACCTTCGCGATAAAACGCCGTGCCCAACAGCCCATCCCACAGGTTGAAAAACAAACCGAAATTCACATCACCGGCCCGGCCATATTTCATGTGGTGGAAGCGATGCACCGGCGCCCAGGCAAACACCCAGCGCAGCGGCCCCAGGCGCATGTCCACGTTGGAATGCTGCAACAACAGCTGGATGGCGATGGCCAGGGCCAACAACTGCGCCACGTCCAGCGGAATGCCCATCAAGATCAACGGCAGCAGGCCTGCCATCGCTTCGAGCATCTGGTGCAAGGGGTGCTTCATCAGCCCGTTGAAGCCATAGAGTCGTTCCACGCTGTGATGCACCGCGTGCAACCGCCAGAGCGCGGCGAAGCGGTGGCTGGCGTAGTGCATCAGGGTGATGCCGGCGTCGGCCAGCACAACCGCCAGCAGCAGTTGCTCCCACAGCGCCCAGCCACGCGGCCAGATCCCGTCGAAGGCCAGCAGCGCGGTCAGCCCCGGCAGGACCAACAGGCCCACGGCGTTCAGGCTTTCGTTGACCAATGCATGCAGCGTGTCCCGTCGACGATCGCCCAGGCTGCGGTTCCATTGCGGTTCATAGGGCAGCCATTGCTCGGCCAGAAATGACACGGCCACCGCCGCCACGAATATCAGCACCAGCCAGCCTGGCCAATAGAGGCCCAGGCCGATAAAGCCCAACAGGAACAGTGGCGCATAGATCCAGCTCACACACGTTTTCATCCGAGTCTCCCTTCAAGTGAGCCCCCAGCATGAAAGCCAGCAAAAACGGTGGCTTGAACAAACGGCGCAACGGTTTGAATCAATTAAGGGTGAATTAAGTTGCGCTGGATAACCTGATCCCACTTAAACAGCTCACCGAAGAAGGAAACACACCATGAAAACCCTGACCGCCCTGTTCGCCGCCACCGCCCTGACCCTGACTGCTGGCCTGGCACAAGCCGACGTGCGCCCGGACCAGATTCCAAGCCTGCTTAAGTCTGGCGACGTGATGGCTTTTGAAAAACTCAACGCCGCCGCCCTGGCCAAACACCCAGGCGCCACCATCACCGACACCGAACTGGACCGCGAAGCCGGTCGCCTGGTCTACGAAGCAGACCTGACCGATACCACCGGCAAGAAGTGGGACGTGAAGCTCGACGCCAAGACCGGCGAAGTGCTGGAAAACAAGCAAGACACCTGAGTTACCCCTTAAAAAACGCGCCAAATGGCGCGTTTTTTTATGCCTGCTGTAGTGAGCGGGCTTGCCCCGCGCCGCGATCTACCTGACACACCGCGCCTCGGTCAACCTGACACACCGCAGCGCGGGGCAAGCCCGCTCACTACAAAAATGACACCTACGCCCACAAGGTCGCTAGACTTCCTGCTACAGACCACCGCCTTACACATGGAGGTATTGCATGGGGCAGAAAGCCGCCGACATTGCCACCATTGGCCGCATCAGCGCCGTGCCCGCGATGCTCAAGGTCATCAGCGACATGACCGGTTTGCGCTTTGCCGCCGTGGCCCGGGTCACTGACGACCACTGGACCGCCTGCGCCGTGCTCGACAGGCTGGACTTCGGGCTCGGCGTCGGCAGCGAACTGGACCTGACCTCCACCATTTGCCACGAAATCCGCAGCTCCCACGAGTCCGTCGTGATCGACAAGGCCAGTGAAGACCCGGTCTATTGCAATCACCACACCCCACGTCTCTACGTGTTCGAAAGCTACATTTCCGTGCCAGTGTTCCGCACCGACGGACGCTTCTTCGGCACGATCTGCGCCCTCGACCCCAACCCCGCGCAACTGCGCAGCAGTACGATCCAGTCGACCATGGAATCGTTCGCCCGCCTGCTCTCGTTGCAAATAGAAGCCGAAGAAAACCAGCAACAGACTGAAGCCGAGCTGTTGGAAGAGCGCGGCACTGCCGAGTTGCGCGAGCAGTTCATTGCCGTACTCGGGCACGACCTGCGCAACCCGCTGTTCGCCATCAACTTCGGTGCCGAACGCTTGCTGCGCAAACACCCCAACCCCACCACCGACCCACTGATGCAGCACATTCTCGCCAGCGGCAAACGCGCGGCGCAGTTGGTCGAAGACGTCCTCGATTTTGCCCGAGGCCGCATGGGCAGCGGCCTGCCGCTGCATTGCAGCGACTGCCAGGACCTGCAAGAGGCCTTGCACCAGGTGGTGGCCGAAGTGCAAAGCGTGCACCCGCAACGCTTGATCCACGCCGATATCGGCGACCTGCGCGGGGTGTACGGCGATCGTGACCGGCTGGCGCAATTGCTCTCCAACCTGGTGGCCAACGCCATTCACCACGGCCACCCGCGCAGCCCGGTGTACGTGAGTGCGCAGGTCGAACACCAGCACTTCACCCTGACAGTGAAGAACGCCGGGCAGATCAACGAGCAGGCCTTGCCTCGGTTGTTCCAGCCCTACTCACGCCCGATCATCGACACGCCCCAGGCCGGTCTGGGCCTGGGGTTGTACATCGTCAAGCAGATTGCCAATGCCCACGGCGGTGAGTTGAGCGTCACTACCAGCGAGCAGCACGGCACGGTGTTCAGCTTCAGCCTGCCGATCGCCTGATCAGGCGCGGCTTCGGCACGCCTAGCCTTGCGGTAAACAAAATGTCACCGCAAGGCAACAAGCTGCAAATCGTCACAAAACTGTCAAATCTCCTTGCAATGATTCGCCCACGCGAACCTGTGAAACGTCCTACAGGCGCTTTCTCTGCGAGCCTCCATGAACCACAGCATCGACCACGGCCATCAAGATCCCGATCTGTTTGGCCTGCTTTACGGTTTCCGTTTTCGGCCCGGTGAAAAGGGCGAGCAGATCGATTCGGCCACCGCGTTGGCGGCCCTCCAGGCGCCGCAAGACCCGGAGGAATTCCTCTGGTTGCACCTGAACTTGGCCCACGCCGCCTGCGAGCGCTGGATGAAGACCCACCTGTCGCTGCCAGACGAATTTTTCGAAGCCTTGCACGAAGGCTCGCGCTCCACCCGGATCGAACACGTTGACGCCGCCTTGCTGGCGGTGGTCAACGACGTGGTGTTCAACTTCAGCAGCATGGTCTCGTCGGACATTTCCACGCTGTGGGTGTGTGCCCGCAGCCGCTTGCTGGTCAGCGCGCGCCTGCAACCCTTGCACTCGGTGGATAAATTGCGCTCGTCGGTCAAAGCCGGTGAACGCTTCCGCTCGCCGCTGGAACTGTTGGTGCACCTGCTGCGCGACCAGGGCGAAGTGCTGACCCAGATCGTGCGCAAGACCAGCATCAGCGTCGACCATATCGAAGACCAGTTACTCTCTTCACGACTGTCCACCAACCGCGCTGAGCTGGGCGCCGCACGCCGGGTGCTGGTGCGCCTGCAACGCCTGCTGGCGCTGGAGCCGGGCTCGCTGCTGCGCCTGCTCAACCGCCCGCCGCAGTGGCTGCAAAAGGAAGACGTGAAGGAGTTGCGCAAATCCACCGAGGAGTTTGCGCTGATCATCAACGACCTGATGGCGCTGGGCGAACGCATCAAGCTGTTGCAGGAAGAGATCGCCGCCAACCTCAACGAACAAAGCAACCGCACGCTGTTCACCCTTACCGTGGTGACGGTATTGGCGCTGCCGATCAACATCATTGCCGGTTTTTTCGGCATGAACGTGGGCGGCGTGCCGCTCTCCACCGACCCGGAAGGTTTCTGGATCCTGGTGGCGTTGGTGGCGACCTTTACCTTGATTGCCGGGCGTTGGGCGTTCCGCAAGCGCAAGGATTACTGACCTGGAATGCAGTCAAAGGTGGGAGCGGGCTTGCTCGCGAATGCAATCTGTCAGTTAAAGATAAGTTGACTGGCACACCGTATTCGCGAGCAAGCCCGCTCCCACATTGCTTCTGCGGTGTTTATTGGACAGGTGGCACCCCCAATTCCTTAAACACTGACATACCGCAGCATCTCTGTAACATTCTGCAATGATCATGAACGACATCCTCCCCACACTGGATGCTCCGGCATGGCCACCCCTTCCCTGACTGCCTCCAACACCGCCTCACCCGCCGCCCCCAAACCCCGGCTGGACAAGAAACCCGGTCTGCTGACGGTAATCATCTTCTTCGCCGTGCTCGCCATGGGCCTGTTGTTCACCGCCTACAGCCTGATGCACGACATGCACGAGCTGGGCACGGTGGTCACCACCTGGACCCCGTTCCTGCTGCTGGGCGTGGCGCTGTTGATCGCCTTGGGCTTCGAGTTCGTCAACGGTTTCCACGACACGGCCAACGCCGTGGCGACGGTGATCTACACCAACTCGCTGCCGCCGCACTTTGCGGTGGTGTGGTCGGGTTTCTTCAACTTCCTCGGCGTGCTGCTCTCCAGCGGCGCCGTGGCGTTCGGCATTATTGCCCTGTTGCCGGTCGAGTTGATCTTGCAGGTGGGTTCGTCGGCCGGTTTCGCGATGATCTTCGCCTTGTTGATCGCCGCGATCCTGTGGAACCTCGGCACCTGGTGGCTGGGCTTGCCGGCGTCGTCGTCGCACACCCTGATCGGTTCGATCATCGGCGTGGGCGTGGCCAATGCGTTGATGCACGGGCGTGACGGCACCAGCGGTGTGGATTGGGGCCAGGCGATCAAGATCGGCTACGCGCTGTTGCTATCGCCGCTGATCGGCTTTGTGTTTGCCGCCCTGCTGTTGCTGGCCCTGCGCGCCTTTGTGAAGAACCGCTCGCTGTACAAGGCACCGAAGGGCGACACCCCGCCGCCGTGGTGGATCCGCGGCATGCTGATCGCCACCTGCACCGGTGTGTCGTTCGCCCACGGTTCCAACGATGGCCAGAAAGGCATGGGCCTGATCATGCTGATCCTGGTCGGCACCCTGCCGATGGCCTACGCGTTGAACCGCACCATGCCGGCCGAGCAGTCGCTGCAGTTTGCCGCCGTGGCCGAAGTGACCCAAGTGGCCTTGGTGAAAAGTGCACCGCAAGTGCTGCCCGGTGACCCGCGCCCGATTCTCTCGACCTACGTGCGCACCAAGGAAGCCACCCCGGAACTGGTCCCGGCCCTCGCCGCCCTCGCCGGCCAGATCGGTGATGAAGTGAAAGGCTACGGCTCCCTGGCCAAAGTGCCGGCGGAAGCGGTGGGCAACGTGCGTAACGACATGTACCTGACCAGCGAAACCATCCGCCTGATGGACAAGGACAAGGTCGGCAATTTCGACGCCGACACCCAAGGCAAGCTCAAGCTGTTCAAGGACCAGATCGACAACTCCACGCGTTTTATCCCGCTGTGGGTGAAGATCGCCGTGGCCATCGCCCTGGGCCTCGGCACCATGGTCGGTTGGAAGCGCATCGTGGTGACGGTGGGTGAAAAAATCGGCAAGACTCACCTGACGTATGCCCAAGGCGCTTCGGCCGAAATGGTCGCGATGCTGACCATTGGCGCGGCGGACATGTACGGGTTGCCGGTCTCGACCACCCATGTGTTGTCCTCTGGTGTGGCCGGGACCATGGTGGCGAACGGCGGTGGCTTGCAGATGCGCACCATCCGTAACCTGGTGATGGCGTGGGTGCTGACGTTGCCGGCGGCGATCTTGTTGTCGGGCAGCCTGTACTGGTTGTTCACCAAACTGTTCTGACCCAACCCCCCCCAAAAAATGTGGGAGCTGGCTTGTCGGATCGCCGCACCGCTGCGATAGCGGATTAACATTCAACAGCATTGTTGATTGAAAGATCGCCTTCGCAGGCAAGCCAGCTCCCACATTGGTTATGTATTTCGTCAGTGATTGAAGAGTCCAGCCATCGCTTTTAAGCGTTTTTTGTAGATCCGCCGCGCCTCCAACGCCTCCTCCAGCGTCACCGCCACAAACCCCGCCCGCTGGTTCGGCTGCATCTGCCCGATCAAATCCAGGTCGGCGCTGATCACCGTGCCGATCATCGCGTAGCCCCCGCCCGACACCGCGTCCCGGTGCAACACAATCGGCTCCAAGCCGGCCGGCACCTGGATCGAGCCTATCGGGTAGCAACTGTCGACGATGTTCGAAGGGTCCGACCCCGCACCAAACGGCTGTTCCCGTGGCTGGAAGCTCAGCGCACTGCCGCCCTTGAAGCGATAGCCGATACGATCCGCCTCGGAACCCACGGTCCAGGGCTCGGCAAAAAAGCTGCCTTTGGCACCCTCCGTCAGGCGCTCGTAATACAGCCCCGGCACCACCCGCAGGGTCACGTCACCGCCCACCGAGCGGCGCAAGGCCATGGGCAAACTGTTGCCGGCGCGTCCGTTGCCACTGGCCTGGCCGATGGGCAATTCATCGCCTTCCTGCAGGCGTCGCCCCTGAAACCCGCCGAGGGCGCCGAGGGTGTAGGTCGAGCGGCTGCCCAACACCAGCGGCACATCAATACCACCGGCCACCGCCAGGTAAGTACGGGCGCCGGCCTTGGGGAATTCAAAGCGCAGCACCTGCCCGGCGCGCACCTGGAAGGCGGTGTCCTGGTGCACCACTTCACCGTCCAGGCGCGGCGACATCAAGGCGCCGCTGAGTGCCACCAGCGCGTCTTGCTGGAACTGAAGTTCGGGGCCGATCAAGGTGCATTCCAGCGCGGCCGCGCCGATAGGGTTGCCCACCAGGTGGTTGGCCGCGCTCAAGGCGTATTGGTCCAGCGCACCGGAGGGCGGGATGCCGAGGTGGTAATAGCCTTCGCGGCCAAGGTCCTGTACGGACGTGGCGAGGCCGGGTTTGAGCACCTTGATCATGCCAGCGCCTCCTGCAGGGATTTGGGATAACCGATGGGGTCGGCGAGAAACGCATCGAGGGAAAACTCCACCGGGCGGATACGCAGGTCGAACCGCCCGGCGTCCACCTCGGCCACTGCCAGGTCATAGGCGTCGCGGTCCATGGGTTTGAACTGCACGATGTCGCCGGGGCGGAAGAACACCATGTGTTCCTTCAGGTACGCCAATTGCTGCGCCGGGTCGTAGATCGGTGCCGGGGTCACGCCGAACATCTGGTAGCCACCCGCCCCGCGCACCGAGTAGATGCAACCGAAGCAGCCGCCATGACCGAGGGTGAGTTTCGGCGTGTCGGTGCGCGGGCGCAGGTACTTGGGCACCTGCAATTGCCGTTCGCGCTCGACCATCTGGAACATGAACGGCAGGCCCGCCACAAACCCCACCATCGACACAAACCACGGCGCACCGCTGTGGGCGGCAATGAACGCCTCCACATCGGCCAGGCCGTTGATGCGCGCCGCGTACTCCAGGTCCGTGCCGCTGGGGTCTTGATGGCGGTCGCGAAAACGCATCAGGGTTTCATGGGTCCAGGGGTCGTTGTAGAGCACCGGGATTTCGATGATGCGCGTGTGCAAGGTGCGTTCGGCCACGGCTTGTGCCTCGGCGGTTTGCACCGCGTCGAGCAGCACATGGGGGGCGATGCGGTCGGGGTCGAAGCGGATCTGGAACGACGCGTTGGCCAGGCACACGTCCAGCACGCCTTCCAGCGCCAGGCGCTCCACGGCGCGGGTCACGGCCATGCCTTTGAAAAAGGCCTCCAGGGACATGCTGTCGCTGACCTCGGCAAACAGGTGTTCATCACCGCCGAAGCTGTAGCGGATGGGGGACGTTTCAGCCATGTCTGTTCCTCTTGGAATCATTGTAGAAAGGCAGGCGAAAAAAATTGGAGATCGTTCTTATTGGGGTGTTTTGACGGCGATACCGGCGCGGTCCAAGGCTTCACGGGTAGCTTCCACCAACTCCAGCGCGCCGGGGGTGTCGCTGTGCAGGCAGATGGAATCGAATTCGATGAACAGGTCTTCGCCTTCAACAGTGCGCACAAGTCCGGTCTGGCATGCCCGTAGGACGCGTGCGGCAACGGTCGCAGGATCCAGCGCCCGCACATTGCGGGTAAACACGATGGAGCCGCTGAGATCGTACTCACGGTCGGCATAAAATTCGCGCACCACCGGCTGCCCCAGCTCCTTGGCGATGCGCCAGATCACCGAGTTGGGCATGCAGTACAGCAACAGCGTCGGCTCGATGCGTTGCAGGTTCTGCACCAGCAACCGCGCCGCTTCTTCATCACGCGCCAGGTGCATGTACAACGCGCCGTGGGGCTTGATGTGTTGCAGGGACACACCCTGGGCACGGGCGATTTCACGCAGGGCGCCGAGTTGGTAGAGCATGTCGTCCACCAGTTCCTGGGCCGGCGCGTTGATGTGGCGACGGCCAAAGCCGACCAGGTCGCGAAAGCCCGGATGCGCGCCGATGGCCACGCCCAGTTGCTTGGCGCGCTCGACGGTGCGGCGCATGGTGCCGGGGTCGCCGGCGTGGAAGCCGGTGGCGATGTTGGCCGAGCTGATATAGGCCATGAGTTCTGCGTCGACGCCGTCGCCGATGGTCCAGGGGCCGAAGCCTTCGCCCATGTCCGAGTTGAAATCCACTGCCTGCATCAAAGTCGCTCCGCCTAAGTGATGCAGGAAAAGTAGGCTGAGGCTTGACCCCTTGGGAAGATCTATTATCAGATGACCCATCTTCTGAAAATCAGATACCACCATCACCCCCTCCTACGAGGAATGCGGCATGTCCCTGACGCTGCGCCAAGTCCGTTATTTTGTGGCCACCGCCGAAATCGGCCAGATCTCCCAGGCGGCGATTCACCTGAACATCTCCCAGTCGGCAGTGACCACGGCGATCAAGGAGCTGGAAGCCATGCTCGGCGTGCAACTGTTCGTGCGCTCGGCCCAGGGCATGAACCTCACCGACGCCGGGCGACACTTTCTCAACCGCGCCTATGTGATCCTGCGCAGCGTGGATGACGCCTTGAACAGCCCGCTGCCCGACTACCGCGCCAGCGGCGTGCTGCGGGTTGCCGCCAGCTACACGGTGTTGGGTTACTTCCTGCCGCACCACTTGCAACGCATGGAACACTGGCACCCGGACGTGACCATCAAGGTCTTCGAACAAGAGCGCCAGGCCATCGAACAAGGGCTGCTCGACGGCCAGTTCGACATGGCCGTGGTGCTCACCGCCAACCTCACCCACCCGGCCATCGTGTCCGAAATCCTCTTCAACTCCGAGCGTCGCCTGTGGTTGCCCAGCCATCACCCGCTGTGCGAGCGCGATGCGGTGAGTCTGGCGGATGTGGCGCAGGAACCTTACATCCTGCTCACCGTCGACGAGGCCGAACACAGCGCCATGCGCTATTGGGAACAGGCCGGCCAAGCGCCAAACGTGCGCCTGCGCACCAGCTCGGTGGAGGCGGTGCGCAGCATGGTCGCCAATGGCAGCGGCGTGGCGATTCTCTCGGATCTGGTGCACCGCCCCTGGTCCCTGGAAGGCAAGCGCATCGAAACGCTGACCGTCACCGACCCGGTGACGCCCATGAGCGTCGGCCTGGCCTGGCATCGCGAACGTGCATTTACCCCGGCCATGCAGGCGTTCCGCGATTACTTCCACGATGCGTTCCTGGCCCCGCAGCAATTGTCGGCACGCCGTTAAAGATGGGCCTGCAGGGTGGTGGTCAACCACTCCATGAACACCCGCACCCGCAAGGGCAAATGGCGCTGGCCGGCATACAGCAACGACACATCCATCGGCGGCGCCTGGTATTCCGGCAGCACCGCCACCAACTCGCCACTGGCCAGTAAACTGCGCACCCCCAGCAGCGGCACCTGGACGATGCCAAAACCGCCCAGGCAGGCGGCTTGGTAGGCATCGGTGCTGTTGACGGTGACGCGCCCGGCCATCGCCACCCGCTGCACCTTGTTGCCCTGCAGGTATTCGAAGCCCCCGGAGCGTGCGCCCAGTGGCCGCACGTAGTGCACCAGTTGATGGTCGGCCAGGTCGTCGAGGGTCCTGGGCGTGCCGTAGCGTTGCAGGTAGGCCGGGCTCGCGCAGTTGACCATGAGCATGCTGCACACCTTGCGGGCCACCACGGTTTGATCGGGCTGGGCGCCGACGCGCAAGACACAATCGAACCCTTCGGCGATCAGGTCGACCTGGCGGTCCGAACTGCTGATCTGCATCTCGATCAGCGGGTGGCGCTCCATGAACGACGGCAGGTGCGGCAGGATCATGCCCCGGGCCATCACGTTGGGCATGTCCACGCGGATGCGCCCGGCCAGTTGGGTTTCGTCCTGGCGAAACAAGCCTTCCAGCTCTTCCATGTGCGACAGCAGATCCTTGCTGCGCTCATACAGCACCCGGCCATCCTGGGTCGCTTGCACCTTGCGGGTGGTGCGCTGCAACAGGCGTGCGCCCACCAGCTCTTCCAAGGCCTGCACATGCTCGGACACGGTGGAACGCGGCAGGCCCAGGCTTTCGCCAGCCCCGGTGAAACTCGACAGTTCGGTGACCCGCACGAAGGTGCGCAGCAGCTCAAGTTTGTTCATGGATTGTTCGCCTCAGCCGGCCAGTGATTCCGGGATAGCCCTGTTTATCACGTTACAGGCGGACAAATACACTCAGTCCCACGATCATTCAGAGGACTGCACCATGACCCGCAAAATCGCACTCATCACCGGCGCCAGCCGTGGCCTGGGCAAAAGCGCCGCGCTGCACCTGGCGGCACAAGGCGTCGACATCATCGGCACCTACCACAGCGCTGCGGCCGAGGCCCAAGCGGTGGTCGAGCAGGTTCAGGCCCTGGGCGGCCGCGCTGCCATGCTGCAGCTGGACGTGAGCCAAAGCGGCACCTTCGATCACTTTGTCGGCGAAGTCGGCCGTGTGCTCAAGGCTGTGTTCGCACAGGATCACTTCAATTTTCTGATCAACAACGCCGGTATCGGCGCCCATGCCAGCTTTGCCGAGACCACTGAAGAGCAGTTCGACAAGCTGGTGGCCATCCACTTCAAGGCGCCGTTTTTCCTCACGCAAAAACTGCTGCCGCTGATCAGCGATGGTGGGCGCATCATCAACATCTCCAGCGGCCTGGCGCGGTTCAGCCTGCCGGGGTATTCGGCGTATGCCTCGATGAAAGGCGCGGTGGAAGTGCTGTCGCGCTACCAGGCCAAGGAGTTGGGGCCACGGGGGATTACCGTCAACACCCTGGCCCCGGGTGCCATCGCCACCGACTTCAGCGGCGGCGCGGTGCGCGACAACCCGCAAGTCAATGCCATGGTGGCCAACAACACCGCGCTGGGCCGCGCCGGTTTGCCCGACGATATTGGCGGAGCGATTTCGACCCTGCTGGCCGATGGCAGCAACTGGATCACCGGGCAACGCATCGAAGCCTCGGGCGGCATGTTTCTGTAAGCGTTCTGCGCTAGCATCAATGCCTTCAGATCACTGACAGGCAATCACCGATGAGTTTTGATCCAGGCTTGGCCGGCGGCATGGGCGTGTTGGCGGCCGTGGTGGACATGGGCAGTTTTGCGCGTGCCGCCGACAGCCTGGAGATGACGCCGTCGGGGGTCAGCCGGGCGATTTCCCGGCTGGAAAAACGCCTGGGGATTCGCCTGTTCGACCGTACCACCCGTTCGGTGCAACTGACCGACGAGGGCCGGCGTTTCTACCAGGAAATCGCCCCGCTGCTGGCCGGCCTCGAAGAGGCCGCCAGCGCTGCCGCCGACAGCGCACTCACCGTGCGCGGGCGCCTGCGGGTGAACATCGACCCATACTTTTCGCGGCTGGTGTTGGGCCCGGTGCTGGGGGATTTCATGCGCCGTTACCCGCAACTGCAACTGGACCTGCACACCCGCGACCAACTCGGCGACCTGGTGGCCGACGGCTTTGACCTGGCGATTCGCTTTGGCATCCCGCAATCCTCCTCGCTGATCGCGCGCAAGTTGATGGAAGTGCGCGTGCTCACCGTCGCCTCCCCTGCCTACCTTGAAACCTATGGCCGCCCTGCTCATCCACAGGCGCTGGAAACCGGGCACATGTGCCTGGACTTTCGCGACTCGCAAACCGGCCGCCCGTTCGCCTGGGAATTCCATCGCCCCGGCGAGCGCCTGACCGTGCGCACCAGCGGGCGCCTGGTGGTCAACGACGCCAGCACCCTGTACAGCGTGTGCGAACACGGGCACGCGGTGGCACAGATGCTCGACCTGGGCCTGGCACCGGCGCTCAAGGCCGGTGGCCTGGTGGAGTTGTTTCCGGACTGGCCCGACGAGCGTTTCCCGTTGTACGCCTACTACCCGTCGCGGCATTTGCCTGCGGCCAAGGTGCGGGCCTTTCTCGATTTCGTGGCCACACTCACCCCCCTGTAGGAGCCCGGTGGTTACAGGGGGCGTGTCCGGCAGTTACAGCGCCAGTGTGCGACGTTGCAGGATTTTTTCCCGAATCATGTCGTACCCCAGGTGGTACACGTAGGTGTACGGCAGGAAGAACAGCAGCACGCCGATGTCGAGGATAAAGGCTTCCAGCAGGCTGATGCCCAGCCACATCGCAATCAACGGCACGCACACCAGGATCAGCCCGCCTTCAAACATCAGCGCGTGCAGTACGCGGGTCCAGCTGTTGGTGGGCAGTTGCAGGCGCACCTTGAGGCGGTCGAACAGGCTGTTGAAAATGATGTTCCAGGTCAGCGCCAGCACACTGATACCCAGGGTCACAGCGCCCATTTCCAAGGCCGGCCGACCGGTGATCCAGACCAGCAGCGGCGTACAGATCAACAAGGCCAGGCCTTCAAAACCCAGGGCTTGGCAAACGCGTTCAGTCATCGATTTGGTGGGGTTCATGACCCGGCTCCGTGAGTGGCGACGGTTGCCATCATTACTCCCCTGCTCGATACTTCATAACTAATAACCATCGATCAAGGCGATAGTCATGGCCTCCAACGAAGTGCTGCAGGCGTTTGTACAGGCGGCCACCCAAGGCTCGTTTTCGGCGGCGGCGCGCAAGCTGGGCAAGAGCCAGTCCACCGTCAGCGCGGCGGTGGCGAGCCTGGAGATTGACCTGGACGTGGAGCTGTTCGACCGCAGCAGCCGCAAGCCGACCCTGACCCCGGCCGGCCATGTGCTGTTGCTGCGTGCCGAGCAGGTGCTGGAAGCCAGCAGCCGCCTGGAACTGGCTGCCAGCCAGTTGTCCCAGGGGCTGGAGCCGAAGCTGACGATTGCGATGTCCGACACCTACCAATCGGACCGTTTCGAGATTGCCCTCAAAGCCTTTGAACAGCGCTACCCGGACCTTGAGCTCGAATGCCTGATCGCCGAGTGCGAAGACCTGATCGCCCTGGTGCAAAGCGGCCGGGCTCAGGTTGCGTTTATTGAAAAGCAGGACGTCTACCCGCCCGACCTCACCGGCGCGCCGGTCGAAGAACGTACAGAAATCGCGCTGTACGTGGCCCCCAAACACCCGCTGGCGAGCCTGGACAATATTTGCGCCGACACCCTGCAACAACACCGCGAATTGCGCCTGGCCAGCATCATCAACCCGACCGAGACCCGCCCCAGTGGCCGCGTATGGTCGGCACCCAGTTATTTGATGCTGATGGAAATGGCCCAGTTGGGGTTTGGCTGGGCGCCCTTGCCACGCTGGCTGGTGGAACGTTTTGATGGCGGCCAGTTGGTGGAGCTCAAGGCGCGCAGCTGGCCGCGCTCGGTGGCGGTGGATGCGCTGTGGTCACGGCATCATCCGCCTGGGCCGGCGGGTGGATGGTTGCTCGGCAAGATGCTCGAATAACAAACACTCGCCAATAAACAATGAAGGTCAACCTGTGGGAGCGGGCTTGCCCGCGAAGGCGGTGTGTCAGTCGAATCAAATGCTAGCTGACACGCCGCTTTCGCAGGCAAGCCAACTCCCACATTTGAGCTGTGTTGGCCTTTAGAACGAGGTCAGGCGGCAGAGCGTTGTGGCGGACGGTTGTTCTGGAAGTATTCGTGCAAGGCGCGCAAGGCAGGCAATTCCAGCGCCTGCGCGGCAAAGCACAGGCCCACGCGGCGTGTCGGGGCCGGCAGGTGCCACTCACGAATCACCACCCCGGCGCGCTCGGCCGCCAGCGACTGCGGCAACATCGCCACGCCCACACCCGCCGCCACCATGTGCAACGCCTGGGTCAACGACCCGGCATGCCCGGCCACCGCCTGCGGCGAGCGGCCGTACAGCGCCATCAAGCGCTGGTGGGAGTCGTGCTGTGGGCAGGTGATCCAGTCTTCAATCGGCGCCCACGCCTGTTCTTTGCCCGCCTGCGCCATGGGATGAGCCGCCGGCAGCGCCATCACGTAGGACTCTTCCCAGATCGGCAGGAACAATTCGTCCTCGCAGCACATTTCTTCCACGGCCAGACGCCCTTCTCCCTCACAGCCTTCCTGCAGCGTCAGCAACAAACCCGGCAACCCCTGGTGCGCCATGCGCAGGAAGGTTTCGATCTGGCTGTCGGCAATATCGCCTTCCACGCCCAACTCCAGGGCGATGCGGTTTTCGCGCCCGCGAAACAGTCGGCTCAAGGCATCGGCTTCGGCCACCATGCGCCGCGCCTGCGGGTACAGCACCCGCGCTTCGGCGCTGACCTCCACGCCCCGTGGCTGGCGCACGAACAACGCCACGCCCAGCTCGTCTTCCAACTGCTTGATGGTCACCGACAGCGTCGGCTGGCTGATGAACAAACGTTGGGCAGCCGCGGTGATATTGCGTTCTTCGAACACCGCGAGAAAGGCCTTGAGGTGACGCACATCCATAGCTTTATCCGATGACAGACAGAGAAATAAGGCATTTTTCAGCCTCGCTGACGCTAAATATACTGCGCCCACGGTTCAGATATCGATTTTTCTTATTCCAGGAGTGCAATCATGAGCAAGCCATTGATCATCATCACCGGTGCCAGTTCCGGTATCGGCGAAGCCACTGCCCGCCTGCTGTCAGCCGCCGGTCACCCGCTGCTGCTGTTGGCGCGGCGCATCGACCGTCTGAATGACCTGGCCCTGCCCAACACCCTGGCGCGTGGCGTGGACATTACCGACCGCGCAGCCCTGGTAGCGGCCGTGAAGGAAGCCGAAGCGCAATTCGGCCCGGCTGACGCGCTGATCAACAATGCCGGTGTGATGCTGCTGGGCGCAGTCAGCGAACAGGACCCGGCGCAATGGGAGCAGATGCTCGACGTCAACGTGAAAGGCCTGCTCAATGGCATTCACGCCGTGGCCGGCAGCATGGTGGCGCGCAAGGGTGGCACCATCATCAACGTCAGTTCGGTGGCCGGGCGCAAGACCTTCCCGAACCATGTGGCTTACGTCGGCACCAAGTTCGCGGTGCACGGGATTTCGGAGAACCTGCGCGAAGAATTGTCGCCGAGCAATGTACGCGTGATAACCATCGCCCCGGGCGCTGTAGAAACCGAGCTGCTCAGCCACACCACCGACGAGGCGATCAAGACCGGCTACCAGGCCTGGAAACAGGACATGGGCGGCACCGTGCTCAGCGCCGATGACGTGGCCTCGGCGATTGCCTATGCCTACGGGCAACCGCAACACGTGTGCATTCGCGAGATCGTGTTGGCGGCCACGCGTCAGCAGCCGTAAGCCAATAGTCCCAAACAACGCAGACCCACTGTAGAAGCTGGCTTGCCAGCGATAGCGGCGTATCAGCCAACAGAGGTACAGGCTGACCCACCGCCATCGCCGGCATGCCGGCTCCTACAGGTTCTGCAGGCGTTGCTGGAGGAAGCGTTTCTCTGGGGCTTGCTGGGTCAACGACAGGGCTTTTTCGTACGCCGTGCGCGCCTCTTCCACACGCCCCAGTTGTCGACAGAATTCCCCCCGCGCCGAATGCGCCAAGTGGTAATCCAGCAACTCACCACGCTGCAAAATCCCCTCCACCAACGCCAACCCCGCCAGCGGTCCCTGCCCCATCGCCACCGCCACGGCGCGGTTCAGTTCGATCACCGGCGAAGGCACTGCCCGCAGCAAGACATCGTAGAGCCCGACAATCTGCAACCAGTCGGTTTCATCGGCACAAGGCGCTTCGGCATGCACCGCCGCAATCGCTGCCTGCAGGCAATACGGGCCGAAACGCCGGGTGGTCAACGCCTGCTCCACCAGCGCGCAGCCTTCAGCAATCAGGGTGGTATCCCACACCCCTCGGTCCTGTTCATGCAACAACACCAACTCACCGCTTGCCGAGGTGCGCGCCGCTCGGCGGGATTCGTGCAGCAGCATCAGCGCCAGCAAGCCCATGACTTCCGGTTCGGGCAGTAACTCCATGAGTAAACGACCGAGCCGAATGGCTTCGCGGGTCAGGTCTTCACGGGTGAGATCAGCGCCCATGGACGCCGAATAGCCTTCGTTGAACACCAGGTAAATCACCCGTAACACGCTGTCCAGGCGTTCGGGCAATTCGGCCAGGGACGGCACTTGATAGGGAATGCGAGCTTCACGGATCTTGCCCTTGGCACGCACGATGCGCTGGGCGATGGTGGTGGGGGTGGCCAGGAACGCGCGGGCGATTTCCTCGGTGGTGAGGTCGCAGATCTCACGCAGGGTCAGGGCCGCCTGGGCGTCTGCCGCCAGCGCCGGGTGACAGCAGGTGAAGATCAAACGCAGGCGGTCGTCTTCCACGTCCTCGGCACTCCACTCAGCCGCTTCCAGTGCGTCGGCCTGCTCCTGCAACAAGGGGGTAAACCGCGCCTGGCGGCGCAGGCGGTCGATGGCCTTGAAACGGCCGGTGGACACCAGCCAGGCGCGGGGGTTGTCCGGCACGCCGTCCTCGGGCCAGCGGTGCAAGGCGACAAAAAACGCCTCGTGCAAGGCCTCCTCGGCCAGGTCGAAATCACCCAGCAGGCGAATCAGCGTCGCGAGTACGCGGCGTGATTCGCTGCGGTAAATGGCCTCGACCTGCGCGGTCAATCGGGCATGCCCTGGGTCACCAGCGTCACCAGGCGGTCCAGGCTCTGACCCCAGCCGTCGTGAAAGCCCATGGCTTCATGGGCCTGCTTGTCGGCCTCGCTCCAGTGCATGGCGCGGGCGGTGTAGAGGGTCTTGCCATTGACCTCTTCAAAGGTGACTTCGGCCGTCATGAACGGCTTGCCCGAAGGGATCCAGCCCGGCGCATAGGCATCGGTGAATACCAGGCGACTGGGCGCTTCGATCTCCAGGAACACGCCTTGAGTCGGGTATTCGGCGCCGTCCGGTGCGCGCATCAGGGTGCGAAACAGGCCACCGACCCACAGGTTCATTTCGCACTCGGGGGTGGTCATGCCGTGGGGCCCCCACCATTGTTGCAACAAAGCGGGTTCGGTCCAGGCGCGGAACACGCGGCTGCGCGGGGCGTCGATCAAGCGGCTGATGGACAGTTCAAATTCAGCGGGTTGGGTGGTCATGGGGCAAACCTCCTGAGTCTTGTGGTTGTTGTGTTCAGAGATTCAACTGGCGCACCGGGCGCACTTCCACACTGCCGACCCGCGCAGCCGGAATGCCGCCGGCCACCTGGATCGCTTCGTTCAAGTCCTTGGCCTCGATCAGGTAGAACCCGGCGAGTTGCTCCTTGGTTTCGGCAAACGGCCCGTCAGTAATCGACAACTTGCCATTGCGCATGCGCACCGTGGTGGCCGTGGTGACCGACTCCAGCGGCTCGGCGGCGAGCATCCGCCCGCTGGCCTGGATGGCCTGGGCGTAGGCAAGACACTCCGGGTCTGCGGGGCTGTCGGGCGAGGTGTGCAGCACCTGTTCGTTGCTGTAGATCAGGCAGAGGTATTTCATGGGTGCCTCCGTTTTCGGCTTATCCACTATAGTCCCCGGCGATCAGGGTTCCAGCTCGAACAGTGCGGTACCGCTTAGCATGTCGAAGGGCGCCGACCAGTGCTCATGCACCACGCGCCACTGGCCGTTGATGCGCTGATAACCGGCCGTCACCCGCATCCAGCAGGCCTTCACCACGCCGTCCGGCCCGGCACCGCCGCAATGGGCCAGCCAGTGGGCAAAGGCGCTGTCCTGTGCCTCGACGATACGCAACTCATGAAACTCGAAAATACCCGGGCCGGGGCAATGCTTCATGCATTCCTCCCAATGGGCGCGATAGGCGGCCTTGCCCTTGAATTGCAGTGCGGTGACGGCGTCGAACGAGACGATATCGTCGGCATAATAGCTGACAATTTTGTCGATATCCCGGGCAAGCACGGCTTGCTTCCATTGATCGATCAGGGTGGTGATGGCAGTGCTCATGGCGATACTCCTTCGGGTGGAAAATCACGGAAGACACCCTTAGTCGAACGGCCCCCGCTGCAATCGACAGTTCGCTGAAAAATAATTTCGCCCCAGGCAAACCCGCTAGAATCCACCCCTCTTTGCAGGATTTCGGATGCGCCCCCGATGGAAACCCGCCTCGTCCCCTATGAGACGCTGAGCCTCGTGCAAAAACAGCAGCTCGACGCCCTGCAAGTACACCCCGAGCAACTGGCGTACTCCGGGGACATCTACTGCGCGCTGAACAGCCTGCTGGTCAACCCAAACCCCGGCGCCATCAAAGGCTTTGCCCTGCTCGCCGACGAGTTGCCCGTAGCCTTCCTGCTGCTCAAACGCCCCCCGTGCCTGCCCCATTGGGCCGATGAACACAGCGCCACGCTGCATGCACTGCAAGTGGACCGTGGGCAACAAGGCCGCGGGTTCGGCAAGGCGTGCCTGCAGGCACTGCCCGACGCCGCGCTGGCCGCGTGGCCCCAGGTGAAGAGCATCGAGCTGTCGGTGGACGCCGACAATGTGGCGGCGATGGGGTTGTACCTGAGCGCCGGGTGGGTGGACAGTGGCGAAGCGTATAGGGGGCGGATTGGCTATGAACGCAGGCTGGCATTAGTCTTTTGAACGATAAGGAGGTGGCGCAAATGCTGACAACCCTCGAACAACTCGAAACCCTCTACGGCCTCCCCCACGAGCGGGCGGTGCGCAAGGAGATCCCGTTTCTCAACGAGGATTACCAGGCCATGGTGCGCGCCTCGCCGCTGGTGGTGGTGAGTTCGTCCGGGCCGGACGGTGTGGACGGTTCGCCCCGTGGTGATGTGCCGGGGTTTGTGCGGATTGTGGATGAGCGCACCTTGGCGATACCTGATCGGCCCGGCAACAATCGCCTGGATACCTTGCGCAACCTGGTGCAGGACCCACGCATTGCCTTGCTGTTCATCATCCCGGGGGTTGGCGAAACGTTGCGTGTGAATGGGCGTGCGCAGATTTCCATCGAACCTGGGTTGCTGGAGAGTTTTGCGGTGAATGGCAAGCCGGCGAAGTCGGTGATGCTGGTGCAGGTGGAAAGCGCGTATTTCCACTGTTCCAAGGCGTTTGTGCGTTCCGATTGCTGGAACCCTGAAAAACACCTGGAGCGCTCGGCGCTGCCGTCGGCCGGCGCCTTTCACAAGCGGCTCAATGACGGGCAGTTTGATGCCGAGGCGTATGACCGCGAGATGCCGGAGCGGGTCAAGGCCACCCTGTATTGACCCGACCCTGTAGGAGCCCGGCTTGCCGGCGATGAGGCTCTTGGGCGCCATCGCCGGCAAGCCGGGCTCCTACAACGGGGTTGTGTCAGCCTCTTTCGCCGATAGGCAGCCAGATCTCCACGGTGCCGGTGCCTTTACGCCCATCGAAATCGGCGCTGTAGCGCTCGAAATCCGCGCCCATCACCTTGTAGCCCGAGTGCGGCAGCCACTCGAACATGATGCGTTCGTAGGTTTGCTCAAGTGCCTGCACCGGCCCGTAATGCGGGAAGACGGCGTAGTTGAGCGGCGGAATTTCAATGGATTCGAAGTTGCCTGGCACGTCGCTCCGGGTCGGTACTTCAACGCCGGCCATGTAGTCGAATTCGCCATGCTTGGGGTTATGGCACACCCCATACGTCACGCCGCCCACGCGCTGTTTGATGTCTTTGACGCAGGTGTCGAACAATTCCCACAAGCGCGGAATGTCGCCGATGGTCGCCTTCGAATAACGCCCTTGCACCCCGGCGATGACCAAGGCTTTACCCGCTTCCATGCGTGGCTCCAACGGTTGTTTTGTCTGCTGATCCATACGAACAGTCTCCTTCTTATGAGGGTACAAACCCGTATCGAGTATAGGGGGATATCTGCGCAGCACTCCATGCAGAAAATTTTCCTACGCATCTGGACAACTGGCCATCATCGACCGTATTGTCTGCCCCGCAGGCCACCGCAGTGGCCAACGTCGCTCGGACGGTTCCGGGCGCTTACGTTATTCGAGGCAACAATGGCCGAACAAGGTTCGCCGCGCCGCTTTGCGCGCATAGATCGACTCCCCCCTTACGTTTTCAACATCACTGCCGAGCTGAAGATGGCCGCCCGTCGTCGTGGCGAAGACATCATCGACTTGAGCATGGGCAACCCCGACGGCGCCACGCCGCCGCACATTGTCGAAAAACTCGTGCAAGTTGCGCAACGCGAAGACACCCACGGTTACTCCACATCCAAGGGCATTCCACGCCTGCGCCGGGCGATTTCCAATTGGTACAAGCAGCGCTACGAGGTCGATATCGACCCGGAAAGCGAAGCCATTGTCACCATCGGTTCCAAGGAAGGCCTGGCGCATTTGATGCTGGCGACCCTCGATCAAGGCGACACTGTGCTGGTGCCGAACCCGAGCTACCCGATTCACATCTACGGTGCGGTGATTGCCGGCGCCCAGGTGCGTTCGGTACCGCTGGTGCCGGGCGTGGACTTCTTCGACGAACTGGAACGGGCCATTCGCGGCTCGATTCCGAAGCCGAAAATGATGATCCTCGGCTTCCCGTCGAACCCGACCGCGCAGTGTGTGGAGCTGGATTTCTTCGAGCGGGTGATCGCCCTCGCCAAGCAGTACGACGTGCTGGTGATTCACGATCTGGCCTACGCCGACATCGTCTACGACGGCTGGAAAGCCCCGTCGATCATGCAGGTGCCGGGCGCCAAGGACATTGCGGTGGAATTCTTCACTCTGTCGAAGAGCTACAACATGGCCGGCTGGCGCATCGGTTTCATGGTCGGCAACCCGGAACTGGTCAACGCCTTGGCGCGGATCAAGAGCTACCACGACTACGGCACCTTCACCCCGCTGCAAGTGGCGGCGATTGCGGCTCTGGAAGGCGATCAACAGTGTGTGAAAGACATTGCCGAGCAGTACCGTCAGCGTCGTAACGTGCTGGTGAAAGGCCTGCATGAGCTGGGCTGGATGGTCGAGAACCCGAAGGCATCGATGTACGTCTGGGCGAAGATTCCCGAGGCGTACGCCGCGATGGGGTCGCTGGAGTTTGCCAAGAAGCTGCTGCTTGAGGCGAAGGTGTGTGTATCGCCGGGGATTGGTTTTGGTGA
>Ga0157375_10000393_pt1 | contig 39838 bp, 39 predicted proteins | sample M35metaG_FD_115311 | JGI IMG/M metagenome (GOLD analysis project Ga0157375, IMG submission 115311) | Miscanthus rhizosphere microbial communities from Kellogg Biological Station, Michigan, USA - M3-5 metaG | ecosystem: Host-associated > Plants > Roots > Rhizosphere > Soil | place: USA: Michigan...
GTTGGAGCGGCGCAATGCGCGGTCTCTTCCACGCCCACATGGGCTGGCTCTTCATCCACACCCAGCGCGGCAACAAGGAGCGCTTCGCGCCCGACCTGATCAAGGACCCGACGATCGAGTGGGTCGACCGGACGTTCCTGCTCTGGGCGATCGGCGGTCTCTTCCTGCCCTTCGCGCTCGGCTGGGTGATCGGCGGCACGCTCTTCGCCGCGGTCACCGGCCTGCTCTGGGGCGGCCTGGTCCGCGTCTTCGTCCTGCACCACTTCACCTACAGCATCAACTCGCTCTGCCACGTCTTCGGCAACCGCGACTACGAGACGACCGACGAGTCGCGCAACCTGGCGCTGATCGCGATCCCGACCCTGGGCGAGGCCTGGCACAACAATCACCACGCCTTCCCGACTTCCGCCGTCCACGGCCTCGGCCGCTACCAGGTCGATCTCTCGGCGCTTGTCATTGATGGCTTCGAGAAGGCGGGGTGGGCTTGGGACGTCGTTCGGGTTTCCCCGGACCGTCTGAGCGCTAAGGCCGTCTGAGCGCTCTCGTTCAAAGGCAGCTAGGGAGCCGAGGCCCCATCCGGCAGGGGTGGAACGTCTTGTACTTTTTCGTCGACTGCCCTGGTGGCGCCAGCCCAAGGCGATTCGCCGAAAAAGTTAAGTGGAAGCCCTGCCGGATGGGGCCTCTCAAGGCGACGCTTCGGATTCGTACCAGTCGATCCACCCGTTGCAGGCTGAGCTGAGCGGCACTATGCGGCGCTGGCCGGCGCGGACCGCGACCAGGTTGCCGACGTAGGCGACGCCGTCGTAGCTGCTGAGGCGCTGTAGGAAGCTCGGCTCGGCGGCGGCGATCGTGAAGGTGACCTTGCCGCCGTGGCTGTTGTAGTCACCGGCCGGCCAGAACTGGCCGTCGTTGGCGAGGCTGATCGTGTTGGGGCGCTGGCCGTCGAGGGCCGGCTCCAGGCCGCGTTCGAAGTCGGGCGCCGAGAGGGTCAGCGCGAAGGGCGAGAAGTACTGCAGGGAGAGGTGCCAGCGACCGGCCGGCAGGGCCAGATCCTGCGCGGTCCGCTCGCCGGTATGCAGCCGGCTGCCTTCGTCCCAGCGGGCCTTCGATGCGATCGCCACGCCGGGGAAGAGCGAGGCGCGACCGCGGTTGGCGAGGAGGATGCGGATCTCGGGCGAGGCGCAGTCGGCGCGGGCGCCGGCGTTGGTTCCCTCCAGCAGGACGTGGCGGTCTTCGGGCACGTCACGGGCCCGTTCCCAGAGCAGGAACGAGGGCGTCGCGGCGATGCGCTTGAAGCCGGGAGGGGCCTGGCTGTTCCAGGCGGCGCGGCCGGTGATCACGTAGGGGAAGCCGTCGAGGGTCCCGCGCGAGAAGGAGTCGAAGTCGATCGGGCTGTAGGCGTCGCCCGTATCGAATGGCTTCTCCGGGTTCTCGGCGACGCCAGGGTCGGGGAACTCGACCAGCGGCACGTGGGTATCGGCGCCCATCAGCTCGTAGGGGGCGTAGCGGTCCTGACCGGCGTAGAGGACCGGCTTGCCGTGCAGGATCGGCATGAAGGCCCGCAGCTCGGCTCCGTGCCCGGGCGGCCCGACCGGCGCGTCGCGCAGCGCCAGGAAGCCGGAGTAGACGGCGCCGCCGATAAACGCCACCGCCAGCACCGCCCACCCAGCCCGCACCACCCCTGCCGACGGGCCGAAATGTCGACTCGGAGTCGACATTTCGGCCCGTCGGCGGCCGAGCGCCGGGAGCTCGGCGAGCAGCGGGCGGATCGCGACGAGCATCGCCAGCGGCGCCGCGATCATCAGCGCCTTGGCGCTCGCGTAGTCGCCGCTGGTCGGCAGCGAGGCGAGGTAGAGAAGCGCACAGGCGGCGAGGCCGAGCGGAACCGCGAGCTCGCGCCGCCGCACCCACCAGGCGGTGCCGGCGACCAGGGCGAGAACGCCGATCGCCGCCGCCAGCCCGGTCAGGTGGGCGCCGCCCGGGGCTTCGAGCCGGTAGTCGGTCGCGGGCCAGACGCCGAGCGCCTCGAATGGCGAGACCGGTCCGTAGGTGCTCGTCCCGGCGACTTTGTTGAAGCTGTGGACGAAGCCGAAGGGGCCGACGAGCGTGGCAGCGGCGGCCACTGCCGCCAGGACGAGGATCGTCAGCAGCGTCGCCGGCCGCAGCAGGAAGCGCAGCAGCTTTCGCGGCGCCAGCGCCGACCTCACCTCAGGCAGCGTCAGGCTCCACAGCGCAGCCGTGACGATCGGCCACGCAAGTCCGGCGAAGCTGTAGGAGAAGAAGATGCCTCCGGCCAGCGCCAGCCAGGGCAGCGCGAACCGAACCAAGCCGTACCTGCCGTCGCTCAGGTACCCAAAGCGGCCGCTTTCCGACGGCGCGTCTGAGCTTCGCAGCGCGTCGATGTCCCGCAGTCCCACGGCGACGGCGAGGACGAAGAGGGCCTCGGCCAGCTCCTTGAATGCGCCCTGGGCGAAGTAGGAGGCGCCGAGGTAGGAGACGGCAACCAGCGTCGCGGCCAAGAGGCGCCGCGCCGCACCGAAGCCCGGTAGGGCAGCCAGCGCGGTCAGCCCGGTGAGGATGCCGAGCGCGAAGATCTCGCCGACGAACGCCTGCCCCAGGCCGATCCCGGGCACCGCCGCGGTCGCGACGGCGAGCCCGTGCGGGCCGAGTGGGTAGCCGGGGTCGGGAACCGGGCCCGCGCCACTGCGCAGCCACTCCGCCCAGGCGAGGTGGAGGCCGAGGTCGTTGTTGAAGCCGACGCCCAGCAGCCCCCAGCGCCCGCTGATCGCGAACGGGATCGAGAGCGCCAGGGCGACCACGATCGCCACCGGCAGCCCCCGGCGCAGCGCCTCCCAGCGCCGACGGGCCGAGAAGGGAACTCCGACTTCGCTTTTCGGTCCGTCGGCGGGTGGCCGCAGTGTGGCGATGACCGCGACGGCCGCCATGAGCAGCAGGGCCAGGCCCACCGTCGCCGAGGTGCCGTGCCCTGGGGCGCGAGCGAGGACGCCGGTCACCGTGAGCACGGCGGCGAGACCGACCGCCGGCTCCAGCCACGACCAGGAGCTGCGCCCCGAGACGAGGAGCAGGGCGCGCCCGACGAGCAGCGAGGCGGCGCAGATCAACGCCGCCGAGACGTAGGTCCCGATCATCAGAGAGAGCAACCTATTTCAGCCACCGCCCGGCGCGCGGCGAGACCGACGGCGCTCAGTACTTCTCAGCCGCCCGTTCGAGCGTCGCGCGCAGGTTCTCGCCGCGCAGCGGCTCGGCATGGCCGGCGGCGACGACGGCGGGTTCGAGCGCCGCCAGCCTGCGCACCGACTGCTTCGCCTTCGCGTGGTCCCAGGCCCAGGCCGGGTGGGGAACGCTCACCTCGCCGGGCGGGAGCGGTTTCAGCCGGGCGGAGTCGACCTGGTAGACGACGTCGCTGACCAGCGCAACACGGTCGCTCTCCCGCCAGAGGCCGATCAGGCCCGGCGCATGGCCGGGGAAGTGGATGACCCGGAAGCCTGCGACCTGGTCTCCCTCGGCGACGGTGCCCGCGATCTTCACCGCGCCGCCGTCCCAGCGCCGCAACAGAAACGGATAGATCCAGCGCACCGGCGCCACCGGGAGCTGTGAGAGGTCCATGTAGGGGGCGATCGCGGCGTCGCTTTCGGCATCCGCCACGTCGTCGGGGTGGCAATAGACGGGTGTACCCAGGTACGGCGCGGCGCCACGATGATCGGCGTGGGCGTGGCCGAGCACGATCCGCTTCACGCCGCCGAGCTGCTCCCCGGCCGCGCGCGCCTTCTTCGTCATCGCCTTGCTGCCGGCGTCGAACTGGATCACGCCGTCGCCGTCCTCGATGAAGTAGATGTTCATCGACTTGCGCAGATCTCCCCGCAGCAGCCAGACGCCATCCGCGACCCTCTCCATTGCCCCAGCGTACATCTAGTCTCCCTGGCCGATGCCGATCCACTGGAAAGCCGGGATGATCGTGCTGGTCGCCTGCCTGGTGGCGGCGATGGCGATCGCGATCGTCCGCCTGGCGACCACCCCGACTGAAATCCTCGGCGACCGGTTTCGGGGCCTGCCGGCCCACCATGGCCGCGTAACCTCCAGATAAGGATTGCCGACCGGACGCGCGTTAGTATCGGCGCGGCCGGACCAGCGACCAGAGGAGGCGGCGTGTTCACTCGTATCGTGGTTGGAACCGATGGATCGGAGACCGCCGCCGAGGCCGTGCGGCAGGCTGTCGATCTGGCCAAGCTCGCCGGCGCCCGGCTCAGCATCGTCAGCGCCTACGAGCCGGTCTCCAAACGCCGCCTCGAGGGCGAGCAGCTGGATGTTCCCGCGGACGTCCAGCACGAGATCGGCCCGCGCGAGGACGTCAACCTCGTCCTCGACGCAGCCGCGGCGGCAGCCAAGAAGGAGGGCCTCGAGGTGCAGACCCATCCGGTCGAGGGCGGTCCCTCGGAGGCGATCCTCAACGTCGCCGAGGAGACCAAGGCAGACCTGATCGTCGTCGGCAACAAGGGGATGACCGGGGCGCGGCGCTTCCTGCTCGGCAGCGTCCCCAACAACGTCTCGCATCACGCGCCGTGCAGCGTGATCATCGTCCGAACCACCTAGGCCTCTGGCGGGCGGGTCCTGTCACGGCGGCCCTCCCCCATGTGCTCGGACTCGCTGCGCGAGCCCTCCGCTACGGGGGACCCCCGCCGCCGTGCCACCCGCCCGAGCGGCGTCTACGGCGATCGTTCCGTAGCTCTACCGGCGTCGATCAGGCCGGCGCCCTGGCGTGCCGGCGGCAGCCCCAGGTCGCGGGCGGTGTTGCGTAGGCGGCGCAAGGCGGCATTGACCCGGCCCTCGGGCGAGAGGTTCTTGGCGAGGACGCCGCTGGCCAGGACCATCGCGGCGACCCCCGAGACGTGCGCGGCCGCCATCGAGGTGCCGATGTAACTGCCGGGCTCGCCGAAGCGGCGGGGATTGCCGCCCTTCAGCGTCACCTGGTAGATCGAGCGGCTCGAGACCGAGGGGCAGCCGGCGACCGGCGCGCCGCCGCCCGGAGCGAGCAGGTCCACTCCTGGGCCGGGCAGCAGCGAGTAGCTGCCGAGGCAACCGCCCTCGGTGGTCCCGCCGACGCCGATCACATGCGGGTCGGTGGCCGGCGGCGAGACGCACGCCTCCGATCCGAGGTTGCCGATCGAGGCCACGGTCACCACCCCGTGCCGGTAGGCGTTGCGCAGCTCTTCGTCGATGCCGGGAACCTTCTTTCCGCAGCCGAAGTTGAAGCTCATGTTGATCACGTCGGCGCCGTGGGCGACGGCGAAGTGGATGCCCTGGGCGATGTCGCCTGCCTGCCCGCTGCCGTTGCGGTCGAGCACGCGCACCGGCATCAGCTTGGCGCGGAAGGCGAGCCCGGTCAGCCCGACGCCGTTGTCGGTCTTCTCGGCGATCGTGCCGGCGACGTGGGTGCCGTGGCCGTTCTCGTCCAGCGGCACGCTGTCGTGTTCGACGAAGTCATAGCCCTTGACGAACTGGCCGGAGGCAAAATCCGGACTGCGCCGGAAATGGCGGCCGTCGTCGCGGTACGCGATCCCGGTGTCGAGGACGGCGACGGTGATGCCGCCGGCGCCGCGCCGCCTCGCAGCGGCCAGGTGCTGCCAGGCGGCGACCGCGTCGATCCCCCCCGGAGAGACCGGCAGCGACGGGGTGGCAGTCCCCTGCCAGGGGAGGAAGTTCCACTGCAGCGAGACCCAGCCCGCCGGCGGGCCCGCAGGCGCGGACAGCGGCCCCGGGTCGTTGGGGATCCCGGCGTCGAGCAGCCGTGCGGACTTCGCACTCGAGGCCTTCGCGATGTAGTCGGGCGCTGCGTAGGCGACCCGCGGGCTTCGCCTCAGCGCCCTTGCCGCCTGCCGCACGCCGACCCCTGCCGGCAGGTCGACGGTCCGCCCGCCGCGCTGTCCGCGCAGCTTCACCACGACCCGGCCTGGGGCGAATTCGCGAGCCGGCGAGACGCCGGTTGCCGCAGCGGCGGGCGCCGCGGCGACCACGGTCGCGAGCAGCGCCGCGGCGGCGAGTATCGGAGCTCTTCGGATCATCTGTGTCGTCGTCGCCGGCGGAGGCCCTGCCCGAGCGGGGTACCGCTTCAACACCGGTCCCGCGCTGAAGTTGTCGGTGGCACATACTCTCGGATCGATGCCGGACGGGACCGCCAGCGACGCACACGAGCGCCTGATGTACCTGGCGCTCGAGCGGGCGCGCGAAGCGGAGGCGCACGGAGACGTGCCGATCGGGGCGGTCGTCGCCTGCGGCGGGGAGCCGCTCGCCGCCGCCGGCAACGAGCGCGAACTGCGCAGCGACCCCACCGCCCACGCCGAGGTTCTCGCGATCCGCGCCGCCGCCGAGGCGTTCGGCGGTTGGCGCCTTCCCGGCACGACCCTCTACGTGACGCTCGAGCCCTGCGCGATGTGCGCCGGCGCGATCGTCCTCGCCCGCATCCCCGCGGTGGTCTACGGCGCCCCCGACCCCAAGGCCGGCGCGGCCGGCAGCGTCCTCGACGTCCTCGCCGAGCCCGCCCTCAACCATCGTCCGCGCGTGACCGGCGGCGTGATGGGGGAGGAGTGCGCTGCGCTGCTGCGCGAGTTCTTCGCCACCCGGCGCTGAGCCGAGCCAATACTCTGTGGGGAGAACCCGGAGAGGTGTCCGAGTGGCTTAAGGAGCGCGACTGGAAATCGCGTGGGCGGGGTTAACCCGCCTCGTGGGTTCGAATCCCACCCTCTCCGTTCTCCTCCCCCGCTGCCTCGAATCTGGCTGCCGAGCTCTCGGTGGACCAGGTGAAGGCGCCGCGCCGGCCGGCGCCTTGGCCGGAGGTGCATAAACGCTGCATTACTTGATTTTTTCATACTTTCGTCGAATTTGCGGAGAAATACTCAAGTTCAAATACACTGCGCGTCCACTCACGGTCATCTGAGTGAAAGACCATATGGACAGACAGGGGAACTCATTTGAGGAAGCGCGGCCGTGGACGTTTCGCCCGGAGGAGATGTCGCGGGCGGAACCGATCGAGGTCAAACCGTTGATACGCGGTCAGGCCTTTCCAGAAAAGGATGACGGGCGTTTCTTCGATCGCTGGGTCATGGATTGGGCAGAGGGGCTTGGCTCGCGGGCGGTCAAGTGGCGCGCTTTGGAGAAACTCGGTGAGGGCGTGCTGAAGTTCGCCCGATGGAGAAGCCTCAGGCATGAGGCAAAGGCTGAGCGCGAGAGTCGGGAAGATCGCGAGACGATCGCCTCGACGCAGGCGAGAGTCGAAAAAGCACAAGCGGAAGTCACCCAGCTGGAGCTAAGGGTACGTTCCGAAGAGCAGGAAGTCGAACAGTGGCAGGTGAAGGCCGACGAGTCGGCTGAGCAGCGCGCCGAGCTGCGCCCCGCTCTACGAGGGGCGCAGTGGTGGGACCTGATCCTCTGCGCAATTGCCCAGATCGTCATCCTTACGGTCGACCTCTTCGTCTTCCACCGTTCGCTGGGGCAGATTCCGGGAAGCGACGGAGAACACTGGGGAACCGCGGGCAGCATGGGCGCCGGTGCAGTCGTCGTCGGCGACATTCTTGGTTGGCTCGCGGCAGTCGGGACGGTTCGCTCCAAAGGAGGATTCGACCGCCCCCGACGCCCGGTGGTCATCGCCACCGCCGGTATTCTCATCATTGCTGTTTGGTTCTTCGCCGATCTCGGCAGCTTTCGTGAACATGCGCTGAGTGTGCTGCGCGACGAAGGTGAGAAGCAGATCGGCAAGCCGAGCTTCTTCACGCTGGCTCAGATCCTCTTCCTGCTGGGTGCGGCCTCGTCGTTCTTCGCCTATCTCGCCCGTCGCGAAGGGCGAGACCTGCTGAAGCGCCAGTCGTCGGCCGAGGTGCAGAGAAACAATGCCAAAGAGGCGATCGTCCAGCTGCGAAATCGGCTTGCGGCGGCCGTGGCGGCCATCGGCGAAGCGCCCGTGCTCCGCGAAGCGGCGATGGCTCGACTCGAATCTCGCGCCAAGGAGGCGGAGGCGAATGCCGCTCTGGACCTGGAACAGGGGGCGTACCTCTACGACCTGATTGCTCCGGCGTATATGCGGGCAAGGGCGAACGTCGAGATCGGCGCCTATCACTGGGTGGCGAACGGGCATGCCCGCCCGTCTGACCAAGGGTCGTGGTGGCTGTCGATGCGGGCTCGACTTGCGGCCGCCGGACTGGCGACCCTCGCCCTGGCCGCCGCAGCCTTCTTCGTCGCTCACCACAGCGTGGCCGCGGCCATATTCACCGCCGTGATCGTCGCCGGGGCGCTGGGGCTGACGGGCCTGGGGAGTGAGGTCCCCTCCGGCGACGATGAGGACGATGGTCGAGCCGACATCTTCACCGCCAAGTTCCCGCCACCCACGCCGCCGTCCTACGACGAGCGCGCCACCGACATAGTGGGCCTGCAGCAGCTCTCGACCAATGGTCACGGCGAGCCGTTCGCAGAGGAGCGCATGGATGGTTTCGATGAAACGAACTAGCGGATATGTGATCCTGGCTCTCTGTGTCTGTCTTGTGTCGGTGGTCGCGCTCAGCGCCTGCGGGTCGGGATCCTACGCTGTGATCACTTGTGTGGACTCGACCGAATCGACGAAGGACGTACGCTCGGAATATGTCCAAGACCTGGAAACCTCCGCGTGGGATGCCGCTGATCACTACGCGCCGATGTACGGGGCCACGTGTGGCGATCATCCGGGCGATTCCGCCAAGTGGGCGGTTGAACTCAGGTTCAAGGACAAGGGCTATGACGGCGAACTCAAGGAAAGCTACCTCGAACGCCTCGTTGGAGAAGATCGCCCCAAACTGATCGGTTTGACGGAAACCGGGAGCAGCAGGGGTACTCCGTTAGGCGAAATTCTCGCGGTCGAGGCGGCGCAATGTGAAAACGTAGGTGGTCATTGTTCGATCTACCTCCTCACCGACGGCGAATGGGCTGACGGCGCTTTGATCGCAAAGGGGGGGATCACCGATGACGAGCAGCGAAGGTTCGTCGAAAAGTACAGCTCGCAAGTAGAAGGTCTCTCGGAATCCAAAGTGTATTTTGGCGGTGTGGGGCTGGGGACGGAAATGACCACCGACGAAATCGCCGAAGCCGGAGAAGCTGCGGAAGCTCTGGTCGTGGCGGGTGGCGGGGAAGTCGCCGCCTGGGGCTCCTCCCTCTCGAGGGACGCCGTCGACTGAGGGACTTGGTGAAGCGAGGGCCGGGTCAGGCGGGGACGGCGTAGATCTGGCCGTCCCGTTCGAGCACTTCCTTCGGCGCCAGGGGGGCCGGGGGCGGGCCGCCGGTGACTTCGCCGGTTTCGGCGCTGTAGGTGCCGCCGTGGCAGGGGCAGTAGATCTCGCTGCCGTCGTAGCCGACCGTGCAGCCGGCGTGGGTGCAGACGGCGCTGAACGCCTTCAGGCCGCCGTCGGCCTCGCGGATCAGGATGTCGGGCGAGCCGTCGGCAGGGTCACTGTAGGTCGCCGCCTGGCCGTTCGGCAGGCGGCTGGCGGGGCCCAGCTTGACGGCCCCCTGGGGCAGGTTCGAGGCTGCGCCGGAACCCGCCGCGCCGTTTGGGTTCGAGCCTGGGGCTGCGGCAGCTGAGCCATCGCCCGTCGTGCCGCTGCCGCCCCTGAGCGTTCGTGCCGTCGCGGTCGTGCCGGTGAACGGCCCCTTGAGCAGGGCCGAGATGCCGGCGATCGCCAGGCCGGCGCCGGCGATCTCGGCGACCAGCACGCGGCGGGTCATCGTCGCTTCGGACGCCGGCGGCGCCTCGCCCGGCGCGGGCGGGTGCAGCCGGGTGCGGCGCGTCAGCGACTCGGGTGGGCGTTCGAGCATGTTGTCGAGCGCCGGCTGGCCCTCGGCGCCGCAGAGGACGAAGGGCAGCCAGGCGAAGACGAAGACGATGTCGGGACCGAGGAAGTAGGGCGTCGTGTGCCAGCTCGCGGTCAGGAAGAGGACCAGGTTGAGGCCGAGACCGGCGAGCGCCGCGGCGCGCGTCAGCAACCCGGCCGCCGCCAGCAGGCCGATCACGATCTCGGCGATCGCCACGCCGACGCCGGCCAGTTGCGCGTGCGGGATCGCGAAGGTGCGCAGCAGGAAGCCGCCGGGCGTGCCGGCGGCGAAGGCATGGAGCTGGGCGCCGATGTAGGTCGGCGCTCCGGGGTGCAGGAAGCCCGGGTCGGTCAGCTTCTGCACCCCCGCGTAGACGAAGGTGAGGCCGAGGAAGAGGCGAAGCGGGAAGAGAGCGGCGCCGGGCCGCATGGCGCTCATCGGCGCCAGTCTCAGCGCGCCGCATTAACCGCGGCTAAGCCGCTTCTGAGACCTTCCTCAGGCTCGGCGCCGGGACGGGGTGGGCGCCGAGAGGCATCACGATCGCCTCGCGGCTCGCCGGGGCGGCCGGGCGGTGGCCGCGCAGGCGCTCGTGGCTGCAGACGACGTAGCACCACTCCATCAGGCGCATCCGCGACGCCGGGTCCATCTCCTCGATCGTCGCCCCGACCAGGTAGCGGCCCTCGGCCTCGCGACAGGAGCGGATCTCGACCTGGGCGGCGACCTCGTGCGTCTCCCCGGTCGCCTCCTCGAGCTCGAGCAGGACGGCGGGCCGCTCGCCCACATCGACCGGCGCGTCGAGCACGAGGCCGACGCCGGCGGCGCTGGCGTCGACCAGCTGGCCGCCGATGTGGCCGCCGGCGGCGAAGCAGTGCGCGGGGGCTTCGCCCGCGAAGCGGTAGACCTGGCGGCGCTGCTGGCGGCGCCCGACGGCGAGCAGGGTGCGCAGCACGCGGCGCAGCTCGATCAGGCCGAGCAGGGGCACGATCACGGCGGCGATCCCCGGCAGGTCGGGCAGCGGTCCGATGCCGGCGAGGTCGAGCAGGCGCAGCGTCGTGCCGCCCGCGAGCACGACCCCGGCGAGGATCGCCAGGCGCAGCTTGCGCACGGCGTCGAGCCCGCCGCCGTCGACGCCCTGCTTCGGCGTCACCTTGAAGGCGGTCCGGCCGGGGCGGAAGACGCAGCGCAGCGCCCGCGTGTAGATCTCCATCGTCATCAGCTCGTAGTGGGCGGTCTCGCCGATCTTCATGTAGCCGCGGGTCAGGGCCGAGCCGGCGAGCAGGTTGAGCGACACCGACGGCAGCCAGAGCGCCGCCAGCGCGACGACGCTGATCTTCATCGGCAGCTCGCCCGTCCACATCACCAGCCCCAGCGTCGCCAGCAGCAGCAGCCGCATCGGCGGCGCCAGGTAGGCGGCGAGGCTGACGAAGTAGGAGAGGCGCTGCACGGGGCGCAGCTCGCGGGCGCGCAGGGGGGACTCGGGCAGGGTGAAGACGGCGAGGTTGCCGCGCGCCCAACGGTCGCGCTGCAGCAGGTAGCCGTCGAGGTCGTGCGGGGCGAGGCCCTGGACCAGCACCTCGTCGTGGTAGCGGCTGGTCCAGCCGTGGCGCAGCAGGCGGATCGTCGTGTGGAAGTCCTCGGCGATCGTCTCGATCGCGACGCCGCCGATCTCGAGCAGCGCCCGGCGCCGCAGCAGCGCCGCCGAGCCGCACCAGTAGGCGGCGCCGTGGCGGTCCCTGCCGGGGCAGACGACGCGGTAGAAGAGCGACTGCTCGTGGCGGCCGACGACGTAGTGCTGGACCGAGTCGTGGTTGAAGAAGTCGTGCGGGCTCTGCACCAGCGCGACCCGCTCGTCGTCGAAGTAGCCCACCATCGCGTCGAGCGCGTCGGGCATCGGCACGTGATCGGCGTCGAGCATCAGCACCAGCTCGCCGCCGGTGCGGGGGAGGGCGGCGTTGATGTTGCCGGCCTTGGCATGGGAGTTGTCTGGACGGGTCAGGTACTCGGCGCCGGCGACCCGCGCCAGCTCCTCCATCTCGGGACGCCTGCCGTCGTCGAGCAGATAGGTCGTATGCGGGTAGGTGAGGGCGCGGCAGCCGGCCAGCGTCGCCGCCACCACCTCGAAGGGCTCGTCGTAGGTGCAGACGTAGACGTCGACCTCGCGGCCCTGCGTCGCCGGCGGGCGCACCGCAGGCGGCCGCGACCACGAGTACCAGGCCAGGGTGCCGAGCGCCCAGAGGCCGTAGACCTCGGTCACTATCAGCATCGTGAAGGCGACCGGGCTGGCGCCCTGCCAGCTCCAGCCGATCCTCCAGGTCAGGTAGCCGACTCCCCAGATCAGCGCGCAGAGCGCGAACGCCCGCAACGGCACGGGATGGCGGTCGAACCAGCGCCCGATCCGGGTCTGCTCGTTGCCTTGCATGCAGCCTCATCGGCGCTATGCCAGGCAGCCTTGAGCCCGGTATCCGCGCGCCCGCCCGCCGTCCGGGCGGCCTGCTCACCTCTGTGCCGCGGCCGCTCCGACGTTCGCGACGAAGAGATCGACCAGCATGGGGTCGAACTGCGTCCCCGCCCCCTCGCGGAGGGCCTCCGCTGCGAGCGGCGCGCCGACCGGCTGCTTGTAGGGGCGACCCTCGGTCATCGCGTTGTAGGCGTCGCAGATCAGGATGATCCGCGACCCGAGCGGGATCTCCTCGCCCGCCAGCCCGTCCGGGTAGCCGCTGCCGTCCCAGCGCTCGTGCGTGGACCTGACGAGCTTGGCCACCTGGCTCATCGCCGGCGCCGCGGAGAGGACGCGCTCGCCGATCACCGTGTGCTTTCGCATCAGCGCCCACTCCACCTCGGTCAGGCGGTCGCTCTTGTGGAGGATCTCGTCGGGAATCGCGACCTTGCCGATGTCGTGCAGCTCCGCTGCCCTGACCAGCACGTCGATGTCCTCCGCCTCGAGCTTCAGCGCGTGTCCCAGCGTCGAGGCGAGCCGGGCGACCCCGTCCAGGTGGCGGTCGAGCTCGGGCTCGCGCTCGTGCAGGACCCGCAGCAGCACCCCGCGCGCCTGGCTGCGGGCCGAGTCGGCCCGCTGGCCCTTCTGCGCGTACATCCGCCGGTCGGCGAGGCGCAGGGCATCGGTCGTCGTCCCGGCCTCGACCGGGAGCCGGACCATGCCCCAGGAAGCGCCGATCGAGAAGCCGCCGCCACGTTCGGTCAGCGCCTGCTCCGCAGCACGGCAGATCGTCTCGCCGCCCTCGGGCGGGGTCGAGGCGAGCACGCAGAACTCGTCGCCTCCGAGGCGGTACGCCTGGCCTCCGGGCGCGACCGCCGCGGCCAGCTTGCCGCCCAGGCGGCGCAGCAGCTCGTCCCCGGCCGGATGACCGAAGCTGTCGTTGTAGGCCTTGAAGCCGTCGAGGTCGAAGAGGGCGAGGATGCTGCTTTCCGGGTGGACCGAGGCCAGCGCGCCCTCCAGCTCGGCGGTCAGCTTGCGCCTGTTTCCAAGCCCGGTGAGCGAGTCCGTGATCGCGTCCTGGCGAGTGGTCGCGAGCATCTCCGTGTTCTGCTCGAAGGTGATCGCGAGGCGCAGCAGCACGGCGACGAGGCAGCCGATCCCGAGGGCCACGGCGATCGTGCCGATCGGGGAGAAGCTGCCCAGGGCGAGCAGGCCGATGACCGTCGCGGCGAGGCCGATCGGCACGGCGATGCGGCGGCGGCCGCCGTCGGCCGGGGCGGCGCGCGTCGCGGGCCCGGGGAGCCAGGCGGCGGCGGCGACCAACACGAAGGCAAGCGGCCAGCCGACGCTGGCCAGGTTCAGGGCGGCGGTCGACTGTCCCAGAACCGACAGGTAGACGACGTCGGAGGCGGCGAAGAGAAGCAGGGCGGCGGCGATCAGCGCCCAGGTGCCCTGCGCCCGCCACTTCGAGGCGGCGAGCGCCCCGGCCACGAGCCCGAGCAGGACCAGGTCGGCGCACGGGTAGGCGAGGCTGACGGCGACGCCGAGGGGGCTGCCGCCCAGCGCTTCGAGCACCGGCGGGAAGATCAGCGCCGCGGCGACGGCGGCGACGGCGAGCGCGCCGATCAGCCCATCGACCCAGGCGAGCGGGTCCAGATGCGCGACGCGAGTCCGCAGCAGCAGCACGATGCCGACGAAGCTGGCCGGATAGAAGGCGAGGAAGAGCGCGTCGGAGGGGGAGGGGAACGGCGCCGGGCTCGCGTAGTAGAGGACCGCCGAGTAGTAGGCCTGGCCGAGGCCCCAGAGCAGCAGCCCCGCCCCGAGGGCCAGCCAAGCACGCCGCTCTGCCGGCGCCGCGATCGACCGGCCGACGACCGCCAGTGCGGCGCCGAGCACGACCGCGTCGTAGACCCAGCGGCCGAAGGCGTCCTGGACGGCTTCGCCGCCCAGCGAGCCGAGGATGACCGCCGCGTAGGCGGCGAGCAGGAGGGAGAGGAATCCCAGCCACGCGAACGCGAGCCTGCGGGTGCGGGGCGGTGTCGTCGTGGGCGCGAGCGGCTTCACCTCTCAGTCATCGGCGGCCCCGAAGATCCGCTTGAGCCGGCCCCGCAGGGCTGTCCCGGAAATGACAGCGGATAGGATTTGGCTCTGCAGTGCCCCGGAGGGGTGCCGGAGTGGTTGAACGGGGCAGTCTCGAAAACTGTTGGCGTCGCAAGGCGCTCGTGGGTTCGAATCCCACCCCCTCCGCTTTGTCGCGCCCGCCGGAAGGGTCGGGGACGGCCGGGTCGAAGCTGACGGCATGAACAGAAAGCTCGATATCGGCGGCACGCTCAGCCAGGCCTTTTCCATCTACGGGTCGCAGGCGGGTGTGCTCCTGCCGGTGGCGTTCGGACTCTTCCTGATCGTCGCGGTGATCAACGCGGTTCTCGCCCACAGCCTGATCCTGTTTCCGCTCGCGCTGGCGGTCAGCGTCGTCGCGGGCACGCTCTACCAGGGCATGGTCGTCGGGCTGGTCAGCGACGTCCAGGACGGCCGCCGCGACTCCTCGGTCGAGGACCTCGTGCGCGCCACCGGTCCCGTGGTCCTGCCGCTGATCGGCGCCGGCATCCTGGCCGGGCTCGGGATCGGGGTCGGCTTCCTCCTCCTCATCGTCCCCGGCCTGATCCTGCTGACGATCTGGTCGGTGATCGCGCCGGTGATCGTGGTCGAGCGCAGCGGCGCCGTCGATGCCTTCGGCCGCTCCCGGGCGCTGGTCCGCGGCAACGGCTGGCAGGTCTTCGGTGTGATCCTGATCGTCTTCATCATCGTCGCCGTCGTCCAGGGAATCCTCGGCGCGATCGGCAGCGGGATCTCGGGCAGCCTCGGCGTCCTGATCCTCTTCAACGTGATCAGCTCGACCCTCACGGCGCCGGTCGTCGCGCTCGTCGCCGCGGTCATCTACTTCGGCCTGCGCGATATCGAGGGCGCCCAGCCCGCGGCGCCTTCTTCACCGCCCGCCGCGCCGCCAACCCCTCCGGCAGCGCCCGGCTCTTAACCCAACGCGGCGATCCGCGGCTCGGGCCTGCGGACGGCGCTGTAGCCGATCCCCATGCGGTCGTAGGCGGCCTCGGTCATGCGCCGACTGTACGAGCCCGCGCCAGCAGCAGCTCACGCTCGCGGGCGTTCTCGGTCATCGCCGCGGCGCGCTCGAATTCCTCCCGCGCCTCGGCGGTGCGGCCCAGCTTGTTCAGCAGGTCGGCGCGGACGCTGCCGAGCAGGTGGTAGTTGTCGAGCGCGCCGCCGTCGGCCAGCGCGTCGACCAGCTCCAGGCCCGCCTCCGGCCCGAACGCAATCCCGACCGCGACGGCGCGGTTCAGCTCGACCACGGGGGAGGGGGTGAGCTGGGCGAGCGCGTCGTAGAGCGCCGCGATCCGGACCCAGTCGGTCTCCCCGGCGGTGCGCGCCCGGGCGTGGCAGGCGGCGATCGCGGCCTGCACCGTGTAGGGGCCGAAGGCGCCGCGGCCGAGCCTTTCGGCCCGCGCCAGGGCGGCGAGGCCGCGCCGCACCAGCAGCGGGTCCCAGCGCGAGCGGTCCTGGTCGAGCAGCAGCACCGGCTCACCCCCCGGGCCGATCCGCGCACGCGCCCGGGAAGCCTGGATCTCCATCAGCGCCACCAGACCGTGGACCTCGGGTTGCTTCGGCGTGAGGCCGGCGAGGACGCGGCCGAGGCGCAGCGCCTCCTCGCAGAGGTCGGGCCGCATCCAGCTCTCGCCGCCGGTCGCCGCGTAGCCCTCGTTGAAGACGAGGTAGATCACCTCCAGCACCGAGGGCAGCCGCTCGTCGAGCTCCTCACCCTGCGGCGCCTCGAACGGCGCGTGAGCCTCCTTCAGGGTGCGCTTGGCCCGCACGATCCGCTGCGCCACGGTCGACTCCGAGACGAGGAACGCCCGCGCGATCTCCTCCGTCCCCAGCCCGCCTGGCAGGCGCAGCGTCAGCGCCGCCCGCGCCTCGGTCGAGAGCAGCGGATGGCAGCAGGTGAAGATCAGGCCGAGCAGGTCGTCGCCGAGGCCGCCCAGCGCCGCCTCGTGCTCGGCGGCGTCCATCGCCATCCGCATCCCCGCCTCGCGCGCCAGCTGCTCGCGGCGATCCTCGAAGCGCTGGCCGCGCCGCGCCAGGTCGATCGCCCGGTTCTTCGCCGTGGCCGTGAGCCAGGCGCCCGGGTTCTCCGGGACGCCTGACTCCGGCCACCGCTCGAGCGCCGCGACGAGCGCGTCCTGCGCCAGGTCCTCGGCCAGGCCGACGTCGCCGCACATCCTCGCCAGGCCGGCGATCAGCCGCGGCGACTCGATCCGCCAGACGGCCTCGATCGCCCGCTGGGCGGCGCCCGAGCTCACGTCTGCTCGGGCGGCCTCTCCGAGAGCTGCCCGGCGGCCTGCACGTCCTCCGGAAAGTCCTCCATCTCGTAGACGCGGCGCACCTCGATGAAGTCGCCTTCGTCGGCGGGGCAGCGCGAGGCCCACTCGACCGCCTCCTCCTTCGAGGCCGCCTGGATCAGCCAGTAGCCGCCGACGACCTCCTTCGCCTCGGCGAAGGGACCGTCGGTGACGGTCGGCGTGCCGCCGCTGAAGCGGACGCGGGCGCCGTCGCCAGGGGGTCGCAGGCCGTCGAGCGAGAGCAGCACGCCGGCCTTGCTCAGCTCCTCGTTGTAGGCGGTCATCGCCCCGACGTCCTCGGCGCTGGGCTCCCAGCTCTCCGCGTCGGTGTCGATCCCCGGGTACATCATCATCATGAATCGCATCGTCGTCTCCTTTAGGGGTATTCCCCGTCGTGGTTGCCTCTACCCCTACGACGAACGGCAAACGGCGAAATCGACACGGGCGGGAATTCCACCCGTGAGCGGGCCCCGGTCAGCGCCCGGGGCCGGTCTCGCATTCGTGCGAGCGCCCCCAGCCGGGCAGGCCGTCGCAGGCGTCGTAGCCGTCGCCGCCGTAGAGCTGATCGGCGCTGGGGCCGCCGTAGAGCTCGTCGTGGCCGCCTTCGCCGTGGCAGCCGTCCTGACCGGGTCCCATGCGACACACGTCGTCGCCGGGCCCGCCCCAGCAGCCGTCGCTGCCGGCGCCGGTCTGGCAGTAGTCGTCGCCGGCGCCGCCGACGCAGTCGCTGTTCTGATTGCCGGTGACGCAGATGTCGTTGCCGCCGCCACCGACGCAGCGGTTGCGCCGCGCCCCTTCGGAGTAACAGGTGTCGGCCTCGCCGTTGCCGATGAACTTGTCGGAACCGTCGCCGAGGTGGACCGTGAGGGGCAGCGGCAGCCGTTCGGCGACTTCGACGAAATCGCCGGAGGGACCCATGTCGACTTCGATCCCGCCGGCGCCGGCCAGCCGGCAGACGGCGAGGTTGCGGTGGTGGGCGAGGCGGCAGCCGGCCCCGGCTTTCGGCTCCATCCATCCGTGGACGACCAAATCGTCGCCGCGCATGCTCAATTCCAGGTGGGAGCCGGAATCGGCTCCGCGCACGACGACCTCGCCCTGCGGCGACGCGGATGCGCAGCCGAGAGCCAGCACCAGCGCGGCGGCCAGCGCCAGGGTCGCTGTTCCCCTAGCCAAGATCACGTGGACCTTAGAACACCGCGCTGATCCATAAATCACCGCCGTCGACGTCACTCAATGCTTTTCGCCCATTTGCGGTAATTTCTTGAGAGTGGACCGCGATGTTCTAGACGAGCATCGCCTTCGCCGGCTGATCGACGTCGGCAGGGGCCTGGTCGCCCAGCTCGACCTGGAGGCGGTGCTGAGCGAGGTCGTCAAGGTGGCGCGCGAGCTGACCGGCGCCCGCTACGCGGCCTTGGGAATTCTCGACGAGGACCGTCGCGAGCTCGAGCGCTTCATCTACGTCGGCATCGACGAGGAGACCCGGGCGATAATCGGCGACCTGCCGCGCGGCCGGGGCGTGCTCGGCGAGCTGATCCGCAACCCTGCCCCGCTGCGCCTGCGCGAGGTGGGCGAGCACCCGCGCTCCTTCGGCTTCCCGCCCGGGCACCCGCCGATGCACAGCTTCCTCGGCGTCCCGATCATCGTGCGCGGGCAGGTCTACGGCAATCTCTACCTGACCGAGAAGGAGGGCGGGGACTTCGACGCCGGCGACGAAGAGGCAGCGACGATCCTCGCCGAATGGGCGGCGGTGACGATCTTCAACGTCCGCCTCTACGCCCAGTCCGAGGACGAGCGTGGGGCGCTGGAGCGGGCTGTGCACGGGCTCGAGGCGACGACCGAGATCTCACGCGCCGTCGGCGGCGAGACCGATACGGCGCGGGTGCTGGAGACGATCGCCAAGCGCTCGCGGGCGCTGGTCGGCGCCCGCTCGCTGCTCGTGCTGCTGCGGGACGGCGCGCGCTGGGAGGTCGTGGCCGCGGCGGGAGAGTGCGGCGCCGCGCCGGTCGGCCGCTATGTGAGCATCGAGGCCGAGAACTCGGCGCAGGCGCTGGCCGAGGCGCGGCGGATCGGGGTCGAGGCCCGCGCCGCCCTGCTCGCTCCGCTCCGCTTCCGCGGCAGGCCGCTGGGCGCGATCGTCGCGCTCGACCGCTTGGAGGAAGGGCCGGATTTCTATCCCGAAGACGAGCGGCTGCTGACCGCCGCGGGGGCGAGCGCCGCGACCGCCGTCGCCACCGTCCAGTCGGTCACCGAGGAGCGCCTGCGTCAGAGCCTGATGAGCGCAGAGCGCGAGCGTGCGCGCTGGGCCCGCGAACTGCACGACTCGGTCCTGCAGGGTCTGGGCTCGCGCCGCGTGTCGCTCTCCTCGGCGTTGAAGAGCGGCGATCAGGCGCGCCTGGCGGCGGCGGTGGAGGAGGCGCTGTCCGGCATGGCTCGCGACATCGAGGAGCTGCGGGCGCTGATCACCGAGCTGCGCCCCGCCACCCTCGACCAGCTCGGCCTGGTTGCCGCGCTCGAGGACCTCGTCGAGCGGGTAGGCCAGGGCGCCGATATCGAGCTGGCCACCGATCTCCAGATCGACACCAAGCGGTTGGGGTCCGAGCTGGAAACGGTCGTCTACCGTTTGGTGCAGGAGGCTCTGAACAACGTCGTCAAGCATGCCGGCGCCGGTCGAGTGGATTTGCGGGCCCAGGGCCGAGAGGACCGCCTCGACGTGCTGGTCTCCGACGACGGCCGGGGCTTCGACCCGACCGGTGAGCACGACGGCTTTGGCCTGACCGGGATGCGCGAGCGGATCGAGCTCGCCGGGGGCGAGCTGCAGATCGAATCGAGGTCCGGCGCCGGCACCCGGGTGATGGCCTCCGTGCCGCTGGGGCCTCTGTCGGCTATCGATCCTGGCCCGGTTGCCGGCGACGATTCGGGCGCTCCGAGCGAGGAAGCCAGCCCGCAATAGGGCTCAGGTCTCGACGAGCCCTCGCGAGAGCGCGCTCTGGACCAGCTCGGCGCGGCTGCTGATGCCGAGCTTCTGCTGGATGTGGGCGCGGTGGGTCTCGACCGTGCGCACGCTGATGTAGAGCTTCTCGGCGATCTCGGCATTGGTGTGGCCGAGGGCGATCAGGCGCAGGACATCCGTCTCACGCTCGCTGAGGTCGTCGGGGGCGCTTTCCGGTTCGGCCGCCAGCTTCGCCCCGAGCGCCGGCTGCAGGTAGGTTTCGCCGGCCGCGGCACTGCGCACCGCCTGCACGAGTTCGTCGCCGGCGGCCTCCTTCAGAACGTAGCCGAGCACGCCGAGCTGCAGCGCCTGCCGTGCGAAGGCAGGCTCTTTCTGCATCGTCAGGACGACGATCCGGGTCTCCGGCGAGGCAACCTTCATCTCCGGGATCGCCTCGAGGCTGGGGCGTCCGGGCATGTTCAGGTCGAGGATCAGGACATCGGGCTTGTGCCCGCGCAGGTAGCGGATCGCCGTGTCGGAGTCCTCCGCCTCGGCGACGACCTCGAACTCCGGCTCCTCCTCCAGCAGCACCCGCAGCGCCCGGCGAACAACCGTGTGATCGTCGGCCAGAACAATCGAAATTGCCTCTGCCATCAGCCCCGATCCTAACCGCCCTGCAAGGACACCGGGTCCTGTTCCCTAATATGCATAGGAGTGAGGGAGGGGCCGAAGACGCTTGCCGTGGCGCTCGCTGCGCTGTCGCTTGCCGTGGGCCTGGTTGCCTGCGGTGGCGGTGACAGCCCCAGCTCGACGACGACCGCGGCCGATCGATCGGAAAGCGCGTCCAGCAGGACGACCGCCGACCAGGGGAGTCCCAAGGACGGCGAAGGAAAGTCCGGCTCCGGCGGCGGGGGGAAGGGCGCCGACTCCGGCCCGAGCGCGAGTGAATTCACCCCCAGGCGCCACAGCGACGCCGGCGGTGGTTCCGAGCAGTTCAAGGTCAAGGGCGGCGACAACAGCGTCCAGGAATTCGGCGAAGAGGCCGACACGTCGGAGTTCGACGCTGCGGCCGTCGTTCTGCACGACTTCTTCGATGCCCGTGCCGAGGGCAACTGGGCGGCTGCCTGCACCTACATGTCGAAGAGCGAGATCGAATCGCTCGAAAAGCTCGCCGCGCAGGCCAAGCAGGCCGACAGGGGCTGCGCCGAGATCCTCGGAGTGCTGACGAACCCCGCCGCGAAGGGCGCGATGAAGACCGAAGCCGAAAAGGCAAACGTCCGCTCGCTGCGCACCGAAGGCGAACAGGCCTTCGTTCTCTACACCGCCGGCGGACGCACGATCTACGCGATGCCGATGGCGAACGAAGGCGGCGACTGGAAGGTAGCCAGCCTCGCCGGCACGCCGCTCAACTAGACGGCCGGGTACGGGTTTCGGGACACAGAATCCTGGCCTGGATCCGGGTCACGACGAAGCCGACGCCCGGACTTGAACCGGGGACCCCTTCATTACGAATGAAGTGCTCTACCAACTGAGCTACGCCGGCGCGCTCGGGCCATTCTAGGTGTCGCGGTTCCGGCGCGCCGAGTCTCGATCCGTGGGCAGCGTTGCGCAGCGGCCTACTTCCGCCCCGCCTTAGTCTCGCCCTCGCCGCGCGGCATCGCGGTCGGCAGGTGGCCGCAGACCGGGCAGTCTGGCTCCGGCACGACCGGCTCGCGTTCGACCTCCATCGTGCGCAGGTCGTAGATGTGGCCCAGGCCCTGGGTCGAGGGCTCGGCCAGCCCGGTCAGGTGGTGCATGACGTCGAGGCCGACCTGGCCGCCGATCAGGCCGCAGGCGGGTCCCAGCGTCGCCGCCGGCGACGGTTTGGCGCGGCGCTGCTCGATCGCGATGTCGAACATCGGGTAGTTGCGCCGGTAGGCGGTGCACTGACAGGCGAAGCAGCCGGTGACGCCGGGGACGTAGAGCGGACCGACCCGGGCGATCGGGGGGAAGTGGCTCATCGTGATGTAGGGGATCTCCGCCGCGAAGCAGGCCGCGTTGACCCATTGCTCGATTTCGTGCGCCGGCCAGTCCGCCGCGTCGATCACCAGGTCGTAGCCGTCGATCGCCCTTGCGACCGACTGCTCGCCGTCGACTTTCTCCGGGATCGTGCCCAGGCGCATGCGCGAGTTGAAGGCGCCGAGCCGCTCGGCCGCGACCTCGACCTTGAGCCGGCCGATGTCGGCCTCCGTGTAGAGGACCTGCCGGTTGAGGTTGCTCTCCTCGACCCGGTCGCCGTCGATGAGCAGCATCTCGCCAACTCCGCAGCAGGCGAGCGAGAGCGCGGACCAGCCGCCCAGGCCGCCGACGCCGAGGACGACGATGCGGGCGCTCTCGAGGCGCGCCTGGCACTCGGAGGGGGTCGGCCCCGTGGTGATGTCGGCGAAGTAGCGGATCTGGCGATCGAACCGCTCGGTCGCCGCCGCCGGGATCAGGTCGTCGTCGGCGGCGTCCTCGACCAGCCCGAGCTCCTCGAGTTGCGCGAGCAGGTCGCTGACCGCCTCGGCGCCGAAGCGCTCCTCCAACTCGTCGCGGGTGAGGTTGCCGTCAAGCGCGGCGAGCAGGCGCCGACCCTCGGCGTCTGGATTCTCGATCTGGATATCCGCTCCGGCGCTGGGCCGCAGCAGATAGAGATCGCCGGTCGGCGTTTCGATCTGCTCGGTCGTGCGCTTGATCCTCGGTCTCGTCACGTATCTGCCCTCCGGTCGAAGTCCCGCTTGGGACCCCGCGATTGCTTTAATGAGTTTCAGCAATGTCGGCGGGATAGATCTGCCTGCAGACTGCGCACGGAGCTCGAGGATCGGATTAAGTCCGTATCCGGTACTAAGGTGACCCCGGCAGCGGAAACCACACGGCAACAGGACGGGAGGGTCGTCATGGCCAGCTTGGATGGGAAAAAACTCAAACAGGTCATCGATCCGACAGTGGCCAAAGCGTTCACGCATCCCCTGCGCGGCCACGTTTGGGTGACACTGTTTGAAAGGGGCGAAGTGAGCCCGACCGAGATCGCCGACGAACTAGACCTCGAGGTGACCGAAGTCAGCTATCACTTCCGCGCGCTCAAGAGGCGAAACATGATCCGGCTCGTGCGGAAGGTGCCCCGGCGCGGCGTCGACGAACATTTTTACGAGCCGGTCTCGCCGGCCTTCTACTTCGACGACGCCGAATGGATGAAGCTTCCGTTGGGGATCCGCTCGACATTCAGCGCCGAAATGCTGCGGCAGATCATCGACGGGCTTATGGAAGCCCTCGAGGCCGGCTCCTTCGATGCACGGAACAGGCACCTGAGTCAAAGCTGGCTGCTGGTTGATGAGCGGGGCTGGAAAGAACTGATGCGGGCCGTGAAAGCAGCCCTCGATCGTTTCCTGGCAATCCAGGAGCGGAGCGCCAAACGCCGTGAGAAGTCATCGGAGCCAGGAATTCCGGTCTCACTGGTGATGGCCTCGTTTGAGACCGCCTTGAGTGTGTCTCGGCGCAAAGCGGGTCAAACGGAAGCCCTTTGACGGATCTCAGCCACTCAACTCGCGGGCTCTGCCCAGTGTCTCGTCCAGCATCGCCTCGGTCAGGCGGCCGGTGAAGGTGTTCTGCTGGCTGGGGTGGTAGCAGCCGATCAGCTTCCAGCCCTCGCCGACATCGGCCTCGGCGCCGTGCCCGAACCGGGGTTTTGGCCTGGGTGTCTCGATGCCGAGTTCGCCCAGGGCTCGCAATGCCCCGTCCCACGCGAACCCCCCCAGCGCGACGATGGTGCGGCACCTGCTCAGCAGCTCGAGCTCGCGCGCCAGGTAGGGGAGGCAGTTGTCGCGCTCGGCCGGCTCCGGCCGGTTGGCGGGCGGCGCGCAGCGGACGACCGCGGTGACGTAGGCGCCGCGCAGGCGCAGGCCGTCCTCGCGCCCGGTCGACGTCGGCTGGTTCGCGTAGCCGGCGCGATGCAGGGCCGCGTAGAGCCAGTCGCCCGAGCGGTCGCCGGTGAACATGCGGCCGGTGCGGTTGGCGCCGTGGGCGGCCGGGGCGAGGCCGACGAGGGCGAGCACGGCGTCCGGGTCGCCGAAGCCGGCGACGGGCCGCGCCCAGTATTCCTCGCCTTGGAAGCGGCGGGGAGGCGACGCGGCGCTTGCCTCGCGCCAGGCGACGAGGCGCGGGCAGCGGCGGCAGTCGTGAATCTGCGCCGCGAGATGCGCCAGCGGACATCCGCCTGACGCAGGGGTTTGTGGCTTGGAGGGCATAGACCCAAACTGAATCACGCGAGGCCCACCCGTGAGGCTGAGTGGGCCCCGCCAAGCTGTTGCTCTGCCTTTGGAGCTCTCAGCCAACCTTGTGAATCGAGACCATCGGCAGGACTGCCTCTGACGCTGCGATCTTCATAACCTCACCCCCCTCCGATGACTAGATTCGCCTCAACTCCCCGCGCGTGAGCGCTAGCCGATGGACCTGTTGATTACTGGAGAAAGTTCCACTATTTCGCGAAGAGGAAGCGAATAGTCTTCATTTGGGCTGGAAAACCGCCTTTGTGATCAATACGATGGAGTGGTTAAGCCACCAGCAACGATCGGAGGAGTCCCTATGCCCGCAAAGACGAAAAGCACGAAAGGCAGCAAGAGAGGTAAAGGAAGAGCCAAAAGCAAAAGAGGCGTGAACCAGGATCTGGTCAAATCGCTCGCGCACGAACTTCGTGCGGAGATCCTCGCGATCCTCAACGAACGGATGGCCAGCCCGAACGAACTCGCCAAGGAGCTGGGCGAAGGGCTGAGCCAGGTCAGCTACCACGTCAAAGTCCTCAAGGACTACAAAGTCATCACCCTGGTCAAAACCGAGCCCCGCCGCGGTGCGGTCGAGCACTACTACCGCGCCACTTCACGTGCGTTCCTCACCGATCGGGACTGGCACGAGCTGCCGAAATCCGCCCGTGAGGCGATGAGCGCGGATCTGTTCCAGATGATCCTCGACGACGTTGTCGCCTCGCTCGAGGATGAAGTCTTCGACGAACGCGAGGACCGGCACATGAGCTGGACGCCGATGCTGGTGGATGAGCAGGGCTGGAACGAGATCACGGGGGTCCTCGGTGAGGCGCTGAAGCAGGTGCTCAAAGCCCAGGCATCCAGCGTGAAACGGCTTGCCAAGTCGAAGCAGGACGGCATCAATATGTCGGTTTCGATACTCGGCTACGAGGTGCCTGAGAAAGCCGCGAAGAAACTGCCGAAGCGCAAAGCCAAAGCGTCGGCCAAAGGCAGGTCGAAAGCCAAAGCCCGCAAGTAGGCGGCGAGCTCACCCAGCGATCCACAGCCCATAGGCTTCCGGCCTGTGGGCGCCGATTCGTCAGCAGGTGGCTTTGACAGGCGGCGCGGCTTCGGCCGCGCCGCCTGTCATTTGGCATTTGCCCTCGCGGCGCTCGCCCTCCTCGCCGGTGGGTGCGGCGGTAGGGGCCACGGCGCCGAGACCGATCCCGAAAAGGGCAACGATGCCGCCATCCTCAACGAAGGCCTCTCCCATGAACTGACGGCGCTGGCCGCCTACACGCGCGGCAACCGGCTGCTGCGCGGCCGCCTGCGCGCGCTTGGCCGGCAGCTGCGCGCCCAAGAGCAGGAATACGTCGACGCCCTGACCAAGGCGATCCACGGTCTGGGCGGTGACACCGAAGCCGCAGCCGAGGCGCTCGACTTCAGCCAGGTCAAGGACGAGGCGGCGTTCCTCGCCCTCGCCTACGAACGCGAAAGCGACGACCTCTCCTTCTACGAGGCGGCCGCGCCGCGCCTCGACACGGCGGCGCCTCGGACGCTCGCCGCCGCGCTCGCGGCCGGCCACGCCCAGCATCTCGTGGTGCTGCGCCAGGCGCTGGGTGCGAGTCGTGTCGCCTCCGTGCCCGAGGGTTTCGACGAGGGCGAACCGCCGTCATCACACGGCAGCGGTCCGGACGGTGGGGGATGATCTCGGCGTGACCGCCCCGCTCTACGCGATCGGCCGCTTCTGCTCCCGCCATCACTGGCCGACGATCGCCGTCTGGCTGGTCGCCGCGATCGTGCTCGTGGTCGTCGGCCAGGCCTCCGGCGACAAGACCAACGACAACCTGACGCTGCCCGGCACCGGTTCGACCATGGCGACCGAACTGATGGAAGAAAACCTGCCCGAGCAGGCCTACGGCAGCAACCCGCTCGCCTTCGAATCGAAGGCCGGTCCGCTGACCGAACCGGAGTACGCCCGCGCGATCGAAGAATCGATCAAGCGCTTGAGCGCGCTGCACTACGTCAACTCGGCGATCAGCCCGCTGAGCAAGGAAGGCGTCGAACGCGGCCTGCTCAGCAAGGACAAGACGGTTGCGTATACCCCGGTGATCCTCGGCGTCGGCCCGGGCGAACTGACCGAAGAGCAGGCCCAGGCAGTGCTGAACGCGGCCGGCCCGGCCGAGCAGGCGGGGCTCGACACCTCTGTCGGCGCCTACGTCGGCCAGCAGCTCTCCAAGCCCGACACCGGGATCAGCGACGCGATCGGGATCGCCGCGGCGATCGTCATCCTGCTCTTCGCCTTCGGTACGGCGACGGCGATGGTGATGCCGATCGGCTCGGCGATCGTCGGCCTGGCGATCTCGCTCTCGGTCATCCGCCTGCTGGAGAACGCGATCGAAGTGCCGAGCGTCGCTGCGACCCTGGCGACGATGATCGGCCTCGGGGTGGGGATCGACTACGCGCTGTTCGTCGTCACCCGCCACAAACTGCAGCTCGCCGAAGGGATGGACCTGCGCGAGTCGATCGCCCGAGCCACGGCGACCGCCGGCGGCGCCGTCGTCTTCGCCGGCTTCACCGTCGTGATCGCGCTCTGCTCGCTCTCCTTCGCCGGAATCCCCCTGGTCAGCACCCTCGGCTTCACCGCGGCGATCGCCGTCGTCGTCGCCGTCTGCGCCGCTTCGACCCTGCTGCCGGCGATGCTGGGCGCGCTCGGCCCGCACATCAACTCGATGCGCGTGCCCGGGACGAGCGCCGACCCGGACGAAAGCGAGCCGCACGGCTGGCGCAAATGGGCGCGCGGCGTCGCCCGGCGGCCCTGGCGCTCGGCGCTCGCGGCGCTGGTCGTCCTCGTCGTCCTGGCGCTGCCGATCTTCCAGCTCGAGCTCGGCCAGAACGACCTCAGCGCCCTGCCCAAGTCGACCACCGCGCGCCAGAACTACGACTCGCTGACCAAGGGCTTCGGGCCCGGCGTCAACGGCCCCCTCCTGATCACGGGGCAGTTCAAGACGGCGGAAGAAGCCGAGAAGGTCCTGCCGGTCCTCGAGAAGCAGGTCGGCGCGGCGACCGACGTCGCCGCCGTCTCTGAACCGACGCTCGACAAGACGGGCACTGTCGCGGTCTTCACGGTGATCTCCAAATCGGCGCCCTGGGCCGACGAGACCGTCAGCCTGGTCGAAGGGCTGCGCGACACGACGATCCCCGGAGCGCTGCACGGCGCCGGCGCCGCCGCCTACGTCGGCGGCCAGACCGCCGGCTACATCGACCTCGCCAGCCAGATCGCCGACAAGCTGCCGATGATGATCGCGATCGTGGTAGGGCTCAGCTTCATCGTCCTCTTGCTCGCCTTCCGCTCATTGCTGGTGCCGGTCAAGGCGGCGGCGATGAACCTGCTCTCCGTAGCCGCCGCCTACGGGGTGGTTACGGCGGTCTTCCAGCTCGGCTGGGGATCCTCGCTGATCGGCCTCGACCACTCGATACCGATCGTCAGCTTCGTGCCGCTGCTGATGTTCGCGATCCTCTTCGGCCTCTCGATGGACTACGAGGTCTTCCTGCTGACCCAGATGCGCGAGCACTACCGCCAGAACGAAGACGAGAAGGAGGCGGTGATCGAAGGGCTCGCCAACACCGGGCGGGTGATCACCTCGGCGGCGGCGATCATGGTCTGCGTCTTCACTAGCTTCGTGCTCAACGGCAACCCGATCGTGAAGGAGTTCGGCGTCGGCCTCGCCGTGGCGATCGCGATCGACTCGACCCTGGTCCGCTGCCTGCTGGTCCCCGCGGTGATGGTCCTGCTCGGCCGCCGGGCCTGGTGGATGCCGCGCCGGCTCGATCGGGTCGTCCCTCACATCAGCATCGAGGGCGAGGACTTCTTCGCCAAGCGCGACGCCGCCCTACCCGCCGACGGGCCGATAAGTCGACCCCGGGACGACATTTAGGCCCGCCGGCCTCATGTTCCCGCTCAACCTGCCCAACGCCCTCACCCTGCTGCGCATCCTCGCCGTGCCGGTCGTGGTTGTGGCGCTGCTCGGCGAGACGCCGAACGGGGACGAGCTGGCCGCCGCCGTCTTCGCCCTCGCGGCTCTGACCGACGGACTCGACGGCTACTTCGCCCGCTCGCGCGATGCGGTCACCACCTTCGGCAAGCTGATGGACCCGCTCGCCGACAAGCTCCTGATCACCGCAGCGCTCGTCTCGCTCGTCTCGCTGGACCGCCTGCAGGCCTGGGTGGCGATGGTGATCATCGCCCGCGAGATCGCCGTCACCGGGCTGCGCGCGATCGCCGCCGAGCGCGGTGTCGTGATCGCCGCCAGCTGGATGGGCAAGCTGAAGACGGTGCTGCAGATCGCCGCCATATTCGCGCTGATCGCCGCCAACCCGGCGCCGACCTGGGTCAACGTGCTCGTATACGTCGCGGTCGCCGCGACGCTGATCAGCGGCGCCGACTACTTCTTCGGCATACGGCGCCGGCTGGAGGAAGAGCGCCGGGCGCGCAGCCGCGCCGCGCGGCGGATCTAGCTGGCGGGGGCCTCCAACCACTCGCGCATGGTCGGGTGGCGGCGCTGGTGCTCGCCGCCGGCGAGCTCGGCGCGCAGGTCGTCGAGCTTGCCGTAGCGCTCGGCGACGACGTTGTGGCGGTGAATCGTCTCGAGGTTCTCCTGGCGGGCCATCACGAATGCGTCGCCCGGAAGGTCGGGATAGTCGGTCGTGACCCGGCGCACCATCTCCCGCACGCAGTCCTCGACGAAGCGCGGCTGCGAGTGCGCCTTGGCGACGACCGCGAGCTCGTCGGGTCGCTTCATCAGCTCGTAGATCTCCGAGCTCATCGACTGCTCGACGATCCGCAGCAGCTCGGGCGCGTCGACCCACGCCGGGCCGCCCTCGGGGCAGCCGATATGGAGGGTGCCGATGCCGCGCTGGTTGTGCGTGGCGACCGGCACCGCCTCGATCGCCGCCTCGATCTGCCCGGCGTCGAAGCCCCGCTCGGCGAGCCGTTCGCGGGCGAGGCCGCCGACCATCTCCTGGGCGCAGGGACAGGCGGTCATCCCCTGGGCCTGGACGCCGGTCAGCGTCCGCGTGCCCCGCAGCGAGTCGACGGCGGTGCCGAGCAGGACGTAGATCTCCTGGGTGCTGATGCCGCTGACCGGGGTGGTGACCGTCTCCGGATAGCGCGCCGTGACCGAGACCTCGGCCCGCAGCCCGCCCTGGCGCTCGCGCACCCGCTGGGCGATGTGAGCGGCGAGCACCTCGGCGCGGAAGGCCTCGCCGAGCACGACCTCGTCGATCGCTTCGCCGACGATTTCCTCGAAGCGGGACATGTGGACGCCGGCCTGGCGCGGATTGAGATCGATGAAGCACTCGAATTCCGCGTGGTAGAGGTTCTCCGCGCCGTCGGCCTCGACCCGGATGACCTTCTCGACCCCGGTCACGCCGACGCGCGAGAGGCTCACCTGGGTGACGGGGGTTCCCGACTGCACGTCGGGGGCGGAAACCGTGAGAGGGGTGGTGGAGCGGGTTGCCACGAGCATGAAGCGTAGGCGATCTGCTCCCTATACTCCCGGGGGTCGGAGCGATGGGGCCGGCCCCCGGGAGGGGAACAGGGTTGCAGTGGAGGCAGTGACATCGAGCCGTTGGAGACGGTCCCCCAGGGGCTGAATCAGGATTCGAGCGAGCAGCCGGCGGGGCCACAGGAGCTCCAGTCGCTGGTCGCGCTCGGCCGCGATCGCGGGTATCTCACCTTCGAGCAGATCGCCTCCACACTCGAGGAGGTCGAGGTGACCAAGGAGCAGGTCGCCGGCCTGCACGCCCACCTGGTCGAACACGGCGTCGAAGTGATCGCCGAGGACGGCGTCAGCGCTTACAAGGAGCAGCGCGCCGAGTCGACCAACGGCGTGGGGCGCAAGCAGGAGCTGGACCTGACGATCGAACCGAGCCTCGACTCGCTGCGCCTCTACCTGCGTTCGATCGGCCGCGTCGACCTCCTGACCGCGAGCCAGGAGGTCGAACTGGCGAAGCGGATCGAGCGCGGCGACATGATCGCCAAGCGGCAGATGGTCGAGGCCAACCTGCGGCTCGTCGTCTCGATCGCGAAAGGCTATCTGGGCCGTGGGCTCAGCTTCCTCGACCTGATCCAGGAGGGCTCGCTGGGACTGATCCGCGCTGTCGAGAAGTTCGATTACCGGCGCGGCTACAAGTTCTCCACCTACGCGACCTGGTGGATCCGTCAGGCGGTCACGCGGGCGATCGCCGACAAGGCGCGGACGATCCGCATCCCGGTGCACATGGTCGAGAAGCTGAACCGCGTCGCCCACGTCGAGCGCCAGCTGGTGCAGCGCTTCGGCCGCGAGCCCGAGCCCACCGAGATCGCCGAGGAGCTGCGCTGGCCGCTGGCCGAAGTGCGGGAGATCCTCCGTGTCGCGCAGCTGCCGGTCTCGCTGGAGAAACCGGTGGGGGACGAGGACGATTCGGAGCTCGGCGATTTCGTCGCCGACGACACTGTCGCCGAGCCATTCGAAGAGGCGAGCGAACACATGCAGAAGGAGGGTGTGCGCAAGGCGCTGTCGGCGCTGCCCGAGCGCGAGCGGCAGGTGATCGAGCTCCGCTACGGCCTCACCGGCCTCGAGCCGCTGACCCTGGAGGAGGTCGGCAACACCTTCGGCGTCACCCGCGAGCGGATCCGCCAGATCGAGAACAACACGCTGAAAAAACTTCAGCACCTGCCCGAGGCGCAGATGCTCCGGGAAACCGGCTGACTGCGGCCAGGGGGCATACTGCGCTCATGCCTTCCGGGGACAAGTTCTACTCGCGCATGTCGCAGATGATGGGCGCGACCGGGCTGCGCTGGACCGGCAAGCTCAACACTCCTCTTTACCGGCTCTCGGGTGGCCGGATCGGCGGCAAGATCAACCAGGCGCCGGTGCTGCTGTTGACGACGACCGGGCGTAAATCGGGACAGGCGCGAACCGCCCCTGTCGTCTACCTCGCGGACGGTGAGAACATGGTCGTGATCGGCTCCAACGCCGGTCACAACCGCACCCCGGCCTGGTCGCTCAACCTGAAGGCCAACCCCGACGCCGAGGTCGAGGTGGGGCGCGAGCGGCGGCCGGTGCGGGCGCGCGTCGCCGAGGGCGATGAGCGGGCCGACCTCTGGCGCAGGCACAACGAGCAGTACTCGGGCTTCGACGAATACGAGGCCCGCACCGACCGCGACATCGCCTTATTCGTCCTCGAACCACGCTGATGGGGCGACTTAGTGGTCCTATAGGACCACTAAGTCGCCCCAGGGTAGTGTGTGCGTATGGCCGCTCCGCACCCATTCCGCCTCGCCGTCGAGGCCAAGGACCTGGAGGCGGCGAAGGCGACGCTGCGCGAGGACGTCGTCCTGCACAGCCCGATCCTCTTCCGCGGCTTCGAGGGCCGTGAGATCGTCGTCGGGGTGCTGACCCACGTCGCCGCGACTCTGGAGGGCTTCCGCTACACCGACGAGCTGGCGGACGAGCGCACCGTCGTCCTGCGCTTCAAGGCCCGCGTCGGCGACCGTGAGCTGGAGGGCATCGACTTCCTCGAGCTCGACGAGCAGGGCCTGGTCAAGGAGCTGACCGTCTTCATGCGCCCGATGTCGGCCCTGACGGCGTTCAACGAGCAGATGGCCGCCCGCCTGGGCATCGAGGCCTGACCTGCCGATAAACTCGATTCCCTCCCGGGGGAGTGTCCGAGTGGTTAAAGGAGACTGGCTGTAAACCAGTTGGCTACGCCTACGCAGGTTCGAATCCTGCCTCCCCCATATGAGCAGCCTCGACGGCCGCGTCTACGCCATCGCCGGTATCGGCGGTGGCCTCGGGCCGGTCGTGGCCGAGCGCCTGCGGGCTGAGGGGGCTGTCGTCGCCGGCGCCGATCACACGCAGGAGCGCGTCGAGGAGATCGGGGCTGCGCTGGGGCTTCCCGCCGAGCGCTGGGACGGGCGCGCCGTCGATCTGCTCGACGAGGACGCGGCCCGCGGCTGGTGCGCGGCGCTGCTCGAGCGCTTCGGCCGGGTCGACGGGCTGCTGCACCTGGTCGGCGGCTGGCGTGGGGGCCAGGCGCTGCACGAGGCGCCGCTCTCGGACTGGGACCTGCTCCACGGCCTGCTGATCCGAACCGTCCAGCACACCACCCGCGCCTTTCACGATGCGCTGCTCGCCTCCGACCGCGGCCGCTTCGTCCTCGTCTCCGCAAAGCAGGCGCAGGCGCCGTCCAACTCCAACGCCGCCTACGCCGCAGCCAAGGCGGCCGCGGAGGCCTGGACGCTCGCCCTCGCCGATGGCTTCTCCGGCACCGCCGCGACGGCGAACATCATCGTCGTCGACGCGATCCTCACGCGGAAGATGAAAGAGGAGAACCCCGCCGGGGACTTCTCGGCGTTCACCCCCGCCGAGCACGTCGCGGCGGGGATCGCCTTCCTCTGTTCTGAGGCAGCGGGGGAGATGAGCGGTCAGCGCCTGTCACTCGCTGGCTAGTGGCGTGACCCACTAGCCGCTTACCATGCAGTGAGATGAGCAGCAACGGTTCCGAGAGCTCCAAGGCCGCCGAGGGCGAGCTGACGATCCGCCAGCTGGCGGAGCGGACCGGGATGACCGTCCGCAACATCCGCGCCCACCAGACGCGCGGGCTGTTGCCGCCGCCCACCGTTCGCGGTCGCACCGGCTACTACGGCGAGGAGCACGTCGCGCGGATCGAGCTGACCCGTGAGATGCAGGCGGACGGACTCAACCTCGAGGCGATCCGGCGTGTGCTCGAAAGCGGCGACGGCTCGGCCGCGGCGATCTTCGATTTCACCCGCGCCCTGCGCGTCCCCTTCGAAGACGAGGCGTCGGAGATCGTCGATGCCGACGAGCTGGTCGGGATCTGGGGCGAGGCAGCCGACCCGAAGCTGATCCACCGGGCCGAAAAGCTGGGCATCTTCCGCACTCTCCCCGACGGCCGCGTCGAGGTGATCAGCCCCCAGCTGCTGCGGGTCGCCGCCGAGCTCGCCGAGCTCGGAATCGGCGCCGACGGCGCCCTCGTCGCGGCGGAAAAGCTGCGCCGCCACGCCGACGGCGTCGCTCGTGCCTTCGTCGACCTCTTCGTCAAGGAGGTGTGGCGGCCCTTCGATCGAGCCGGCCGGCCGGAGCGCGACTGGCCGCGGATGAGCGAGGCGCTCGAGCGGATGCGCCCGCTTGCCGCGGGCGCCCTGCTGGCGACCTTCCAGATCGCGATGGGGGATGCGGTCGAGAAGGAGAGCGAGCGCACCCTGCGGCTCGCCGCCCGCCCGAAAAAGCGCTCCGGCAAGCGCAAGCGCTGAGGGGTCCTGAGGGCCTCAGGCGAGAGCCGCGTCGTCGATCTCCTCGGCGGCGGCCTCCCGGCCGGCGTAGGAGAGGACGGCGAAGTACATCAGCGAGGGGAGGAGCGCGCCGAGATCCCCGCCCTCGTCCCTCTGCAGGCGTGCGTAGAGCACCGATTCGATCCCGCCGACGACCCCGGCCGCGGCAATCGCCGAAGGGGGCTCGTCCAGGTCCGCCCTGACCAAAGCGTCGATGCAGCCGGCGAAGTCGTCGAGCAGCTCGTCGCGGCGGCGCAAGCCGGACGGGCTCGAAGCGCGCGCCTCGACGATCACGATGCGAGCATCTTCCGGCTCGTCGACGATGAAGCGCAGCAGCTCGGCGATGCTGTCGCGCAACCGATCGCGCCAGGTCGGGCCGGAGTCGAGAACGGCCGCCTCGATCCGTGCCCGCATCCTGCCCGCCGCCGCATCGAAGGCGGCGAGGAAGCAGTCTTCCTTGTCCTCGAACTGCTCGTAGAAGGTCGGCCGCGAGATGCCGGCCCGGGTCAGCACGTTCTGGACCGTGAGGGAGCGGTAGCCGAGTTCCGTGGCCACGCTGATCATCGCCGCCAGCAGGCGCTCGCGCTGGACCGCCTTGACCAGGTCGGCGGGAAGCGTCCTCACCCCGGCGGGAAAACGGCCGTCGGCGCGGGTCAGCAGCTCCAGGGCTTCGCTGAGTTCCGAATCCGACCAGCGATCCCCGACCGCATCTGCCAGCCTCTCCCTGCTGAGCATTACCCTCTCGAGTGCCATAAGGAACCTACACGTTTCTTTTAGAAAATTTGCAGGCGCTCGAAGGGTACCAGAAAAGTCGCTGACGTGCGTGGGAATTTCGGCGTCCACAGGTATCCTTGCTTCCATGCCGCCACGGGGAAAAGGGGGGACGCAGGAGAGGCGGACGCAAGGACGGGCCACGCCGTCTGTCCGCCCGGCGCTTCCCCGCGAGTTCATCGCCCAGCACAAGCAGCGCCGCATCATGGATGCGCTCGCCGAGCTGAGCGCCGAACATGGGTACGAGGCGACAAAGATCTCCGACATCGTCAAGCGCGCCGGCGTGGCTCGCAAAACGCTCTACGACAACTTCGAGGGCAAGGAGGAGGTCTTCCTCGCCGCCTTCGACGGCGCCCGCGAAGAAGTGCTTCGCCGGGTCGAGGAAGCCGGCGCCGATCGCGAGGAGGGATGGCAGGGCCAGATCGAGGCCGGGCTCGCCGCTTTCCTCGGTTTCGTCGCCGAGCAGCCGATGCTCGCGCGGATGTGCATGGTCGAGGCGCTCTCCGCCACCCCGCAGACGACCAGGCGCTACGAAGACACGCTCGAGACCTTCGTCGAGCTGACGAGGCGGACGCTGCCGCGGGACGAGCGGCAGCCGGACACGATCGCCGAGACGCTGGTCGGCGGCGTCGCCTGGATCGTCTACCAGCAGATCCGCCGTGGCGAGGCCGAGCGGGCCGAGGACCTCCTGCCGGAGCTGACCGAGTTCATGATGGCGCCCTATCTGGGCGCCGGCATGGCTTAGCCGCCCGCGCTCCGCCGCCCCCGGCAGACGAGGTGCGCTTGGCACTGGCAGACTTTAGTACTGCATGGAGCCGCTTCCACGTGGTCGTCACCGCCTCTCACGGGAGTTCATCGCGGACCACCAGCGGGAGCGCCTGCTGGCCGCGATCGCCGACTCGCTCGACGAGCGGGGCTACGACGGGACGACCGTCTCCGCCATCGCGGGCCGGGCGGGAGTGTCCAAGAGCGACTTCTATCGCCAGTTCGGCAGTAAGGACGCCTGCTTCCTCGCCGCCTATGACGCCGCGGTGGAGCGTTTGCGCGCCGGCGTGCTGAGCGCCTGCGCGGCAGAGGCCGAGTGGGCCGAGGGGGTGTGCGCCGGGATCGGGGCGGCCCTGGCCGGCCTCGCCGCCGAGCCGGGACAGGCGAATCTGCTGCTGGTCGAGGGCCTGCGCGCGGGTCCCACCGTGTGCGGGCGCTTTCAGCATGCGGTCGAGAGCTTCGTCCCGCATCTGCGCGACGGCGCCCCCGGTCGAAGCGGCTCCGGCCGACCGCCGGAGGCGGCGGACGAGGCAGTGGTCGGCGGCATCGCCTCGTTGCTCGGCCGGCGCGTCCTGGCCGGCGAAACGGCGCGCCTCGACCGGTTCTTCCCGGAACTTGCCGAGTTTGCGCTGGCCCCGTACCTCGGCGTCGCCGAGGCGCGCCGCATAATCTCCTCTCGATGACGAGCGATGCGAGCGCAGCCGCCGGGGGCGCGGCAACCGAGCCGCGCCCGGGGGCGACCGACGGCGTGCTGCCCTCGCAGGCGCTGAGCGCGGCGATCGACGCCGAGTGGATCGGCTCCGGCGACTACCGGATCCGCCCCGAGGCGATCCAGCCGGCCAGCATCGACCTGCGCCTCGGCGATTTCGCCTGGGCGCTGCGCTGCAGCTTCCTGCCCGACGTCGATTCGACCGTCGAGGAGAAGATCGAGGGCCTCGCCTTCCAGAAGGTCGACCTGCGCGACGGCGCCGTGCTCGAGCGCGACCGTCCCTACCTCGTGCCTCTGATCGAGGAGCTGGCGCTGCCCGACGACGTGCGGGCAAAGGCGAACCCGAAGAGCTCGACCGGCCGCCTCGACGTCTTCACGCGGGTGCTCACCGATCGCCACCACCGCTTCGACGAGATCCGCGCCGGCTACCGGGGCCGCCTCTACCTCGAGGTGGTGCCGCGCTCCTTCGCGATCCAGGTGCAGAGCGGGCTGTCGCTCAACCAGCTGCGCCTGGCGCGCGGCGACGTGCGACTCGCCGACCCCGAGATCCGCGCCCTGCAGGACGAGTTCCCGCTGCTCTACCTCGACTCCCACGCCCTGCGCGAGTCCGAGCTGGCCCTGGCCGAGGGACTCTTCCTCAGCGTCGACCTCTCCGGGCCGAGCGACCGGATCGTCGGCTACCGGGCGAAGAAGAACAGCCTGCCGATCGACCTCTCGCGGATCCGCGCCTACCGCTGGACCGACTACTGGGACCCGGTCTACCCCGAGCCGGGCGGGCGGATCGTGCTCGAGCCGGAGATCTTCTACCTGCTGCTCTCGGCCGAGGGCGTCTGCATCCCACCCCAGATCGCCGCCGAGATGATGGCCTACGACCCGACCGCGGGCGAGTTGCGCACCCACTACGCCGGCTTCTTCGACCCCGGCTTCGGCTACGACCCGGTCGGCGGTCGCCACGGCAGCCGCGCCGCGCTCGAGGTGCGGGCGCGCGACGTGTCCTTCATGGTCGAGCACCGCCAGCCGGTCTGCAAGCTGGCCCTGGAGCGCACCAGCGCGCCCGCCGAGCGCCTCTACGGCGCCGACCTGGGCTCCAACTACCAGGGCCAGGTGACGATGCTCAGTAAGCACTTCGAGGAGTCGCGCTCGCCGTCAGCGCCGAGCGGACCCCAGGCCGCCTGAGGAACGCCGCGATCGCCGTCGCGTAGGCCCGCTGCCCGTCCGGGGTGGGGTGGTAGCTGCCCTGCACCAGGTTGAGCCCCTCGTGGATGGACAGCTTGAGCCCGTGCAGCCAGGGGTCGTCCGTGCAGAGTTCGTGTCCCGCGAACTCCCCGGTCACGTCGATGTAGAAGACGTTGCCGTCCGCGCGTGCGGCGGCCTGAGCCGCGGCGGCGATCCTGGCGTTCCCCCGGTCGACCAGCCGATCTATCCAGGCCGACTCGTGGGGAGAGATGAGCGGGTTGCAGCCGGCGTCGGGACCGAGCGCGAACAGGTGCGGATAGCCGGCCACGACCAGGTAGCCGCTCGCGCTCATATCCGCGCGCACGTGTGCGTACACGGCGACCAGCTTGGGAACGATCGTTGCGAGATCCGCGTTCACTTCTCGAGCCAGCTCCGACCGGGTGCAGTCGATCCGCAAGAGGCATTCGGCCAGGATCGAGGAGAAGCGGAGGTCGTTGCCGCCGATCGTGAGGGTCACCAGCCTGTCGCCCGGACGCAGGTAGTCGGTCTGCGCGGCCTGTCCCGGCCTCCCCGGCTGCGGGCGCTTCCACACGTCAGCGGTCACGGCGCCGGTGCAGGCATGGAAGCTCGGGGCGTCTAGGTAGCCGACCAGGCCGGGGAGGATCCGCGGGTAGGCGGAGTCGGCGCGCTCGGCCCGGTGACAGCTTCCGTCGAACGGATCGTTGCCCTCGCCGGCAGAGTAGGAATCGCCGAGCGCGGCGTACGGGATCGGTGCGACCCTTGCCATTGCCGCCGGGGCGACACACAGCGCGGCGATCAGGATTCCACATACAGTCAGCTTTTTCATTCGGGGAGTTATCTCACATCCGCCGCCCCGTCGCGGCGCTGGTTTTCGGCGATGCGGCCTCACGGCAACGCCTCGATCTCCTCCGCGACCGCCTCCTCGAAGGCCTCGGCGGGGCGCGGCTTCGACGCGGTCGCGCCGGCCTCGTGCTGTGGCCGCAGCAGCGATACTCCGGCGCCGAGGACCGAGGTGGCCGCCAGCACCCACAGCGCCGTGTGCATGTTGTGGATGAAGGGATCGAGCTGGGCGCTGGAGAGTCCGGCGGCAAGCCCGGAGAAGATCTTGAAGAGGACGGGTTTCGGCACCGCTGCGGTGACGATCGCCAGCACGAAGGCGATCGAGATCACCGCGCCGGTGTTCTGCAGCATCGTCCGGGCGCCGGCGGCGATGCCGCGGCGTTGCACGGGAACGGCGCCCATCATCGCCGCGGTGTTGGGCGAGTTGAACATCCCCGAGCCGATCCCGACCAGGGCGAGCCAGAGCATGCTCTGCCAGTAGGGGCTGTCGGCCCGCAGCGTCGTCATCCCGGCCAGCCCGGCGGCGCTGACCAGCATCCCCAGCGCCGCCAGGGCGCGTGAGCCGTGGCGGTCGGCCCAGATCCCGGCAAGGGGCGAGGCGACCAGCATCCCCAGGGCCATCGGCGCCAGCTTGACCCCGGCCGTGATCGGGTCGTCGCCCTGGGCGCCCTGGAAGTAGAAGACGAAGACGAAGAGCAGGGCGAAGCGCGAGAGGCCGTTGATGAAGGCGGCCGCGGTCGCCGCGGCGAACATGCGGTTGCCGAAGATCGTCAGGTCGAGCATCGGCGCCCGGCCGCGGTGCTCGATCGCGACGAAGAGCGGCAGCAGCACCGCGGCTGCGATCAGGGCGCCGATCACCAGCGGGTCGTCCCAGCCCGAGATGCCGCCGCGCGAGATGCCGTAGACGAGGCCGGTGAGGCCGCAGACGAAGGTGACGGTGCCGGCGAGGTCGAAGCCGCGGACGGTGTCGCGGCGGGAGAGCTCACGCAGGATCAGCGCGCTCCAGGCGGCGCCGATCAGCGCCAGCGGCACGTTGAACCAGAACACCCACTGCCAGGAGATCGCCACCAGGGCGCCGCCGAGGACCGGCCCGAGGACGAGGCCGACCGCGGCGACCATCGTGTTCGTGCCCATCGCCAGGCCGAGCTCCTCCTTCGGGAAGGCGTCCGTGACCAGGGCCGGGCCGTTGGCGAAGATGAAGGCGCCGCCGACGCCCTGGACGATTCGCCAGAGGATCAGCTGGGTGCCATCGGCGGAGAAGCCGGCGCCGAGCGAGGCGGCGGCGAAGAGGACGAAGCCGGCGACGAAGGCGGTCTTGCGGCCGAAGAGGTCGGAGAGCCGCCCCGCGGTGAGGACCAGCACGGTCGAGGCGATCATGTAGGCGAGAATCACCCAGACCAGTTCGAGCAGGCTCGTCCCGAGCGCCCGCTCGAGGTCCGGCAGGGCGATGACGAGCGTGCCCGAGTTGGTCGCGACGAGCAACATGCCGAGACTGGTGCAGGAGAGGGCCCACCACTTGTACTGGGGGTGGCCGGCGGCGACCCCGGCGCGGCCGGTTCGTTTCGGTGCCCTCACCTCCAATACCCTAGAGACGTGGCTGAGCGAACCTGGAGCGTCTACCTCTCCGGCGAGATCCACTCCGACTGGCGCGAGCGGATCGAAGCCGGGGTGCGCGAGGCGGGGCTGCCCGTCGCCTTCTCGGCGCCGGTCACCGACCACGCCGCCTCCGACGACGCCGGCGTCGGCACGCTGGGCGAGGAGAGCGAGCCGTTCTGGCGCGACCACATGGGGGCGGGGGTCAACGCGATCCGCACTCAGACGCTGATTCGCGGCGCCGACGTCGTCATCGTCCGCTTCGGCGACAAATACCGGCAGTGGAACGCCGCCTTCGACGCCGGCTGCGCCGCCGCCCTCGGCAAGCCCTATGTCACGCTGCACGACGTCGAGCTCGACCATGCCCTGAAGGAGGTCGACCGTGCGGCGCAGGGCACCGCCCGTACCCCCGAGCAGGTGGTCGACGTGCTGCGCTACGCGATCGAGGGCAAGCTGCCCTGACAGCGGCTGAGAGCCTGTCTCATAACCTCCGCGCACGCCTGGCGGCACCGGACACACTTCGCGGGGCGGCGTCCTCGGTCGGCCAAATGGCGCGCCATTCGGCCTCCCTGCGTCCTACCCCCGCTCGGTCCGGCACTCGCCAGTCGCACACGCAAATTATGAGACAGGCTCTAAGGTGGGCGCGTGGGGGCCGACGCGAACCGCGAGACGATCTAGCGCTTCTACGCGGCGTTCGGGCAGTGCAACGGCGCGGCGATGACCGCCGAGTACGCCCGCGACGCCCA